>Ga0209322_10000171_pt1 | contig 34521 bp, 41 predicted proteins | sample Rifsed19ft1_FD_184013 | JGI IMG/M metagenome (GOLD analysis project Ga0209322, IMG submission 184013) | Soil microbial communities from Rifle, Colorado, USA - sediment 19ft 1 (version 2) | ecosystem: Environmental > Terrestrial > Deep subsurface > Rock core/Sediment | place: Rifle, Colorado... | reverse complement strand
GTAGTAGAGGATCGCGGGGATGGCCGCCGCCTTGATGATGTCGAAGTAGGAGACCCCGGTCACCTCGGACATGATGAACGCCCCGGCCCCCATGACCGGCGGCATGATCTGGCCCCCGGTCCCTGCGATCGCCTCGATGGCCGCGGCGGTCTTCGGGGCGTAGCCCGCGCGTTTCATGAGGGGGATCGTGAACGACCCCGTGGCGTACACGTTGGCGACGGTGCTGCCGCTGATGGTTCCGAAGAGCGCCGAGCCGACTACGGCGATCTTGGCGGGCCCGCCCCGCATCCACCCGGCGGCGCGCACCGCGAAGTCGATCACGAAGCTGCCGACTCCCGCCTTCATCATCACGCACGCGAAGAGCACGTAGATGAAGAGGATGTTGGCCGAGATCCCGGTGAGAAAGCCAAAGATCCCCTCGTCGCCGGCGAGGAACATCATCTCCACCATCCGGGGAAAGGTGTACCCCTTGAAGTGGAGGATCCCCGGCATCCAGGCCGACGTGGCGAGGTACACGAGAAACACGGCGATCGTCACCGCCATCCAGCGGGAGAGCGAGCGGCGGCAGGCCTCGATCACGAGGAGGACCATGATGGAGCCGAGGACGACCTCGACGGGAAGGACGGCGGACGCGCCCACCCAGCGCTCGTTCAGCCGTTCGACGTTCAGGATCTGGTAGGCGCAGGCGGCGAACGCCAGGGCGGCGGCGACCCAGTCGAGAGCGCTCGGGCGATGCTGGGGGGAGCGGCGGCTGAAGGGAAACAGGAGGAAGACCAGCGGGACCAGGAAGAGCAGGTGGAGCCCGCGCATGACCCGGGGCTCGAAGACCCCGTAGCCCGCGGTGTAGAGGTGGAGGAGGGAGGCCGCGGCCGCATAGCCCCCGACCCCCCACCCCACCACCCCTCTCAGCTTGCGCACGGACTCACGGGCAAGGTATTAGAGGGTTGGTGCCTCGCCCCTCATAAGTTACTTGAGGTAGCCCTTCTCCCCGCAACGCAAATACGCATGCCTGACCCCAGCCTTACTTGAGGTAGCCCTTCTCGCGGTAGTACCTTTCGGCACCTGGGTGCAGCGGGAGCCCCGTGGCCAGGAAGGCTTGCGACGGCTCGTAGGGCTTCAGGCTCCCGTGGATCTGGCGCACCCGGTCGGGGTTGTCGTTGATGGCTTGGGCCAGCCGGTACACGAGGTCCGCCGGCATCTTGGCCGAGACCACGATCGTCGAGCCCATCGTCGCCGAGACCACCGTTTCCTTGGCGTTGGCCGCCTTGGGATACGTGTCGGGCGGGATCATCCCCTTCCCCAGGCCGAACTTGCCCAGATAGGCCAGCAGCGGCTCGGAGAAGGTGAGGAGCTTCAGCGAGCGGCCCACCGAGGCCTCGGTCACCGCGGCCCCGGGGAGCGCCAGGAAGGTGAACGTGCCGTCCACGTTCCGGTCCTTGAACATCCCGGCCTGCTCGGTGTAGTTGCCGCGGAAGAACTTGGCGCCGGCCGCTTCCATATCCTTGTACGACGTCCCGTAGGACTCGAGCACCTTCCTGAATACCCACTCGTCCGAGGTCCCCGAGGGCGAGACGGCCAGCCGGATCGGCTTCTTGCCCTTGAAGATCTCGTCCATGGCCATGTTGGCGTACGGCGTGTCCGCCCCCACGTACATGTGGAAGGTGTTGAGGCTCATGTTCCCCGCCAGGGCGCGCAGCGAGGCGTGCTTCGTCCCGGTGTACGGGTCCTCGCCCATCGTCGCGGCGGTGAGGAGGGGCGGGAGCCCAAACCCCATGTCGGCGTCGCCCTTCTCGATGATGGCGGGATTCTGGGTGCCGCCGCCCGGGATGACCTTGACGGTGACCCCGGCCTTCTCCCGGATCAGCTCGGCGAAGCCGCCGGCCATCTGGTACCAGCCGCCGCCGACGGGGCCGGCCGTCCAGGTCAGCGCCTGCTGGGCCCCGGCCCCGCCGATCCCGAAGACGCTGACTACCGCGATGAGAATGATCCAGCGCAGCAGATGAGTCCGCATGGTTTTGCCTCCTTCGCTAGAACATGTTGGCTTCGGTGCCGACGGCTCCGGCCTTGAAGCGCTCCAGCGACAGCGCCGCGATGTCCATGCTCGTCGCCCGGCCGTCGAGGATCAGCTCGGCCATCAGGAGCCCGATGGCCGGCGAGTGCATGAAGCCGTGGCCCGAGAAGCCACAGGCGATGTAAAAGCCCGGGGCCTCGCGGGCCTCGCAGAGGATCCCATGGTAGTCGGGCGTCAAGTCCCGCACTCCCGCGTAGGCCCGCATCACTTTGGCCTCCGCGAGCGGCGGCACGCGCTTGCCGGCGGCCTTGAAGACGAGGTCGAAGGCCTCCCAGTCCACCGTGGTGTCGTAGCCCGGGTGCTGGTCCTTGTCGGTCCCCCCCATCAGCACGGCGCTCTTCCCCTGGCGGTGGACGTACCAGCCGGTGTCGAGATCCACGATCAGCGGGAAGACGTCGGGGAAGTCCGGCAGCGGGTCGGTCACCATGACCTGGCGGCGGTACGGCTTGGAGGGGATGGCGACGTCGGCCAGGGATCCGACCTGGTCCCCGTAAGGGCCGGCGGCGTTGACGACGACGTGGGCTCGATACCTGTCGCGGGGCGTCTCGACCCCGACCACGCGCTTCCCTTCCCGAGTCACCGACACGACGGGCTCGGAGGTCAGAATGCGCAGCCCGCGCTCGCGCGCGAGGGCGAGAAATCCCTGGAGCAGGCCGTGGGGATCCGCCGATCCGTCGTCGGGGCAGAAGGTCCCGCCTATGAGGTCGTCCACGACGAGCTGAGACAGCATCGGCTTCATTTCGCTCGGGGCGACCAGCCGGCTTTTGATCCCGAGCCGCTGCTGGAGCGCCACGTTCTTCTTGAGTTGCTCGAAGGTCCGGGGCTCGGTCGTGACGAAGAGATAGCCGTGGGCGACGAAGTCCACCGAGCGGCCGAGGATGCGCTCCGTCTCGGCGAAGTAGGGATACGAGAGCTGGGTCAGGCGGATATTGGCCTCGGTGGAGAACTGGTGGCGCACGCCGCCCGTCGCCTTCGAGGTCGCCCCGGTGCCGACCTCTGTCTCCTTCTCCAGCAGGACCACCTTCAGGCGCGGATCGCGCGCGAGCAGGTGGTAAGCGATGGATCCGCCGATGACCCCGCCCCCGATGACGATGATGTCCGCAGTGGTCATGCCATCGGAAGGGGCGGCAGGCCGTGGATCAGGGCGTCGTGAACCATGCTGACGAGGGTGACGATATCGAACACTGGAAGACCCGTGGCCCGCTGGACGTCGGCGCGGTACGGCGGCATGTTGGTGCACTCGAGCACGATCGCGCCCACCTCCGGATGCTCGCGGACCAGCCGGCGAGCCACCCGCACGTGCTCTTCCCGCGCGGCCTCGACGTCGAGGGTCAGGAGGTCGTCCAGGAGGACCCGGGTGAACTCCTTCTCCCCTTCGAGCCCCGCCACGGCGGTCGGGATGTCGGGCCCGATCCCCGCGCCCGTGAAATGCTCTGGGGTCAACGAGGAGGCGTCCACGGTGAGAATCCCCACCGCGCGGCCGGGCGCCAGCATCCGGTGGACCAGCGGCACCAGCATCAGGCTCGAGGTGAAGACGGGGATCTTGACCGCCGCGACCATCTCCCTCTGGAACTTCGACAGGAAACCGCAGTTGGTGCTGATCGCCCTGACGCCCTCGCGCTCAAGGAAGCGCGCGCCCTCGATGAAGTGCGGCACGAGATCACGGGCCGACTTCCGGACGACCAGGTCCGGCGAGGCCCCCACCACCCGGTGATAGCGAACGGGGAAGTCGAACGTCAGGGCGTTGCCCATGTCCCCGACGATCCGCGGGAACTGGGTGTCCAGCATGAGGATCCCGACGGTGAAGCCGTAGAGGTTCTGCCCGCCCTGGACCCGCATCGACTCAGTTCAGAGTCGCTAGTGCTTGGCGGACGCGACGCAGCCGCGAGCGCACCGCCTCGGCGTCGGGCGACTCCGCATTGCTGCGGAGGTAGGTCTCCCAATCGGCCGCGGCCCGCCGAAGGTCACCGAGATTCGCGTGAACGACTCCCCGGTCCCGGACCTCGCAGGGGTTGTCGGGATCCAGAAGCAGGAGCCGCCGGCAGACCTGGAGCGCTTTGTCCCAGGCCTCCTGCTTGAAATAGATCGCCTTGAGATTGTTCAGCATCCGGGTGAGAAACTGCCGCTTGCCGATCGGGGAGAAATGCTCCTCCTGGAGGGTGACCGGACGACCCATGGCCCGCGACACAACCGCCTGGCATCTCTCAGGGGTCACGACGGCCCCGCCGTTGAACGGGTCCAGCAGCACCCGGCATCCACCTTCCGTCTGAAATCCCACGATGAAGTGGGCCGGAAGGCCGATGCCGTGGATCGTCAGCCCCCCCCGCCGGCCGACCTCGATCAGGACCAGCGAGAGCGTGATCGGGATGCCGAGGCGCCGGTCGAGAACCTCGTTGAGAAAGCTGTTTCGCGGATCGTAGTATTCCTCGGCGTTTCCGCGGAATCCCTGCTCCTCGAAGAGAAACTCGCGCAGGCGGTGGAGACGGCAGAGCGGATCGGGCTCCCCGCCTTCGGCCCGGGCAGCGGCGGCCAGGTGATCCAGCCGGCGAAGGTACGTCGGCACATCCAGGTCAGGGTACTCCGCCTTGGCAATCAGCAGCGCGGCGGCTGCCAGATCAATCTCGGGCTCCGGCCGCTGGACGGCAACGGCGAACTCGCCGACTGGGTCGTCGGGGCTAATACGAGAACCTCGCGTCGGCGTCCATGGCGGTTCTCCTCAGCAGCCGGGGGCGTGATGGACCCCGGCGGTCTTGAGGGCGGCGGTCTGGAGCTCCTCGGCGAGAGAGAGCGTCCGAGCGGCGGCGCGACGCGCTTCCTCCTGAGCCTCGGCCGTCGTGGCGAAGCGGAGGAGCAGCGACCGCCCGAGCTCGTGGTGGTAGCGCTCGTCCGGCTCGATGATGTCGCGGTAGAGGGTGGCCGTGCCCTTGTCCCCGGCCCGCTCGCAGAACTCGATGAACTGTCGGTTCTTCACGACGGCGATGGCCTCCCGGGTGAACTGCCCCGCCGCCACTCGCTCCACGGTGGTCCGGAGGGTGGCCAGGTACTGAAACAGCGGGCCGTAACCCTTGGCCAGTGGGTTGAAGCCCCGGGCGTCGAAGCCCAGCTCTCGGAGGCGCTCGACCACGAGGCGGTAGTGCTTGGCCTCGTCGCCCACCTGGCGGGCGAAGGCCAGTTTCACGTCCGGATCGTCGGAGGTGACCATCCACCGGGCGGCGATCTCGCTGGCCTCGATCTCGTTCTTCAGCGCAACCTTGAGGAGGTTGAGGACGTTCAGGTCCCCCTCCACTTCAGGCCGCAGGGTGTCATCGGGCGCCAGGCGCTTGAGCAGCTCCTGATTTCTGGTGTCCAGCTCTTTGACGAACTCCTCGGCTGTCATCGGATTCCCCCCGATGGGAGCGATCAAGCGCGTGGCCGCGCGGTGAGCCCGTGAGCGAGGATATCGGCCAGCTCCTGGGTCAGCGTCTCCTTGGTCACGACCCGATCGCAGCGCCCGTGCCAGGGCTGGGTGGCCTTAGCGAGCGCATGGGTCGTGAAGCCGAGGACCTGCGGGCGTGGCTCGTGCCGCTCGAGCGCGCCGAAAAGGACCTCGTAGTCCCAGCCTTGGGTGGTGAGGTCCACGATGGCGAGGTTGGGCCGGGCCTCCGCCAGCCTCGACGGGAGCCGATCCGGGTGCTGGACGACCTCCACGGGGGTCCCGACCAGCTTCCCGGTCTGCCCGATACGCGAGGTGAAGAACAGGTCCCTACAGACAGCCAGAACGCTCACTCGTCCTGCTCCGTGACGCCCAGCCAGTACTTGTTCCACTCGGCCAGGTGGGTCAGCGTGGAGAGGTCCTTCATCCGGTCGAGGAAGACGACCCCGTTCAGGTGGTCGGTCTCGTGCTGGATGACGCGGGCGAAGAAGTCCTTGGCGATCAGGCTCACCGGCTCGCCCGCCCGGTCGTAGGCCTGCAGGCGCACCTCAGTGTAACGCGGCACCATGCCGCGCAGGTCGGGGATCGAGAGGCAGCCCTCCCAGCCTTCCTCCATCGCGTCGGTCAGGGGCGTGACGATCGGATTGACGATCACCGTGAGTGGGATCGGAGGGGCGTCGGGGTAGCGCGGGTTCGACAGGACCTCGATGACCGCGATCTGCTTGAGGGTGTGGACCTGGGTGGCGGAGAGGCCGGCCCCGTTGTACTCGCGCATCGTCTCGATCATGTCGTCGATCAGCCGCTGGGTCTCCGACAGCCGGATCTCCGGGACGGGCACGGGCGCCGCGACCGTTCGCAGCACGGGATGGCCGAGCCGCGCCACCTTCAGGATCGCCATGGCCCGTATTGTACCCTACTTCTTTTCCTCGATCCTCCCCACGCGCTTGATCGCGTCGGCGAGCATCCTGGCGTCCTTGTCCCAGAACTTCTGGAACTCGGGCGCGTCCATGTAGGCGATGGGGGTCTCGAGCTTGGCCATGGCCCCCTTGAAGTCGGGGTCCTCCACGGCCCGGCGGACGGCGTCCCGCAGGGCCTTGAGCACAGGGGCCGGCGTGCCCGTCGGGGCGAAGACCCCGGCCCAGATGTAGAACTCGATGTCGTAGCCGAGCTCCTTGAAGGTCGGGAGATCCGGGAGCGCCGCGACCCGCTTCGCCCCCCATCCCGCCAGCGGCCGTAGCTTGCCGGCCTTTATATGCGGCAGGACGACGGCCGGGCCGGACGCGAGCGCGTCCACGTGGCCACCGAGGATCGCCGTCAGCGCCGGCCCGGCCCCCCCGAAGGGAACGTGCTTCAGCTTGATCCCGCCGGCGTGGCTCAGCATCTCGGTGGCCATGTGGAGGGTGCCGTAAACGCCCGAGGACGAGAAGGAGATCTCCCCCGGACGGCGCTTGGCGTCCTCCACGAATTCCTTCACGCTCTTCCAGGGGCGGTCTGCCGCGACCACCAGGATCGTGGGGTCCGCCGAGATGAGCGCGATGGGGGAGAGCTGGGTCATGTTGTAGGCGGGCGTGCGGTTGAAGAGCTTGTCGGCCTCGGGGATGATCGAGATGCTCGACAGCGCGAGGAGCAGCGTGTAGCCATCGGGCTTGCTGTTGGCGACGAAGGACATCCCCACCGCGCCTGCCGCCCCCGTCTTGTTGACCACGACCACGGGGTTCTTGAGCACCTTCTCCATGGCCGCCGCTACGGGGCGCGCGGTGAGGTCGGCCACGCCGCCGGGCGGGAACGGGGCGACGAGCGTGATCGGCCGAGCCGGGAACGGCTCCTGCGCGTCGGCCGCAGGGGCCGTGAGGAAGAGCAGCGCAAGAAACAGGGTCAACAGGCGAAGCGTCATGGGTTTTCCTCCCCTAGCGCGCGTTTCTCCTCGAGGCCGACGCTCCGGCGCCAGTCGGCCCCCCGTGCCAGCAGGGGCCGGAGGCTCAGCAGCAGGAGCGCCAGCCCTACCAAGAGCATGGTGGCCGCGATGGGCCGGCTGAAGAAGATGGCGTAATTCCCCCCGGACATGGCCAGCGACTGCCGGAGGGCCATTTCGAGCATCGGGGCCAGGATCACCCCGAGCACGATCGGCGCCGTGTCGAACTCGAACTTGCGGAGCAGGTACCCGAGCGCCCCCATGATGGCCATGATCCAGACGTCCACCACGCTCTGGTTCACCGCGTATACGCCGAGAACGCAGAAGACGAGAATGGCCGGGTAGAGGAAGGGGTACGGGATCCTCAGGAGGTTGACGAAAAGCCCGACGAGCGGGAGGTTCAGGATCAACAGCACGACGTTGCCCACGTACATGCTGGCGATGAACCCCCAGAAGAGCTCGGGCTGCTGCGTGATGAGGAAGGGCCCGGGAGAAATCCCGTGAACCATCATGGCGGCCAGCATCACGGCGGGGATCGGCCCCGAGGGGACGCCCAGGGCCAGCATCGGGACGAAGGCGCCGGAGGTGGCGGAGTTGTTCGCCGACTCGGGCCCGGCGACGCCTTCGACGGCGCCCTGGCCGAACCGCTCGGGGTGCTTCGAGAGGCGCCGCTCCAGCGCGTACGACACGAAGGAGGAGATGATGTGGGCCGAGCCGGGAATGATCCCGATCAGAAAGCCGAGGAGGGTCCCGCGCCCGATGGGCGCCGCCGAGTCCCGCCACTCCTGGCGCGACGGAAGCAGCTCCCGCAGCTTCGGCTTGTGGACCGCCGGCGGTGTCGGCAGGCCCGCGGTCAGGAGGATCTCGGAGATGCCGAAGAGGCCGACGGCTACCGGGACGACGCCGATCCCGTCGCCCAGCTCGACCAGGCCGTAGTGGAACCTGAAAAATCCGGTCATCGTGTCGATGCCGATCATCCCGAGGAGGAGCCCCAGGGCGGCCATCGCCAGCGCCTTGGGCATGGAGCCGCTCGACATATACGCCAGCACGAGGAGGCCGAGGACCAGGAGCGCGAAGTACTCCGGGGGCCCGAAGCGGAGGGCGAAGGAGGCCAGGGGCGGCGCCAGGAACATCAACCCCACGATGCTCAGCGTCCCCGCGATGTACGAGCCGACCGCCGCGATGGCGAGGGCAGGCCCCGCCCGCCCCTTTTTCGTCATCTCGTAGCCGTCGATGCAGGTCATCACGGAGGCCGCCTCGCCGGGGATCCGCATCAGGATGGAGGTCGTGGAGCCTCCGTACATGGCGCCGTAGTAGATCCCCGCCAGGAGCACGATCGCGTTCGTCGCGTTGAGCCCGAAGGTGGCGGGCAGGAGCAGGCTGATCCCCGCGAGGGGGCCCACGCCGGGGAGGACGCCGACGAGGGTGCCGATCACGCAGCCCACAAAGGCGTAGAAGAGGACGGTCGGCGTGAGCGCGACGGAAAAGCCGAGGTAGAGGTTCTGGAACGTCTCCGCCACTACAGGCCCCAGGGGCCGCGTGGAAGGGGCACTTTCAGGAGGTTGGAAAAGAGGAAGAACGAGCCGAGCGAGAGGCCGAGCGCCACCGCCACGACGACGGCCGGGCGCTTCCGCTCCATCACGCCCAGCAGGAACGCCAGCAGCACGATCACCGTCAACCGATAGCCGAGCCGCTCGAGCGCGAAGGCCGCGAAGGCGGAGCCGGCGAGGATCGCGAAGGCATGCGGGGCCTCCGACCAGCGGAGCGCGATCAGCCGTGGAGCGCCCCCGCCGCGGAGGGCCACGATCGCGCCCAGCACGCCGAGAATCACGGCCAGGAGGAGCGGCATGTAGCCGGGGCCGGGGTTGTGCAGCGTGCCGAGCGGGAGCCGGCGCGTTTCCCCGGCGGTGACCACCGCCAGGAGCACGAGAGCGGATCCTGCCACGCGATCGCTCGTCCACATGGCTCAGCGGAGACGTTTCAGATAGGCCCGCCACGGATTCCAGTAGTACTTCACCCATCCGCGGTTGATTCGCGCGGCGTGGCCGTCGGGGAGGTTGGCGTGGACGAGGTGGATCCGGCCGCCGCCGGGGGCCTTGCTGAAGGTGAGGATCAGGATCGAATCTCCCTCGCTCTTTTTCCAGTTCGATCCCCGCCACGTCTGGACGATCAGGCGCCCGGGGACGCGAGCGAGAAGCCGTCCGCTGAGCATCCCGCCGAACGCCGAGAACCGGCCGCCAATTTTGCGGCTGACGGACGCGCTCGAGCTGACGGCTGCGCCATGCTTCTTCGAATCCATGTAGATGTCGTAGAGCCGGTCGGGCGGCGCGCTGAACTTCACGGTCTGCTGGATCGTCTTGGCCATGGTCCCCCCTACTTTGCGTCGGGCAGCCCGACCGCCTTCCGGATCTTCGCCAGCTGCCCGACGTGGTCGCTCCAGTGCCGCTCGAAGATCAGCCCCACATACGTGGGCAGGTCAATCTCCTCCGTGCCCAGGAACTGCTTCAGCAACGGGACCCGCGCCTTCCGGCGGAGCTGGGCGTCGGTGAGCCCGTCGAGATGGGCGAACACCTGGCGCCGGAGGCCGTCCATCCCCTCGACGAACTGCTTGAGTGTCATGGCCCGGCGGTCGTCGCTCACGGTCACCTGCCCCGGGTGGATCTCGATCACGGGGAGGTCGCGGTCGGCGAACGTTTTGAGCTTGTCCACGGGGTTCCATCCGGGCTCGGACAGAAGGTGCGACAGCACCTGCCGCGTCGTCCATTCCCCCGGCGCATCGGACCGATCCAGGTACGGCTCCATCCCTTGCAGCTGATACACCAGGTTCGCCCATACCGCGTCGCCCTTCGCCCGAAGGTCCTTCACGATCGCGTCTGCCATGATGGTGTCCTCCTTATTAGGATTCTCGCTCGTGGTCCCCGCGCGCCTTCACCGCCCCGCGGTCTGGCGGTAGCCGACGAGCTCGAGCAGATTGCCGTCGGGGTCCAGGAAGTAGAGACAGTCGTGGTCGCCCCAGTCGATGGGCGCGTGGTGGGGAATGCCTTCGGCCTTGAACACCTCAAGGGCGCGGCCGAGATCCTCGTAGGAGACCTCGAAGGCGTGGTGGCTCTTGCCGAGCGGGTTTTCGATCTGCTCGAGGCCGCCCGGCGAGCGCCCAGCCTTGAGGAAGAGTGCGCAGCTCCCGTCCCCGTAACGAAGTAGCACCTGATCGGGCAGGCGCATCCGGACGCTCATGCCGAGGAGCCCGGTGTAGAAGCGCTCGGCCCGCTCGAGGTCGGCGACGTCCACCCCGAAGTGATCGAGCCGCTTGAGCTGCAGCATCAGAGGTCGTCGAGCGTCGCGAAGGTGGCGCCGGCGGCCCGCATCTCCTCGATGGCCCGCTCGCCGTCGCCGGGCTTGACGTCCACGGCGCCGATCGCGTCCTGGAGGACCACCACCTGGAATCCCTCGTGAAGCGCGTCGAGGGCGGTGGACTTCACGCAGTAGTCGGTGGCGAGGCCGCCGATGAACAGGCGCTGGATGCCCCTCTCGCCGAGACTCACGGAAAAATCCTGTCCTTCCGCATCCTGGGCCTGAAAGCAGGAATACGCGTCCTGCTCCGGATCCATCCCTTTGGAGATCATGATCGTTTCGGGAGTCAAGGCGAGGTCGGGGTGGAACTCCGCGCCTTTCGTTCCCTCGACGCAGTGGGGCGGCCACACCCCGCCGTAGGCCTGGAAGTGCTTGGTCACCGGCGGGTGCCAGTCGCGCGAGGCATAAATGGAGGCCTTGAGCTTCCGGAAGCGCTCGATGTAGCGGTTGAGGAGCGGCACCACGCGGTCCCCATCGGGGACGGCCAGCGACCCGCCCGGGCAGAAATCGTTCTGGACATCCACGACCACTAGGGCGTCGTAGGTCGGATCAATCTTTTCCGGCATGGCTCACCATCTCCTCCCCCGCGATCCGGGCGAGCGCCCAGGCGGCGTGCTCGCGGACGAGCGGCTCGGGGTCCGACCGGGCCCGGGTCAGCGCCGGGACTGCCGCGGGATCTTTTCGGTTCCCGAGGGCCACGGCGGCGTTCCTCAGCAGCCCACGACGTTTGGGCCTCGTCAGGGGCGTCCCGCTGAAGCGCGCTCTGAAATCCTGGTCGGTCATCTTGAGGAGCGACGCAAGCGGCACGGGCTCCGTCACCGGCATCAGGGCCGGCTCGCGCGTCACGGGGGCCTTCCGGTTCCATGGGCAGACCGTCTGGCAGAGATCGCAACCGAACACCCACTCCCCCATCGGCTCCCGGAGGTCCGCGGGAATCGGGCCCCGGTGCTCGATGGTCAGGTACGAGACGCACCGGCGCGCATCCAGCACGTAGGATGCCACGAACGCCTCGGTCGGACAGGCATCCAGGCAGGCCCGGCACGTGCCGCACCGGTCGGGGAGGGGCTCGTCCCATTCGAGGTCGGCCGTCGTGAGCACGAGGCCGATGAAAAACCAGGAGCCCAGCTCGGGATGGAGAAGGTTGGTGTTCTTGCCCACCCACCCGAGACCGGCGCGGGCAGCCAGATCGCGCTCGAGGGCCGCGCTCGTGTCCACAGCGGCGCGCGTCCTGACTGCGGGCCCACCGGCATCGTGGATGAACTCGCACACACGCTCGAGGCGCGGCCGCATCAGGTCGTGGTAGTCGCGCCCCCACGCGTACCGGGCCACCGGCGCCCATGCCCCGGCGCCGGGCGGATCCCCCTGATAATAGTTGAGCGCGACGGCGATCACCGAGCGGACTCCGGGGAGAAGACGCCCGGGATCGAGCCGCTCGGCCCTCCCCCGCTCGAGGTACTTCATCTCTCCCGCGTAGCCGGCATCGAGCCAGGCCTGGAAGGCGCGGCCGTGATCCGGGGGATCGGCCGGGCCCACAGCCACGCGGTCGAAGCCCAACGCCAGTGCCCGGTCTTTAACGGCGGCGGTCAGGGCGGCGCGCGCGAGGATCATCGCCGGCGGGCCTTGACGATGAGGTGGCTCCGCGTCAGGGTGCGGCCGCCGCGTTCCAGGAACTCCACGTACCTCTGCCAGCGGCTGTCGGCCTTCCACCTGTCCTCGAGCCCGGCCGCCGCGGCGAGCCCTTCCTGGACCGTCCCGAAGCGGGTGACCTCCCGCTCCACCTCCAGGTGCTCGGGGATAAACCCGTTCTCCCGCAGGACCGAGGCGAGGCGCGCCTCGTCGTAGGCGAAGCGCGAGGGCCTACCGGTCTCCTGCCACTGATCCACGTGGAAGGCGACGAAGACGAGATACTCGCCGGGCGCCAGGGCGCGGGCGCAGCGGGCGATGATGGCGTCGGACATGCAGAGGTGGGCGGCGATCAGCTGCGGCGCGAAGGGGTCATACTCGACGGCCTCGGCGTCAGCCACGCTGAACTCGGCGTTGGCCAGCCGCTCGGCGGCGGCACGCTGCTGCGCCTGAGCGATCGCGGTCGTGTCGCGGTCTATCCCGATCACGCGCCGGCAGCGGGGCGCCAGCCGGAAGGCGAGCCGCCCCGCGCCGCAGCCCACATCGAGGACGACCTTGTCTTTGAGGTCCTCCGCCTCCAGGAGCGCGAGGAACTTCGGGCTGAGCATCCCGCCTCAGCCGGTGACCGCCCCCTCGGAGGCCGATGAAACCAGGCGCGCGTACTTGGCCATGGCGCCGGTCGTGTACCGCGGCCTGGGCGGCTTCACCGCGCGCAGGCGCTTCTTGATCTCGGAGGGAGACACCTCCACGTCCAGCCGGCGCCGCTTCACGTCGATGACGATCGGGTCCCCGCTCTTCAGCGCAGCGATGGGGCCCCTGTCGGCCGCCTCCGGCACGATGTGGGCGATCATGAAGCCGTGGGTGGCCCCGGAAAATCGCCCGTCGGTCATGAGCGCCACCGAGTCGGCCAGCCCCGCGCCGTGGAGAGCCCCGGTGACCGCCAGCATCTCGCGCATGCCGGGCCCGCCCTTGGGCCCCTCGTAGCGGATCACGATCACGTCACCGGCCCTGACCCTTCCCTTCTTCACGGCGGCGAAGGCGTCCTCCTCTCGGTCGAAGACGCGGGCCGGCCCGCGGTGAACCAGCTTCTCATGGCCGGCCAGCTTGATCACGCATCCTCCCGGCGCGAGGTTCCCTTTCAGAATCGCCATCCCTCCCGTCGGCTTCAGCGGGGAGGACAGCGGGCGAATGACCTGCTGCCCCGGCTCCTCGCGGGCCGCGCGGGCCTCCTCGCCGATGGTCCGGCCCGTCACGGTTCGCTCGTTGAGATGGAGAACCCCCGCGTCGAGGAGCCGCTTGGCCACCACCGCCATTCCGCCGGCCTTGTACATCTCCGGCGCGGTGAACCGCCCCCACGGCTTGAGGTCCGCCAGCAGCGGGGTCTTGCGCGAGACGCGGTCAAAGTCATCGATGGAGAGCCTGACGCCGGCCTCCCGCGCCACCGCCAGGAGATGCAGCACGGCGTTGGTCGAGCCGCCCGTGGCCATCACCCCGGCGATCGCGTTCTCCAGCGCCTTCCGCGTGATGATCTGCCGCGGGGTGACCCCCTTTCGAAGGAGATCCAGGACCAGGCGCCCACATTGGAAAGCCACCTCTCCCTTGGAGGAATCCACGGCCGGGACGCCGTTGAACCCCATGGGCGAGATCCCGAGCATCTCGAAGGCCGTGGACATGGTGTTGGCGGTGAACTGGCCGGCGCAGGCGCCCTCGCCGGGGCAGGCGCGGTTCTCGATCTCCTTGAGCTCGGCCGCGCTCATCTTCCCCGAGTTGAACGCTCCCACCGCCTCGAAGACATCCTGAATGGTGAGGCGACGCCCCTGATACTCCCCGTACATGATGGATCCGCCGTAAAGCATCAGGCCGGGAAGGTTGAGCCGCGCCAGCGCCATGACCATCGCGGGGATCGTCTTGTCGCACCCGGAGATCCCGACCACCGCGTCGAAGAGGTGGCCGCGGGCGACCAGCTCCACAGCGTCGGCCACGTTCTCCCGGCTGATCAGGGAGGCTTTCATCCCTTCCGTCCCCATGGCGATCCCGTCGGTGACCGTGATCGTGTTGAACTCGATGGGCGTCCCGCCCGCGGCGCGGACCCCCTCCTTCACCTTTTCGGCCAGCTTCCGGTGGTTGAAGTTGCACGGCGTCACCTCGATCCAGCAGTGGGCCACGCCGACCAGCGGCCGGGCCAGATCCTCGTCGGTGAATCCGACCGCCTTCAGCATGGCCCGGGCCGGCGCGCGGTCGGGTCCCTCGAGGAGCGTGCGGCTCTTGTGGCGGGGATCGAAAGTCATGGGAGTCTCCTTATTGCGCGCCCGTGACTTCCAGGCGCGATCCGAGTCGCGGTCATTCTAGCCCATGCCTTGACCAACTTCCAGCGGGCGTGGGAAAGTGGGGGCGTGCTCCGGCTCATCCTGCGCGTCTCCGATTTCGCCTACCGGTGGCTCCACGGGCTCTCGACCCCGGACGCCGCGGTAGGACCGGTCCTGCTCGTCCGGATCACGCGCCATCGCGGGCGGCCGCTCACCCTGGGGGACGGCACCCCAATCGGGCGGGGAGACCGGATCGGGGACTTCCACCTCGACAACGAGCGCATGGCGGCCCTCCACGAGGGGGGCCGGCGGTCGCGCTGGGCCGGCCTCGCCTCTCGCCGGGCGTTCCACGCTTCCCTGGAGGCGCTGGCCGAGCAGACGCAGAACAATCCCCGTTACCGCGAGGTGCGCGCGTTCACCGCCACGACGATCTTCCACGAGGTGTCCGACCTGATGGGCTTCGAGATCCGTCCCCTCGCGAGCCGGTGGGGTGCCCGGCTCGTGGCGGCCTACGAGCGGTCCCTGATCGCCCTGTTCCACCCGCTGGGGAAACAACGGCCCGGGCGGCGACGCTACGGGGAAGCCCGGCAGATCTGGATCTCCCGGGAGGCGTTGGTCCGTCGCTACGCGGGGGAGAGGAGCTCGGCAAGGGGCACGCACGCGTAGCCGGCGGCGCGCAGGCCCTCCAGCATCGGAGGGAGCGCGTCGAGCAGCCGCCCCGGAGCGCCCGGCACTCCCTCAGCGTCGTGGAGATCCACGATCGCCCCCGGCCCGATCCCGCGGAGAACCCGCGAAGCCATCTCGTGCGGGGCGACGGGCCTCAGGCCCTCGGGCTGAAGGGACCACAGCACGCACGGGGTCCCGAGCCTCCTGAGCGTCGGAAAGACGGCCAGGTTCACCATCCCCCAGGGCGGCCGGAAGAAACGCGGTGGCCGCCCGGTCAGGTCGTGGACGACCTCGTGGGTCCGCACGATCTCGCGCTCGGTCGCGCCCGGGCCGCGGAGCCACAGGTTCCCGTGCGACCAGGTGTGGTTCTCGACCTCGTGCCCGCGGGCCGCCATCTCCCGAACCAGGTCCGGAGCGCCGGCCGCCCGCTCGCCCACGACGAAGAACGTCCCCCGCGCCCCGGCGTCGCCGAGGAGGTCGAGCACCTTCGGGGTGTGCACCGGGTCGGGCCCGTCGTCGAAGGTCAACGCCACCCGTCGAGCGCCCCGCGGTCCCCGGCGGATCGCCGTCAGCGTGAACGCGTGGGCGCCCGGAGCATACGCCCCCCAGAGGAGACCCGGCAGGACCCAGAGCGGAAGGCGCCTCACGAAGCGGCCTCTCTCAGCCGCGCGGGCTTCCCCAAGAGCGATTCCACCACGAGGTCGGCGGCCAGGGGGCGGCGCACACGGCGGATATTCTCGCGGAGGCTCCGGAGCACCGAGGGATCGTCGAACGGCCGGAAGATCGCCTCGCGGAGCTCGGCCCGCGACTTGGCGACGAGCGCGACCCCGACGGCCGTGGCGAACCGCTCGTTCCTCGATTCCTGTCCGGGGAGCGAGCCGAAAAAGACCATGGGGAGCTCCGCTGCCATGGCTTCCGCCAGCGTCACCCCGCCGGCCTTCGTCACGAGCAGATCGGCCGCGGCCATGAACTGCCGGACCGACTCCGTGTAGCCGAACACGCGGAACTGCCCCCCCCGCCCGCGGCAGAGGTGACGAAGACGCTCCGCGAACCCTTCACCGCGTCCCGCAACCACGAGGGCCTGGAAGGAGCGATCCATCTCGAGGAGCACCCGCACCGCCCCCTCAACCCCTCCCAGGGATCCCTGCCCGCCCCCCATCAGCAAGAAGACGGGGAGCCTGGCAGAAAGCCCAAGGGCCAGGCGGGCGGCCGACTTGTCGAGTGGGCGGGTGAACTCCGCGTCCACCGGCACCCCGGACACGACCACGCGGTCCCTGGGGACCCCGTGGGCGAAAACGTCGTTGGCGATCTCCTCGGAAGGTACGAAATAACGGTCCACCTGCTCGAAGATCCACTGGGTGTGGGCCACGAAGTCGGTAAAGACCGTGGCATGAAAGTGCCGGCTGCGCCCACGCTTCTGGAGCTCGCAGAGCGCCGCCGCGGGAGTGGCGTGGACCGTCACGACCAGATCGGGAGCGGTGGCATCGAGAAGCCTCTTGAGCTTCCCAGTCCCGAGCCTGTTGATCCCCAGCAGGAGCCGGGAGGTCGTGGGGATCTGGTCGCCCAGCCAGTAGGCGACACCCCAGAGGGGGGAGGCATTGCGGAGGATCCAGTAGTAGAGGCCCCGGCTGGCGCTGTCGAAGGCTGGGTGGACCAACTCCCGGAAATGGTCGACGACCGTGGGGTGGGCGCCCGCCCGCCTGAACGCAGCCGCCAGCACCTGGGCGACGCGATGGTGTCCCCAGCCGTAGCTGGCGGTGAGGATGAGTACGCGGGCGGCAGCTGCCATGCGAAACCCCCGCTGGTCGGTTTCGGCTGAGCCTATCACTTCCGCGGGCGCTTGGCTACGAGCAGCGTCAGGCGCCCCGACTGCACGACCTCCCCGCGCTGGTTCAGGATCTCCCGCTCCTCCACCACCACGCCGCCGTCCTTCATCGAGCGCTTGGCGACGGTGCGGGAGCGGCTCCGGATAGTGTCCCCAATGCGGAGCGGAAGCGAGAACTTCCACTCGAAGCCCATGAAGGCCAGGACGGCCAGGGGAGACTTGGGGACCCGCCAGCCCAGGCCGGAGGAAATGCAGAGAGGGAGCAGATCGGGGATCACCCGCCCCCCGCTCTCGGAGCGGCTGGAGGCCACCTCGTCAGTGCTTCGCGGCTCCCACTCGCCGGCGAGGCCGGCGTATCGGACCATGTGAGCTTCCGTCAGCGTGAGGGCCGGGGTCTCCACCGGCTCGCCCACCACCACGTCCTCGAAGTAGAACACGGAGGTCAGCGAGGCCTGCGCTCCACCATGACGTCGGTCTCCCCCTCCTGGACGACCTCGCCCTTCTGGTTCAGCACCTGGCGCTGGAGCGTGATGATCCCGCGGTCCGGCTTCGAGGTCTCGCGCTTCTCGAGCACCTTGGCCCGGACCGTGATCGTGTCGCCGATCTTGATCGGTCCCTTGAACTTCCACCGGAGGCCCAGGAAGGCGATGGTCGCGAAGGGGCGCATGCCGCGCGTCAGGAGTCCCGACTGGATGGCCAGCCCGAGCAAGCCGTGGGCGATCCGCTCCCCGAAGACGGAGCCCTTCATGAATTCGGCGTCGGTGTGCAGGACGTTGTAGTCCCCCGACAGGCCGGCGAAGATGACGATGTCCGCCTCGGTGACGGTCCGCCCGGGCGAGACGTACTCTTCTCCCACCTGGATCTCGTCGAAGTACCGCCGGTCTTCGCCTGGCATGGCCCCTCCTTCGGTCTGAGCGCCTTCCCGTCCGCCGCCGGACGCCCTAGACACACCTCTCTATTTGATGGACGAACGCGCCGGCGGGGAGTGGCGACGGCGCAGCTCCTGGTGGATCCGGATGTCCGCCAGCCGCATCACGAAGGCGACCGCCGCCGCAGTCACGGCAAGCGCGAGCAGGGCTCCGATCGTGATCATGTCGGCGAGGGTGGTGACCCCCTGGATGCCGAGGTAGGTGCTGACGATGGCCGACAGGAGCATGACCGCCAGCATGGCTCCCCGGTAGAGCCAGCGCTCCACCAGCAGCCGCTCCAGCGCCTCTGCGTCCTTGTCCAGCCAGTCGGCGTCTTTCATGGTCTTCAGGGAATTTGCACTTGCCCTCCAGAGGGTATAGGATGCTGTCCGGCCGAGTCAACCGGGCTCAGGGAGGATTCGCAATGGTTGCTGATTCCCTGGATCAACTGGTTCGCGTCGAAGTCATCACCTACGTCCCGACCAACTACCAGCACTGAAAGCACTGTGAAGTAACCTGGCAGGTCGCCGGGCTGGGACGCAAGGTCCACCAGGAGCAGCTGGAGAGTGGGCTCCCCGCTGATCTCGCCGCCGAGTTCCATTCCCTCTCCGAGTGGGCACAGGGGCTGCCTCAACGCTACGGATCGCGCGTCACCGTGCGGCTCGTGGACGCGGCCTCCATCGAGGGCTTCTTCAAGTCCCTGTTCCGCCGCTTCAGCCGGTACCCCGCGTTCGTGGTCAGCGGCACGCCGTATGTGGGGAGCGACTTCTCCAGGGTGGATCGCTTGATCGCAGAAAGCCTGGATGCACAGCGAGCCGGTGCATGACTCGGGCAGGCGTCTCGAGAGACGCCTGGAATCGGGGTGGCGAGGGCTGGGAGGAGAGACGAATGGTTGCTAGTTCCCTGGAACGGCCGGTTCGCGTCGAAGTCATTACGCACGTCCTGACCGACTACCAGCATTGAAGGCGCTGCGAGATCACCTGGCAGGTCGCCGGGCTGGGACGGAAGGTGCACCGGGAGCAGATCCAAAGCGCCCTCCCGGACGACCTGGCCGAGGAATGGCACGCCCTCTCCGAGTGGGTTCTGGGGGTCGCTCAACGGTACGGGTCGCGCGTCACGGTGCGGCTCGTGGACGTTGCCTCGCTGGAAGGATTCTTCAAGTCCTTGTTCCGGCGCTTCAACCGGTACCCCGCGTTTGTGGTCAACGGCAAGAAGTACGTCGGGAGTGACTTCTCCAGGGTGGATGACCTGATCTCCGAACGGCTGACGGCCCACCCCGTGGGCTCATAGTCTCAAACACGCCTGGAAAGGAGGGAGAACGGTTCGGTCGCTCACAGGATAGGGTGCTGAAAGGCTGCCAAATGCGGAAGAAGGAGGAGGAGGCAGAATGAACACCCTTGTGGCCGTGATCATCGGAGCCTTGACCGTGTACCTTGCGTACACGCTCTATGCCCGACGAATCGACCGGCAGGTGATCCAGTCGGACCCGAAGCGGGCGACCCCCGCCACGCTCTTCATGGACGGGGTGGACTTCATGCCCACCAACCGCAACATCCTCTTCGGCTACCACTTCAAGTCCATCGCCGCCGCGGGGCCCATCGTCGGCGCCATCGTCGCGGCGACGCTGTGGGGATGGCTCCCCGCCATCATCTGGCTGGTGCTGGGAGTCTCCTTCATCGGCTGGGCGAGCGACTACAGCGCCATCGTGCTGTCGGTGAGGAACGAGGGGAACAGCCTCTCGGCCGTGGCTCACCGGCTGATCTCGCCGCGAACACGAACGGTCCTCTTCGTGTTCATTTTCTTCTACCTCCTGCTGGTGGCCGGGGCCTTTGTCGGCATCATGGCCGCCGTGATGGATTCCCAGCCTCGGACCCACTTCGGGATCATCGTGCTGGTCGCCATGGGGCTGCTGCTGGGCCAGATGCTCTACCGCTGGCGCACCGGGCTCGTGGGGGCGACGCTCCTCACCGTCGGCATCACGCTGCTGGCGATCCTGGCCGGCCCGTACACAGAGGCGGCCTTCAAGGGGCTCAACGCGGCCCTCAACGGGATGACGGGCGGCGCGCCCATCGTCACGTACTTCGATCCGACGCTGGCCGGCTTCAAGGGGGCCGAGGCGAAGATCATGCCGAGCCTCCTCTTCTGGGCCATCGCGATCTGCGTCTTCTGCTACGCAGGCTCGGTGCTGCCGATCTGGCGGATGGCCCAACCGGTGGTCTATGTGGGCTTCTGGATCACGGCCCTGGCGATGGTGCTGGGCCTGGGCGGCGCGGCGCTGGCGACCTTCGTCAAACCTGAGGTCGCCCAGTTCCAGATCCCGGCCTTCAAGGGGTGGAACCCGCAGCTGGGCCCGGCGGGGATCATGCCGCTCTGGCCGATGCTCTTCGTCACCATCGCCTGCGGCGCCATCTCGGGCTGGCACGCCCTCTTCGGCGCCGTGGGCACTGCCCGCCAGATCGAGAATGAAGCCGACATGCTCCCCGTGGGCGGCGGCTCGATGTTCACGGAGTTCCTGCTGGGGCTCCTCGCCCTGCTGGCCGTCTCGGTGGGCGCCAAAGGCGCCCCCGTGGGCGCGTTCGCCAACGGGCTGGGCGGGTTCATCAGCGTCTGGGGAGTACCCCTCCAGTACGCGGTGTCGCTCGCCTTCGCCGCGTTCATCGTGATCGTGCTGGTGGTGACTCAGCTCATCTTCAGGGTCATGCGGGTCACGCTGACCGAGTGGCTGGGGGAGGCGATCCCGCCGTTCCGCAACCAGCATGTGGCCTCGTTCGTCTCGGTTGTCCTGGCGATCCTGCTGGTGCTGACCGGGACCTGGATTTACCTCTGGCAGCTCTTCGGCGGCGCCAACCAGCTCATGGCCGCGCTGTCGCTCCTGCTGGTGACCGTCTGGCTCGCCTCCGTGGGGAAGAACTGGCTGTACGCGGGGCTGCCGATGATCTTCATGTACATCACCACAGTGGCCTCGCTGCTAGTCACCGCCTACAACATGTACTTCAACGTGTACCAGCCGAACATGGCCGCGGGCCGGACGCTTCCGATCATCGGCTCCGGGCTCATGGTCCTGATCGCGCTCCTGCTGGTCGTGGCGGCGGTCTTCATCGGGATCGACGGCTGGCGCGCCTTCTTGAAGTACCTGCGGCGGCCGGCTGCCGCCCCGAAGGCAGCGCCTGCCCGAGGGTAGACAACCGCGCGTCAATCAACGAGGCTCTGAGCGCAGCGCCGGGGGAGGGTGACCTCTCTCCCCCGGCGCTGTGCGACACGGGTCCTTACACCAGCGGGCATGGCGACACGCGGACTTACCAAACGTTTCTCCACCGGCTGGGAGGCAGTCAAGCAGTTCATGTACGGGCTGACGGGCCACGAGTTCGCCCGCCACGCCTTGGAGATGCGGCATGAGATGGAGGCGGTCTTCATGATCGTCACGCTGGGCGACCTGATCGGCGTGCCGATCCTGCCGCCGATCTACTCGCTGCGCCTGCTGCCGTACGTGGTGCCGGAGATCGCCACGTGGAAGCGCAACATGGCCCGCCGGAAGGAATTCTGGGAGAAGGAAGAGTATGATATGCACGGGGTCTGAGGTGCGCTAGGAAGAAGCCAGAGGAGATTCCGATGACAGCCGAGAAGAAGCCGAAGAAGGGCGGGATCCTGGGGGTGTTCAAGGACATCGTGTACGGGATGTCCTCCCACGAGATGACCCGCTACGCGGTCCGCTCGCGGGCCAGCATGGAGCACCTCTTCATCCTCATCACCATGGGGGACCTCCTCGGGGTGCCGATCCTGCCGCCGTACTACTCGCTGAGGCTCCTGCCCTACGTCACGCCCCAGATCAGCTCGTGGAAGCGGCGCATGCTGAGGGAGCGGGACATCACCGACGTCCTGGGATAGGCCCATGTCGCTCAGGACCGTCTTCGAGAGCCAGCCCGAACGGCGGTACATCATGTTCGGGGGAAAGGGCGGGCTGGGGAAGACCACCCTGTCCGCCACCTGCGCCTTCTGGCTCGCGAGCCAGGGCAAGCGCGTCCTCCTCTTCTCCGTGGACCCGCAGGCCAGCCTGTCGGACATCTTCCAGAAGGACATCTTCGGCAAGGGCCCGGTGCCGATCATCCAGAACCTCTGGGCCCAGGAGGTTGATGCGGATCGGCGGATCAAGGACTACCAGGAGGAGATCCGGAAGAAAATCCTGGACATGTACGGCTTCGATCGGGTGCCGGAGGAAATCGACAACTACATCGCGGCCGCCTCGGCCGAGCCGGCCATGGAGGAGAGCGCGATCTTCGACGCGGTCGTGGACATCGTCGTCCAGGGCAATTACGACTACTACATCTACGACCTAGTCCCGCTCGGCCACGCCCTCTACTACCTGTCCATGGCCAAGGTCTACGACGAGTGGATCAACAAGATCACGAAGCTCCGCGAGGACATGCGCCAGTACGACCAGGTGGCGGCCACCATGCGGCGCGAAGAGACCTTGGAGGAGGACAAGATCCTCAGCGAGCTCATTTACATCAAGGACCGGATCAACGCCTCCTCCCGGATCCTGACCGACAAGCGGCGCACCGCCTTCTTCTTTGTCGTGGTCCCGGAAGAGATGATCATCCTCGACACGCGGAAGGCCGCGGAGCTGTTCTCCAAGTTCGACGTCCCGATCTCGGGCTACGTGGTGAACCGCGTACTCCCGCCGGACCTTGGCGCCGGCAACATCCCGCAGTACCTGAAAAACCGGATCGCGATGCAGCAAAAGTACATGAGGGACATCGAGGCCACCCTGGGCGCCCAGGTCCTGGCCCACGTGCCGGAGATGGAGCGGGACATCACCGGCCTCGGCATGATCGAGCGGCTCGCCAAGCGGCTCTTCGAGGAGGGGGCGGCATGACCGCGGAGGCCGCGATCACCACCTCGATGCGGCAGTATCTGGGGGGGCACCCCGGGCTGAAATTTCTCTTTTTGGGCGGCAAGGGTGGCGTGGGGAAGACCGTGCTGGCCGGCGCCACGGCTCTCTGGCTGGCCGGAGAGGGGAAGCGGACCCTCCTCGCCTCCACCAACCCGGTCCACAGCCTTTCAGGTCTCCTCGGGCAAAACGTGTCCGGTGGCCACACCGCCGTGACCGGCGTGGCGAACTTCTGGGCGTACGAGATCGATACCCGGGACACCATCGAGCGGTCCAAGAAGGAGATCCGGGAGAAGATCCAGTGGTTCCTCAAGTTCGCCGACATCTCGACGAAGGCCGATGATTTCGTCGAGTCAGCCACCATGAACCCGGCGTTCGAGGAGTCGGCCATGTTCGAGAACATGGTTGAGCTGATGCTCAAGAACGAGTACGACGCCTACGTCTTCGACACCGCCCCCACCGCCAACGCCCGGCGCCTGCTCGGGATGTCCAAGGTGTACTCGCTCTGGGTGGACAAGATGCTCAAGTCGCGCCAGGAGGCGCGCACCCTCCGCGAGATGCTCTCCTTCACCAAGAAGAAGGAGGAGGACCCCCTCCTGGACTACCTCCTCCAGTTCCGCACCCGCATGGGCCAGGCGCGCCAGCTCCTGACCGATGCCGAGAAGACCGCCTTCTTCTTCGTGACGCTGCCGGAGGCCCTCCCCATCGCCGTGATCACCCGCTTCATCGGCTGGTTCCACGACTTCGGCATCCCCGTGGGCGGGGTGGTGGTGAACATGGTCATGGACCGGCAGGCCATCGGCAGCGGCGTGCCCGAGTTCGTCCTGAACCGAATGCAGATGCAGGACGACCACATGAAGACGATCTGGGAGAAGTTCGATGGCAACGTCCGCGCGATCGTGCCGCTGTTCGATCAGGAGGTGCGCGGGGTGCCGATGCTCCGCCAGACCGCCCAGGCCCTCTTTCGGTAGGCAGCCAGGAGGGCCTCCTTTTCTCGACCGTTGACAGGGCCGATAGGTGCGGCCTAAGATACAGACCGACTGGTCGGTCTAATGGAACTGACAGCCTCGCCTCGCCTAAGGGATCCCCGGCTGCTCCCGATCTGGGAGAAAGTCGCCGCCGGGGAACGGCTCGCCCGGGAGGACGGCCTGCTTCTCTTCGAGACCGACGACCTCCTGGGCGTCGGGCAGATGGCCGACTTCGCCAAGCGGCGGCGCGCCGGCGACTGGGTCTTCTTCGTCATCAACCGGTACGTCAACCCCACCAACCTCTGCGTCCTGTCCTGCGCGTTCTGCGACTTCGCCCGGAAGAAAGGGGAGGCCGGCGCCTTCGAGCACTCGATCGAGGACATTTTGGGCATGATCAAGGACGGCGTCCGGGAGGTCCACATCGTTGGGGGACACCACCCGGACTGGCCCTTCGAGTACTACGAGCGGCTCGTCGGGGCCATCCACGCCCAGCATCCCGACGTGCAGATCAAGGCCTTCACCGCCGCGGAGATCGATTACTTCTGGCGCAGGTGGAAGATCGAGCCGCGGGAGGCGCTGACGCGCCTCAAGGCGGCGGGGCTTCACTCGATGCCCGGGGGCGGCGCCGAGGTTTTCTCCAAGCGGCTCGCGAAAGAGCTCAGGTACACGGGCAAGGCCGATGCCGATCGGTGGTGCGAGATCCACGGCATCGCCCACTCGCTCGGCATCCACACTAACGCCACCATGCTCTACGGCCACATCGAGACCGTCGCCGAGCGCGTGGAGCACCTCCTGCGCCTGAGAGAACAGCAGGACCGGTCGGGAGGCTTCCTGACCTTCATCCCCCTCGCCTACCAGGTCGGCGACACCCGGCTCGTCCCCCGCCAGACGCCGCCCACCGACGACCTCAGGACCATCGCCGCCTCGCGGCTCCTGCTGGACAACTTCCCCCACGTGGAGGCGTACTGGGTCATGCTGGGCGAGGCCACGGCGTCCATCGCGCTCCACTTCGGCGCCGACGACGTTAACGGCACGCTGGAGGACGAGCGGATCGCCCACGCCGCCAAGGCGGAGAGCCCCGCGGGCCTCGCGCGCGAGCAGATTTTCCGGATGATCAGGGATGCGGGTAAGGTCCCCGTCGAGCGGGATGCCCTCTACAACGTCATCAAGGTCTGGAACTAACGGGTGATGCTGAGGGTTGGGCGCATCCCGTACCTCAACTGCGAGCCGTTCTTCTCCCACCTCCGGGGGGTTGATCTGGTCCCGCTGAACCCCCGCGCCCTGGGGCAAGCCATGGCCGCGGGGACGCTCGACGCCGGCCCCCTCTCGCTGGTGGATTTCCTGAGCCTCGAGGGCAATGTCGCTCCCCTTCCCTGTGGCATCGCCACTTCCGGCCCGGCCCGAAGCGTCCTCCTCTTCTCAGACCGCCCCCTCTCGGAGCTCGGGGGTGCGGTGATCGGCGTCACGGAGGAAACCTCCACGTCCGTCCAGATTCTGAAACTCCTCCTGTCCCTGAAATATGAGGTGATCCCGCGGCACTGGGTGGGCCCCGACAATCCGTGCGACGCCGTGCTCCTCATCGGCGATCGGGCGATCCGCGCGCTGAAGCTGGGCCCCCCCTTCTCTCACGTGACGGACCTCGGAAGCGAGTGGGTGCGGTGGACGGGGCTTCCCTGCGTCTTCGCCCGCTGGGGAGTGCTGGCCTCGGTGCCCGAGACCGAGCGGCTCGCCCTCGAGGGAGCGCTCAGCGAGGCGCTGGACCGGGGGCTCGCCGGGCTTGCCGCCATCGCCGCCAGGCGACGGGACACCGGCTTCGCCGAAGACGAGGTGGTCGCCTATCTCCGGGGATTCACCTATCACCTCGGGGCCGAAGAGGAGAAGGCAATCGCCGAGTTCAGCCGGCTCCGGGAACTCCTGGAGAACGAGCGGTGCTGAGCGAGATCGAAGAAAAGGTCGACGCGGGCAAGCGCCTCACGCGCGAGGAAGGGCGCCGGCTCCTGACCGAAGCTCCCCTGCTGGAACTGGGAGCGCTGGCCCAGGCGGCCAGGTTCCGCCTCCACCCTGAGAAAGTCGTCACCTTCGTCATCGACTCCAACCCCAACTACACCAACGTCTGCGTCACCGACTGCCAGTTCTGCGCCTTCTACCGCAAGCCGGGCCACCCCGAGGCCTACACCCTTACGGTCGAAGAGGTGTTGAAGAAGATCGAGTTCGCCGCCTCCAAGGGCGCCACGACCGTGCTCCTCCAGGGCGGGCACAATCCCGAGATCCCACTCGACTACTACCTCAGTCTCCTGAGGGAAACCCGCCGGCGCTTCCCCCAGGTGACGCCGCACTTCTTCACCGCCTCGGAGATCCAGACGATGAGCCAGGTGTCGGGCCTCTCCGTGCGCGAAGTCCTCCGGCGATTGAAGGAAGCCGGCCAGTTCTCGCTCCCCGGAGGCGGCGCCGAGGTGCTCTCCGAGCGGGTCAGGAAGCGGATCGAGCCCAAGAAGGGCGGGCCGTCGGCCTGGCTCGAGGTCCACCGCGAGGCCCATCGGCTGGGCTTCAAGTCCACGGCCACCATGATGTACGGTCACGTCGAGCAACCGGAGGACATCCTGGATCACCTGGACGCGATCCGCGACCTCCAGGACGAGACTGGGGGCTTCACCGCCTTCGTCCCCTGGTCCTTCAAGCCGGGGAACACGCTCCTCGAGAAGTGGATCAAGCACTACGCCGGGCCGAACCAGTACCTCCGGATGCTCGCTCTCTCGCGCCTCTACCTGGACAACTTCCCCCACATCCAGGCGTCCTGGTTCTCGGAGGGGAAGCGGACCGGCCAGGTCGCGCTCCACTTCGGGGCCGACGACTTCGGGGGCACGCTCTTCGAAGAAAACGTCCACGCGGCGGCGGACTTCGTCAACAAGACGACCGTGGAGGAGGTCTACGCTCTGATCCGCGAGGCGGGCTTCACTCCCGCCCAGCGCACCACCCTCTACGAGCGAGTGTGACTGGGGTCAGGCATGCGTTATTGCGTTATTTCGGCGTGAGCCTCCGCTACGCAAATACGCATGCCTGACCCCATTAGATGGGGTCGAGGGGGGGGATGGCGGGGATCAATCCTTTCGCGTGGGCCAGGGCGTAGAGCCGCTCCAGCGCCTGTCGCCCCTCTTGCCCCAGCGTGACGGTGTAGTCGTTGACGTACATGAGGACGAAGCGCCGGCAGGTCTCCTTGTCGATGCCGCGGCCGAACTTCATGGCGTACTCGAGAGCCTCGTCCACGTGGGCGTGGGCATAGGCGATGGAGCGGCGGAGGGCGTCGGACAGGGCGGCCCCCACGGTCTCGCCCAGATCGCGCCGCACCACGTTGATCCCGAGGGGCAGCGGGAGGTTCGTCTCGCGCTCCCACTCTTTGCCGAGGTCCAGGACCTTGTAGAGCCCCATGGCCTGATGGGTGATCTGTCCCTCGTGGATCAGGAGCCCCAGGTCGGCCTGCCCCTCCAGCACCGCCTTCGGGATCTTGTCGAAGGCCACTTCGATCAGCGGCGGGTCACCGCAGTAGAGCCTGAGGAGGAGGGCTGCGGTCGTGTGGCTGCCGGGGATCGCCACCACGCGCTCTGGAATCTCCCGTGGGTCCATCGGCTCCCGGGCCACCAGGATCGGCCCGTACCCTTTGCCCATGGAGGCGCCGGGGTCCATGATCCGGTAGCGGTCGGCCACCAGGACGTAGGTCGCTGCCGAGATCGCCGTGACCTCCAGCTCCGCCTCGCGGGAGCGACGGTTGAGCGACTCGATATCCTCGAGCACGTGCTGGATCTCGAGCCCCTCGGCCTTCACCTTCCCCGACGTAAGGGCGTAGAACATGAACGCGTCGTCGGGGTCCGGACTGTGTCCGATCCGGATGAGCGTCATCCAACCTCCCCATGAGGAAAATCGCCACTCGGGAGAAGATCCTGGAAGCCGCGCTCTCGGTGTTCGCCCAGAAGGGCTACCACCGGGCGATCGTGGACGACATCGTCCGCGCCTCGGGAACCTCCAAGGGCGCCGTCTATCACCACTTCCCCAACAAGGAGGCGCTCTTCCTCGCCCTGGTTGACGAGTTCTCCTCCCACCTGGCCACGGCCGCCGCCGAAGCCATCTCCGTCCAGCACGGCGCGCTCAAGAAGGTCGAGGGCGCCCTCCGCGCGGCCCTCGAGACCTTCGCGCGCTACCGCCAGCTCGCAAGGATCCTCCTCCTCGAGTCGGTGAGCCTGGGGCCCACCTACGAGACCAAGCGCGCCGAGGTCCACCGGCGCTTCGCCGACCTCATCAAGGGGTACCTCGACGAGGCGGCGGCCGAAGGCTCCATCCCGCCGCTCAACACGGAGGTGGCGACGCTGGCCTGGCTCGGGGCGATCAACGAAGTCGTGATCCAGTGGCTCCACACCGGCCGCCCCGACCTCGTCGCCGAAGCTCTCCCCTCTCTGACCCGCCTGCTCCTCCGGAGCATCGGGGGCGAGGCGCCTAGGCCCTGAACCGATCGAGGGCCTTCCGGTTCACGCCGAGGCCGATCCCCGGCCCCTCGGGAAGGACGACCTGACCCTCCTTGAGCTGAAGCGCCTCCTCGAACAGCTCCTGCCACCAGTCCATGTGCTCCAGGATCAGGCCGTTGGGCGCCGTCGCCAGCAGGTGGCAGGAGGCTTCCATGAAGAGGTGGGAGGAGATCGGAGTGTGGAAGGCGTCGCAGAGGGCCGCCGCCTTCATGAACTCGGTGACGCCACCCATCCGCTGGAGGTCGGGCATCAGAATGTCGGCGGCTCGGATCTCCAAGTGGCGCTTCATGCCGACGCTCCCGTAGTCCGTCTCCCCCGTCGCGATGGGCGTCGTGAGCGCGGCGGCCACGCGGGCGCAGCCCTCCAGGTCCTCGTAGGGGAGCGGCTCTTCCAGCCAGTAGAGGTTGAACGGCTCAAGTTCCCGTCCAACCCGGATCGCCGTGGCCTCGTCCCACCCCTGATTGACGTCGGCCAGGAGCTTCACGCCCGGGCCGAGCGCCTCGCGGAGCCTTCTCACGCGCTCCACGTCCTCGCGCGGTGACCGCCCGAGGCGCATCTTCATGGCCGTGTGGCCCTGCGATAAGAAGCGCCGAGCCTCTAACATAAGCTCGTCAATGGAATAATCGAGCCAGAGTCCCGAAGAGGCGTACGTTGGAATCCGATCGCGCCCGCCGCCCAGAAACTTGTAGAGCGGCAGGCCGGCGCCCTGGGCGGCAAGGTCCCAGCAGGCCGTGTCCAGGCCCGCGAGCGCCATCACCGCGAGTCCCGCGTGGCCGAGGAAGTTGATGGAGCGCCAGGCCCGCTCGAAGTGGGCGCGGGGCGCCGCGGGGTCTTGCCCCTCATAGAGCGGTAGGAGATCCTCCACCAGGACGTTGAGCGCCTGCGCTCGCTTGGGCCCGAAGGCGAAGCAGTAGCCCGTCCCCACCGCCCCGCTGTCGGTCTCCATCTCGACGAACACCGTGTCTACCGTCCGGATGTCGTGGGCCGAGGTCTTGACGGGACGGGGGAGCGGGATTGACAGGAGGTGGGGCCGCACACGCGCGATCTTCATGACGGGCTCCCATGCTACCAGATCGGCACTGTTCGGGCTATACTGTCCGCGCCATGGGCAAGGTCACGGCCGCTCATCTGCTTGTGAGGACGCTCAAGCGCCACGGGATCGAGCGTCTCTTCGGCCTCTGCGGCGATCACGTGAACTCGATCTTCAACGCCTGCATCGACGAGGGCGTGGCGATCGTGGACACGCGCCAGGAGTCGGGCGCGACGCACATGGCGGACGGCTGGGCGCGGGTGACGGGCCAGCCCGGCGTCTCCGTGGTCACCGGCGGGCCGGGCCACACCAATTCGATCACCGGGATCACGACGGCCTGGATGGCGTGCAGCCCGATCCTCGCCATCAGCGGGACCTTCGAGCGGGCGCTCAGGGACAAGGGGCCGCTCCAGGAGATCGACCAAGTGGACATGGTCCGCGCCGTCACCAAGTGGGCGCGCGTGGTGGACGACCCGGCGCGGCTGGCCCAGTACGCAGCGCTCGCCCTCCGCGAAGCCGTGAGCGGCCGCCCGGGCCCGGTCCACCTGACGATCCCGAGCGACGTCTCCGAGGCGATCGTGGACGACGCCGACGTGCCGATCCCGCCGCCCTCCCAGCGCGAGCCGGCCGCCGCGCCGACGCGCTCCATCGAAGCCGCCCTCGATCTCCTCGAGCGCGCCGAGCGCCCCGTGGTGATCGCGGGGAGCGGGGTCTGGTGGGCGCGCGCCTGGGATTCGCTGAGGCGATTCATCGAGCTGACCCAACTCCCCTGCTTCACGATCGGCATGGGGCGCGGGACCCTCTCCGACGAGCACCCCTTGTGCCTGGGCTACGCCGACCAAATCCTGAACCAGGCTGCGCGCGAGATCAGAGAGGCGGACGTCGTCCTCCTGATCGGCAAGCGCATCGACTTCCGCCTGGCCTACGGCAACGTCTTCGCGCCAGACGCCGCGTTGATCCAGGTGGACATCCACGCCCCCGAGCTCGGCAGGAACCGGCACGCCCAGCTCCCGATCCAGGGCGACGCCGGCGCCGTCCTGGAGCAGCTCGCCCAGAGGGCTGAGGCGCGGAAGGGATGGAAAGAAAAGGCGTGGGTCGAAGGGCTGCGACAGGCGCGAAAGGCGGCGGCCGAAGCGCGAAGGAAGGACGAGAATTCGGACGCGGCCCCCGTGCATCCGCTGCGGATCGTGAAGGAAGTCCGCGAAGCCGTCAATTCGGACGTGATCTGGGTGATCGATGGCGGTGACTTCGCCCAGTGGTGCCGCCTCGGGCTCCCGGCGCGGAAGCCTGGCCACTGGGTGCGCCTGGGGGCGCTCGGCACCGTGGGAGCCTCGATCCCCTTCGGCATCGCCGCCAAGCTCGCCAAGCCCGAGTGCCCCGTCGTGATCCTGACGGGAGATGGCGGCATGGCCTTCCACTCCTGGGAGCTCCACACCGCCCTCCGCTTCAACGCGCCCGTGGTCGTCGTCGTCGGAAACGACTGCGGGTGGGGGATGGAGCGGGAGCTCCAGTCGGCCTTCTATGACCGGACGATCGGGGTCGAGCTGGGCAACGTCCGCTACGACCAGGTCATCGCCGCACTGGGAGGCCACGGCGAGCACGTCGAGCATCCGGCGGAGCTCCGCCCCGCCCTCGACCGCGCGCTCAAGGCTGGCAGGGTGGCGTGCGTCAACGTGAAGATGCGCGGCGTCGCGAGCCCCCTCACGACCGCCAACATCGCCCGGACGAAAGCCGCCAAGAGGTGAGCGACCGGGCGATCGTCAGTATCGGTCTCCTGGGGGTGGCCGGCCTCGGCTGGCTCTACATCGTCCGCCTCGGCCGGGAGATGGCCGCGATGGCGGACATGGCCATGGCGATGCCCCAGATGACCCCGTGGGACCTCGCGGACTTCGTCCTGACCTTCCTCATGTGGGCGGTGATGATGGTGGCCATGATGGTCCCGTCGGCCAGCCCGATGATCCTCACCTTCGCCACCATCAACCGGAAGCGGCTGGCCGACGAGACGCCGCTGATCCGGACGGGCCTCTTCCTCGTGGGATATCTCCTCGTGTGGGCGGGGTACAGTCTCCTGGCGGCGCTGGGCCAGTGGGGACTTCACGCTGCGGCGCTGATCACGCCGGCCATGGTGGTCACCCCCTGGCTCGGCGGCATCCTCCTCGTCGCCGCCGGCGTGTACCAGTTCACCCCGCTCAAGGACGTGTGTCTCTCGCGCTGTCAGTCGCCGTTCGGCTTCATCCTGACCCAGTGGCGCGAGGGCGCGGCCGGGGCGCTCGTCATGGGGCTCAGGCACGGCGCCTTCTGCGTGGGCTGCTGCTGGGTGCTGATGGCGCTCCTCTTCGTCGCCGGGGTGATGAATCTCCTGTGGGTGGCAGCGATCGCGGCCTTCGTGCTCCTGGAAAAGGTCGCCCCGCTGGGGAGGGTCGTGAGCAGGCTTGCTGGAGCGATTTTGATTCTCTGGGGGGCCTGGCTGCTGGCCCGCGCGCTAGCGTGAGAAGCCGAGGCGGAAGTCTCCGGCCTTAATCGCCCGCAAGATCGCGTCCCGATCCCGCGGGGCGTCCACCTCGATCCAGGCCCGGCCGAAGTGGGGCTCCCGGTGGGCGTCGTCCGTCGCCACCTTCGGGAGCCCGATCGCCTCCACGTCGTACTCGGCCTTGTAGAGCCCGGTGTCGGTGACCTCGACGGCGTGCACCGGCAGGCCGTTGCCCTTGAGGAGCGCGATCCGCCTCAGGGTGTCCTCCACGGAGAGGCGGTAGCGCGCGGGGTGGTTGAGGACGTAGAGCCGCTCGCGGTCCCCGCGGATCTCCCCCACGTGCTGCCCGAGCGGCTGGTAGTCGATCTCCACGCCGACGAAGACCAGCGGGTCCCCGTCCCCCCGAGGGATTCTCTGCCAGTAGTCCTCCCCGATCCGGTCGTCGTGGTCCGTGATCGCCAGGAAGTCGTAGCCGAGCTGCCGGTAGCGGGCGATGACCGCCTCGGGGCTGAAAAGCCCGTCGGAGAGGTGCGTGTGGGTGTGGAGGTTCCCCTTCAGGAGCGCCATTGGATCAACTGTACCACCGTGAGCCTCGGGCGAGCCGCCGTCGCAGCATCTCGCTCCCCGCCCGATCCACGAGGGGGACATGTCGGAGCACCCGCCGGAGGCGATCATCGGCGGGGACGCCCACCACCGCGGAGCCGGTCCTCCCAAGGCGCCGCTGGACCTCGCGAAAGTGAAAGAAGGTCGTGACGACCACCGGGTACTTCTGGCGCGACCGGGGATCCCGCCGGACCTGCCGGTCGAGATCTTTGACCAGAAGCGAATCGACCCTGAGCGGCAGCGCCTCGGCCAGTTCCCGGCCGAGCCGCCGGAGCCGGGGCCCGTCGCACTCCACGGCCAGGACCCGCCGCTTCCGGAGACGCGCCGCTCCCGCCGAGGCATGAGCCCGGGCGTAGAGCGCCGCGGCAAACCCCGCGGGGCTGAACCCCAGCCGCCGCGCCCGGCCCATCGCCTCGTCCAGCAGGAGCAGGAGCTCGCGCGTCCGCTCGCGCCTCCCGCCCGCCCGCCGGGGAGAAACGAACGTCCCCCGCCCCCGCTCGCAGGACAGGTGCCCCTCCCGCGCCAGGTCGGCGAAGACCCGGGAGGCGGTGTTCCGGTTGATGCGGAGCGACCCGGCCAGCTGTCGCACGGTGGGAAGCCGCCGCCCCGGCAACCACTCCCCCGCCTGGATCAGGTGGGCCAGCTGCGCCTTCAGCTGGATGTGGATCGGCAGCGGGCTTTTCCGGTTCAGTCTGAGATGCATAGGAGTAATCCTATTGTCTTATGACAATAGGACATACTCTCTCTTTCCGTCAAGCAAAGAATCCCCGCGCGCAAACGGAGCAATGGAACGGTCGGGAAGACGAAGAAAGGAGGGAGCCGGGACGCCCGCTACCGGGCCGTCTCGCTCTCGGTGGGAATGTCCCAGACGAAGCTGAAGCCGAAGCCGAGCCAGCCCCCGATCTCGCGGGCCGCCCACGGCGTGTCGCCCCGCCCCTGCGGGGCCGTCCAGAGCGACAGGCCGAAGCGGCCGACGGTCCTGGGGCCGGTGGACACCGTCGTGGAAAACGGCACGATGAACGCCGGGTCGTGGCGCGAGCGGATCCGGTCGGGGTAGAACTCCTGCTCGCGGGGGCGGGTCAGTTCGGGAGGCTGGCCCGGAATGATGAACTCAGGCCGGGGCGGCCGCTCGGGCGGGGGCGCCTTGATCTCGACCTGCCCCTGGGCAAGCGCCGGCAGGGGGCCCCCAAACGGGAGGATGAGACCGAGCAGCAGGGCGACGACCCAGGCGAGCCTTCTCATATATTTAGGCTATCACAGGAGGGGCCCGAGGGCCATCAGGCAAGGGCGCACAGAGCCAGGAGGGACCGGAGGCTGGCGGAGCGCTCCAGGCCCAGCGCGGCGCTCTCGAGGGCCGAGACGCGGGAGGGGGGCAGCACCCGGCCGGCGTTCCGCCGGAACTTGGCGACGATCTCCCCGGCGCGGAGGGGATTCTCCGCGCTCCCCCGGTTGAACGGCTCCGCCGCCTCCAGGACGCGCCCGTCCACGAGGCGAATCCGGAGCCGCCCCGGGAAGGCCCGCGGGAACGGGCTCGCGGGGTCTATGGCGTAGCGGACCTTCCGGGCCAGCGCCAGCAGGCGCTCGTCCCTGATCCGCCCCGGAGAAAAGGTGTCCACCCCTACCTCCTCTTCCGTCAGGGCGGCCGCCACCGAGTAGGCCAGGCTGAACTGGGCGTCGTAGGGCGTCCGGGGCCGGCGCTTGGCGTCGAGCGGCTCGCACACGATGGGCACCTCGCCGGCCGGCACCAGGCACTCCACGTCCTCGATCGCGTCGGGCGTGAGCCCGTGCTCGCGCCTGAGCCGGGCCGCGCAGTCCATGTAGGCGTGGTTGTAATGGCAGCACGGGTACGGCTTGAAAGCCACCCGCAGCGTCTCCCACCGCCTCCCGAGATCGGCGGTGATGGGAGACGGATCCGGGAGGCTTCCCAGAAACGTCCGGTAGAGCCCGAAGCGCCCCTCGAGAATCGTGGCGGGG
>Ga0209322_10000170_pt1 | contig 34564 bp, 30 predicted proteins | sample Rifsed19ft1_FD_184013 | JGI IMG/M metagenome (GOLD analysis project Ga0209322, IMG submission 184013) | Soil microbial communities from Rifle, Colorado, USA - sediment 19ft 1 (version 2) | ecosystem: Environmental > Terrestrial > Deep subsurface > Rock core/Sediment | place: Rifle, Colorado... | reverse complement strand
GTCGGCGGACCATTTCCGGGCCAGCTTGATCGCCGCCTCGTTCGCCTCGGTCCCGCTGTTGCAGAAGAAGACCTTTCCGCCGGTGGTGGCCCCGGACACCACTCTCCCCAGCTCCGCCTGCACGGGTACGTGGAAGAGGTTGGAAACGTGCACCAGGCTCTTCACCTGCCGGGAGACCGCCTGCGAGACACCGGGGTGGGCGTGCCCCAGGAGGACGACCGCTATTCCCCCCAGGAAATCGAGATACTCCCTCCCGTCGGCGTCATACAGCCGCGCCCCCTCTCCCCGGACAAACGCGACGGGATGGCGGGTATAGTTCCCCATCTGGTATTGCTGCGTCATGGCGATGATGTCGGCGGACGTCATTACGCCACCCTTCCGCCTCCGGGGGGTGTGATTTCCGTCCCGATCCCCGCATCGGTGAAGATCTCGAGAAGGACGCTGTGGGGGACGCGCCCGTCGAGAATGTGCACCTTCCTCACCCCCTTGTCCAGCGCCCTCAGGACGCATTCCACCTTGGGGATCATGCCGCCGGTGATCGTCCCGTCCCCGATGGCGGCGATCGTCTCGTCGGCGGTCATGGTGGAGACGAGTTGGCCCCGGGCGTCCATCACCCCCGGGACATCGGTCAGGAGGATGAGTTTCTCCGCCGAGAGAGCACCGGCCACTTCCGCGGCGACGGTATCGCCGTTGATGTTGTACGCCTCCCCTCCCGCTCCCACCCCGATCGGCGCGATGACGGGCACGAACCCGTTCTCTTCCAGCGCGCGAAGCACGCCCGGGCGGATCTCGACGACATCTCCCACGAGCCCCAGGTCCAGGGGAGCGGAAGGCCCCCCCGCGGGGGGGGAAGCGAGATACTTGCGCGCGCGGATCAACTCCCCGTCCTTCCCCGTCAGCCCGACCGCCTTCCCGCCGAACAGATTGATCAGGGCGACGATCTGCTTGTTCACCGTCCCCCCGAGCACCATCTCCACCACCTCCATCGCGGCGGGGGAAGTCACCCGGAGCCCCTCCTTCCGCTCGAAGGGAATCGAAAGCCTCTCCAGCATTCGGTCGATTTGCGGGCCGCCTCCGTGGACGATCACCGGGTGGATCCCGACGTACTGCAGGAGAACGATGTCCTCCGCGAACGAGGACATCCTCTCCTCGCCCGCCATCGCCGCCCCGCCGTACTTGATGACGATGGTCTTCCCGCTGAACTCCCGGATGTAGGGAAGCGCTTCGACAAGCGTCCGGGCCTTCTGGAGGTATCCCTGCATCTCCGTCATCTTCCCGCCCCTCAGAGGATATAGCGGCTGACGTCCACGTCGCGGACGATGCCGGCGAGTTTCTCTTCCACATACTCCGCCGGGATGGTGATCTCCTGCCCGCGGATCTCCGGCGCGGAGAAAAGAAGGTCCTCCAGCAGCCTCTCCATGATCGTGTAAAGACGGCGGGCCCCGATGTTCTCCGTCCGGTCGTTCACCTCGCAGGCCATTCCGGCGATCCGGTCCACCGCCTCCGGGGTGATGGTCAGCGAAACTCCCTCCGTGGCAAGCAGCTCCGTGTATTGCCGGGTGAGGGATCCGTGCGGCTCGGTCAGGATCCGCACGAAGTCCTCCCGGGTGAGGGGGTCGAGTTCGACCCGGATGGGGAACCTGCCCTGCAGCTCCGGAATCAGATCGGACGGCTTCGACATGTGGAATGCTCCGGCGGCGATGAACAGGATGTGGTCCGTCCGGACCATCCCGTATTTCGTGTTGACGTTCGACCCTTCCACGATGGGCAGCAGGTCCCGCTGGACTCCTTGCCGCGATACGTCCGGGCCGATCGCGGATTCCCGTCCCGCGATCTTGTCGATCTCGTCCAGGAAGACGATCCCGCTCTGTTCGGTGCGGTGAACGGCCAACGCCTTTACCTGGTCCATATCGATCATCCGCGAGGCCTCCTCCTTTTCGAGAAAGGCGAGGGCCTCCGGAACCCGCATCCGTTTCCGGCGGACCTTCTTGGGGAACAGGTTCCCCAGCATCTCCTGGAGGTTCCCCTCGAGTCCCTCCCCCCCTCCGCCCGTCACCCCGATGAAGTCGATCGCCGGCACGGCGCTCTCGCGGACCTCGATCTCCACCATCCGGTCCGCGAGCTTCCCTTGCGCAAGCATGCCCCGCATTCTCTCCCTCGACTCCCTCCCCCCATCCGCCGGGTCGGCCGGCGGTTCCCCCGGGCGATGCGGCCGGGGGGGGAGGAGGATGTCGAGCAGGCGTTCCTCGGCGCTCGTCCGCGCCCGGGACGCCACCTTTTCCATCTCCTCCGCGCGCACCATGTGGACGCCGATCTCGACAAGGTCGCGGATGATCGACTCCACGTCCCGCCCGACGTACCCTACCTCGGTGAACTTGGAGGCTTCCACCTTGATGAACGGGGCCTGGGCCAGGCGCGCGAGGCGGCGCGCGATCTCGGTTTTCCCCACGCCGGTCGGCCCCACCATGATGATGTTCTTCGGGGCGATCTCCTCCCGGAGCTCCTCCGGGACCTGCATGCGTCTCCACCGGTTCCGGAGAGCGATCCCGACGGCGCGCTTCGCCTTCTGCTGCCCCACGATGAAACGGTCCAGTTCCGCCACGATCTCGCGGGGGATCATCGGGCGGCCGCCCGGCAACTCCGGCTCCCGTGCGGTCAAGGTGCGGCCACCTCCTCGGCCAGGACGTTCGCGTTCGTATAGATGCATATCTCCGAGGCGATGCGGAGCGCCTCGCGGGCGATGTCGATCGCGGGCTTGTCGGTGTGAACCAGCATGGCACGGGCCGCCGCCATGGCGTACGGGCCGCCGGACCCTACCCCGATCACGCCGTCGTCCGGCTCGACAACGTCGCCGCTGCCGGAAAGAAGCATGAGGTCACTCCCGTCGGTTACGAGCATCAGGGCATCCAGCCGACGAAGCACCCTGTCCGTCCTCCAGTCCTTCGCAAGCTCCACCGCGGCACGCCGGAGATTTCCCCGGAACTCCACCAGCTTCCCCTCGAACTTCTCGAACAGCGTGAAGGCGTCCGCCGTGGCGCCTGCAAACCCCGCCACGATGCGGTCGTGGTGGAGGCGACGGATCTTGCGCGCCGTGTGTTTCAGCACGGTGTTCCCCACCGTCACCTGTCCGTCCCCCGCCATGGCCACCCGCCCTCCGCGGGAGACCGCGATAATCGTCGTTCCCCGTGCCTCGTTCATGACCGGTCCCTCCGTCTCCCGGGATGCGCCGCTTTCCGGGAGGAGGCCGGCTTTGCCGCCCTCGGGTGTGACTCCTCGTAGACGCGCACCAGGTGGCTCACGTTCACCCTCGCGTAGCGCTGTGTCGTGGAGAGCGAGGCATGCCCCAGCATCTCCTGGATGGCGCGAAGATCGGCGCCCGACTCCAGAAGGTGCGTGGCGAAGGAGTGGCGGATCCCGTGGGGGGAAAGATGCCTCCCGATCCCGGCCCGTTCCAGCGCCTTTTCGAGAATGCGCGCCACGCTTCGCGCCGAGAGCGCCCCCCCCCGCAAGTTCCGGAAGAGCACCCCCTCCCACTCCTCTTCCCCGTCACGTGTTCCGGCACGTGCCCCCTCGGCCAGGTACTTCGACAGGGCCTGCAGCGCCTTCTCCCCCACGGGGACGATCCGCTCCTTGCGCCCCTTTCCCAAAACCCGGACGGTCCCCTCCTCCAGCAAAACGTCTTTTCTCCGAAGCGAGACGAGTTCGCCGACGCGCAGCCCCGAAGAATAGAGAAGCTCGAGGATCGCGGCGTCACGCCTTCCTGCTTCCCCCTCGGGGGAAAGCGAGCGCAAGAGGTCCATCATCTCGTCCACCGGAAGAAATTCCGGCAGTCGCATCGACCGCCGGGGGGCTGTGACTCCGATGGCGGGATTCCCCGGTATCTCCCCCCGCGTCACCAGGAAGGAGAAGAAGGACCGCAGCGCCGCGATCTTCCTGGCCATGGTCGATCCCTTCCTTCCGGGGAACCGGGCTGCGAGATACCTCCGCAAATCCGCAACCGACACCGACTTCCACCACCCTGCACCGCCGGGGGCGAACATGGTCCTCCCCGTTTCCGAAAGAAAATCGCGGAGATCGGAAACCTCGCGACGGTAGGCCCGGACCGTCTCGCGCGACGCATTCCTCGCGGACAGGAGGTACCGGGAGAATTGTTCGATGGCGGAGTCCAACTCCCTGCCCGTCCCTTCCTCCCCCTCCAGGGAAAAGATTTATGTAACACACGAGGGGTCAAAATCAAAGAATCTTCTGCGAAATTCCCCGATCGAGGAGAGGGCCCGGTCCGCCTGCAGCGTCTTCCGCTCCCGTTTTCTGACACCGGCGGGAAGAGGGAGAAGGCCGAAGTTGGCGTTCATCGGCTGGAAGGCTCCCCGGCGGGGGGTGGTGATATGCCTCATCAGCGCCCCGATCATCGACTCTTCCGGAAATTCGGGGGGCTCTTTTCCTGCAACCCGTGCGGCGGCGGAGACCGCCGCGACGAATCCGGAGGCGATCGACTCCGAGTATCCTTCCACCCCCGTGATCTGACCCGCGAAGAAGAGGCCGCGCCGATTCCGGCACTCCATGCTGGCATGGAGGTTCCGGGGGGCGTCGAGGAAGGTGTTCCGGTGAACCGACCCGTACCGGAGGAACCTTGCGCCGCCAAGCCCCGGAATCAGGGAAAAGACCCGCTCCTGCTCCGGGTAGGCGAGCTTCGTCTGGAACCCGACGAGGTTGTACATCGTCCCCGCCTCGTTTTCCTTGCGAAGCTGGACGACGGCGTACGGGATCTTTCCCGTCCGGGGGTCCCGGAGCCCGACAGGCCGCATGGGCCCGAAGAGAAGAGTCTCCGGGCCCCGGCGGGCGAGATCCTCGACGGGCATGCACGATTCGAAGTGACGCTCCTCCTCGAATTCGCGCGCCGGAACGACGCGCGCCGACATCAGGGCGGAGAGGAACGCCTCGTACTGGACCTGCGTCATCGGGAAATTCAGGTAATCCCCCGACCCGGACCCGTACCGGTCGGCGAAGAATCCACGGTTCGTGTCCAGGGACGATGCGTCCACGATCGGGGAGATGGCGTCGTAGAAGGAGAGGCCGCTCCCGCCGGCAAGGGCCCGGATGCTCTCGGAGATCGCCGCGGACGGGATCGGCCCGCAGGCGAGGATGACGACGGGATCGTCCGGGATCGTCCTTGCCTCCTCCTCCACAACCCGGATGTTCGGTCGGGACCGAACTGCCCCTGTCACCAACCGTCCGAATGCCTCCCTGTCCACCGCGAGCGCCTTTCCCGCGGGAACCCGGACCTGGTCGGCTACCCGGAGAAGATTGGACCCGAGGGCCCTAAGCTCCGCCTTGAGGAGTCCCTTCCCGGAATCCGCCCGGTCCGCGCCCAGAGAGTTGCTGCAGACCAGCTCGGCGAACCATCCGGTCTGATGGGCGGGGGAGGAGACGCCGGGGCGCATCTCGAACAGGTCCACCGCCGTCCCCGAGGCGGACAGGACGAGCGCCGCTTCCGAACCGGCAAGCCCCGCTCCGACGATCGTGACCCGCGCTCCCGGGATTTCAGCCTTTGGGGGGAGGGGAGTCGCCACCGGATGGCTCCCTGCGCTCGGGGAGAAAGACCGAGAAGACGCTTCCGGTTTCCGGAGCGGAGCGGACTTCGATGAACCCGCGGTGGTAGTGGACGATCCGCTGGGAAATGGCCAGGCCCAGGCCTGTTCCTTCCGCCTTGGAGGTGAAAAAAGGGTTGAAAATCTTTCCGATGATGCCGGGTTCCATTCCCTTTCCCGTGTCGCTCACCGTGATGACCACGTACCGCTGGCGGTGACGGGTCTGGGAGAAGAGGTCAAGCGTGACGGTGCCGCCGCGCGGCGTCGCCTGAACGGCATTGCGGACAAGATTCCACAGAACCTGCCTCAATTGCTCCGCATCTCCTTCGACTCGGAGATCCCTCGTCGCCAGGATCTCCACGATCACGCCTTTATCCCGGGCTTCTCCCGCGCGGACCGCCGCGACGATCTCCGATGCCATCCCGGTCATGTTCACGGGCCCCACGTTCTTCATCTTCGGCCCCGCGTATGCAAGAAAATCCGAGATGAGACCGTTCAGGCGGGTGCTCTCCCTCTCGATGATGTCGAGAAGGGTCCGGGACATCTCCGGCAGCTCGGGCGTCTCGCGAAGCATCTGGGAGGACCCCGTGATGGAAGCCAGGGGATTTCGAATCTCATGGGCGAGACCCGCGGCAAGCTCCCCGACCCCCGCCAGCCGGTCGGCAATCCGGATCCGCTCCTCCATCTGCTTGACCGGGGTGAGGTCCTGGAAGATCACGACTCTTCCGATCACGGTACCGTCCGCGTCCTTCATGGGGGAGGAGGAGAACCCGAGGAAGATTTCCGCCCCGTCGGAACGACGGAAGACGATTTCCGGACGCGGAACCGGCGAGTCGGAGCGGCTCGAAGCCAGGTCCAATCCCGAAAGGATCTCCCCCACCGGCATCCCGGTGACCTCCCCCTTGCCGACGCCGAGAATAGAGCACGCGGTGTCGTTGATCAGGCTCACCCGCCCTTGCGTGTCCACGGTCACGATCCCGGAGGGGATGTTCTCCACGACGTGCTTGTGGAACGTCTCCAGTTTTTGCAAGATGCTCTCCCGGTCCTGCATCCCTTCGCGCGCCGCCCGGATGTCCTCCCCGAGGACGCCGGACAGGACCCCGGTCATGATGAAGCCGAGGGAGTTGATACAGCTTGAAGGGATGAACTGGGACCACCCGAAGGACAATGACTCGACGCCGGGAGGGTGCAGAATCCCCTTCATCTGCAGGTAGAGCAGCGTGACGTACGTGGCCGCGGAGAGGACCGCCCAGACCATCGCCCCCTTCATGTACAGCTCCAGACTCCCGAACAGGATGACGATGATGTACATGAACACGAAGACGCTGTCGTAGAGCCCGGTAGCAAAGACGATGATGGAGACGAACGCCACGTCCACGAACGCCTGGAGGATGAGAAACGGCAGAGGGACCGCGCCGCCCGCCCAGAAAGCATACCGGGCAAGCAGCCACCCGTACGACAGTACGATGGCGATGTACAGGTACTGGAACTTCCCGGGCAGGATGAATTCGGGCTCCCGGACCTGGACGGAGATCGCCGATATCAGGAGGGCGAAGGTGATTCCCGAGCGCAGCAGGAGGAGATTCCTGCCTTTGGTCACCTCTTCTTTCCGGCCCCGGCCGGGGACCGAGGACAAACCTACCCCCCCACGACGCCGGCCAACTTGAAGATGGGGAGATACATCGCGATGACGAGCCCTCCGATGACCACACCGAGGAAAATCATGAGCATCGGCTCCAGCAGGGAGGTCAACGCCCCCACCGCCGAATCGACTTCATCGTCGTAGAAATCCGCGATCTTGTTGAGCATCGCATCGAGGGCGCCCGTCGCCTCCCCCACGCTGACCATCTGGGTCACCATGACGGGAAACACCTTGCTGTCCGCGAGCGGCTCCGAGATCGTCTTCCCCTCGCTGATGCTCCCCCGGGCCTTGATGACGGCCTCTTCGATGATCCTGTTCCCCGCGGACTTCGCCACGATGTCCATCGCCTCCAGGATCGGGACGCCGCTGGAGACCATCGTCCCCAGCGTTCGGGCAAACCGGGCCACTGCGATCTTCCGGATCAGGTCGCCGAGGATCGGCAGACGGAGGAGGAGGCGGTCGATCTTGCGGCGCCCGGCATCCTGCCTGTAGTACCAGCGAATGGCGAAGACCATCAGGACGACCAGGGCGACGGCGACCATGAAATATTTCCGTGTGTACCCGCTCAGGGCAAGGACGATCTGGGTCGGAACAGGCAGGTCCTGGCCGAAGTCCTTGAACATGTCCCCGAATATGGGGATCACATACAGGAGAAGGACGACGGTCACGATGAGAGCGACCGCGAGGATCGTCGCGGGGTACACCATCGCGCTCTTGATCTGCTTCCCGAGCTTCATGGCCTTCTCGATGTAGGCGGCAAGACGCGCAAGGATCGTATCGAGGATACCGCCCACCTCCCCGGCGGAAACCAGGTTGACGAAGAGCTCGTCGAACACCCTCGGGTGCTTGCTCAGCGCGTCCGCGAAGGTCGATCCGCTCTCCACGTCCTCTTTCACCCTGAGGATCACCTTCTTGAATCCCTCGTTCTCCTGCTGCATCCCGAGGATGTCCAGGCATTGGACCAGCGGGAGCCCTGCGTCGATCATCGTGGCGAATTGCCGCGTGAATACCGCCAGCTCCTTCTTGGAAACCTTCCCCCTCCTCCCGGGGAGCTGCATGCGCAGGTCCCTCGGCTTGGGCTTCACCGTGACGGGAACGATCTGTTGACGGCGCAGTTGCGCGATGACGAAAGCCTCGTTCGGGGCCTCGACCTCCCCCGTCATCGTTCCGCCTACCCTCGTCCTGCCTTCCCACATGAATTTCGGCATCGTTTCCTCCGCGCTGTGCCCCTACGCCCTCCTGCCTTGGCCTTGCGGGGCCGCGGCTGCGGGAGACGTCGACAGCAGATTCCGGAATTCCTCGGGGTCGGGGCTTCTCCCGACCGCGTCGTCCAGCGTGATGTTCCGCCTGAGATAGGCGGCAATCAAGGACTGGTTCATCGTCTGCATCCCGAACTTGGCCTGCCCCACCTGCATCTGGGAATAGATCTGGTGGATCTTCTCCTCCCGGATCAGGTTCCGGATGGCGGAGTTCGGGATCATGACCTCCAACGCCAGGACCCGCCCGCCGCCGGACGCCTTGGGAATGAGGATCTGCGAAATCACTCCCTCGAGGACGAACGACAGCTGGGCGCGGACCTGGGGCTGCTGGTAGGGGGGGAAAACATCCAGGATGCGGTTGATCGTCTGGACGGCCGAGTTCGTGTGCAGGGTCGCGAACACGAGGTGCCCCGTCTCTGAAACGGTCAGGGCGGCCTCGATCGTCTCGAGATCCCGCATTTCTCCGATGAGGACGACGTCCGGGTCCTGTCGCAGGATGTACTTCAGGGCCTTTTTAAAGCTTTGGGTGTCCGCGTTCACCTCCCGCTGGTTGACGAGGCACTTCTTGTGGGGGTGCAGGTACTCGATCGGATCCTCGATCGTGACGATGTGCTCCTGGCGCTCCGTATTGACCTTGTCGATCATCGCGGCGAGCGTGGTCGACTTCCCCGAACCGGTCGGCCCTGTCACGAGGACGAGCCCCCTCGGCTTCTTGCACAGGTCCCGGACCACCAGGGGCAGCCCCAGATCATCGAAATCCCGTATCTTGAACGGGATCGTCCTGAACGCCCCGGCTACGGCCCCCCGCTGCATGTAGATGTTCGCCCGGAACCGGCTTAAGCCCTTCACGCCGAAGGAAAGGTCGAGCTCCCAATCCTCCTCGAACCGCTGCTTTTGCGCCTCCGTCAGGATGCTGTAGCACAGCCGCTTCGTATCCTGCGGCATCAAGGGTTCGGCGGGCATCGGGAGAAGCCTGCCGTCGACGCGGATCGTGGGGGGGACCCCGGTCGTAATGTGCAGGTCCGATGCTCCCTTTTCGTACATCATGCTGAGAAGATCGTGAATGGAAATCATCGAATCCGTACTCCCTCCCTAAAGATTTAATCCGGAGCCGTCACCCGCAGAATCTCTTCGAGCGTCGTCACCCCTTCCTCCACCTTCGTCAGGCCCGTCTGCCGGAGCGTCTTCATGCCCAACCGGATGGCCTCGCGCTTGATGTCGAGGGCCGACCCGCCGCGCAGGACGAGATCCTTGATCTCCTCCCGGACCGGCATCACTTCATAGAGGGCCACGCGCCCCCGGAACCCTGTCTCGTTGCACTCGTCACACCCCTTTCCCCGGAGAAGCCGGGTGTGCTTCAACCGGTCGGGTTTCATCCCGGCGTCGGACAGGGCCTTGGGGGGGACCTTTATTTCCTCGCTGCAGTGGGCGCACACCCGCCTGGCCAGCCGCTGGGCCAGGACCAGATGGAGCGACGTGGAGACGAGGAACGGCTCGATCCCCATGTTGAGCAGCCGGGTGACCGTGCTGGGGGCGTCGTTCGTGTGGAGGGTGGACAGGACGAGGTGGCCGGTGAGGGCCGCCTTCACGCCGATCTCGGCCGTCTCGTAGTCGCGGATCTCGCCCACCATGATGATGTCCGGGTCCTGCCGGAGGAAGGAGCGAAGCGAGGCCGCAAAGGTGAGCCCGATCTCCTCCTTGATCTGCACCTGGTTGATCCCGGCGAAGTTGAACTCCACCGGGTCCTCGCACGTGGAGATGTTGTCGCTCGTCTTGTTCAGGTCCGACAGGGCGGAGTACAGGGTCGTCGTCTTTCCCGACCCGGTGGGCCCCGTGACCAGGACCATCCCGTGGGGCCGGTGGATCGCCTCCGTGAAATCCTTCAGCTGGTCCTGCTCGAACCCCAGCTTGCTCATGTCGAGCTGCAGGGTGGACTTGTCCAGGAGGCGCAGGACGGTCTTTTCCCCGTAGATCGTGGGCAGGACGGAGACGCGGAAATCCATCTCCCTCCCCTTCCCGATCTTCAGCTTGATCCTGCCGTCTTGCGGCAGCCGACGCTCCGCAATGTCGAGAGAGGCAAGGATCTTGACCCGCGAGCAGATGGCGTTGCGCATCTTCAGCGGGGGACGCATCACCTCGTAGAGCACGCCGTCGACGCGGTACCGTACGCGAAACTCCTTCTCGTACGGCTCGATGTGAATATCCGAAGACCTCCGCTTGATGGCGTCCGTCAGGATGAAGTTGACGAGCTTGACCACGGGGGCATCGTCCACCCCGCGCTCGAGCTCGGAGACGTCGACTTCCTCCTCCCGGACGACTTCCAGCTCGTCGTCCAACTCCGAGATGATGTCCTTGAACTCGAGAGATTGGTCGAAGAACTTGTTGATGGCTGCGGTGATTTCCTTCTCGGAGGCAAGCACGAGTTCCACGGCGTACCCGGTCTTGAACCCGATGGCGTCCAGGATCGCCATATTGGAGGGGTCCGCCACCGCGACGATCAGCTTCGCCCCCACCCGGTTGATCGGGAACGCCAGGTTCTTCTGGACCATGTCCTCGGGCAGGAGGCGGACCACTTCCGGGTTGATCTCGTACTTGGACAGTTCGACCACCGGGATGTTGAACTGCCGTCCGAGGAAGGACAGCAGTTCGGGCTCCTTGATGAACCCCGCCTTCACGAGAATCGAGCCGATCCGCTCCCTCGTCTTTTTCTGGGTCTCGAGGGCGGTCCGGAGCTGCTCCTGGGTGATGAGGTTGCCTTTCAGGAGCATTTCCCCGATTTTGGTTGCCATTAAGGACAATTCAAATTCACCTAATTATATCTAATTTATGCAAAATTTATAAAAATTATCAGCCCCTGTCAAGCAGGAATCCCCCTCTCGGTTCCTCTCTTGGCCAACGCCCGCCGTGCGTAAAACAGGAACTCCTCCGCTGGAACCTCCATCCCCGTCCAGGCGGCGAAGCTCAATGCCGCCTGGTGGGCAAGCATCGGCAGGCCATCCATGGCGGGGACTCCGATCCTGCGAAGGTCTCTCACGAGGGGAGTCCCCCCCTTCCGATACACTATATCGAACAAACGGGTCCCTTTCTTTAACGCCTCCCGGGGAAACGATGTCCAATCCGCCGTCAGGCCGAGGGAGGTGCATTGTACGATCAGGTCGGTTCCGGAGAATTCCCGAGCCATTCGTCGTGGCTCCAGTTCCCCGGCGGATATGCGTACCCGGGGGAACCTTCGGGAGAGAAGTTCCGCGACGGCGTGCGCGCGCGTCGCTGTCCGGTTCAGGATCACCAGTTCGCGCGTTCCCGCTCCCGCCAGTTCATAGCCGATCCCGCGAGCCGACCCACCCGCGCCCAGCAGGACGACCCGGGGGAATCGCCTCCCCCACCCCGCCCCCGCAAGCGCGGCAAGGAGACCACGCCCGTCCGTGTTGTCCGCGTGGAGACGCCCCGCCTTGACCCGAAGCACATTGGCCGCCCCGCATACCCGGACCGCCTTCGACACTCCGTCCGCAAGGGCGGCGGCCTCTTCCTTGTAGGGAATCGTGACGTTCCCTCCGAGAAAGTTCCCGGCCCGGACGACGCGAAAGAAATCGGGCAATGCCCCCGGGGAGAGGTCGAATGCCACGTAGCGCAAGGGAAGCTTGCGCCGCGCGATCACGCCGTTGTGCATCGAGGGGCTCAACGAATGGGAGAGGGGATGGCCGACGAGGAAGATCAGCGATTCCGTGACCCGTCGGCCTTTTTCCCCGGAAGATCCCCTCAATGTTCGAGTTCGAGGTTCCAGTAGGTGAAGTCGACGAGGGACAGGAAGGGAAGCCATTCCTGGCGGATGGACGTGCGGGGAGAGAATGCGAACTGGGGGGCCCACTGGGGCCGCGCGGGGCGCCGGATCAGGCGCATCCCCTTCTGTTCCGGGAGCTCCCCCCCCTTCCGCTTGTTGCATGCGATGCAGCTGCAGACGATGTTCTCCCACGTTGTCTTTCCACCGCGGGACCGGGGAATCACGTGGTCGAGGTTCAACTCGTTCGTCGGGAACGCCTTCCCGCAATACTGGCACGTATTCCTGTCCCGCCCGAAAATATTGCGGCGGCAAAACCGCACGTTTCTCCGGGGAACCCGGTCGTAGGCGGTGAGGACCACCACCCGGGGCACCCGGATCATCCTGCCCACGAGGCCGATGGCCTCCTCGCTGGTGTGGATGGAGAGTTCGCTCCACGACTGGAAATCGAACATCTCGTACCGGGAATTGATCGCCCTTGCGAGGCCTGCGTAGAGCAGGCAGAACGCGCGTCGGACGCTGGTGATGTGAACGGGGAAGAAGGCCCGGTTGAGAACGAGCACCCCAGAGTTAAGCATCTGTCCCCCGGCATGCGTTTTCCTGAATCACTTTATCCACCCCTTCGCCCCGGGTCAATCATTTCCGGAGTGGCAAAGCTCGCGCGACGCGGCCAAAAGGGCGCCGGCAAGCTCGCCCAGTTCCTTGTTCCGGACGGTTCGCATGTCGAGGAGAATCCGGCCTTTCGCGACCCTGCCCACGACCGGGGGATTCCCCTTCCTGAGCCTCGCATCCAGCTCCTCCGCGCGAACCCGGGTGTGGGAAACGGCAACGCACGCGCTGGGGATCTCGACCTCCGGCATCGACCCCCCCCCGGGGGAGGAGAAGGAGCGCTCCACGTGCATCGTCAGGCCTTCGGCCCCCGCCAGAACGTCTCCCGGAACGTGGTTCGGTGCCTCCGGGGATGCGGTGTCCCGGCGTGCGGCGAGAGCCTGCTTGCGTCTCACCCTCGCGATCAGCCCCCTCGCCCTCGCACGGACAACTCCCTCCCCCTCGACCATCATGGCCAGTACCGGTACCCGTGCGGCCGCCCGCCTTTCGTCCGCGTACAGCCGGAGCGTCGCCGCGAGTGCGGCGAGACACAGCTTGTCGATCCGGAGCGCCCTCGAAAGCGGGTGTTTTTTCAGCGGCTCCAGGAGGTTTTTCCGTCCCGCGATGATCCCGGCCTGCGGCCCGCCGAGGAGCTTGTCGCCGCTGACGGTAACGATTCCCGGCCCCTGGGCCAATACCTGTTTGATGGTCGGCGTCCCGGGGATGCCGGCCTGCCCGAAATCGAAAACGGCCCCGGACCCGAGGTCTTCCATCACGGGGACTCCGAGCCTCCCCCCGAGTGCGACAAGGTCGGAGATCGTTGCCTCCTCCGTGAACCCCGTGATGCGGAAGTTGGACGGGTGGACCTTCAGGAGCAGCGCAGTCGCGGGGCCGATCGCCCTCTCGTAATCGGCGACGCGGGTCCGGTTCGTGGTCCCCACCTCGACGAGGGTAGCGCCGCTGGCCGCCATGATCTCCGGGATGCGGAAGGAGCCCCCGATCTCGACGAGTTCCCCCCGGCTCACGATCACTTCCCTCCCCCGCGCCAGGCCCGTGAGACACAGGAACACCGCCGCCGCGTTGTTGTTCACGACGTGCACGGACTCCGCCCCCGTGAGGGCCAGGAGCATCTGCTCGACGTGAACCAGCCGCCGCGAGCGGGTTCCCCCGGCCAGATCGAACTCCAGGTTGGAGTACCCCGAGGCCGTCTCCGAGATGGCCCGGATCGCCTCCTCCGGAAGCGGGGCTCTGCCGAGGTTGGTGTGCACCACGATCCCCGTCGCGTTGATCACCCGCCGGAGGGAGATCTCCTCGCCGGCGGACACCTCGGCAGGAAGGGCGGCGATCAGGCGGGAGGTCCATTCCTCGCGCGTGCGCCCGCTCCCCTCCTCCCCCGACGCCTCGCCCCGGTACCCGTCGAGAAGCCTCCGGATGGCTCCCAGAACCACGGCACGAGGATGGTGCGCAAGAAGGGAGCGGATTTCATCCCGTGCCAGGAGAGAGGTGACGGAGGGAATCTGGCGAAATCTGTCGGGTGCGGGCATGCCGCGGGATTACCCTTTGGCGAGTTCCCGGAGGAGAATTTTCTTTCCGTAGAGGGCATTCTTCTGGACGAGGGACTCCGCCAGGGCGCTGTCCTGCTTCCGGAACGCCTCGATGATCTCCCCATGCTGCCGGATGATACCCTCGATCCGGCCCGGCATCGCCAGAATCAGCCGGAACCTCTGGAACTGCATCACCAGGTTCTGGACGATGGAATGGAGCTTCTCGTTCCCGCAGGATTTCAGGAAGATGTCGTGGAATTCGTTGTGGAGCGCGAGGACTTTCCGAACTTCCTTTTTGGCGGCGGCTGCTTCCATCTGGCGGTTCGCCGATTCCATCTTCGCGATTTCCTTCCCGGTGAGCTTCTTCGCCGCCATGCGTGCCGCGTACCCTTCGAGGATGGCCTTCAGATCGTAAAAGTCGGCGACATCCTTGGGCGAAAGGGACGCTACGATCGCCCCTTTCCGGGGTACGACGGTGATGAACCCTTCCGACTCCAGCTGTCGGAACGCCTCCCGGATCGGTGTCCGGCTTATGCCGAACTTGCCTGCGAGGTCCGGCTCGGCCACCCGGGTGCCAGCAGCTAAATGTCCGTTTACAATCGCGTTACGGATCGTCTCGACGATTTTTTCACGGAGAGTCAGGTGGTTGTCGATCTGGATCTTGAGCTTCTGCATGAGGGTCACCCTCTGGCAATTGACCGATAATGTATGCAGTATACGTCAAGATGTCAAGGGATTTCCATGGGGGGGATTTCCATGGGGATTTCCATGGAACTCGCCGAACGGGACCATTCCGGTTGCGGGGGGTCCCTGAGGTACGGTATCTTCTCCCGGTCCCTTACGTCATGCGCCGAGGTCGCGAAACCGATGGGCTGGACGATTCACTCCACGGTCCCGTTCCCCATGCTGGAGCACAGGGAAACGGTCCACCAACTTTCCCGGTTCGGGGTCGGGCCGGAGATCTACTTTTCCGGAAGCACCCTCGACAGGCTCACGCCGGAAGCCGCAGGAGCGGTGGCCGAGTCGCTACGGTCGGCGGGCATCGCCACCACCACGTTTCACGCCCCCTTCAACGACATCTCTCCGGGGGCGCGCGACGAGGAGGTCCGGCGCGTTACCGTTCGGCGACTGCGGCAAGCCGTCTCCCTCGCCCCCCTGTTCCGCCCGCTGGGGATCGTGATGCACGGCGGATACTCGGACTGGCTCTTCGACTTCGACGCGGGAGCATGGCTGGAGGGAGCGAAGAGGACGTTTTCCGAAGTGACGGAGGCGGCCGAAAGCGCGGGGGTCGACATCTACGTCGAAAACGTCTTCGACGAGGTGCCGGACCATCTCCTCCGCCTCCGCGCGGCCGTCGGGTCGAAGCGACTGGGGTTCTGCTTTGACGCGGGCCATGCCACCCTCTTCTCCCGGCTTCCCGTCCAGAAATGGATGGAGGCGTTCGGTCCGGGCCTCCGGGAGTTGCACCTCCACGACAACCGCGGTCTTCGGGACGACCATCTTCCGGTGGGTGAGGGATCGATCAACTTCCGGGGGGTCCTGCTCGCCGCCGGGGACGCGGGCGCAAAGCCGATCCTCACCGTGGAACCGCATCGCGAGGATCACTTCCCCCGGTCCATCGTCTCCCTGCGGGCCATCCTGGCGGATATCGCCTAGGGAAACTCTTCCAGGGTTCCGTCGAGGAACCGGAGAACTTCCCGGCGGGAGAATCCGTTTCCTTCCTTGGGGAGGAAAGGGACTTTCCCGCGCTCGCCGTTCAGTCCCTTCCGGAGAATGCGGAAGAAAACGCGCGCGACCTGCGGGTCGAAATGGTGATTGACGTAATCGCGGATCTCCGCGATCGCGTGCGTCAGGGGCAGGCTCTTCCGGTACGGACGGTTGGACATCATCGCGTCGAACGCGTCGGCGACGGCGATGATGCGCGCACCGACGGGGATCTGGTGATCCCGCTTGGCGTCCGGATAGCCGCTCCCGTCCATCCACTCGTGATGGTGTCTCGCCAGCAGGGCGACGTCCGGGTACGGGAACCGGATCTCCGAGAGAATGTCGTAGCTCGTCTTCGGGTGCTTCTGCAACTGGCGCGTCTCGGCCCGGGTAAGCGCGGAAGACTTGACCAGGATGGCCCTGTCGGTGACGATCTTCCCCACGTCGTGCAGGATGGATGCAATGTGGATCGCCTGCACGTCCTCCTCCGGAAGTCCCAGCCCCCGGGCGATGGACACCGACAACTTCGCAACCCGCTCCGAGTGTCCCCGGGTGTACGGGTCTTTCGCGTCGATCGCGGCCGCGAACGCGCGGATCGTATCGAGATAGATCTCCCGCATCTTTGCGAGAAGGCGTTTGTTCTCCTGCACCTGGACCCGCAGGACATCGTTCAGCGAGGAGATCTCGAGAACCACTCGGTGATTGGAGATATTGGCGGAAAGGAACGAGGCCATCACTCCCAGGGTCTCCCGCTGTCTCGGGGTCAGTTCCTGCCCGGTCAGCGTGGGACCGAGCAGCAGGATGCCCAGGACTCCCTTCTTCGTCCCGAGGGGGCACAGGATTTCGGCTGACAGGGCGGGCACCGCGCTCTCCAGTTCTCCCGCGGTCCGCTTCACCACCGCGGCGGTTCCCTTTCGCCTCACCGTCACCGGTTTGCGGGTGCGGCGGAGGAAGCGGAGGAGGTCCTTCGACTTCGGGACCGGGAGGATGCCCGGCGGCAGGCCCCGGGACACCCGTGCGTGGAACTCCCCGTTCTCCTCCAGGAAGATGACTCCCTTGAGGATGGAAAAGGTCCCCATGATGACCATCAGGGCGAGACGGAGGGACTCGTCGAAGTTGCGCGCCCGGGAAAGGCCGAAGGCGAAATCCCTGATCGCGCGGAGTTTGTAGACGGTCCCTATCCCTCCCGCGAGGTAACCCTTCGGGCGGCGGGAACCGGCCTCAGACGCTCTGGGCAAGGAAGACAAGCGCCTCTTCCTCGGTATCGAACAACCGGACGTACCGCGAAACGCCGGTCATCTGGAACAGTTCCTGGTTGATCCGTTTCAGCGAGCAGAACGCCAGGGTGCTGTTCCGTTCCCTCATCCGCTCCACGATGCCGATGACGAAGGAGATCCCGATGCTGTTGATGAGCTTGGTCCCCTCGAAGTTCAGGACGACTCCCGCCCCTCCGGCGTCCACCACGTCGTAGACCGCTCGCTCCATTTCCTCCCCCAGGAGGCTGTTCAGGTATCCATCGACGTACACGACGGATATTCCGCCGCCCCCTTCCCTCGTTCTCACTCTCAGGTGGCTCACGTCATTGTCCCTCGTCGTTAGAAGTGGTGCTTCCTTCGCCGTGCCCGGACCGGAGGCGTTTCACCATCCGGACCGTCGTGCCGTGCTCTCCCGTGGTGATGTCCACATCATCGACCAGTTCGCTGATCAACTTGAGCCCCCACCCCCGGTGTCGTTTTGCATCGTCGTCTCCCTTCGACGGTCGGAACCCCTTGCCGTCGTCCTGGACGAACAACTCGATCTGTTCGGGGGAGAGGATGTACCGCAGGCGGACCTTCCCGGTTTGTGACCCGCTGTGCTCGAACGCGTTGATGCACGCCTCGATGATCGCCATCTTGATCCGGTCCACCGTGTCCTTGTCCAAGGATGCGTAGGCCGCCACCTCTTCCGCCACCCGGGCGGCCACAACCTCCGTATCCGCCTTCATCGGCAGCACGAGTTCGAACTCGAGCGGTTTCTCGCCTCCCCGCGGCTCCGGCGGACGCGTCTCCTCCTGTCCCTTCTCCAGCTCCTCCATCCCGAACAGGTTGAGAAAAAGGCGCATCTGGGTCCGGTGAGTCAGGTGAATCCCGTACCGAACCGCCAGGTCCACGACCGAGGGGTCCGCGGCCCCCTCGAAGAGGATCCATTTGGCGAGCTGCCCCGGCTTCAGCCCTTTCTCCAGGCTCAGGAGCCGGCACCGGTTCTCGAAATGTTCCACCGCGGCGGACGCGATCGTCTTTTCCGTGTGGACGTCCACGGCCCAGATCACCAGATTCTCCTCGGAGAAGTCCCCTTCGCGGAACCCGTAGGCGACGAGGTCGAAGTCGAACCGGCTCCCTCCGCGCAGGGCCCTGTACCCCGTGGACACCGAACTGATCTTGGGGAGCTTTACCTTCCCCGGGTCCCCCTCCAGGCCGATCACGATCTCCAGGAGCCCCTTTCCGCGGAACTTCTCGCGGAACCTCCCGAAGTCGAACAGGAGCGCGGGCACCTCCCGGCAGTCCCAGCGACGCATCATCTCCTTCGCCACCCCCGCGCTCTTCTCGTGCTCCTCCCGCCCTTCCTCCAGCGGCGCCCGGGATATTTTCGACTGCACGATGCTTGCTGCGACCTGGGGCGTGTTCTTCCCCAGGACGCCGCGCTCGAATGCCCAATAGAGAAAATCGGCGAGAACGGGATCCCGGATGAACTGGATGTGCTCGAAGTCGGATTTGAGCAACCCCTTGAATTCGAGGGCCGAAAGGATCTCGCCTCCCTCCTCCGGCGAGATCCCCATCAGCGAGAACGCACCCTCGAACGTGTCGATGGGGAACTGGTCGCAGATGACACGCTTCAGGAACTTGATGGCCCGGGCGCGGTTCACGCGGTCCGGGATGGCGTTCTCGAAGAACTCCCGCCAGTAGCGGTTGAGCTTCCCCTCGGTCACGGAAAGGGCATACAGGTTCTCGAAACCGACCTCGTCTTCCATCTGCCCGTTCCGGAAGGAGACCTCCTCGGCGAACATTCTCTGGTAGATGGGAACATGACCGAGCCGGGCCGCCGCTCGACCCATCAGATGCTCCGGCATACGGATCTTTCTCCGCTCGAAGAGGGGAACCCACGCCTTCACCGAGGCCGCCGGAGAAAGCCCGCCGACCTCGACCAGCTGGAACGAGCCATACAGCCCTTCCCTCTTGAGCGAGGAAGTGACGTGCCCGGGGGATGAGCCGGAGACGATCATCGGGAAATGGCCGGACTTGATGTAGGGGCGAAGGATGGAAAAGATCGCCCCGTCGGAAATGTTCTGGAGTTTAATCGTATACTGGATGTCGTCGAAGAGGAAAACCGGGTACCAAAGGTTTCCTCCCGTTGCAAAGGGGAAGGAGAAGGCGTTCGCCAGGGCGGAAAGGCCATCCCCCTTCTCCGAGTACCGACGGTGGGCGGACATGAAATCCCGGCATTCCATGTGTCCTCGGGCGCCCAGGTTCTCGCACAACGCTTCGAGGTCGAACGACGCGGGAGGCGATTCTCCCAGGAAGACGAGAAGCTGCCAGAGGTATTCCTGGAGGAAGTGCTGGGAGAGGGCCAGCGGGTGGGACAGGATCTTGCTGAACGAGTAATAGAACGGGAAGGGGCGCGGGGGCGCGGAGGTCTCCGGCATCGATTGCAGTTCCGATTTGAGCTTCAGGAGAAGAGAGGTTTTCCCGATGTTCGGGGGGCCGTAGATGAGCACCGAGGCGCCGATGCCCGACTTGCCTTCGAGGCACACTCTCAGCAGCGCGGAAAGTTCCTCCCCCCGGCCGAAGAACTCCCCCGGCCGAAACGAAAATTCCGCGCCATGGCTCCACAAGAGGCGCACTACGCGAATCCATGGAACAGGGTCATCATCCGGATTAATGTAACGTGAACGGGTTGTTTTTTCAAAACTTTATTGGAACCATGGAAACCATGAGAAACATTCCTCCTTCGGTGAAGAAGCCGTCCCGGTACAGCGGCGCCGAAGTAAGGACCCCGCTCCTTCCGTGGGAAGAGGCGGATACCCGTGTCCTACTCGCTTTCCCGGATGTCTACGAGATCGGGATGTCGCATCTCGGCATCCTCCTGCTCTACGAGCTGGTAAACGCCCGCCGGAAAACGCTCTGCGAGCGCGTGTTCGCTCCCTGGAGAGATATGGAGGAGCACCTGCGCGCCACGGGATCGCCCCTCGTCTCGCTCGAATCCGCGAGGCCCGCCCGGGATTTCGACGTGCTCGGATTCTCATTAAGTTACGAGCTTACGTATACCAACGTGCTCGCCATGCTCGACCTGGCCGGTATCCCCCTCCTCCGCACAAACCGCAGGGAGAGCGACCCGGTCATCCTGGGGGGAGGGGTGTGCACCCTCAACCCGGCGCCCGTGGCGGAGTTCTTCGACGCCCTCCTTGTCGGCGATGGCGAGGAGGCGATCCTGGAGATCGTCGACCGGGTGGAGGATCGGAAGAGGCGAAGCGGGAACAGGGACGCTCTGCTGCGCGACCTGTCGGAGATCGAGGGGGTCTACGTGCCGGGAGTATCCGCCAAGGTCTCCCGACGTGTCCTTCCCGACCTTGCCATGTCGCCCCTCATCCCCTCCCCCATCCTCCCGGCGATGCGCGTCGTCCACGACCGCCTGAGCATCGAGATCTCCCGGGGTTGCACCCGCGGCTGCCGGTTCTGCCAGGCGGGATACGCCTACCGGCCCGTCCGGGAAAGGGACCCGCTGCTCCTGCTGCGCTACCTGCAGGAAGTCGCGCCGAAGACCGGATACGATGAGGTCGGCCTCCTCTCGCTTTCGGCCGCAGATTACGGCTGCATCGACCGGCTGATCACCGATGCCATGGAGACCCTGTCCCCCGAGAGAATCTCCGTGTCCCTCCCGTCCCTTCGGCTGGACGCGCTCCGGGAGAACACCGTGCGCCAGATCCGGAAGGTCCGGAAGACCGGGTTCACGCTCGCGCCGGAGGCAGGCACGGAGAGGCTCCGGCGGGCCATCAACAAGGAGATGGACGACGGCGACCTCTTGCGCTCGGCCGAGTGGATTTTCGCCAACGGGTGGGAGAGGCTCAAGCTCTACTTCATGGTGGGGCTCCCCGGGGAGACGGCGGACGACGTGCGCGCGATCGGGGAACTGGTCGGGAAGGTGTCCGCGGTCGCACGCCGGCACGGGAGGCGGAACATCGTGACGGCAAGCGTATCTTCCTTCGTTCCCAAACCGCATACCCCCTTCCAGTGGGAGCGTCAGATCGGAAGCGAGGAGACGAAAGAGCGCGTGGGGATCATCCGGGCGGCGGTCCGGCGGGACCGGAACGTCGAGGTCAAGTTCCACTCGCCGGAGATTTCGGAGCTGGAAGGTGCCTTGTCGCGCGGAGACGCGCGCCTCGGCGCGGCGATCCTTGCCGCCTACCGCCGGGGCGCGAGGTTCGATGCGTGGACCGAGGAGTTTCGTCGGGATGCGTGGCGTGAGGCTTTCCGGGAGGCCGGGATCGACCCCGCGGGGTACCGCCGTGAGCGGGACCCTGCCGATCCGCTCCCCTGGGGCATGGTGGACGCCGGAATCGACCGGGCGTTCCTGATGTCCGAGCGGGAGAAAATGCGCTCGGGAGAGACGACGCCCGACTGCCGCGCGGACATCTGCTCGGCGTGCGGCGCATGCCCCCCCGGCCTGTCCAACATCACGTACTCCGCCGGTCCGGGTCGTGAGGAGGAGAGGAAAGCCCCCCCGCAAGCGCCGGACGCGGAACCCCGCAGCGACGGGGTTTTTCGTCACGTCGTGCGCATACGGTACACCAAGGAAGGCCCGGCAAGGTATCTGAGCGGACTGGAGGTCCAGTCCCTCTGGGGGCGCTCCCTGCGGCGGGCCGGTTTCCCCGTTGCCTACAGCCAGGGGTTCAACCCCGCCCCCCGTCTGGCCTTTTCGCATGCCCTCCCCGTCGGCACGGAGAGCCTCGCGGAATTCGTGGAGGCGGAGTTCCGCCTCCCCGTTCCGCCGGCCGAAGTCCGGAAAAAACTCCCTCCCTTCCTCCCCCGCGGGATTTCCGTCGGGGAGGCCCGGCAGGTGCCTCCGGGGGCGCCGAGGATCTCCGATTTCGACCTGTCCTGCTGCTACGCCATCCTCCCGGTCCTGCCCCGCCGGATGCCGGAGGAGATCACCCCGGATCGGGTGGAGGAGGCGTGGCAGGCCTTTCGCGCCTCCCGCGAATTCCCGATGACCGTGGAGAAGGAGGGGAGCCGATCCGAGATCGACCTGAAAGCCCTGGTCACCAATTTCTTGGTGAACGGAGAGGGCTTCTTCATTACAATCGTCCATGGAACCGGGAAAGGCGCCCGGCCGCTCGACGCCGCGGGGACGATCCTGGGGACTTCGCTTCCCCCCGACCGGTTCTCGGCCAAGAAGCTGTCGGCCGAGCTCATCCCCCGCCGGAAGAGATAAGGTGCAAAAAGGGAACAAGCTCATCGTCATCAACTCCGCCCCGTACGAGTCGCGTGTCGCGACGCTCGAGTCCGGCATCCTCGTCGAGTTCCTCCTCGAGCGCGGGGATGACAGGAACATCGTCGGCAATATCTACAAGGGGAGGGTCATCCGGGTGCTCCCGGGGATGCAGGCCGCCTTCGTGGACATCGGGATGGAGAAGGCCGGCTTCCTTTACGCCGGCGATTTCGTCACACCCCGGATCGGGTTCGATTCCGACGAGAACGGGGACGAGGACTTCGCGGAGGACATCGACATCCACGTGGCCCGGTACCCGCAGGAGCAATACATCCCCCCGATCGAGGGGTTGATCCGCGAGGGGCAGCACCTCATCGTGCAGGTGGCCAAGGAACCGCTGGGAACCAAGGGGGCACGGATCACCAGCCACATCACCCTCCCCGGCAGATATCTCGTGCTCCTCACCAAGTCCGGGCACATCGGCATCTCCCGCAGGATCGAGGACCCGGAGGAACGGGAGAGGCTCCATGCGATCGTGGAAAATATCCGCCTGGACGAGATGGGAGCCATCGTCCGCACCGCCTCGGAAGGAAGAGCGGAAACCGAACTGAAGGCGGACATGGATTACCTGATCCACCACTGGGATACGATCCGTAGCAAGTGCGAAGCGGTGAGCGCTCCCGCCCTGGTCCACCGGGAGCTCTCCCTTCCCCTGCGGGCCGTGCGCGACCTGTTCACCGCGGACATGGACCGGATCGTCGTCGACTCCGAGGAGGAGTACGTCCGCATCCGGGACTTCGCTTCGCAGTTTTTCCCCCGCCTGCGGGAACGGATCGAGCTCTACCGGGGCCAACAACCGATCTTCGAGCATTACGGCATCGAGATCGAGCTTGCCCGGGCTCTCGACAAGAAAGTGTGGCTGAAGAGCGGGGGCACCATCGTGATCGAGCAGACCGAGGCGCTCACCGTCATCGACGTCAACACGGGGAAATACGTGGGCCGTTCCTCCCTCGAGGAGACGACCGCGAAAATCAACCTCGAGGCGGTGAAGGAGATCGTTTACCAGCTCCGGCTGCGCAACATCGGCGGGATCATCATCATCGATTTCATCGACATGAAGAGCGAGGAGAACCGGGAGAAGGTGTACCAGGCGCTCATCGATGCGCTGCGCGCCGACAGGAGCAAGACGACCATCTGCAAAATATCCGAACTCGGCCTGGTGGAGATGACGCGCAAACGCGTGCGGGAGAGCCTTGTCCGGTCGCTTTCGGAGGCTTGCCCCTACTGCTCCGGGGAGGGAATCATCAAATCGAAGAAGACGATCTCCTACGAGATATTCCGCGACCTCGAGCGCCAGTCGCCCCTCCTGGCTGGGAAGCAGGTCTCCCTGACCGTCCACCCGGCGCTGGCGGAGGAGATGTTCGGCGAACACCGCCGGTTCATCGAGATGCTCGAGAACCGGTTCGGAATGAAGGTGAACATTTCCGCGTCCGAGAAGTTCCACGTCGAGCAGTACCAGATCGAGCACTCGTGAGCCGGGCCCCTCTGTCGGAAACGGCTTGACTTCGGGGGAGCGGTTTTCATACGCTTGTTTTTCGCGGCCGTTCCTGCGCTTCCCAGGGCCGACGTAGCTCAACGGTAGAGCAGCTGATTCGTAATCAGCAGGTTGCCGGTTCAATCCCGGCCGTCGGCTCCACTTAAAAACCACGCAGATACAGAAAACCCAAGGGCTGGCGGGCTTCCTGCCTCCCCGACCAATAGCGACCATAAGCGACCAAAAAAAGCCATGCTGTCATAGGAAATCTGACAAAACTATGACAAACGGTAGGTTGCGAAATCCGTGTCCGTGGAATGTCCGCGGGGGTGGTGGGCATATACGGGGGGACGGCCGGTGGAGTGTACCGGAGACGAGGTGTTCCGGACAGAAAAGGGGCCACACCCGGCGAGGGTGCGGCCCCCGAAGTGACCCTTGAGGAACCGGGTTACTTTTTCTCGGCCGGTTTCGGCTCCTCCTTTTTCTCCGGCGTCTTCGCCGTGTTGTCCGCGGGAGCCGTCTTCACCGCATTGTCGGCCGCCAGCGTCACGCAGGCGAATGCCACGGCGACGAAAAGGGCGCAGATCACGGAGAGCACTTTCTTCATCGAGTTTACCCCCTTTGGGAAATAGTGAAATCGCAAGGAAAGACAGACTACACGGAAACGGTCTCTCGAGTGAAGCATTTTTTTCGCAGAGGCGTGATGATTCCTTCCCTGCCCGGTGAAGCCATCCCCCCCGGAGCTGTTCTTCTTTTCCCGGTACGGTTCGTCCTGCCTGCCGGCTCGCCGAGCCGCTTTCTGGTACAGTGGGGTCCGGGTCGATGCCGTTCGGGTGTGATAAGGTTCTGCGATAAGGGCAGCAGGGGAAAATAAAGTATAGTAGACAACAAGGAACAGGCGATAACAGGACGTACAACGAGATTGGGGGAAGGACCAGAAACCCAATCAGGACGTAACAAAGGGGGCCAACCGATACTACGCTGACCCCCTCGTCTATTCATTCGTAATCAGCAGGTTGCCGGTTCAATCCCGGCCGTCGGCTCCATCGCTTCCCCTTCGGCAACCGATTAATGGAAAGATTTTCCTTCCGGCCCCATATCCCGCTTCTCCACAACGGTTGTGGACAAGCTGTCGATACCTCTGCGGACAATCGAGAACGATCGATGCATAAAAATCCGCGACCGGTCCCGCATCGGATTTTTCTTCGGAGCCAAACAGCATGCCCAATTTTTGGGCGTCTTTCCCGACTCCATTGGCCATCCCCGGGTTCCAGCGCCCCGGGAAATTTGCCTCGTATTCCGCGGCATTGCCCATCCGGGGGGGCCAGCATCGAACGGAAACCAGCCGGGAAGATATCACCCGATGGGCGGACGCGCACCTGTGCACGTCCGCTCCGGAGTGCCGGGCCGCTACTTCTTCATCAGGCCGTCCAGGCTGATGAGCGGCGTCGCGCCTCCCCCGGAGAGGAGCACGTTCGGGACGGTGCCGTTCCATTTGGCGATGGCCTCCCGCATCGCCTCGATCTTTCTGAGCTCGATCATTTCCGTGGTGATCTGCCCCTTCTGGAGCCGCAGCGATTCGGCTTCCGCCTTTGCCTGGGTGATCTTCTGTTCGGCCTCGATCTTGATCCGATCGAGGTCCCTCGCGGCCTTCAGGGCGAACTGCTCCGCCTCCTGCTTCGCTTCGATCGCGTCCGTGAACTTCTTGGAGAAGCTGAAGTCGATGACCGAAAAACCGTCCACGGACAGGTGGTAGTCGGCGAGCTTCTGGCTCAAGGCATCCTTGATCGCGGTGCTGACGTTTTCCCGATCGCCGATCAGCTGGACCGCGGTGTATCTCGCCGTGACCGCCTTGACGGCCTCCTGGACGGTCGGGTCGATGACCCTCTCCTTGAACGCAACGCCGATGTTCTGGTACACCCAGTTGGCCTTTTCCGGAATGATGTGGTAGTTGAGCGCGATCACCGACTTGATGTCCTGGAGGTCCTTGCTCGCCGCTTCCGCCCGGGTCTCCGACTTCTGGATCTTGACGTCCATCTTCATGATCTTCTGCATGATCGGAATCCTCAGGTGCAGCCCTTCCCCCAGGACCTCGTCCTGGACCGCCCCGAAGTTCAGCACGACCCCCCTCTCCCCCGCATCGATCTTCACGAAGGGATTGAGAAGGAGAAGAACGAGAAGCACGGCCACCACGACGACGCCTGCCGCCACCCTTTTGCTGATCTGTTTTACCGTTCTTTTCATTTCGAATTCCTGCATGACAACCTCCTGTCAGGAAACGGAATCCATAGAGTCCGCGCAGGGATGATTTCTGTTCGTTCCCCCGGGAGCGGGAACCGTGGGAGTAAGGAAATTGGCCCGGAACCGCGGGCCCCGTGGAACGGGTCTTTCCCCGGCAAACAGCAACCGGCGCGGGAAAGCACCCGCCACCGCGTCGCCATCCAGAGGGGAGAGGACCGATATCCACTTACATCCTGAGCCGTTGCTTTGTCCACGATAAGGATGCGCCGGGCTCGTGTCAAGGGTTGGGAATTGGGGTATATTGGGAATCCATGATATGCCCGGAATGCGGAGCCGAATTCATCGAGGGAATCCACGGGTGCCCCGATTGCAGGGTCCCGCTGGTGCCGGAACTCCCGCCGCAGCCCCAGCCGGAGTACGTGGAGTACGTCACCGTGCTGAAAACGGGGAACCCCATCGTCCTCGCCATGGTGAAGTCGATCCTTGCGTCTGCCGGAATACGGCACTTCGTCAAGGGCGAGGTCCTCCAGGACCTGTTCCGCGTCGGCACGGCGGAAATCCAGGTCGGGAAGGACGACGAACAGGAGGCGAGAAATCTCCTGAGGGAGCGCACCATCGACTCCGGGGAGGCAGGCTGACGGGACGCGGCGGTCACCGGTCAGCCGAGGAAATCCGCGAGTTCCGGGACCTTGAACCCGTACCCCCGTAACCGGGTTTTCACGGTCGCCACGTCGATCGTCCCGATCCGGAGGAATGCCGCGAACTCTTGCCCGTAAGGGGATAGCACCAGGCTCCGGATCTCGACCTGCATCTCAGCCAGCTTCTGGATCAGCCGGAGGAGGGAGTTCGCGCTCTGTGGGAGGATCACCTCGATCCGGACCCCGATCCCCTCGATGGAGAGGGTGTCAATGAACGCGGCAAGGATGTCCGCCTTGGTGACGATCCCCACCAGTTTCCGCCCCTCCACCACCGGGAGAGCTCCGAACCTCCTCCGGTGAAGGATCAGCAGCGCGTCCTCGATCGTGTCCCCCGGGCTCACGGTGATCACGTCGCGGGTCATGATCTCTTCGACGGACCCGGTCCTCCGGGATGCGGTGCCCTCCTCGTGGACCATTTCCTCCCTGAGGATCCATTTCCGGATGTCCGTGTCCGAGACGATGCCCACGAGTTCCTCTCCCTCGACCACGGGGAGGTGATGAATACGATTTTCCTCAAGAATCCGGTTGGCGTCCCGAACCGTGTCTTTCGGGGACAACGCGATTACCTCCCTCGTCATCCGTCTGCCGACGTACATGGTTCGCTCCTTCCCTGGAGGGTTTTCAGGTGGGCTATCGCCGACGACGTGAGGGAGGATCCGTTGTATCCCCCCTCGAGGACGGACACGATGCGCCCCCGGCAATGCCGGTCGGCCATTTCGCATATCCTACGCGTCATGTGGACGAACGATCGTTCCGTCAATTCGAGGTCCGCAATAGGATCGTCCTTGTGCGCGTCGAAACCGGCGGAGATCATGATGAGGTCGGGGCGGAACTTCTCGATCTCCGGGATGACCTCCCGCTCGAAGATGCCCAGGAACTCCGTGTCCGCGGTGTGGGGCTTCACGGGGAGATTGAGCGTAAACCCGTAGCCCTCCCCCCTCCCCTTCTCCATCCTCCTCCCGGTCCCGGGGAAGCAGAAGGTCGGGTGCTCGTGAATGCTGCAGAAATAGGTGAGGGGGTCCTCCTCGAAGATCTCCTGGGTCCCGTTCCCGTGGTGCACGTCCCAGTCGAGGATGAAAATCTTTTCCACGCCGTGGACGATCCGCGCATGGAGGGCCCCCACGGCGACGTTGTTGAGAAAGCAGAACCCCATGGCGGACGTTTTCCCGGCGTGGTGGCCGGGCGGCCTCACGGCGCAGAAGATGTTTTCGACCCTCCCGTTCAGCACGGCGTCGACGCCCGCCATCACCCCGCCCGCGGCAAGCAGCGCGACATCGTAACTCGCCTCGCTGATCGAGCAGTCCACCGTGGCGAAGGTCTTTTCGCCCGAGCGTACGCTGTTCCGGAACGCATCCAGGTAATCGGAAGGGTGGACCTTCTCGATTTGCCTCGTGTCCGGCACGTACGGATCGAAAAAGACGAGGCTCCCCTGGAGGTCATCCTTGCGGATCGCCTCGAGAAGATTTACCAGGCGCCGGTGGTTTTCCGGGTGGCCGGTGCGAGGCCTGTGGTTCAGATATCCGGGGGAATAGAGGAATCCCGTTCTCTTCGGCGTGTTCGTGTAGATGATCTTGTACCCGTCCCAGGGATACGTGGACAGAAGGAACGCCTTCCCCAGGGGAAACGCCTGCTCCTCCCGGTGCTCCTCGTCCTGTTCCCGGGAGTAGTACCCTTCCGGATTCCGGTAGACCGGGACCTTGAGGTCCCTCCGGAACAGGGCGATGTCGTAAGCGTGGTTGAGCCGGTTGATGTCGGTTTCCCCGACCGGGAGCCCTCGATCCTTGACGAGTTTCCGCAGGCCCGCCTTCATCTGCAGGAACTCCTCCTTGTCCAGGCAATCGAACCCCTCCTTCGCCCAGTAGTATTTCCCGACGGAGAGCGACGCGCTGAGGCGGAACTGGTGGAACCCGAGGTCATGAAAAAGCTTTTCGTAATAGCGGAACAGGGACGACGCGTACCCCGAACTCTGCTCCGAGAGACGGATGTGTTCGATGTATACGATCCGCAACCGCCTGCCCCGGAGATACTCGAGAAGGCCGATGTTCCGGTCCATCACGGAGAAGAAGAAGAGGGTCATCTCTCCGATCGTTTCGTCCCCATGGAAGATCTGGGTGTCGTAGATGATCCGGTCCTTTCCCACCAGCAGCATGTTCTCCCGGTGTTCGAATTCCAGGAATTCCGCGGAAACCAGGTCGAAGAAATCGGAGGGAGAGACGAGATCGCGGAGAAGGCGGGACCATCGGGAGAGGAGCGTTTTCCTCGAGGGCAGCGTGCTGACGAGGAATTTCCTCCTCGAACCCTCTTTTTTCATGATATCGGGGTTCATCTCGGCTCCGAAGAGCCGTTTCTCCCCGATCAGGGTTTCGAATCCTTTCTCGATTTCCCGGCGCGGGAGGGGATGGGCGAAGGTCATCCCTTCGAGCAGGGGATTTTCTCTCCTCAGAGGCATCGCACTCCCGGACGCGGGAAATCTTTTCTATTTTCCGTTTTTCCCTACCCCCGGGCAAGCGTGAGGATATCCGATCCGCTCACCCCCCCGCCTTCGCCCCCGCGTGCTTGGCCAGGAACTCCTTCATCCGGGCCGGCCGGCCGCCACGAACCCGACCTTGATCACGCCGGGCACGATGGCGATGCCGTGCGCGTCATGCAGAAGGCTCTGGGGAAGGGTCGGGTTTCTCCGCCCAGGCCCTTTTCCCCTTCCCCGTGAGCCGCCGCAGGGCCCGTTCCTCCTTGAGTGCATCGGAGCGGCTCCGGCACCGCCGTTTCGCGAGTAGCGCCACGGGCGGGTTGATCCGGGTAAAGGCGGCTCCGTTCCCGGAAAGGTGTCGCCGGTAGCGGGCTTCGGGGTCCATCGCGATCCCCGTGTAGATCTTCCCTCCCCGGCACTCGATCATGTAGACCCACCAGGTACCGGACATCCCCTTCGCCCCCGTGTTCCTCTTACCGATGCGAGACCATTATATTCCTTCCCGGCCCCCTTCCCTTGGCAATCCGCCTCCCCGCCTTTGGGGAATGGCCGGGTGTCGGTGTAGAATTTCCCTGAGACAATCCATCACCTCCAGGATCGTTGCTTTTGGCAAAGGAGAAACCATGCCCCGAAAGGCCATGCCCGACCTGGACCCGGAAAAACTTTCCTCCTATCTGGAATCCGTATCCGGAACACCCCTGAGAATTTTGTCCCTTACCCCCCTGGGAGAAACCGTAGCGACGTGCGCCGTCAAGGGATACGGCTACGGCGTCCCCGTCATGGTGGAGTACGAGGTTTCCGGAGAACGCCGCAAGGCCGTCCTCGAGACGACGAGCCCGGGGGCCTTCGGGCACGAGCACATGTCGGACCGGGCCCAGATGCTTTTGTGGGATCACGAGGCGTATAACCACCTTCCCCTCCACGCGCGTTCCCTGGACGTGGGGGGGGTCGCCCGGGACGGCAGCCTCCTTTCCCTCGGGAACGTGGAGGAGTTGTTTCTCCTTGTCGAGCATGTGGAAGGGAGCGGCTACATCCAGGACCTTGCCCGCCTCCAGGCCGGGGAAAATCTCACCGACCTCGACCTGGCGCGGGCAGACGCCCTTTGCGACTACCTGGCGGACATCCACCGGGAGAAAGGTCCCGACCCCGGGCTTTACGTGCGGCGCATCCGGGAGCTGGTGGGACACGGGGAGTGCATCATGGGGATTCTGGACAGCTATCCGCCCCAGCACGGATTCCTCACCCCCGGGCTTTTGGAAGGAATCGAACGACGGTGCGTGGCCTGGCGTTGGCGAATCAAGGGGCGGACCCACCGGCTCCGGCAGGTGCACGGGGATTTCCATCCCTACAACATCCTCTTCGGCGAGGGGACCCGGTTCCGGGTCCTCGACCGTTCCCGGGGCGAATGGGGCGAGCCGGCCGACGATGTCACCTCCCTCACCGGGAACTACCTCTTCTGCTCCCTGCAGCAAAGCGGTCGCCTTGGCGGATCCTTCGAAATCCTCTTCCGGAGGTTCTGGGACCGGTATCTCGAAAAGACCGGCGATCGGGAGATGCTGGAGGTCGCCGCCCCCTTCTACGCGTTCCGGGGTCTCGTGATGGCCAGCCCCCTCTGGTATCCCACCCTGGCCGAAGACGTGCGCAGAAAACTCTTCTCGTTCATCGGGGAGGTCCTGGACGCGAAGGCCTTCGACCCGGGCCGCGTGAACGGGTACTGCGGGGCAGGATAGTCGTGGAAGCGGGATTCGCCGTCTGGATCACGGGACTCCCGGCGTCGGGAAAATCGACCGTCGCCACGGCCCTCCGGAAGGAGCTTGCATCACTCGGGGAGAATGTCGCGGTTCTCGAGTCCGACGCGCTCCGGAAGGTTTTCACGCCGCACCCGCGCTACGATGACGAAGAACGGGACGTCTTTTACGGCGCGCTCGCCCACGTGGGCCGGCTCCTGACCGAACACGGCGTATCCGTGATCTTCGACGCCACCGCCAACAGGCGCGCCTACCGGGACCGGGCCCGGCGGGAAATCGCCCGGTTCCTGGAAGTCTTCATCGACTGCCCCCTTGCCGTTTGCATCGCGCGGGACCCCAAGGGGATCTACCGGAGGGGGAGGGAAGGAAGCGCGACCGGGGTCCCCGGCATCCAGGTCGATTACGAACCCCCGCCGTCCCCCGACGTGGTGGTGCGGGGCGAGGCGGAGACGCCGGCTTCCGCCGCACATCGCATCGTCGGCAAACTCATCGAAAAGGGATACGTATAGGAGTGACGCCGCCATGGAGGAACCCAAAGGAATCGGAGACCGGTTTCAGCAGGAAACGAAATACGAGCGCGGACGGTTGGGGGGAGGGCGGATCGACTGGACCTCCCGGCCTCCCTTGTACAAGGAATATCCCGGCGCGAAGATCATCCGGCTTCCCTTGCCGGGATCGCCGGTCCGCTTCCCTTTCGTGGAGATCCTGTCCCTGCGGCGAAGCGTCCGGGAGTACTCCCCCCGGCCTCTTCGCCTGGAGGAGATCTCCTTTCTCCTGTGGGCCTCCACGGGCGTCCAGAGGAAGGAGGGGGGCCATCAGTTCCGAACCGTCCCCTCCGCCGGTGCCCTGTACCCGGTCGATACCTACGTAATTGCCCACCGCGTGGAAGGAGTAGAGTGCGGTGTGTACCATTACGGCGTCTCCGGCCACCTTCTCGAGGAGGTGGCCCCGGGGGATTTCCGGGGGGATCTTGCCCGCGCGGCGTTGTTCCAGGAGTTCTGCTCCGAGGCCACCGCCGCGTTCGTCTGGACGGCCGTCTTCCCGCGCGCGAAGTGGAAATACCGCGAGAGGGCCTACCGGTACGTCTACCTCGACGCGGGGCACATCGCGCAGAATCTGGCGCTGGCGGCTGTCGGGCTCGGGCTCGGAAGCTGCCAGGTGGCCGCCTTCTTCGACGACGAGATGAACGCCCTGCTGGGGGTAGACGGCGAAACAGAGAGCGTCATCTACATGAGCGCCGTGGGCCATCCCCTCTGACAGGCCGCCCCTCGGGAATGGGGCAGACTCCTGTGGGACAGTCACCCGGCACCGGGGCCCCTGGCTCGCGGAGGGGTCGCCCGGAAAGCGAAGCAAGCCGCAGGAGGGGGGCGCAGTGAGGTTAAGCGCAGCCGTGCAGGTTCACCGCACGGCGAGCCACGAACGGAGCCCCCCTCCGAGGCTGCGGAGCGGGACCCGCGAGCCGAGGGCCCTGGAAGCCGGCGCCCTCGGAAACTGTCACAGGACCTCGATGGCCTCGTGGTATGCCCGAAGCGTCTCCACGTTGAACAGGACGAATCGGACCAGCCCGGGCGCTTTCTTCTCCTTCCGAAGAAACGTGGCGACGGCGGAGAGGGCCACGGGCGCGGCCTCCTCGACCGGGTATCCATACGCCCCCGTGCCGATCGAGGGGAAGGCGATCGACTGCAATCCCTTTTCCGCGGCGAGGCGAAGGCAGTTCCGGTAGCAGGATCCGAGGATGTCCGGCTCCCCCTTTTCCCCACCCCTCCACACCGGTCCGACGGTGTGAATGACGTACCTGGCGGATAGCAGCCCGCCGGTCGTCAACCACCGCCTCTCCGGGCGAACACCCCCCCTGGCTCGCCCGGATCGCCCTGCACTCGGCAAGGATTGCCTACCAACCGGATTTTGCCGCTTCCGAATTCCCGCTCCATCCCTCTCCTCTCCCGGTGGTATCATTTTTCATGATACTCCATGCCCGGTCGAGGGGATGCAGGGGAAGAGGATGTTCCATCCGGAAATCATCGCGGAGCAAAAGATCCTCGAGGCGATCGCGAGGGGAGAGTTCGCGAACCTTCCGGGCGCCGGGAAACCGCTCCGGCTCGAGGACGACTCGATGGTTCCCGGGGAACTACGCATTTCCTATAAGGTCCTCAAGAACGCGGGGTGCATCCCGCCCGAACTGGAATTGCGCAAGGAAATCATCACCCTCCGGGACTTGCTCCGGACCATCGAGGACGATGGATGTAAAAAGGATAAATATCGGGAGCTTAATTACAAACTTCTAAAGTTGAATCTGATGATGAGGCGGACGGTGAACCTCGACGATTTCCCCGAATACAAGGACCGGATCGCAAGAAAGCTGGCCGGCCGGGAAGCGGGGTAAGGTTCGATTCCCGTCCCGAAGAAGATTTCCTCCAGGGTGCTTGGCGCCCTGCGCAGACGCAAGGACCTTTGGCGTTTCGTCTCGGAGTTCTGCCGCGCCGCGGAAGGCGCCGGAGGATCCTCCTACCTCGTAGGCGGAATCGTCCGCGATCTCATCGAGGGTCGCCCGGGCAAGGACGTCGACCTGATGGTCACCGGGATCGGGTTCGACGCGCTGGGGGAAATTGTCCGCACCCTTCCCCAGAAACAACTCGGGATCCGTCGGGTCGTCGCGGCAGGGAAGCAGTTCGCCGTATACAAGGTGTCGACCTCCTGGTCCGGGGAGGATATCGACGTGGCGCTGGCACGTACGGAACTCTCGACCGGTCCGGGGCACCGCCAGTTTACGGTCCGCACCGAGGGGATCGATGCCCGGGACGACGCGGGCCGGCGTGACTTCACGATCAACAGCCTGATGTTCTCGTTCCGGACGTCGGGGAACCGGGTGACGGGGGAGGTGATCGACTTCTTCGGGGGGATGGAGGACCTCCGCCGCAAGCGGATCCGCGGCGTGGGGAATCCGCAAGACCGCATCCGGGAAGATCCCCTGCGGATGCTGCGGGCCATCCGGCAGAAGAACGAGCGGCCGGGCTACGTCATCGAGAAGAAGACCTGGCAGGCGATCCGCCGGGAGGCGAGGGGACTGATCGGAACGATTTCGGGCGAGCGCCTCGTCGGCGAACTGGCGAAATCCCTGGCGGCGAACCCTAAAGGAACGGTATCGGACCTGTACCGCGCGGGAATCCTGCCGGTGCTGATTCCCGAGACTCCGGACCGGGGTTTTTGCCCCCTCTCCCGCATGAAGAAGCGGTACGACCTCCTCGAGCGTTCGCTCGGCCGCCCCCTGCCGGAAACGCTGCTGTTCGCCAATCTCCTGGTGGATGTCGCCGAGA
>Ga0209322_10000167_pt1 | contig 34891 bp, 33 predicted proteins | sample Rifsed19ft1_FD_184013 | JGI IMG/M metagenome (GOLD analysis project Ga0209322, IMG submission 184013) | Soil microbial communities from Rifle, Colorado, USA - sediment 19ft 1 (version 2) | ecosystem: Environmental > Terrestrial > Deep subsurface > Rock core/Sediment | place: Rifle, Colorado... | reverse complement strand
GGTCCCGCCGAGCCGCTTCCACGGCCGGGCGATCCGCGTCGAACGGGACCGGGCGCGCCGATGCCCGCTCCCCTGCTCTCCAGAACACCGGGGAAGTCTAGCCGTTACACCGCGGCACGGCCATCAGACGACCCGGCAGCGAACCACGTCGCCGCTGTCGATCTCGCGCACGCCGGTCCCGGGGTCGTCAAGGCGCAGGGCCCCCGACTCCGGGTCCACGCCGACTGCGGTCCCGACGAGCCGCTCCTCAGCGACCTCGACCTCGACCTGCCGCCCGGTGGTGAGCTGGCGTACGGACCAACCACCGACGTCGAAGCGGCCCTCGCGAAGGGCGACGTAGCGGGGCTCCAGGCGCGCCAGGAAGCCCTCCAGCAACGCGTCCCTGTCGATCGGCCGGCCGAGCGCGACCTCGCGCAGGCTCGTCATCGCGTCCGCCAGCTCCGCTGGGAAGCCGGCCGCCGCCCAGTCAGCGTTCACGCCGATGCCCACGACGGCGCTCGCGATGTCGCCCGCCGCGTCGAAGGCCGTCTCGCCCAGGACCCCGGCGAGCTTGCGCGGCTGCCGATCCGGCCCGAGGGCGACGAGGTCGTTCGGCCACTTCAGCCAGAGCGTGCGCTCGCGCAGTCCGGCCGCGTCCTCGGCTGCGTCGATCATGGCCAAGGCCACCACCGCCCCCAGCCGCCAGCCGTGGAGCGCGACCAGGCCGTGGGGCCGGAACCCGACCGACAGCAGCAGCGCGGCCCCCGGGGGGGCCTGCCACGTCCGGCCCGACCGGCCCCGCCCGGCGCGCTGGACGTCGGCGACGGCGACGGCGACCTCGGGCAGGCCGGCATCGAGCCAGCCGCGCACGACGCGCTGGGTCGAGTCGACCTCCGCGAAGCGCTCGAGGCGCGAGAGGAACCGATCGGACGTGGCCCGAGCCTCAGCCGGCCGCCGCGGTGGCTCCGGCGCCGGCCGTGTCCGGCCGCTCCAGGGCGAACGCGGCATGGAGCGCTCGGGCGGCCTTCTCGACGTCGTCCTCCGCGATGATGCAGGTGATGCGGATCTCCGAGGTCGAGATCATCTCGATGTTGATGCCGGCGTCGGCGAGCGCGCCGAACATGCGCGCCGCGTAACCCGGCGCGTTCTGGATGCCGGCCCCGACGATCGAGACCTTGGCCACCGCCGAGTCCGTGGTCAGCTCCCGGGCGCCGAGCTGGCGCACGACGGTGTCGAGGAGCTTGCGCGCCCGGGCCAGCTCGGTCGAGGCGATGGTGAAGGAAAGGTCGGTCGCGCCGGCGTGGCCGACGTTCTGGACGATCATGTCCACGTTGATGCCGGCCGCCGCGAGCGGCTCGAAGACGGCACGCGCCACGCCCGGGCGGTCGGGCACGGCCACCAGCGTCACCTTCGCCACGTGGCGGTCGGTGGCCAGGCCGCGCACCTTGTTGCGTTGCTCCACGTCGGGGTCCTCCTTGATGCGCGTGCCGGGATGGTCGGAGAACGTCGAGCGCACCGCGATCTCCACGCCGTTCACCCAGCCCAGCTCGACGGCGCGGGTCTGCATGACCTGGGCGCCCTGCCCGGCCAGCTCGAGCATCTCCTCGTAGCCGATGATCGGGAGCAGCCGGGCGTCGGGGACGACACGCGGGTCGGCGGTGAAGATGCCCTCCACGTCGGTGTAGATCTCGCAGCGGTCGGCGCCGAGACGCGCCGCGAGGGCGACCGCGGTCGTGTCCGAGCCGCCCCTCCCGAGTGTGGTCACTTCGCCCGCGGCGTGGCTCTCGTCAGTGGCCCCCTGGAAGCCGGCCACGATGACGATCTTGCCCGCACCGATCTCCCTGCGCACGCGCGCCGGGTCCACGTTGGCGATGCGCGCACGGCCGTGGCTCGTGTCGGTGCGGATGCCGGCCTGCGCGCCGGTGAGGCTGATGGCGGCCATCCCGAGCGCATGGAGCGCCATCGAGACGAGCGTGGCGCTCTGGTGCTCGCCGGTCGCGAGGAGCATGTCCAGCTCGCGCGGATCGGGCTCGTCGGTGATCGCCGCGGCGAGGCCGAGCAGCTCGTCGGTCGTATCGCCCATGGCGCTGACGACGACCACGAGGTCCACGCCGTTGGCGCGCTCGCGCGCGATCCGGCGCGCGACGTGGCGGATCCGGTCGGCCGTCGCGAGCGACGAGCCGCCGTACTTCTGGACGACGAGCGGGGTGGGCATGGCGCCGCGATTCTAGCGGGCGTGCGGGCAGGCCGGCCGCGCGGATGGGCTCGCCTTCACGCCCTGAGAATGGGCCGCCCCAGCGCCGTACGCTATGGACCGGCAACCGCTTGGAGTCACGGCATGGCGCTCATCCCGCTCCTGCAGCTCGTCCACGTGCTGGCCGCCATCGTCGCGGTCGGCGCCAATGTCACGTACGCCATCTGGCTGCGCCGGGCGGGACGTGATCGAGAACGGCTGCTCTTCGTCATCGAAACCGTGCGCACCATCGACCGCCGCGTGGCCAACCCCGGCTACGTCGTGCTGCTCATCACGGGCGTGCTGATGATCGTCGGCGGGCTCTACTCGTTCACCACGGGCTGGATCGTCGCCGCCATCGCCCTCTACGTGCTGACCGCGTTGCTCGGGCTCCTCGCCTTCGCGCCGGCCATCCGCCGCCAGCTGGCCGAGGCCGAGAACGACCCGACCTCCGAGGCCTATGCCGCGGCCGCGTCGCGCAGTTCCGCACTGGGCCTGCTCACGACGGCGATCGTCGTCACCATCGTCGCGCTGATGGTGCTCAAGCCCTTCTGACGGAGCGGCCGGCAGCTCCTGGGCCCGCTACTTCGCCTCGATGACCACCGCGCCGGCGTTGCGCGGCGAGACGATCTGCACGCTGCCGGGGAGGTCGAGTTCGGCGGCGGCGGCCATGAAGGCGGACTCGATGGCGGTCAGCACGCGCATCGAGTCGCCGAAGGCGATGACGGTCGAGCCCGAACCGGCCAGGCAGGCTCCGAGCGCGCCGGCCCCGAGCGCCGCCGCAGTCAGGCGCGGCAGGGCCGGAAAGACCTCCGCCCGGTAGGGCTCGTGGAGCCGGTCCTCGGTCAGGGCGCGCAGGGTGTCGGTCCGTCCGGAGGCGAGCCCGGCCACACCGAGGGCGACGCGGCCGAGGTTGAAGACGGCGTCGCGGTGCGGCACCTCGCGCGGCAGCGCCGCGCGCATGGCGCTCGTCGAGAGCGGCACCTCGGGCACGAAGAGCACCGCCCGCAGGTCGCGCGGCACGTCGAAGCGGATCGTCTCCGGCCGCCCGTCCACGAGGGTGACGACGACGAAGCCCCCGAGCAGCGCGGCGGCCGCGTTGTCGGGGTGGCCCTCGATCTCGATCGAGAGCGTGAGCAGTCGGCGCTGGTCGAGACCGCCGCCGGTCAATGCATCCGCGGCCACGAGACCGGCCACAGTCGCCGCGGCGGACGACCCGAGCCCGCGCGCGAGCGGGATCTGGTTGGTCATCTTGACGCGGAAGCCGAGGGTCGCGGGCACCTGCCCCAGCGCCCAGCGCAGCCCGGTCTCGAGGGAGATGATGAAGCGGTTGTCGCGGCTGGCCGGGAGGACGCCGGCTCCCTCCCCCTCGACCGACAGCTCCAGGCCGGGCACGTCCATCAGCTCGACCTCGAACCGGTTGCGGAGATCGAGAGCGAGCGCCAGGGCGTCGTAGCCGGCGCCGAGGTTGGCAGCAGACGCGGGCACGTCCACCACGACGCGACGGTATCGGAGCCCAGACGGCGGAGGAGTCGCCTCGAGCGCCGTGGCGGCCTCGGGCGGCGCGCTGTCGGTGGTCGCCTCGTCGGCCTGCGTCTCTTCTACCACCCGAGCACCTCCATGACCCCCGCCGTCGTCGCCGGAGCCACGAGCACCTGGGCCGCCTGGGCGGTCGCCGTGTCCGGGTCCTTCAGCCCATGTCCGGTCAGGACACACACGATGGTAGCGGAGGGATCGATCGCGCCCTCTGCCACCAGCTTGCGCACCCCCGCCACGCCAGCCGCCGAGGCCGGCTCGCAGAAGACGCCCTCCAGGTGAGCCAGGTCGCGGTAGGCGGCCAGGATCTCATCGTCGGTGACGGCGTCGATCCGCCCGCCCGACTCGTCACGCGCGCGCTCCGCCGCCCGCCACGAGGCCGGGTCGCCGATGCGGATGGCCGTGGCCACCGTCTCCGGTTGGTCGACCCGGTGGCCGAGCACGATGGGCGCCGCTCCGGCCGCCTGGAATCCGAGCATCACGGGCCGCGTCTCGACCAGTCCGGCGTCACGGTACTCCGTGAATCCCTTCCAGTAGGCGGTGATGTTGCCGGCGTTGCCGACGGGGATGGCCAGGTAGTCGGGGGCGCCGCCGAGATCGTCGCAGACCTCGAAGGCGGCAGTCTTCTGGCCCTGGATGCGATGCGGGTTGACCGAGTTGACGAGCGTCACGGGGTGGCCGTGGGCGCTGCCCCCCTCGGCCAGCTCGCGCACGATGCGCAGCGCGTCGTCGAAGTTGCCCTCCACGGCCACGATCTTCGCCCCGGCCATCTGCGCCTGGACCAGCTTGCCGGCCGCGATCCGGCCGGCCGGCAGCACGACGATGACCGCCAGCCCCGCGCTGGCGCCGTACGCCGCGGCGGAGGCGGAGGTGTTGCCGGTGGAGGCGCAGATGATCGCCCGCGCGCCGGATTCAAGCGCCTTCGCCACCGCCATGGCCATGCCCCGGTCCTTGAAGGAGCCGGTGGGGTTCATGCCCTCGAGCTTGAGGTGAAGCTCCGGGCATCCGATCTCGCGGCCCAGCCGCGTCGCGTGGACGAGCGGCGTGTAACCCTCGCCCAGCGAGAGCGGCGGCGTCGCGTCCGTGAGGGGCAGGAAGGCGGCGTAGCGGTGGAGCAGGCGCGGACGCGCCTCGGCCGTGGCGTGCTGTTGGCGGAGGTGCCGCAGCACGTCGCTCACGCGCATGGGCCGTCGGCCTCACGCTCTCGAGGGGAATACATGGCGCCGATCGTACCAGCGCTGCCGACAGCCCACCGACCGGGTCGCCCGAAACGGGCCGCTCGGCCCTAGCTGCCGAGGGTGGTGGGACCCACGCTCGGCGACCACGGTCCCCCGCCGTCCCGACTTGGAGATCCTCCGATGCCCGACGACACCTTCGTACCGCACACGATGGGCCAGCAGTTCGGCCGCCGCAGCTGGGCCGAGCCCTGGAAGATCAAGATGGTCGAGCCGATCCGCCAGCTCGACCGGGCCGGCCGGGAGCGGGCCATCCGCGAGGCCGGCTACAACACGTTCCTCCTGCGTTCCGACGACGTCTACATCGACCTCCTGACCGACTCCGGGACGAACGCGATGAGCGACCGCCAGTGGGCGGCCATCATGCTCGGCGACGAGGCCTACGCCGGCAGCCGCAACTTCTACCACCTCGAGGGGGCGATCCAGCGCCGCTTCGGATACCGCTACGTGGTGCCCACCCACCAGGGCCGCGGCGCCGAGCACCTCATCAGCCGGACGGCCATCAAGCCGGGCCAGTGGGTGCCGGGCAACATGTACTTCACCACGACCCGCCTCCACCAGGAGCTGGCCGGCGGCACGTTCGTGGACGTGATCATCGACGAGGCGCACGACCCCACGAGCCTGCACCCGTTCAAGGGCGACATGGACCTGGCCAAGCTCGAGGCGCTCATCGCCCGCGTGGGGCCGGAGCAGATCGCCTACGTCAGCCTCGCGGCGACCGTGAACATGGCCGGCGGGCAGCCGGTGAGCATGGCCAACGCCCGCGCGGTCAGCGAGCTGTGCCAGCGGCACGGCATCCGGCTCTTCCTCGACGCGACACGCGTCGTCGAGAACGCCTTCTTCATCGAGGAGCGCGAGCCCGGCTTCGCCGGTCGCTCGGTGGCCTCGATCGTCCACGAGTTCTGCTCCCACGCCGACGGCGCCTGGATGAGCGCCAAGAAGGACGGCCTGGTCAACATCGGCGGCTGGCTCGCGGTCAACGACGAGGAGCTGTTCGAGGAGCTGCGCAACCTCGTCGTCGTCTTCGAGGGCCTCCACACCTACGGCGGCCTGGCCGGCCGGGACATGGAGGCGCTCGCGGTGGGCATCGAGGAGTCACTGGAGGACGCCTACATCCGCGCCCGCGTCGGCCAGGTGCGCTACCTGGGCGAGCTGCTCACGGACTGGGGGGTCGCCATCGTGCAGCCCGTCGGCGGGCACGCCGTCTTCCTCGACGCGCGGCGCTTTTACCCGCACCTGCCCCAGGACGCCTTCCCGGCCCAGACACTCGCCGCGGAGCTGTACCTCGACTCCGGCGTGCGCGCGATGGAGCGGGGCATCGCCTCGGCCGGCCGCGACCCGAAGACCGGCGACCATCACCGCCCGAAGCTCGAGCTGACACGGCTGACGATCCCGCGCCGTGTCTACACCCAGGCCCATATGGACGTCGTGGCCGAGTCGGTCAAGGCCGTCTGGGACGCCCGTGAGTCGGCGACCGGCCTGCGCATGGTCTACGAGCCGAAGTACCTGCGCTTCTTCCAGGCGAAGTTCGAGCCGCTCACAGCGGGTGAGACCGCGACGAGCGAGGCCGGCGGGTCCGAAGCCGCCTACTCTTCGAGCAGGGGGTAGAGCGGGCCGCTGACGCCCGCGGCGCGCGCCTCGTCGCGCGCCTGGTCGAGGGTCACCGGCTCGGTCAGGGCGCCGCCGCCGCGGGGCAGGACGTAGAACCAGCGCCGCGTCCCGGAGAGGACGTCGGCGACCGTCGAGGCGCGATCGGCGGGTGGCAGGCCCGCCCAGGAAGAGCCGATCCCCCGCGCGATGGCCACGAGGTCGCCCAGGACCGCGCTGCTGGTCGCCTCGCCGCCCGCGCCGGGGCCGCCGAAGCGCACCCGCCCGATGGGCTCGCCGGCCAGCTCCACGATGTTCGTCACGCCCCCCGTCCGCCCGAGCGGTGACCCGGCCGGGACGGCCGAGGGGACCACCCCGGCCCCGACGGCGCCGTCCTCCCCGCGCTGCGCCCGAGCCACCAGCTTGACCACGAGGCCGAGGTCGGCCGCGGCGGCGATCGCCTCCGCGGTCACGCCGGTGATGCCCGGCGCCGCGTCGCCCTCCACCGCGGGCGGCGAGCGGCGGATGGCGGTCACGTCCGGCCACTCACCAAAGGCCAGGCGGGCCAGGATGGCCAGCTTGTCGGCAGCGTCGCGACCCTCGACGTCGCCGCTCGGGTCGGCCTCGGCGTAGCCGCGCGACTGGGCATCGGCGAGGACCGTGGCATAGTCCCAGCCCGCCTCGGTCATCGCCGTCAGCATGAAGTTCGTGGTGCCGTTGACGATGCCCGAGACGCTCGACCAGCGGTTCGCGGCCAGGTCCGAGGCGAGCGGCCCGAGGACGGGGATGCCGCCCGCGACGGCCGCCTCGAAGCGCAGCGACGATCCCGTCCGCCGCGCCTCCGCCTCCAGCTCCGCGCCACGAAGCGCGAGCAGCGCCTTGTTGGCGGTGACCACCGAGCGACCGCCGGCCAGCGCGGCGGCGATGAGCTCCCCGGCCGGCTCGAGACCGCCGATCAGCTCGACCACCACGTCCACACCGGGGTCCACGGCGACGGCGGCCAGGTCGTCCGTGCGCACGATGGCCCGCGGCAGCGTCACCGCGCGTGGCCGGTCCGGGTCGCGCACCCCGACGGCGACGAGGTGGATCGGCCGGCCGCCGGCGGCACGGGCCAGGTCCGGGCCGCGCTCCAGCAGGCCGCGCGCGACGGCGCCGCCGACCGTGCCGAGGCCGAGCAGAGCGACGCGGAGGGGGGTGCGGGCCGGGGTTCGGAGGGTCACGCGCGGATTGTATGACCCCGTCGCTGCCAGACTCGCCCGGCCGGGCGCAGACCGTTGACGGTGGAGCCAGGCTGCCGCCCGTTCGACGACCGGGCCAAAACGAAGCGACCGCCGCAAACGCGACGGCCGCTTGGGTGCTGCCCGGGCCGTGACGGCCCGCTCCGCCTAGTTCCAGCGCTTGCCGGCCTCGAGGACGAGGGCCGAGCTGGCGATGGCAGACATGACGAGGAGGAAGCGGAACACCAGGTATCTGGAGTGCTGCTTCATCTTCAGTACCACCGTGTCCCAGCCGTGACGGTCAGCGCCATCGACGCCACCGCCGACAGGAACAACATGAAGCGCGCCAGGTTCGCCTTCATCTGATTTCGAGCCTCCCTAGAGGGGGGTTCCTGCGATGCCCTCCCCGGCAACCGGGCTACCTCCGGCGGAACGGAGGCCCCTGGCTTTGCGTCCCCGCCTCGCGACGGGTTTGCCCTGGACGGTCTGGCGATCGGGTGGTGACCTTCACCGCCGAGACCGACTCTATGAACGGCCCGGCACGCCGGCCATGGGTCGTGAGTACCGTGTGTCAAGGCATTCGGGGGAGTTTCCGCAACGCACCATCGGCGCTGACGAGGGCTTCGACGGCGAAGGGCTTGCCGGCCTACAGGTCCACGACCGGCCGATACCGGAGGATGGGCTCGCCGTTCGCGGGCGCACGCGGCGGATCGGCAGGCATGACGTGCCGTTCCACGGCGGCTGCCTGCATCGCCGGCTCGAAGACCGCGAACTGGGCCTTGCCGCGGGCCTTCGCCGTGTACATCGCCACGTCGGCATTGCGGAGCAACTCGTCAGGCCGCTCGGACCGGTCGTTGGTCGACGCTATCCCGATGCTCGCGCCCATGGTCACATCCCGACCCTCGACACTGAAGGGAGCCTGGAGCGTGTCCACGAGGCGCCGGGCGATGAGCAGGGCACGTCCAAGGTCGGGCGCGTCGTCAAGGAGGACGGCAAACTCGTCACCTCCCAGCCGCGCCGGCAGGTCTCCGGTTCTCAGACACTTGCGGATCCGTTCGGCGACCGCGACCAGGACGTCGTCACCTGCAGCGTGGCCAAGCGTGTCGTTGACCAGCTTGAAGTCATCGAGGTCGACGAAGAGGACGGCCGGGACGCGGTCGCCTTCCTTGGCCACGTCGAGCCGCCGCTCAAGATCCTCGACCAACATCCTTCGGTTGGCCAGGTTCGTGAGCGGGTCGTGGTAGGCCTGGTAGCGCAGTTGGTCCCGCAGCTCCGAGACCCGGGCGAGCGAGGCTTCCAGTCGCCCGTTCTCGAGAGCGACGGCGGCCTGGCGGGAGACGGCCTCGAGCAGGTCGAGGTCGTCGGTGTCGAAGGTGCTGACGGCTCCACGGCGGTTGGCCACGAGGATCGCCCCGCTGACGTGCGAATCTCCATGGAGCGGGGCTGCGATCAGGTCCACCAGCCCGAATGCCTCGGCGGAGCTCTCCTGCCCCTGACCCCGCGAGCGCGGGAGAAGGAGCGATCGACCATCGGAGGCGAGGCGAGCACGCAGCTCCGCGCGAGGGTCCTCTGCGATCGGGTGCATCGGCTCGACACTCTCGCCCGGGCCGACGGTCATGGCCAGCGCTTCGGCCGACTCGTTCCGCGGCAGGATCACGATCTCGGCAACGTCCGCCCGGAACATCCGGCGCAGATGCTCGAGGAGCGCCAGCATCACCGCCTCGAGGTCGGTCGAGCCCTCGAGGATCCGGCTCGCCTCGTAGAGCCACTCGAGCCTCTCGTGCTTCTGCCGCTCCCGGATGTATGCGCGGTAGGCGAGGAGCAGGGTGGCGACCGGGACAGCCAGAAGCCAGATGGCTCGTGGGTCGCTCCAGATGATCGTCACGCCCACGAGCGCGAGGCTCGTGTTCGTGAGCGGCACGATCGTTCCAAGCCCGACGATCTGCTTCAGCTGCGCGGGCTGCGGGCGGCCTTCCACGAGCGAGACGACCGTGGCGACGGCCACGACGCCGACGATGCTGGCCAGCATCGTCGCCGCGAAGGCCGCAACCCAATGGCTCGGCTCCAGGCTCGCGCCGCCGCCACTGAGACCATTGAACACCGCGACCGCGAGGCTCGCCTGCAAGGCGCAGAGGGCCAGATTGAAGGCCAACTTCATGGGCGCCTGTCGGCGGTACAGACCGAGCGCGACGGCAGCTCCCACGAGCTGCGCCACGACGATGCCGGCCGGTGCGACGAAGAAGAGTCCCAGGACCACCGGGATCTCGTTCAGCGAGAACGACTCGGCCTCGCCGCGGAAGTGGACGTGGATGACGAAGACCTCAGCCAGGAAGACGAGCCCGGCCAGCAACCACCATGGCATCGCCACGGGAGAGCTACTCGGCGCTACCGGACTGACCCAGGCCACGAATGCCCAGGCGGCGATCAACGCAAGGACGGCGTTGAACGTCCAGATCCGGGATTCGGGGCCGAAGGGGGGCCAGTCACGTGGGCGTGGCCGATTGATGAGGCGCATGGCAGGGCTCAGTCAGCCGCCGGTTTGCGGCGGCTCGCCAGCAGCGGGGACGACCATGCCGGGCAGGCGGTCGAAGGGCCGGCGCATGACGGCCAGGATGAAGATGAACACCCCGGCACCGATGAGAACGTCGCCGACGCTGAAGACGTTGGCCAGGGGCAGTCCGCGCGGCAGGGCGAAGACGTCCGTGAGTGGCGCCAGCACCACGTTGGCGCTGGTCATGCTGTTCGAATAGCCGGCACCGAGGTGCTTCCCGAGCGCAGCGAGGGCATCCGGCGTGGTGGGCATGAAGCCTCCGTTGGCGACGATCGCCAGGAGGTTGGACGCAGCGCCGATGGCTACCAGCGGGAACCCGGGTTGCGGGATGTTGGCCAGCACGAAGAGCAACGTGGCGATGGTGGACGCGACGTAGACGAGTGGCGCCACGTCGCCAAGCAGTTCGCCGGCCGGGCTCGAGAAGATGAGGAGTTGGGCCCCGAGGCTGAGGAGCGCCACGGCTGGCCAGCGGAAGCGGATGTGCCCGAGCGGCACGACCGAACCGCCGACCAGGAGCCCGACGATGAGAGCGACCACGAGCGGGTAGAGGATGAACATGGCTACCTCGCGCTTGGAGACGGGCGCGCCGTGGCCAAGAACGGCGGCGGATTCATGCGGCCGGCCCGATCGCCTCGGCGGACGGGTCGACGCAGTGGTCGATGGCGGCCACGCCGAAGGCTTGCTTCCCGAAGATCGGCGCCGGTTCAGGCGAAGGCTGGTGGACCTGGACCGCACCGCGGTCGAGAAGACGCAGGAACGCTCCGACGACGAGCGGGTCCCACTGACTGCCCGCACCCCGACGCAGGTGGTCAAGTGCCACGGCAACGGGCATCGCGGCCCGATACGGGCGATCGGCAGTCATCGCATCAAAGGCATCGGCGACGGCCACGATGCGACTACCGAGCGGGATCGCCTCTCCCGCAAGGCCCTGCGGGTAGCCGTGGCCGTCCCAGCGCTCGTGGTGATGGAGGACGATGCCGGCACCGTCTCGGAAGAGCTCGAAGTGCACCAGGATCTTGGCGCCGATCTCGGTGTGCAGCCACATCGCGGCCTTCTCCTCGTCGTCGAGCGGGCCGGCCTTGAGGAGCACTCGGTCGGGTACGCCGATCTTGCCCAGGTCGTGGACACTCGCGGCCTGCTCGACAAGAGCGACCGCATCCTCGTCAAGACCCAGTTCGCGAGCGAGATCGGCGGCGTAGACGGCGACGCGTTCTGAATGGTGGAACGTCGACCGGTCCCGATGGTCCACGATCTGGGCCAGCGATCGGACAGCCGCCTGCGTCTGCGTCTCCAAAAGCCGAATGTGCTGGAGCGCCCGGCCGATCACCGCGCTGGGCGCCGCAAGGAGGGCGGTCCAGATGGGCTCGACCATCCAGATCAGCGCGAAGAGCGCGCCAAGCGTTTCGGCGCCGATCTCCATCAGCAGCGTTCGCGTCCAGTTGGTGCGCAGGATGTACACGAGCGACTGCTCGGAGGCGATGGCGATGATCGCGCTGGTCAGCAGCCAATTGACGACGTAGTACGTGGCGCCGGCGGCGATCAGGATCCCGAGCCATGGGATGTGCTGATCACCGTACTCGATGGTTCGCCGGGCGGCGTCCCATGGGCTGCCGATGAGCCCGATCGCGAAGGAAGTGACCGAGGCCGTCAGGACGAACGCCGAGACGTTGAAGACGACCTTGAGCAGAGGCCGACGCCCCACGAGTTCCTCGAAGAGAACGGCCAGGCCGATGGCCGCGGCGGCCCACGGCGCGGGGACGAGCAGCAGGATCGCGATGTGTGCGATGGTGGCGACCGAGACCTCGCCACCGCGCGACAGCGGCACGGCGACGAACTCGAGCGCTGCGGCAAGGATCGTCAGGAGGATCGCAACGGAGATCCACGTCGAGGCCGCCTCTTGCCAGGTGGTCGGCAGGAACAGCGAGCAGGCCGCGAGCACCGCAACCACGACCACGAGGCGCCGGATGCTCGCCCGCAGCCAGCGTCCGGGCGAGACCGAGGAGAGGATCCCCGGGCGCGGCGGAGCGTCGTGTAGCCGACCCGCGATCTCCAACGTGTGCGTTCCCTCAGCCTTCGGTGAAGCGCGCGCACGCTCGATGCACGCTCCCGCTGATGATGCGTGGCTCCCTGGCACCGGGCACATAGCCCGATAGTCCCGGCCGAGATCACCTCGCCCGCCGGTGGTCGGGCCCCCTGCTAGACTCGCCGGCCATGAGCGCCTCTGTCGCGACCCCGTCCCGGCGCCGCGTCTTCAGCGGCGTCCAGCCGTCCGGCCTGCCGCACATCGGCAACTACCTGGGCGCCTTCCGCAACTACATCGCGATGCAGGAGACTCACGACGCGATCTACTGCATCGTCGACTACCACGCCCTCACGAGCACCCACGACGCGGAGCTGATCCGACTCAACACGTACGAGATGGCGCTGGGCCTGCTGGCCCTGGGGCTCGACCCCGAGCGGGCGACCCTCTTCCGCCAGTCTGACCGCCCCGAGCACGTCGAACTCTCCTGGCTCTTCGCCACGGTCACGCCGGTGACCTGGGTGGAGCGCACGCCCTCGTTCAAGGAGAAGAGGCGCAACCAGCCCGAGGACGTCAACCACGGGCTGCTCACGTACCCCATCCTGCAGGCGGCCGACATCGCCATCTACCACGCGAAGTACGTGCCGGTGGGCAAGGACCAGGCGGCACACCTGGAGCTGGCGAGGGAGATCGTGCGCGCCTGGAACGCCCGCTATGGCGACTACTTCGTCGAGCCGCGGGCCGTCTTCACCGACTCGCCCATCGTCAAGGGCACCGACGGCGTCAACAAGATGTCGAAGTCCCTGGGCAACGTCATCGACATCTTCGCCGAGCCCGACGTGGTGCGGAAGCAGGTCATGTCGATGGTCACGGACACCCAGCGCATCCTGCGCACGCAGCCTGGCCGCCCCGAGGTGTGCAACGTCTGCCAGCTGCACCGCTTCTTCGGCGACGACTACGAGGTCATCTGGGACGGCGAGCGCACGGCCCGCACCGGCTGCGTCGACACGAAGCGCCTGCTGGCCGAGCGCATGATCGACTTCTTCGCCAGCGCTCGGGAGCGCCGCGCCAAGCTGGCCGCGAAGCCCGGCTACGTCGAGGAGGTGCTGCGCGCGGGCGCCGAGCGGCTGGCGCCGCTGGCGCGGGAGTCGATGGGCGAGTGCCACGCGCGGATGGGGCTCGGCCCACTCCGCTGAAGAGGGCAGGCGCTAGACTCGACCGATGCTGGGGCCGATGGAGGACCGCGAACGCCGCTGGCTGGGCGCGCTGCTCGTGCTGGGCACGATGACCGTGGCCGTGATCCTCATCGGCCAGGTGGCGGCCATCGTCAGCTACTTCAACGACATCATCCTGATCTTCTTCCTCGCCTGGCTGCTGGCCTTCATCCTCTCGCCGGTCCCGACCACGGTCGAGCGCTGGGTGCCTAGCCTGCCGCGGATCATCGTCGTGGTCGTCACCTACCTGGTGCTGCTGGTCGGCCTGCTGCTCGTGGCCATCGTCACGGCGCAGGCGCTGGCCGGCTCGATCTCGGCCTTCATCGACAGCCTGCCCGGCATCGCCGCCTCACTGCCGGAGCTCCTGGCCCCGTGGCAGCGGCTGCTCGACCAGTTCGGCCTGCGGATCGACCTGCTGTCATCGGCCCGGACGGTCCTCGACGCTGCTGCGTCGTTCGGCGGCACCCTGGTGGGTCCGCTGACCGACCTCGCCCTGGCCAGCCTCTCGATCGTCGGCAACCTCGTGCTCGTACTGGTCTTCTCGCTCTACATCGTCATGGACCGGGACCGGATGCTCGACTTCGTGGGTCGCCTCGTCCCGCCGCGCTACGCGGCCGAGTTCCGGCTGCTGCGCACGAGCATGGCGCGCTCCTTCGGCGGCTTCCTGCGCGGACAAGCCATCCTCGGCCTCGTCTACGGCGCGGTGGCCGTGGTCACCCATGTGCTGCTCGGCCTCGAATTCACCGGCGCCTCGGCCGTCCTGTCCGGCGTGCTGATGGCCGTGCCCTTCTTCGGGCCCTTCTTCGCCTGGGCGCCGCCGGTCATCGTGGCCATCCTCACCGCGCCCGACCAGGTCGGGCTGACCCTGGCCATCATGGGCCTCGCGCTGCTCGCGGAGATGAACGTCATGCAGCCGCGCATCATGGCCGACACGGTGGGCATCCATCCGCTCGTCGTCCTCGCCTCGGTGATCATCGGCGCGAAGCTGGCCGGCATCCCCGGCGCGATCTTCAGCGTGCCCATCGCGGCCGTCCTGTCGAGCTTCTTCTTCTACTACCTGAACCGCTCGGCACTCGCGGCCGGTGACGTGGCCACGCGCGCGGCGCGGGTGGTGGAGGCACGCGAAGGGCGGCCCATCCGGGTGCCCACGCCCCCCACGGCGGCCGACGAGATCGGGGGCGGCTTCGAGCCTCCCCAGGCGCCCCAGCCGGGCACGTGAGCGGAGCTCGCCGGCCCAGGCCCGCCCGCCCGGGCGCCGATCGGCCCGACGGAGAGGGACGCCACGACATCGCGCGCGTCGAGCGGCGCGACGTGGACCGCGAGCGGGGTGAGCCGCTGGCGCACAGGGAACGCGGCGCGACGCGGCCGAGGGCCACGACCCGACAGGCCCGGCCGCTCGCCGAATGGGACACCCGACCGCGCATCCTGATCACGAACGACGACGGCATCGAATCGCGCGGGCTGCTCTCGCTGAAGCAGGCGCTCGAGCCGCTGGGCGACGTGACGGTCGTGGCTCCGGACACGAACCAGTCCACGGTGGGCCATCAGAAGACGCTCATGCGCCCGCTGCGCGTGCGCGAGCGGAAGTTGGCCGATGGCTCACGCGGCTATTCGGTGGACGGCTCGCCGACCGACGCGGTCAGCCTGGCCTTCCTGGGCTACTTCGGCGTCACCTTCGACCTCGTCGCCTCCGGCATCAACTACGGCGCCAACCTCGGCGACGACATCACCTACTCGGGCACCGTCAGCGCGGCCATGGAGGCGGTCATCAACGGCTGCCCGGCCTTCGCCGTCTCGCAGGAGTACTACCAGCATCCCGACTTCTCGCTGGCGGCCGCGGCGGCGCACACGGCGGCCGTCAACATCCTCGAGCACGGCCTCGGCCCGGGCGAGCTGATCAACATCAACGTGCCGGCCATCCGGGCCGAGGAGTGCGAGGGCTTCGAGGTGACGCGCATGGGCCAGCGCATCTACCAGGACGAGCTCATCGAGCGGCTCGACCCGCGTGGCATCCCCTACTACTGGATCGGCGGTCCACCGCCCTCCGGCCTCGCCGAGCCGGGCACCGACTTCCACGCCGTGGTCAACCGCCGCATCGCCGTCACGCCCATCCAGCTCGACCTGACCGCGCGCCGCCTCATCGGCCGCCTGCGCAGCTGGGAGTGGCGGCTGCCTGACGAGGGTTGACGGCCTCCGACCATCGAAGCATACTCAGCGCGTCTTTTCATACCAGAGGGCGCGGATATGGCGAATGTCGTCGGCGAGCGATTCCAGATCACCATCGACAAGCAGGTCCGGGAGGAACTGGGGATAAGGCCGGGTGACGTCGCCATCGAACGCGTCGAGCACGGGCGGCTCGTCATCGACTTCATGCCGAAGCCCCATCGTGAGTCGTTGCTCGGCATCTTCCGACAGCCGGGGCAAGAGCCGATCACCGACTGGCACGCCGTCAAGGAGCGGGCATGGGACGCCAGGGCCGATGAGATCATGGAAGTCCTGCGCAAGGACAGCGAACGCCATCGAACACAACCAGCCAAGAGTCAGAAGGCAGGATGAGGAAGCCGGGCCGAGTCTTCTGCGACTCGAGCGTTCTCATCCGCTACTTCGCCGAGGATGATCCGCCGCGGGCGTTTGCCGCCGCCGGTCTCATCGAGAGCGATGCAACCCTTGTGATCTCGACCGGCGTGATCCTCGAGGTGGTCCATGTCCTGCGCACGAAACACGGCATCGGCAACCCGCGCGTGGGCGAGGGCCTGATCCGTTTCCTGACGAGGGAACAGGTGGAGCTGGTGGACGCGGATCGAGCGACCGCGGTCGCTGGCCTCAAGTGGACGCTGCGGAACTCCGCGCGCCGCATCCCGGACGCCATCATGGCGGCGGCAGCGGAACATGCCGGCTGTGACGCGATCGCGACGTTCGACGAGGACTTCGCCTCACCATCCGTCCCGGTGCGGCTGCTCTGACCCCTGGCGGCGGCGCTTCTTCGCGTCGGCGAGGATCTCGCGGGCGGCGTTCTGGCCGGGCCAGCCGCTGATGCCGCCACCCGGATGGGCGCCGGAGCCGCAGAGGTAGAGCCCCTCCACCGGCAGCCGGTAGCGCGCGTAGCCCAGCAGCGGCCGCCACAGGAAGAACGAGTCGAGGGCCGGCTCGGCATGCAGCGGGTGTCCTCCGGTCAGCCCGAAGTCGCGTTCAAGGTCGAGCGGCGTCAGGACCTGCCGTGCCGCTACCAGCGACGAGATGCCCGGCGCCACGGACTCCAGCACCGCCATCACGCGGTCGCCCAGGGCCTCCCGACTCGCATCCCAGTCGCCGTCGCGCAGCCGGTAGGGGGCGTACTGGGCGATGACGCTCATGACCTGCGTGCCCTCGGGCGCGCCGGACACCAGCGTCGGGTCGGCCAGCGAGGGGATCGTTGCCTCGAGCACCGGCGTCTCGCTTGGGCGGCCGTACTTCGAGGCGTCGAAGGCCCGCTCGATGGGGTCGATGCCGGGGGCCACCAGGATCCGGCCGCGCAGGAGCCGCTCGTCGCCGTTCGCGGCCGGGAAGCGCGGCACGCCGGACAGGACGAGGTTCACCTTGGCCACGACGCCCGGCTGGCGGATGTTGCCGGCCCGCCAGCGCATCGAGGGACCGAGGGTCACCGGGTCGACGAGGTCGAGCAGCGTGCGCTTCGGATCGGCGCCGGAGACGACCATCGGCGCGGCGATCTCCTCGCCCGAGGCGAGCGCCACGCCGGTCGCCCGGCCGTCCGCCGTCGTCACGGCGATCACGTCGGCGGAGGTGCGGACCTCCGCTCCGAGCGTGCGCGCCGCTGCGGCCAGCGCCTCGGCCAGGGCGCCGGGGCCGCCCCTCGCATAGACGGTCTCGCCGGCCACCCCGCCATCGTTGCCCGCGGAGTCGCCGAGCAGGACGGCGGTCGAGCCGCCCGACCAGGGGCCCAGCGAGGCGAAGCGGACGCCGCGCCAGGCGATCGCAGCCTGCAGCGCGTCGGTCTCGAAGGACTCGGCCACGAAGTCGGCCACGGCCATGGGCAGCACGCGCAGGATCGTCCGCGCGTCGAGCCTGCCCAGGCCGCGGAACGCCCGGCCGAGCCTCAGCCCGAGGAGGGCGTCGCCGAAGCCAGGGCTGACGATGTCGGGCGGCGTCTCGTCGCCAAGCGCCGCCAGGAAGCGGCTCAGCACCCGCACGCGGCGGTCGAAGTCCGGGTAGGCGGCGGCGTCCTTCTCGGACCGGCCGTGCAGCCCCTCCGCCGTCCGGGCCGGGTCGCCGTACAGGATCAATGCGGTGCCGTCGGGTGACGGCGCGAAGACGCGCACCTCGGGCGCGAGAAGCGTCAGCCCGTGGCGCTTGAGGTCGAGGTCGCGGACGACGCTCGGGCGCAGCCGGCCGACCGTGTGCATGAGCGTCGGCACCCGCGCGCCGGGCGCCAGCTCGGTCGTGTCCGCGATCCCGCCGACGCGCTCGCGCCGCTCCACCACGAGCGTGCGCAGGCCGCTCTTCGAGAGGTATCCAGCCGTGACGAGGGAGTTGTGGCCGGCGCCGATGACGATCGCGTCGTAGGCGGTCGAGGCCCTCGTCGTCATCTCAGGCCGCCTTCCGGCCGCGGGACTTCAGGTACTCCATGGCGGCCAGGCGGCCGTTGGCGCCCATGATCCCGCCGCCCGGGTGGGTCGAGGAGCCGCACAGCCAGAGATCGCGGATGGGCGTCCGGAAGCGGGCGTAGCCGGGCACCGGTCGGCTGAAGAAGAGCTGCTCGAGAGTCAGCTCGCCCTGGAAGATGTTGCCCTCGGTCAGGCCGATGATGCGCTCCATGTCGAGCGGCGTGTGCACCTGGCGCCCGACGATGACCTCGCGGATGTTCGGCGCCCGCTCGGCGATGGTGTCGATGACCGCGTCGCCGAAGGCTTCGCGCTGGTCGTCCCAGGTGCCCAGGCTCGGGTCCAGCCTGTACGGCGCGTACTGCACGAAGCAGCTGATGACGTGCTTGCCGGGCGGCGCCATGGTCGGGTCGACGAGGGTCGGGATGATCATGTCCACGTACGGGCGCGCGCTGAAGCGACCGTACTTCGCGTCGTCGTAGGCGCGCTCCATGTAGTCCAGTGAGGGGCTGAAGCTGATCGCCCCGCGCAGGTGCTCCCCCTCCCCCGGCAGGCAGGTGAAGTCGGGCAGCCGATCCACGGCGAGGTTCACCTTGCCCGAGGAGCCGCGGAACTTGAAGCGGCGCACCTCGGCCTCGAACGCGGGATCCAGCGTGCCCGGCTCGAGAAGGTCGATGAAGGTCCGCTTCACGTCGGTCGAGGCGAGCACCGCGCCGGCGGCGATCTCCTCGCCGCTCTCGAGGACGACGCCCGTGGCGCGGCCGTCCCGGGTGAGGATGCGGACGACCGGCGCCTCGGTGCGGATCGTGGCGCCCAGCGAGCGAGCGGCTGAGGCGATGGCCAGGCTGATGCCGCCCGTGCCGCCCTTGGGGATGCCCCAGGCGCGGAAGGCACCGTCGATCTCGCCCATGTAGTGGTGCAGCAGCACGTAGGCCGTGCCCGGAGAGCGCACGCCGAGGTACGTGCCGATGATGCCGGACGCGGACATCGTGGCCTTGAGCGGGTCGGTCTCGAACCACTGGTCGAGGAAGTCGGCGGCGCTCATCGTCATGAGCTGGATGAAGACCGCCTGCTGGCGTTCCGGCAGCCGCCCGAAGGAGCGGGCCAGGCCGGCCAAGGGCAGGAACTCGCGCGGGTCGCGGCCGGTGAGGTCGGGCGGGACGATGCCCAGGATGGGCTTGATGAACTTGGCCATCTCGACCATCAGCCGGCCGTACTCCTCGTACGCCTCGGCATCCGAGGCGGACCAGCGGCGCAGCTCGCGCATCGTCCGGCCGTGGTCGTTGACGCGCCACAGGTAGTCGCCGTCCAACGGCGTGAAGGTACCGTCGAGGGGCAGGATGTCCAGGCCATGACGCGGCAGGTCCAGCTCGCGGATGATCTCCGGGCGCAGCAGCGAGACGACGTACGAGAAGGTCGAGAAGCGGAAGCCGGGCACGATCTCCTCGGTCGCCGCCGCCCCGCCCAGGACGTGGCGCTTCTCGAGGACGAGCGTCTTGAGGCCGGCGCGGGCCAGGTAGGCGGCGCTGATGAGGCCGTTGTGGCCGCCGCCGATGATGACCGCGTCGTAGCGCTCGGCCACCGGTCCCTCCGTCAAGACGAGCCGCGGCCCGAACGCCGCGACGACTATACAGAGTGCATAGGAATCTTCCATACTGTACGCGATTCGCGGGGTCCCGTCCGGGCGGACCGCGCGGCCATGCAGGAGCCGAGGAGTCGTCGCACGTGAGCGTCGGGACCGCCTTCCACGACCGCACCGCGCCCCTCAACCGCAAGATGCAGTGGCGCGAGTGGGCGGGCTTCTACGCCGCCAGCGTCTACGCCGACTTCCACGACATCGAGTACAACGCCATCCGCGAAGCGGCTGCTCTGATCGACGTCAGCCCGCTCTTCAAGTACCGCGTGAGTGGCCCCGACGCGGAGCGGCTGGTCGACCGCGTCATCACCCGCGACGCGACGAAGCTCAAGATCGGCGCGGTGTACTACACGCCCTGGTGCGACGAGCACGGCAAGGTCGTCGACGACGGCACGGTCCACCGCCTCTCCCCCACCGAGTTCCGCTGGACGGCCGCCGACCCGCAGCTGCGCTGGCTGCGCATGAACGCCGCCGGTCTGCACGTGACCGTCGAGGACGTCTCCGAGTCGCTCGCCGCGCTGGCCCTCCAGGGCCCACAGAGCCGGGCCGTCCTGGAGGCGGCCACCGGCGAATCCTTCGCCGACTTGGGCTACTTCCGCCGACGCGGCTCGAAGATCGGGGCGGTCGCCCTCGACGTTTCGCGCACCGGCTACACCGGCGACCTGGGCTACGAGCTGTGGCTGCCCGAGGAGGCGGCCGCGGAGGTCTGGGACGCGCTGGTGGCGGCCGGCACGGCGCACGGCATCCGGCCGGCGGGGATGCTCGCCCTCGACGTGACGCGCCTGGAGGCGGGGCTGATCCTGCTCGAGGTCGACTACACCTCCGCCCGCCAGGCCATGAACCCCGAGCAGAACTACTCCCCGTTCGAGATCGGCCTGGGGCGCCTGGTGACCTTCGACAAGGCCGACTTCGTGGGCAAGCGCGCCCTGGAGGCCGAGCGGCGCCGTGGGGGCCCCGGGCGCCGGCTGGTCGGCCTGACGCTCGACTGGTATGGCATCGAGGGGCTCTTCGCCGCGCAGGGCCTTCCGCCGGCCGTTTCGCCGACCGTGGATCGCTCGGCGGTGCCCGTCTTCGCCCCCGGTCGCGGACAGGTGGGCAAGGCCACCAGCCGTGGCTGGAGCCCCATCCTCAAGCAGGCCATCGCGCTGGCCTCGGTGCCGCCCGCCCACGAGAGGGCGGGCTCGCAGCTCGAGGTCGAGTGGACCGTCGAGGGCCGCCGGGGCCGCGTCAGGGCGACCGTCGTCGAGCTCCCCTTCCTCGACCTGCCGCGCAAGCGGGCGTAACGCCGGCGGTCACGCTCCGCGGGTCGGCCCTTCTACCCCTGGCGTCCGAACCATCGCGGCCATGTCCCCGAGGCATAGGATTCGCGCCCGGATGCCCCGGGACGGTCGTGAGCGGCCCGGAAGGCCGCCACGGGGGTGGGTTCCATGCTTCAGGGCGATGGCATCGCCGCCATGGACGCCTGCCCGACCCCCTGGCCCTGCACCAATGCCTGAGGGGTATGGAAGCGCCGGACGCACGCCGCGGCCTGGAGGCGGGGCCGGGCTGCAAATCAGTCGAGAAGGTCGATGGCGAGGGACGTCGGGCCGGGGCCGTTGACCGGATTGAGGTCCTGCGGACACGCGGAGAGGACGACGATCGCATCCATCTCGGCCCGCAGGGTCACCGAGTCGCCTGGGCGGGTCCCCGCCGCCCTGAAGCTGAGCGCACCGTCCGGGCCGATCGGGACGTCCATGAACAGGTTGATCGGCTGGGGAACCTCGACGCTGGGGTGACCCAGGCCGGCCATGGCCCGCCTCAGGTTCTCCTCGCATGAGGCGTGCCAGCCGGTGACGCCGAGGAGACGATAGCGCTCCGGATCGCAGGCGGCCATGAGCATGTCGTTGACACCGGGCGAGTCTTCGGCCAGAAGCGTCAGGATGGGCCGCCGTCGATTGGTCAGGAACGCCTCGCCCACGCGCGGGAAGAGGCGGGCTATGCCGACCCTGGTGTGTTCGGCGGAGGCGTACTCGCCGACGTCCCGGGCGGAGAACGCGAACAGGTCGCCCACCTGCTGGCCCTCGACGTCGACGACCCGGAACTGCCCGCCGGCGGGAACCGGGACGGCCCTGCCCTCGCGAGCCGGGACGCGGATGCGTTCGTGGATCGACCGGTCCATCGTGGCGAGCCTACCACCCGGGGGGCGGGCCACTCGGCTCTTCAGGTGGTGACGAATGACGCTGACGCCGGTCCGCCTGAGTCCCGACAGTCCACCCATGGTCAGGGCAGTCGTCGTCAACCGCGATCAGGGACTCGCCGGGCAGCAGGCCGAAGCGCTCCGGGCCGCCGGCTACGAGGTCGAGCTGTGCGGGGGACCCCAGCACGAACCGTGCCCGGTCCTCGACAGTCTTCCGTGCCCGCTCGTCGACCGCGCCGACGTGCTCGTCTACGACGCCTGGATCGCCGGCAGCAGCGATGGCGGCAGGCAACTGATCGCCCAGCTCCGCGAGACGTACGTCGATCTGCCGGTCGTCCTCACCTCGGTCGACCGGAGCCTCGCCTGGGTCGAGACCGAAGGCCCGCACCGCGTCACCCCGCTCGTCGGCACGCCGACGCCGGAGGAGCTGCGGGCGGCCGTCGAGGCGGCGCTCGCCGACCAGGGAATGGCTGTCTGACTCATCCGAGCCGAAGGTCCGCGAAGGCGGCAAGCCGCCCCAGGGCGACGGGCAGGTCCGTCCGGCCGAAGCCGACACGGAAGTGGTTGCCCGGGTGGCCGAAGCGCGAGCCCGGCAGGAGGAGCACGCCCTCGGCCTCCACGAGTTCGGCGGCGAAGTCGTCGACGGTCGTGCCGGGGAGCGTCAGGCGCGGGAAGGCGACGGAGCCCGCCCGGGGCCGGACCCAGACGAATGCCTCCGGGCGCTCGGCGAAGAAGGCGTCGAGCAGCGGCAGGTTGGCTTCGACGATCGCGCGCGAGCGGGTCAGCACGGTCTCGCGCGCCCGAAGCGCGATGAGGGCCAGGATCTCGGACGGGGCCGACGAGCAGATCGTCGTGTAGTCCTTGAAGGCCGCGACACGCTCGAGCAGCGCCCGGTCGCGGGTGGCCAGCCAGCCGATGCGCAGGCCGGCCATGGCGAACGACTTGGACATGACCCCCAGGCTAACGCCGCGATCCAGTGCGTCGGCGCCGGCGACGAGGCGGTCGGCCGGGTCGAACTCGAGGAAGCGGTAGACCTCGTCGGAGAGGAGGTGGACGCCGGCCTCGGCGCAGAGGTCGGTCAGGGCGCGCCACTCGGCATGCGTGGGCAGCATGCCCGTCGGGTTGTGCGGGGCATTGACCACGACGAGCCGCGTCTCGGGGCGCAGCGCAGCGCGCAGCCGGTCCACGTCGAGCGCCCAGCCATCGGCCTCGCGCAACTCGTGGAGGGTGACGTCGCTGCCGGCGGCCCGCGCCACCTCGTACAGGCTCTGGTAGCCGGGCCAGGTCACCACGGCATGGTCACCGGGCCCGAGCAGGACGTTGAGGAGGCAGAAGATGGCCTCCTCCGCACCGGCGAAGACGAGCACCTCGTCGGCATCGATCCGTTCATACAGCCCGGCGATCTCCCGGCGCAGGAGGGGGTGGCCGGTCGACTCCGTGTAGCCGAGGCGAAGGCCCTCCCAGAGCCCGCGGGTCTCGTCGTCGGCCAGGGCCAGCAGCTCGGCCAGCGGGTAGCCCTCGACGTCCGAGGCGCACAGGAGGTGGCGGACGGCGAACTCCCAGCGGGCGAAGTAGCGTTCCAGGGCGAAGTCGGCGATGCGCATCAGCTGATGATGCCCGACGCGACGAGGGCTATGCTGCGAAGTCATGAGCCAGACCATCGCCGTCGTGGGCGTGCCGACCGCGCTCGGCGGTCAGCTGCCGGACAAGCGGCACATCGGCATGGCCGAGGCGCCCGCCGCACTCCGGGGCCGGGGCTTCATGGACCGACTCCGCGAGGGCGGCCTCGGCCTGCGCGACGATGGCGACCTGCGCATCGAGCCCGGCTATCATCCCGACCCCGACCCGCGGGCCCAGAACCGGGCCCTCATCGCCGAATTCCTGCCCCGCGAGGCCGCCATGGTCGCCGCGTCGGTCGCGGACGGGGAGCGGCTGCTGATCCTCGGCGGCGACTGCTGCGCCCACGCCGGCGCCATGGCCGGCCTGCGCCGGGCGCGGCCGGACCGGCGCCTGGCCATCGCCTGGTTCGACGCCCACGGCGACTTCAACACGCCCGACACGACTCCCTCGGGCAACGTCTGGGGCATGCCCTTCGCGATGCTCTGCGGCCGCGGCGACCCGGACCTCGTGGCCGCCTGCGACGGGCCTACCGTCGATGAGCGCCACGCCGCGCTGCTCGGCGGCCAGGTGCTCGATGAACAGGAGTCGCGTCTGCTCGCCGCATCGCAGGTGGCACACTTCGGGGCGGGGATGCTCGGCACCCCGGCCGGACTGGCCGCCCTCGAGGCCTGGGCCTCCGCGGTCGGACGAGAAGTCGACGGCCTCTACATCGCGATCGACCACGACGTCCTTGACGCCTCGGGTGACTGGTCGGTCACCATGCCCGAGCCGGGCGGCCTCCCACTAGAAGCGGCGCTCGATGCGGTGCGGGCGCTGGCGACGGCGATCCCCGTCGTCGGCTATGGCGCGACGGCGATGAACTTCGGCCGCGGCGACGGACCGAAGACGGTCGGCGCCGCCGCGCAGCTGGCGAGCGCGGCCCTCGGCTGAGCCACAGCCTCGGCTGAGCACAGGCGCACGTCCGTGCGTCCCCACTCGATCCCGGCCCGATGTGCCAGGGGAGCGTCCGTGAGCGTGCCGTTGTGCAGCCCGCGTTCAATCGAGCGAACGGAGGACCGATGCGGGGCCGGACTCGAGGCTCCTTCGCCGGACTGATCGCTCGGTGTGCAAAGGGGCGGAGGGACCCTGCAAACCCCTCGTCCAGGCGAGGCCCAGCGGTCTCGTTCGTCCGGTTGAACACCGGGTGAGCACACGCCCGCGCCCGGGCCGAGCACACGCCCGCGCCTGGGCCGAGCAGCCGCCCGCGCCTGGGTGAGCTGGTTCCCGACCGGCAAGCGTCTCACCGTCGCACCAGCGCCGGGTCGACGCCGTAGACGGCGCGGATGCGCTCCGGTGAGAGCACCTCGTCTGGCGTCCCATCGGCGACCACGCGACCGTGGTCGAGGAGGATGAGCCGCGAGAAGAAGTGCGCCGCCAGCGACAGGTCGTGGAGCACGGCCACGACGCCCACCCCGTCGCGCGCGTTCAGCGCGACCAGCAGCTCCATCACGTCCACCTGGTGGCGCAGGTCGAGATGCACGGTCGGTTCGTCGAGGATGAGCATGCGTGGCGACTGCGCGAGGGCCATGGCGAGCACGACGAGCTGCCGCTCACCCTGGGAGAGGCGCCGCGCGTCGCGCCCCACGAGGTCCGCGATGCCCACCCGCTCGATGGCCGCAGCGACCGCGGCGTGGTCGGCGGCGCGCATGCCGCGGAAGGGGTCCTCGTGCGGGATGCGCCCGAGGGCCACCACCTCCTCGACCCGCGCCGCGAAGGGCAGCGACGCCTCGCCAGGAACGACGGCCACCCGTCGCGCCAGCGTCTCGCGGCTGTACTCCTCGAGCGGGATGCCATCGAGATGGACGGCGCCACGCCGCTCGGGCGCGTGGCCGGTGAGAACGCGCAGGAGGGTCGACTTGCCGGCCCCGTTCGGGCCAAGGACGGCCACGCACTCCCCTGCCCCGACATGCAGGTCGAGCCCGTCGAGGACGGTGCGCTTCCCGTAGGCAAGGCTGACGCCGCTCAGGTCGTAGCCGTTGGGCACGTCAGACCTCGTAGCCGCCGCGGGCGCGGCGCAGGATGACGAGGAAGAACGGCGCTCCGACGATGGCCGTCACGACACCCACCGGCAGCTCGCCGGGGATGCGCGCCAGGAGGTCCGCGATGGCCAGGAAGACGGCCCCGACGATCGCCGCTAGGGGCAGCACGACACGCGCGTTGGGGCCGACGAGGAGGCGCACGAGGTGGGGGACGATGAGGCCGACGAAGCCGATCAGGCCGCTCACCGCGACGGCGGCCGCGGTCACCAGCGCCGCCAGCGCGAGGAGGATCGCCCGCTCACGGCGTACGGCGATGCCCAGGTTCGCGGCCGCCTCCTCGCCGATCAGCAGCGCATTGAGGCTCCGCGCCCGGGCGAGGATGAGCAGGGAACCGACGACGACCAACGGGGTCGCCACGGCGAGCTGGGGCCAGGACGCGCCCGAGAAGCCGCCCAGGAGGTAGAAGACGATCTGGCGCAGCTGGGCGCCCGAGGCATACATGGCCACCGACAGGCCGGCCGCAAGGAGCGATCCGACGGCATAGCCGGTGAGCAGCAGGGCGGTCAGCGAGCTGAGGCTCGTCGTGCGCGACAGCCGCCAGACCACGGCCACGGCGAGTAGCGCGCCGACGAAGGCGAGGAGGTGCAGCAGCCCGAACCCGAGCAGCGCGAGGCGCACCGGGATGAGCACGGCGATGGCGGCCCCGAGGGCGGCCCCCGACGCCGTGCCGAGCACGTATGGATCGGCCAGCGGGTTGCGCAGCAGTCCCTGAAGGGTCGTGCCGGCGACAGCGAGACCGGCGCCCACGACGACCGCAGTGAGCACCCGCGGCAGGCGCAGATCGAAGACGATCGTCTCCGCCGAGGCCGGCCAGGTGGCCGTCACCGGCCAGCCCAGCAGACGACCGGCGAGGATGCCGATGGTCTCGCCGACGGGCACTGGCACGTTGCCCAGGGCGACGCCGGCCACGATGACGACCGCGAGTGCGACGAGCCCGCCACACGCCACGAGGATGGGTCGATGGCGCAGCGCTTCCAGCCGTCCCAGTCGGACGGCCGGCGTGGGGCGCGCGGCGGCGCCGGCGTTCACGGCAAGACGAGCTCCGGGTGGATGGCCAGCGCGAGTGCCGCGAGGCCGTCGGCCAGGCGTGGCCCGGGGCGCGTCACGATGACGTCGTCCACGGGCCGGATGGCGCCCGTCTTGACGGCCGTCATGACCGCCCAACCGGCGCGCGCAGCGACCACCTCTGCGGTGGCCCCATACGCGGCGTCACCGAGGACGATGACTTCCGGATCGGCCGTCACGAGCCGCTCGAGCGAGATGCTGTAGGCAGTCGTGGATCCGGTCGTGATCGGCTCACCGCCGGCCAGGGCGACCATGTCCGCCGCGAACGACGAATCCGCTGGGCCGTAGATCTCCGGCTCCGCGCCCAGCTCGTAGAAGGTCCGCGGCCGCGAGCCGGCGGCCCCGGCGGCGGCCGAGATCGCGTCGATGCGCGCCTGCATGGCGTCGGTCATCGTGGCTGCCACGTCGGCCTCACCGACCGCGGCGCCGATCAGCTCGATGTCGGCGAGGACCTCGGACACGTCCTCGGCGTACAGGACGAGGACCGGTATGCCGAACGCCCGGATGCGCACGACGTCGGCGGGCGTCTCACCGCCGTTGCCGAGGGCCAGCACCAGGTCGGGCTCGAGGCTGACGAGCTGCTCCATGACCACGCCGAGGTACGACGCGACGTCCGGCAGTGCCGCGGCCTCGGCCGGGTAGTCGTCGGCGTCGGTGCCTCCCACCATTCGGCTCCCGGCCCCGAGAGCGAAGACGGTCTCCGTGTTCGCCGGGGAGAGGCTGACGATGCGCTGCGGCTCGGCAGGGATCGTCACACTCGTGCCCTCGTCGTCGACGAGGGTGGCCGGGAACTCGGCCGCGACGGGCGTCGCGGACGCCGTCGGGGTGGGGGCCGCAGCGGCTGTGCAGCCGGCCAGGCTGATGGCGCCGATGGCCACCAGCGCCGCGAAACGCCGCGGGATCGACGTCCCCCTCCGGGGCCTGTAGGAAGGGGTCGGGTTCGGATCTCGCACGGTGGTGCCTGTCCTTTCTCGCGAAGGCTCGAGCACGACCGCGGGACCGGCGACCGGACTTCCAGCGCCACCGACGTCACGTCGGGGGCTGGTCACCGTAGCGGGACTGTGCCGGATTCTCACCGGCTTCGCGGACCCCGCGGTCCTGATCTTTGATTGTCCAGCCAGTCTAGCCGATAAGCCGCTGGTAAGCGGCCCGCGCGACACTGCGCGCACCGCCCTCCTCCCGCCACCCGAGACCCGCCGGAGGAGGTTGACCGACCATGGTCGAGACACGCTGGTGGCATCGACTCGGACCCCCGCTCACCGCCCTCGTCCTTGCGCTCACCGTGGGTCTGGCGCCGGCCCGCGCCGCGTACCAGGGCAGCGTCTACTCCAACTACACCGCCTTCAGCGTCTGCGACGGCACCGCGGACACGATCGCCACGGAATTGCGCCTCCTCGCCCGCAACGCCTTCGTCTACCTCGGCTATGCGACCACGAGCTTCGACAAGGCGGGCTTCTCGAAGGCGACCGTCCTCAAGCGGAACCCGGCCGACTCCGGCGTCTACGTGCACAGCCACGGCGACTTCTACGGCTCGGGCGACATCCAGGGCTTCCGCGACGACGGCGGCGTCTGCACGCAGGCGATCGTCTACGCCACCGAGATCAAGAAGGGCCGCACGGCGCCGGCCAACCTCGTGGTCATGTCCACGTGCCACCTGGCCGAGGCACCTCGGAACGGCTACCCGGCCATGTCGGAGGCGTACGGCATCGAGCGCCTCAAGAGCGACCCGTCCGGCGGTGGCTATCGCGGGCCCGAATTCTTCCTCGGCTACCGCGGGTTCGCCTGGACCGCCGACCAGCTCCGTTTCGAGCGGGCCTTCTGGGGCTATGCCACGAGCGGCTGGAACCTCGGCGACGCCTTCAAGCTGGCAATGGCCAGCGCCACGCTCAAGCTCGGCACGGTGCCCGACTGGTTCGGCACCTACACCTACTCGGGCCGGCCGCAGGCGCCGGCACCCTGCAGTAACTGTCTCTGAGGAGCCGACGATGACGACCATCATGGCCCGCCGCCTGCCCTTCCTCGCCTTCGCCGCCGCCCTCACCCTGACCCTGGCCGCCGGGGCCAGCGCCGGTGCCCCCGACGTGCGGCGGCCCGGCGAGCCGATGATCCTCCCCATGGAGCTCGGCGCGACCGAGCGGGCACACGTCCTCGACCGCGCGCGGACCCTCACCGGCGCCCTGGGCATCCCCGGCGAGGCGGCGGAGCCACACCGGGCGTTCGAGGCACTCGACCGCGTGGTCGTCGACGAGGTCGCCGTGCGCGACGGTGACGGGCGGGCGACGGCCGTCATCCGCACGGACGCCAGCCGCGGCGACCTGCGCAGCCTCGTCCGTCTCGACTGGTCGCACGACGCCGATCGTGCGCTGCTGGACGAACTGACCGTGCCGGGCCATGCGCGGCGCTTCGCGATGCTCGCCGGCATCACGACGCCAGACGCCCCGCCCGGCGTCGCCTGGGACGACTCGATGCGCGCCTGGCGCGTCTCGTGGTCGCGCACGATCGACGGCTTCCCGGTGGCCGGCGACGGCCTTACCGTGTGGGTCTACCGCGGCGGGCAACTGGCGGCCCTCAAGCGCATCGAGACCCCGGCCGCCTCGGCGCCCCTGGTACGCGTCGGGCCGGAAGTCGCAGTCGAGGCCGCCCGTGGCTGGGCGGTGCGCGCGGGCATCCCGTCGCAGGCACTGACGGTGACCGGGGCACCCGAGCTGGCGTGGGTCAGGCCGAACGACTTCGTGACCCGTGGCGGAGCGGACGACACGGACGCGGGCCTCCGCCTCGTCTTCCGCGTCGAACTCGAGATCCGTCCCGGCGGTGTCGCCCTCCAGCGCGTGATCCTCTTCGTGGACGCGGGCACCGGCGCCCTCGTGGGCGGAGCGGAGAGCGCCTGATGCATTCGCCCCGCCGACCCGCCATCCTCGCCGCCCTTCTGGTCGTCGGCGGCGCGTGCGGAAGCCCGTCCCCCGCGCCGCCCGGCGACCCTTCCACCTCCCCACCTACGGTCGTCACGCCCGATGCCGCGGATCAGCTTCCGGCGATGGTCATCCGCACCGACACGGACGACGGCGTGCGCTGGTGGGTCACGTCGCCGGGCGCACCCCTGGTGCGGCGGCCGCTGGCCGTCCCGGCGGGGGACGTGCAGCTCGGCCCCGCCGGCGTCGACGGGTCGATCCTCCTGACCCTCGGCGCGACTGCCGCCGTGGCACGGCTCAGCGGCGACGAGCTGGCGCCGGTCCGCGTCGTCGATCTCGGGGCCGGGGGGCTCGGGGCGTCCATCCCGGGCTGCATCTCGGAGGCCGGGACGATCGCCGTCGCCGACGCGGACACGCTCGGCATCAGCGTGCTGCCCCCGGAAGGTGGCGCCGTCCCGATCGAGGTTCCTCTGTCCCTGGGCGAGTGCGCCTGGCTGGAGAACGGCTCGCTCGTGCTCAGCGCAGAAGGCGACCGGCTCTTTGCCTGGGACGCCGGAACCGGCACCGAGCTTCCTCTCGCCGCCACCGGCCGTCATCCCTCGAGCGGCGGCGGACTACTCTCGGTCGTCGATCGCTCAGGGCCGCGGCCTGTCGTCGTCGTGCGCGCAACCAACGCCGTGCGGGAGGAGCCCGATCCACTGGGGGCGGAGCGCTTCCGCATCCTCACCGGCCCGAACGAGCTGATCGCGAACGCGCAGCTCTCGCCGGATGGGGGTTGGCTGGCGCTGACGCTCGACGCGGGGCCGGAGGGCACGACCTCCCGGCGAATGCGCTTCTACCGGGTGACCGTCGCCGGACCGGAAGCGACCGGCGAGATCCAGCTGGGCGAGCGCGAGCAGGTCACGTTGCTGCCCGCCGGGACCGGTATGCCCTGATCAGCCGGCCGGGAGATCCGGCCGACGATGCGGCGGTGGCGGGGGGATCGTCAGGCGCTGACGGATTCGCTCGGGGCCAGGAGCGATACCTGCGCCGACTCGGGCAGCATGTCGCCCAGCATCTTCTGCAGGGCGAGGATGTGGACGCACGTCTGCCAGCTCTCGAAGTAGTGGCACGTGCAGTGCCAGCCGTCCGGGTCGAGGGCGACGTTGTGGGTGTCGTTGTCGCCGCGGAACTCGAGCGCAAGCCGTTCGAAGGTGATGCGATCGGTCTCGCGAGCGTAGCGGTTCGCCTTCTCGATCTTCCCGATGAGGCTGGAATGCATCGACCGGACCTCCCATGGGCGCGACGGGCGTGCGCGACGTCCGAGCGCCTGCTACGACGCCGAACCGATCGCCACCCGAGCGACCGGGAGCGGCGGACCCGCGCCTAGCCTACACCCGCAGGCGAGCCGTCGCGCGATGGATCCCGGCTTCAGCCCTCGTCCCCGGCCATGGCGACCGAGAGGCGCGCTCTCACCGTCGCGATCGCCTCGACCGGCGTTGGGTCCAGCCCGTAGAGGACGGCCAGGTAGGCGCTCACGAAGTCGCCCAGGACGATGGCGTGGCAGGCCTGGGCGAGCCGTCCCTGGCCGGCCACGGGAACGACCTGGTGGCCGATCTGGGAGCTCGCGAGGAGCTCTGCCGACACGGCCGCCCGAAGAGCGTTGCGCGGGTGGTCGTCGGGACTGGCAAGGAAGACGACGAAGAGGTGCTCGCGCAGCGGCTCTGGCTCCGCGTAACCGACGACCGCGTTGTGGGTCGCCTCAGGCAGCTCCTCCCATGAGGCGCTCGTCTTGCCGTTCTCGTTCAGCTGGGTCTTCCAGCGACGCGCGACAGGGGCCAGGAAGCCGGCCGCCTCGACGATCGGAAGCCGTCCCACGACGGACCAGGCGAGCTGCTTCGCGGCGTTCGATTCGGTGGGCACGGCCGGCATGTTCGCCGCCACGACCGCCTCCGCGGCCCGCGCGGCGGCCTCGACCTCGGCGTTGGAGAGGGCGACGTAGCCCGCCCGCTCGAGGAGGCCCGCGAGGAGCACGAGCGAATAGCCCACCGACGCACGCGGCTGGCCGCGGCCCGGGAACGTGAGATGCGGCAGCTCGGCCCGCCGCGCGACCTCGAGCAGCGGCCCGCCGGTGGTGACGATGACGACCGGGCACTTGCGCTCCAGGGCAGTGGTGAGGGCCGCGATGGTCTCCTCGGTCGCGCCGCTGTACGAGGAGGCGACGACGAGCGTCCCGGGGCCGGCGAAGGCGGGCAGCTCGTAGTCGCGGATGGTGATCAGCGGCACGCGCAGGCGCTCGGCGAAGACGCCCCGGACGAGATCCCCGGCGATGGCCGAGCCACCCATGCCGAGCACCGCGACGGAGTGCGCCCCGCGGTGCGAGGCCGGAAGCGTGAGGCCGCGCGTCCGTGCCCAGCCATCGCGCAGCTGGGCCGGCAGCGACGCGATCGCCTCGAGCATGCCCGACCGGTCGAAACCGGCCAGGGCGACCGCGTCGTCGAGGACGGCCGCGTTCATGTCGCGCGCACGAGGGCCTCACCGGCCGCGATGCAGGCGTCCGCCGCGGCTTGCGACGTCGCCTCCGTGTAGACGCGCACGAGCGGTTCGGTGCCGCTCCACCGGACGAGCAGCCAGGAGCCGTCGCCGATGATGAACTTGAACCCATCATTCGTGGAGAGCGCGATCGTCTCCGTCACCGGCTGACCCGCCAGTTCCGGCGGGGCATGCTCCTGCAGCTCCACGAAGAGCCGCTCCTTGAGGGCCGGGTAGGCGGCGCGGTCCACGTGCACGTCCACGCGCTGGTAGAAGCTCGGCCCGGCCAGCTGGTGGAAGTGTTCGATGGCCCGCGAGACCGGCCAGCGCCCGGCGGCCTTCTCGCGCAGGAAGAGGTCGAGCAGGAGGAGGTCGGCATAGATGCCGTCGCGCTCGGGCAGGTGCATCCCGAACCCGTAGCCGCCCGACTCCTCGCCGCCGAACATGGCCCCCGTCTCGATCATCTTCGGGCCGACGTACTTGAAGCCGACCGGCGTCTCGTGTACGGCCACGCCGTAATGGGCCCCCAGCCGTTCCGCCATGGACGTCTCGTTGACGCTCTTCACGACCGGCTGGCGCAGCCCGCGATGCTCGACAAGGTAGTACATGAGCAGGCCGTAGACCTGGAGCTGGTGGATGAACGTCCCGCGCTCGTCCACCGCCCCGGCGCGGTCGGCGTCACCGTCGAGGAGCAGGCCGAGGTCGAAGCCGCCGCCGGCGATGAGCCCCAGCGCCTCGTCGATGTGGGGCCGTATCGGCTCCGGGTTGACGCCACCGAAATACGGGTTGCGCTCGCGGTGGATCTCCGTGACGCGGATTCGCCCGCCGGCCAGCAGGCGTGTCATCCAGCCGGCGCCCGGCCCGTACATGGGGTCCACGAAGACGTCGATGTCCGCCGCGCGCAGGGCGTCGAGGTCGACGGTGCGGCGCACGAAGCGCTCGTAGCCGGGGTAGGGATCGAAGCGCTCGACGAGCCCGGCCGCCTCCGCGTCGGCGAAGGGGCGGCGCGGGATGGCCGTGCCGCCGTTGCCGGCGATGGTCGCCTCGATCACGGCGAGGATCTCGGGACCCGCCGCCGAGCCCGTGGGCGCCTTGACCTTGAAGCCGTTGTCGGTCCAGGGGTTGTGGCTGGCGGTGATGACGATGCCCGCCGCCGAGCCGCGCTGCACGACCTCGAAGGAGCTCATCTGCGTGGGCACGGCCTGGCTCGCGAAGACGACCGGGATGTCGTGCGCGAGGAGGACCTCCGACGCGGCGGCCGCGAAGTGCTCGCTGGCGAAGCGCCGGTCGTAGGCGACGACGACCCCCCGGGCCCGAGCCCCCTCGCCGAGGACGTAGCGGGCCACGCCGTCGGCGCAGCGGCGGACGTTCTCGAACGTGAAGTCATCGGCCACGCGTGCTCGCCAACCGTCGGTCCCGAAGACGATGCGGGTCGGCGTCGGGATCTCGGCGATGATCGTCATCTCGGTCAGCTCTCCCCTGCGGCGATGCGCTCGACCAGGGCCACCACGATCGCGCGGTGCACGGCCGCCCCGCCGAGCAGGGCCGTCGGCCCCGGCTCGCCGGCAATCGTACCCGGCCCTGGCCCCACGGTCAGCCGGCCGTGTCGGCGCCGCACGACCAGATCGGCCTCGGTGACCACCTCGCGGTCGCCTTGCGCCACGACGCGCCCGTCGATCCCCGGCGCCCCGAGCGCCTCGAGCAGGGCGCCCCAGCTGCCGAGATCGCTCCACGGGACGTTCATCGCGCCCATCACCACCCGACCCTCGCGGGAAGCGGGCTCGAGCACGGCACGGTCGATCGATATCGCCCTGGTGCCGATGGCCTCGTATGCCTCGGGTAGCCGGTCGGTCCGCCAGCCCGTCTCGACCGCCCGCGAGATCGCCTCGGCGTCCGGGTAGCTCAGCAAGGCCTGCCGGATCGCGCGCCGGCGCCAGAGGAAGATGCCGGCGTTCCACGCCACACCTGCCTGTTTGAGCAGATCCTCGGCGCGACCTCGATCGGGTTTCTCCTCGAACCGGTCGAGGACGTACGCGGTCAGCGACTTGCTCTGCGTCTGCGCCAGGTCCGGGATGAGGTACCCGTACTCGGTCGCCGCGCGTGACAGCTCGACACCCAGTGTCACGAGAGGGCTCTCGATCCCCAGGGCCCCGCGAGCGAGCTCTCCCTCGGCAGCAGCGAGGACGCCCCGGAACGACCCTTCGGCAGCCCGTCGGTCGTCACCTCCGTTTCCGATGAGGTGGTCGGCCGGGAGCACCGCCATGACGTCGTCGGGGTTCCGATCGATGGCGATGGTGGCCAGCGCCACGGCCGCTGCGGTGTTCCGTCCTTCAGGTTCATCGAGGACGTGGTCGAGTGGCAGCTCCGGGAAGGTCTCGGAGATCTGTGACCGGGCGAGGCTCCCGAACCGGCCATCGACGACGACGAACACGTCTCGGCCGACATCGAGCGACAGCTCGTTCTCGCTCGCGATCCGCGAGATCGTTCGCTGAAGGAGAGTGGAACCGTCAGGCAGCAGCGGCAGGAACGGCTTCGGCCGCTCGGGCGTGCTGAGCGGCCAGAGGCGGGTGCCGCCCCCGCCGGCGAGGATCACGGCGTACATGCGCGGCCATTCTAGGGGGGCCCGCGGATCGGTCCCTGCCACGCACGTGAGCGCGTCCAGATACGTCCGTGACACCGGACCTGGGCGCGGAGTGAGGCGAGACCCGACCTGAGAACAAGGCGAG
>Ga0209322_10000164_pt1 | contig 35067 bp, 45 predicted proteins | sample Rifsed19ft1_FD_184013 | JGI IMG/M metagenome (GOLD analysis project Ga0209322, IMG submission 184013) | Soil microbial communities from Rifle, Colorado, USA - sediment 19ft 1 (version 2) | ecosystem: Environmental > Terrestrial > Deep subsurface > Rock core/Sediment | place: Rifle, Colorado... | reverse complement strand
CTACGCGGCGGCGACGCAGTTCTTGCGCCCGGAGTGGGACGCGATTGAGGAACCAGCGGTGCATCCGACGCTCAGATTTGGCGGTCGGCCTGACCGCGTCGGGCGCATCTTCGGGGCTCACGCCATCCTCGAAATCAAGACGCTGGACAAGGGGTGGCGGCTCGACAAGGCGACGCCGCTTCAAACGGCCCTTCAAGCCCTCCTCGCAAGCGCGCGGTATCCGTTGCCGGCGTCTGCCTGGAAACGCTACGCCCTCTATCTGCGGCCGAACGGACAGTTTCGTCCGTACGAGCACACGAACCGAGGCGATCTGGACCGCGCCTACGAGATCGTCAAGCAATGCTGTGCGTAAGGCTCGTGACGTGGCTGCGGGACTGCTGTCTCCGGCCGTATCCGCTGACGCGGCTGCAGGCGCTCCGCATGGTGCTTGGGGAGGCTGAGCATGGGACCACACTGGAAGCCGTCACGCACGGCCAGAAAGATCGCCCAGACGCAGACGCGCCTCGACCGGCAGAGCCACGAGCGCCGCGAGAAGGCGCTGGCGCGGAGGCGCGATCGCTTCTGTCGTTTCCCGTTGTGCGGGTGCCGGCGGTTGGGGCTGGCCACCGAAGTCAGTCATCAAGTACACAAAAGCCAGGGCGGCAACCCAGCCGGCGACCGGTCACGAGCGAACGGGTTAATTCTGCTCTGCCGTCATCGCCACCAAGACGGCGCCGTCAGTAGGCACGCCGGGACCCTCCGGGCCGTGGCGCTCACCCCAGAGGGGATGAACGGGCCCATTGCCTGGGAGGTTGACGCGAGCGCGGTCTATCCTAAATTGAAGCCATTCGAGACGGGATGGTTCGAGATCGCGCGGGAAGAAGGCGGGCCGCAGCATTGGCTTCTGTTCACGGCTGAGCAGCGCGCGGCGTTGGAACTCCTCGCGGAGATGCGGGCGTGAGCGCGCGCCCGCTGTGCTGGCCCTGCTTTCTTCAGCATGTGGCGACCAGCCTGGACGACACGAGCCGGTGTCCGATGCACGGCCGCGTGCTCGACCGCGTGCTCGGGATCGTCAGAATGGACGTGCGATTCCTAAGAAGGCGCAGAGCGAGGCGACCGTCATGAAACGCGAATCGCGCCTGTCGTGGATGCGGAAGTGCCGGAACCCCTACTGCCAGGAGTTCATCTGCCTCGGCCGGCTGACGCGACTCTGCCCGTCCTGCCGGCTCGCCGCACTGGCTGGGCTGCCGATGGGGGCGGTGTTCGGCGCGCTGCTGTTCCGCTGGTTGACCTCCTAGTGTGAAGTCGATAGACTGAGTGAACGCGCGGCAGCGGGACCTGCCGGCGGGGACTGGAGGACACGATGGCAAAAGGCAAGACGGGGACGGTGGCGGACGTGATCGATGCGGATGCGGCGCTGATTCAGGCGATCCCGGAACTGGTGCCCACGCGCGCCGAGTCGATGACGATCCGGGAGTTCATTGCGAGCTTGACGCCGTTCTTTCAGACGGCGCGGACGCTGGAGGTTGCGGCGAAGGCGACCCTCCAGCGCGCGCGGGCATCGGCCACGCCAGCGCACGCCGACGCCGATGCCCTGATTCAAGTCGAGATCCGGCAGTCGTCGACCGACAAGAAGATCGTCGAGGACCACTGGAAGATCACGTCGACGCTGTTCAACTTTCAGCGGCGACTGGTGACGGCGCGCAAACGGGCGACGGATGCGCTCGACGAGGCGGCGACGATCTGGCAGCGGCAGCACAACACGTTCGCCGAGATGGCGCGGCGGACGGCCCAGGCGGAGCAGGACCGGCTGCGGCGGGAGGCGGAAGCGCAGGCGCAGCAGGAGCGGACGGCGGAACTGGCGCGGCTGGAACAGCAGGCGCTCGACGCGGAAGCGGCCTCGGGAGATCTGAGCGAGCGCGAGCGGAGCTTCGTCGACTACTACACCGGGCCGTATCGCGATCCGGTGCGTGCGGCGCAACAGGCCGGCTACAAAGACCCGGCGATGCAGGCGCCGAGGCTGCTGTCGATGCCGAAGATTCAGGCGGCCATTAAGGGCAAGCTCGAAGCCAATGCCCTACGGGACCAGCGGGCGGCCGTCAAAGACGCCCCGCTCGACGTGCAGGTGCCAACCGTCACGCCGAACGTGGCGAAGGTGGGCATCGACCGCACGACGAAGAGCGCCGAAGTCTACGACCCGGAGGCGTTCATGGCGGCGCTGCTCGACCCCCGCACCAGGACGGCGTTGGGTATTCCGGCGACGTGCGCGACGTTCGACCAGGTGGAGTTGAATCGGCAGGCCCGCGACTTAGGGGAGTTTATTGGTAGGTGGCCGGGGGTTCGGCTGGTGAAGAAAACGACGACGGTCTGAGGGGAGGAGCCGAAGACGGTATGACTTCAAGAACGCCCCTAGAAGGGCGCCAGCCGGCCCGCCAGCGAAAGAACGGCACGCGGGGCGGCCTCATCGAGCGAACAGGACGGCGCTACGGCCGCCTAATCGTCATTGCGAAAGGTGTCTCAAAAGGAGACAACAGCTACCGGTCTGCGCGCGAGCCGCGCGCCAATTACGGGAAGGCGTCTCTGTGAGCGTGCAAGTGCTCCGGCCTTATCAGGAAGACATGTTGCGCGCGATTTGCGAGTCGCACGCGAAGGGCCAGAACCGACTGCTCTGTAAAGCCCCGACTGGCACAGGAAAGACAACCTGCTTTGCTGCGCTACCCCGATGGCCAGCGATGAAGGCGTGGTTGGAAGGCTTCCCCACAAACGAACGGAAAATGCTCGTCATCGCCCATAGAGAAGAACTTCTGCATCAAGCCCGAGCGCGGATTTCAGGCGCGAACCCCGGACTCATCGTCGATATCGAGCAGGCCGACCTGCACGCGAACCGGTACAGCGATGTGGTGATCGCGAGCATCCAGACGCTCTCCGCCATGAAGTTCCGGCGGATGCACCGGCTGCTCGCGAAGCACCGATTTCGGATCGTCATCGTCGACGAGTGTTTTCCGCCAGGCACGTTGGTCGATGGGCGGCCGATCGAAACGTTGCGCGTCGGCGAATCGGTGACAGCGTTCGATCCAGCGACGTTGGCATTGTCGTCGCAGCGGATCGTCCGCGTGCTATCGAAAACGGCGTCGTCACTCGTGCGAATCCACACCGACCACGGGCCACTCGTCTGCACGCCCACACATAAAATATGGACGTGCGACGGCTGGGCGCGGGCCGCAGCCGTCGCTGTGGGGTGTATGATAGGACACCATGCCGACGCCAGTAAACGCTACCTGCCATGTGTGCGGGTGCCCGGTAGCGTTGACGACCAAACAAACAATAGACACCTGGCGCCGGTCGACGCGGACGTTCTGCACGAGCCAGCATCGCGACCAATGGTGCGCGCAGGAATCCTCTCGCCGGATGGTCAGGACCAATCGCCGCTACGCGTCCGAACGCATGAAGGCGCGGAATCCAATGAGGTGCGAGGCCACGCGCGAGAAAATGAAATTGACCCTGCGCGCGAGAAAACATCAACCCACACCCCGGGGAGGCAACGGGCGGCCCGTGCCATTGCCGCAACGTCTTCTGGCGGAAGCGTTGGGGTGGCCGACCGAAGTGATCCTCAGGACCGGACACGGCTACCAGCCTCACCACTACAAACTCGACATCGCGAGCCGGGCGCTCAAGATCGCGATCGAAGTGGACGGCGACAGTCACCACGCCAGAGAGCGACAGGCGCAGGACGCGCGGAAGGACACATTTCTACGTGGGCGCGGGTGGACCGTGTTGAGGTTCTCGAATCAGGCCGTGATGGAGAATTTGAGCGCCTGTGTCCTGGCGGTCGCGTCTACGACCTCGAAGTAGAAGGACTCCACACCTATATTGCCAACGGCTTCGCGGTGTCGAATTGCCACCATGCCGCGGCGGCCAGCTACCGGACGGCGCTCGTGCATCTCGGGTTTCTGCCGCCGGCGGATGCCAGCGACTCGACGGAGATCGAAGCGGTCGAGCATGACGACGTGGCGGTGATGACGAAGGCGCTCGAAAACTGGGAGCTGACGGCGCCGAAGGATCAACTACTCATCGGCGTCACGGCGACGCCGAATCGGAGCGACGCGATCGGCCTTGGCTGCGTCTTTCAATCGATCACCTACAGCTACGATCTCAAGAAGGCGATCGACGACGGGTATCTCGTGCCGATCACGCCGTGGGTCATCGAGTCAAAAACTTCGCTCGACGACGTGCGCACGTCACACGGCGACTTCAATCAGAAGGACCTGGCGGAAGCGGTCAATCAGGAGATCCGCAACCGCCTGGCTGTCGCCGGCTGGCGCGAGCACGCGGACGGGCTCTCAACGATCGCGTTCACGGTCGACGTGGCGCACGCGCATGCGCTCGCGGCAGAGTTCCGGGCGGCGGGGGTGGCGGCGGTAGCCATCAGTGGCGAGACGCCGAAAGACGAGCGGCGGGACGCCTTGCGACGGTACACCGCGGGCGAGATCACGGTGTTGTCGAACTGCGCGGTCTTTCTGGAAGGGGTCGACCTCCCGCGGACGGCGTGCGTCTTGATGGCCCGCCCGACGCAATCGGCCACCCTGTACGAGCAAGCCGTCGGGCGCGGCCTGCGGCAACATCCGGGCAAGACCGCCTGCGTGGTGATCGACCTCGTGGACGTCTGCCGCCGGCATTCGCTGCAGACGGCGCCGGTGCTCTACGGGTTGCCGCCAGGGCTGATCCCGAAGGGGCAGACCCTTACGCAACTCGACCACGATCTCGCCGCGTTCCTCGCGCTCAATCCGCGGTTCGATCTCGACGCGACGCTCAAGCGCGGGCGGTTCACACTCGAGCAGCTCGCCGCGGTGGCGACGAGGATCGATGTCTGGCAGGTGCAGCCGCTCGGGACCTTCGGCGTCGGCTTGACGCTCGACTGGATACGCACGAGCGAAGAGGTCTTCCGACTACAGTATCCGTGGGGCGATGGCGCCGAAACGCTCCAGATCGCGAAGGACTTGATCGGAACGTGGGAGATCTCCCTCACCCTTCGGCCGTCCGGCGGCGGCGGCATTGCTGGCGTGCGGCAGCGGACGCTTGCGGCGAACATCGAGACGGCCGACGCCGCGGCCGTGCTGGCGGAAGCGTTTATCTCGCAGGAGCGGCGCCAGGTCGTGGCGCTGAAAGACAAAGAGGCGCCGTGGAAAGCCCGACCGGCGAGTGAGAAACAACTTGCGCTCCTGCGCCGGTTGGGCGTGGCGCACACTCCGAAGATGACGATGGGGCAGGCGTCGAATCTCATTGACTTGGCGCGCGCGCGGAGGGCGAGATGACCCCCGTGGTTGAGTGGCAGGGCTGCTACGACGCCGGCTGGAAGGGCCTGATCGGCGAGGCTGCGTTTGCCCATCCGGCCAAGATGGCGCGGGGGCTCGTGGCTCGCATCTTCGATGAACTGTTCGAGATGGGGACGCTCAAGATCGTTCTTCAGAAGGCTGGCGGAAAAGAAGGGCAGTCCTAAAATCGACTTCGAGACGGTGCTCTTTTTCAGAAGACCATTGACGCGGGAGGCTGAACTGTGAAGACTAGCGGGGTGAGTTAGTTGCCGGCCCGCGAGGTGAGAGCCCCGCCGGTCGCTGCAAGTTGTGGGTGGTCACAACTAAACGCAGGCCATTTCCAGGCCGGCGTCCTGATTGTATCCCTCCCACAATTCGCGGTCAACCCTCACCCGCACGCCTGAGACGGTCACCCACCGCGGTGGCGTCGCGGACCGTGGTGCTACGCGGGTTAAGTCCACAGCACCTAGCGCCGGTTGACGGGGCGCGATGCGACGGGTCGCCATGAGGGCTGCAGCAATAAGCCCTCGGCGCAAATACTGTCAACGGTGGAGCGCGGCGGGGGCTCCGGCCCGCGCCGGATGACTTGCACAGTTCTTTGCACGGCTGAAACCGGTCGCCTGCGCCTCGTAGGGGTGGGGTGGGGTGGGGTGGGGTCTATCGACCCCACCCGGTCGTGACGTGGCCTTCGGCCCCGCACGCCCCCTCCGACACACAGAGAGCAGAAAGGGGATCGGATCCCAGATCCTGCTCTGGTGGTATTGAGAAACAAGCGCGCGAGCGCGGGCGCGCGTGATGGCTGGAACGATGACGACGAAAATTCTGTATACAGACGGCGGATGCAAAGGGAACGAACAGCGGAAGCTGTCGCGGCGGCAAATGACCGCACTCGTCACGGATGCCGACGGGGTTGTGTTGGCCGCGCGGGTTCTGCCGGGCGGCTCGAACAATATCGCCGAACTCCTGGCGGTCCAGTACGCGCTGGAGTGGTGCGTGCTCCACGAGGTGCCCTCTGTCGAGATCCGGACGGACAGCCGGAACACCCTCGCGTGGGTGAAGAGCAAGAGAGTCGGAAAGAACTGCAACGATCGGGCGTATGTCCTGCGAATCAAGCAACGGATTGCGACGCTTCGACATGTCATCGGGCTGACGCTCACCTGGATTCCACGGGAAGAGAATAAGGCGGGCCACAAGATTGAAGCGGGGGTATTCTAGGGGGAGTATCTTCCCGTTGACGGGAAGCATTGGAGGGCTAGAGCGATGGCCGAAACCCCGCGGTTGTTCCCCAACCGTGAAAGTCTCCGCGCGTTCCTGACGTCGAACAACAAAACGCTCTGCGAGCAGTGCGGCTGTTGCGAGAGAGTCTTTGACCCATGCGAGCAGTGCGGTGGCGATGGCGTCGACGGTCACGAGTGTGGCGAAGACACATGCTGCTGCCTTGACCCAGAAGACAATGAGCCGTGCGATTCCTGTTGCGGGCGCGGGTCGTTCAACCGGTGCTTGGGCGACTGCGGCGACAATGGCCACCATCGAGAGGACGACGATCCGACAGTGACGGAGGTGTGAGCAATGGCCTATCCGTACCCGGACGAACCCACCTGGTGGAAGGAATATAAGCGTCAGGCGGCGGCGCTCTACGCGCGGGCCGGTGAACCGTTTCCGGACGTGGACGGCGATGCGCTCGTGCACTTCGCGCGCCCTGGCTACGACATTGGCGCCGGGATGAGCCCAGGGGCCGCGAGCGTGAAGCACTTAGCTGAGCTGGGGCGGATGCTCGGCCTTGCGCCCGCGCTCGCGCCGCTCGGCATCGAGGGCCAGTTCTTCACGGTCGGCGGGCAGCCGTGGACAATGATCGAGTGCTCCGACTTTAACCTATTGAATCGCTACGTGCGCGGCGAGGACATTCAGCCGATCCTCCAGCAGCGGCGCGACTGCGGCTTCAACACGCTGCGTGTCTGGACGGCCTACGACCTTGAGGACGCCGGGATCGGTCGGCTGATTCCGAGCGAGCATCCCGACTACGACACACGGCTATTAGAGTTCCTGCGCCTCTGCGCGCAGTGGGGCCTCTACGTCGAGTTGACGGCGTTCACTGGGCGGATGCATTCGGGCTACACGACGATCTTCCAGGACGACGATGCGAGGCTGGCGCACTGGGCGCGGTTGCGTGACGTCGCGCCTCCCGAGACCACGTTGCTCGAACTTGTGAACGAGGGCGATCACGAGGCGAATTATCAGATTCCGTGGAGCCGCTTGACCAGGCCGGAGCATCACATCGCATCGCGCGGGTCTGCGCGGGCCGACCTCTGGCCGCCGCAGGTCCCGCCGTTCGCTTCCCCGTGGGGCTTCTCGTCGTATCACACCAACGACCTGCCGGAGTGGCCGCGCAAGGTCGGTCACAATGCGATGGAGATCGCGGACCGCTACGGCATTCCCGTCACGGCCAACGAGAACCAGCGATTCCCGGACAAGGACAGCACCCCCACGCACGCGTACGACGCGGCTCGTGCGGCGGCGCTCCTGTGCGCTGGCTCGTGCTATCACTCGGCCCGCGGGAAGTCCTCGCAGCTCTGGACGGGTGTAGAGCTCGACTGCGCGGTCGCGTGGGCGCTCGGCGCGCGCTCGGTGCCGCTCGAATTTCAGCGCGGGGCGTACCGGCACCGAACAGAACTCGAACGGCCAGATCTCCTGCGGGTCTATTCGCGGACGCTGCCGGACGGGCGGGAGTACATCGTCGAGGTGAGGCGGTGATACCGATTCGGGCTGGGCGGGAGGCGACGGCAGCGTTCTGCACAGTACGTGTCACGCGTATCCACGTCGTCGATAGAGAACGTGACGAGTTCGCGTGCGCGGTCTTCAAGGATAGCCCAACCAGTATTGGGCGGAGGTGACCAATGACTCTCGATGCCTTGCGTGCGTTCATCACGGCTAATCCGATCTCGGCGGCGGCGCTAGCGAGCCTCTGGGGCGCGGTGCTGATCGACCTCACCGCATTCGCGGCAACGAAGGACCCCGGGGACTTCGTGGGTCAGTTCAATGTCTCGAAGGCCATCTGGCGCTACGTGCAGGCGTTGGTGGCCGGGTTTGTCGGCAACTTCGCGGTGGCGACTGTGGGCGCGGTGGTCGTGGCCGCGGTCGTCTGGCTCTGGTAGCAAGGAGCGATTATGCGTATGCGTGTCCATCCACGGCATCGGGCGGCGGTCTCGTTCGCGGCCCTGCTCGTGGCGGCCCTGTTGTCGACGGCCGCCTCGTGTCCGACCAAGCCTGTCACCCTCATCGGCGAGTCCGGCTTGGCGGTGGCGGTCGCCATCGGCCATGTGCAGGGAGCCGTGCGGCAGTTGACGGACGCTGGCGCCATTCCGCCGGCCACGGCGCTGGCCATCCAGTCGCAACTCCTGCGCGTCAACAGCCGGCTCGAGTTCCTGCCGAACGCTCTCCGCGCGGCCGACGCGCTCCTCACGGCAGGGTCGTCGGCTGACGAGCCGCTGGATCAGGCGTTGGCGATTCTTCGGTTAGTCAGTCGCGACCTCTCGATCGTGGTAGCCGGAGTGCCGATCTCGATGGTCACGCAACCGCTGTTAGACCTGACTGTCGCTGCCCAGGAAACAGTCGTGACGACGCTCGTGGCCGTCGCCAAGTTGAGAGGAGCCCGCCGATGAATCCGACCCTGGAAGCGCTCGCGTTGCTGACGCAGGTGCTCACTCACGCCAATGTGGCGATCCCGGTCGTCGTCGGGCTGATCACGGGGATTGCCGCGACCGTGCGCGGGATGACCGGCGAAGGTCCGTCGGTGGCGGAAATCGCCGACATGCTCGAACAGCAGGTGGCGGCCAATGCGACGTACGGCGCGGCCGAGGTGGTGCGACTCAAGCAGTTGCTCGGGCGCGACGAGTAGCTGATGCTGCAGCGCCAGTGATGCGACCCACGCGTTGATGCTCTCCCGTGGCGAGGCTGAGCGGTTCAAGGCGGGCTGGCACGCGGCGTTGGGCGTGCTGGCCCTGGGGTGCCTCGTGTACAACGGGGCGGCGTGGTGGGTGCGGCGTGAGCGGCGGCTGGCGCGGAACGCGGTCACGTATGCGGCGCTGGTCGAGTTCGAGCGGCGGCAGGTGCGGCGACACCGGGAGGCGAGGAGGAGGGCACACGATGAGCGCTGATAGGACGCACGTCGAGGTCGTGGAGGACGGCGACGAATTTTCCGTTGACCTGCATGACGGAAAGGGCGAGGACCGCGAAACCTACCGGGTCGTGAGAGGCGGCGGGCGGATCGAAGGCGTAATAGCGATCCTGCTCCGGGAGGGACCGATGCCTGACCCAAACACACGGAAACCCGAGGACGTCAAGTGTCCGACCTGTGGCGGGCCCATGAAGTCGCGGAGGAGCAGTTGGGGGATGTTCTGGGGCTGCGCGGACTATCCGAAGTGTGATGGCACGCGGGACTCGATGGGGTTGTCGAAGGCCGAACGGGAACATGAGGACGATCGGGGACATGGGCGGTGAAGGCGAGGAGGGGCTGATGCCTGAACCAGACAAGAGAACCTCCGAGAAGCTGAAGCGGCTCTATGAGACGTTACGCGAGCTGCAAGCGAAGACCTACGAGGTGACGGAGGAATTGGGGCGGCTCCTGAATGGGGAGGCGGGCATCGGGAAGATCCTGCGGGAGCTCGAGGAGGCGCTCTCGGCGACCTGGGCGGCGCGGCACAAGACGCCGTACGTCTGGCAATACACGCGGGACCGGCCGAACCTGAAACGGCTCTTGAAACTGCTCGGCGGGCCGGAGCCCATCGCGGCGCGCTGGCTGAACTACGTGTGGGACGACGATCCATACCTCGTCAAAGCCAGGCATCCATTCGCGCTGTTTGTGGCGAACGTCAACCGCTACGCGGACGCAGGAACCCCGACAGATCTCGAACTCGAGGCCGACGCGCCAGCCGACTGCCGCCATGTGCCCCCGTGCGCGACGGATCAGCAACATACCCGGCGGCGCGCCGCGGAGATGCGGGCGTGACGCGACGACGGCCCACCACAGCCGAACTCGCGGAGCCGGAGAGTCCTGAGCGCGCCTTACCGACGAGCCTGGAAGCGGAACGGGCGGTCCTCGGTTCGGTCTTGCTCCACGCAGACGTGTTCGACCAACTCGCGGAGGTGCTGCGCGACGAGATGTTCTTCCGTGACGCCCATCAGCGGGTGTTCAAGGCGATGGCGCGGGTGGTCGACCGCGGGGAGGCTATTGACCTCGTCACGCTCAAGAACGAGTTGCGTCGCGCTGGCGAGCTTGAGGACGTGGGCGGGCCGGCGTATCTCTCCAGCCTCGTCGACGGGTTGCCGCACGCGACGAACGTCCGTTACTACGCAGGCATTGTGCGCGAAAAGTTCCTGCTGCGGTCGCTGGTGCAGGCGGGCACCAAGATCGTGACGGAGGCGTACGACGCCGCGCTGACGGCGGCCGAGATTGTGCAGTCGGCTGACCGGGCACTGCTCGACGTGCAGATGGCCGGCGACCGCTGCGGCTTGGTGGACATCCGGGACCGCTCCCACTCGGTCTTTGCGGACCTCGAAGCGCTGGTCGCCCACAAAGGGCAACTTCTGGGTGTGGACACCGGCTTTGCGAGCATGAACGAGTTGACGCAGGGCTGGCAGTCGGGAGACCTGATCATCGTGGCGGCCCGCCCATCGATCGGGAAAGCACAACCGCTCTCTGCGCAGGTCTTGCGGGCCTCTGGGGACTGGGCTCGTCTCGGGGATCTTCGTGTGGGAGACGTGGTGGCCTCCGTCGATGGGCGCGCGTCGCACGTGACCGGGATATTCCCGCAGGGCACGAAGCCGAGGTATCGCGTCACGTTCATCGATGGGCGCTCGGTGGAGACGTGTGGAGATCATCTATGGGAGACCTATACGTCTCGTCGTGTGCGGCGCATGGCGATCCGAACCACGCGGGAGATCGGTGGCCTTCTGAATCGGGTTCGGTATCGCGGTCGCCTGTCGGTGCCACTCACGAGCGGCGCCCACGGCACCGATCGGCCGTGGCCGTTAGATCCCTGGTTACTCGGGTATCTGCTGGGGAATGGCTGCCTTGTCAATCGGACGCCTCGGTTCTCCACGTCCGATCCTGACATGGTAAAGGCGGTGCGGGCGCGCCTACCACCAGACCTGGTGGTGCGGCGCGAGGGTCCCGGCAGTGCCAGTTATCGCATTTCGGTCGTCCGACGCGGTCAGCGTCCGAATGCGGTGACGGTGGCATTGCGGACCTTGGGTGCGATGGGCCGGCATTCGTATGAAAAACGGATTCCAGGGCCGTACTTCGGGGGGCGCTACGCGGACCGGCTTGCGCTCTTACGCGGGTTGCTGGATTCGGATGGGTGGGCGCAGGGGGCGGTGTGTTTCAGTTCGGCCAGTGAAGGGCTCGCGAGGGATGTCCAGGCCCTCGCGTGGTCGCTCGGGGCGGTCTGCACGCTGCGGATTAAAGCGCAGCCGACGTACTCGTATCGCGGAGAGAAGCGCGTCGGCCGCCCGGCGTATGTCCTCATCATCAGTCATCGCGATGCGCCGGGCCTGTTTAGTTTGGCGCGGAAGGCGCGGAAGGCGCGGCCGAATGGTCGGCGATCGCGGCTGACGATTGTCTCAGTGGAACCCTGCGGTGAGGCGCCGATGCAGTGCATCGCCGTCAGTCATCCCTCGGGGCTGTATCTGACGGATCACTACGTCGTGACGCACAATACGGCCCTCGCGCTGAACGCGTCGGTCGCGGCGGCGCGGCAGGGGCGGCACGTCGCGATCTTCTCGCTAGAGATGCGCCGGCGACAGCTCGAGCGGCGGATGCTCTCAAGCCTCGCGCGCGTGCCCTTGACGAAAATCCAGACGGGCTATCTCTCGGACTCAGACTACGACGGGCTCTCGTCTGCGCTGGTGACGTTGGGTGATTTGCCGTTGTCGGTCATGGACCAGACCGGGATCACCGTCCAGGAGATCCGCACGGCCTGCCGGCGCCAGCGGAGTGACACAGGTCTTGGGCTAGTGATCGTCGATTACATCCAACTCATCCGCGGCAGCCTCGACCGGCGCGGGGCGACACGGAATGAGGAATTAGGGGACGTCTCGCAGCGGCTCAAGTGGATGGCCGGCGAGCTTGGCGTGCCCGTGATCGTGCTGTCGCAGCTCAGGCGGATCGGGCCCGTGCGGCCGAGCCTCGAAGCCCTCCGCGATTCCGGGGCGCTGGAACAGGACGCGGATGTCGTGTGCTTTTTGCACCGGAAAGATCATAAGGCGGGCGGGTTGACGAGCGCGATCGTGGACAAGCAGCGCAACGGACCCACCGGCACCATCAACCTGTCTCTGGATCGGGATATCCAACTCTTCACCGATGCGGGGGAACAGACGGTCGAGGACGCACGCGCGGAGGACGCAGCGGAGCGGCAGGCCGAGAAGACGCGGGCGATCATCCGGGCGAGAGCCAAAGGGCGGTGAAGGATCATGCGTTGGATCCGGTCGCATCGCGCTGATTCGGAAGCGGCGGGGATAGCGGACCGGCATTACAACCGGCAAACGCCCGGATCGCCACAGTTCGTGCCGCCAGGCAGATGTCTCGTGTTGAAAACAGCCGGCGCAGTATGGGTGACTTCGTGGCCGTTCGCGGAATACGTGCGCCATCAATGGGCCGGCGCATTCGTGAATTCGCTGTTTCGGAAAGAATGCCCAGGACTGGCAAGCGAGTTCATCCGTGAGGCATGCGCGGCGACCCGCGCCAAGTGGCCGGAGATTCCTGCGCTCGGAATGGTCACCTTCGTCGACCCGCTCAAAGTCGCGTCGCGGAAAGTTCGCAGTCGTCCATGCATCGCCTGGTCGTATTTCGAGGCCGGGTTTGCGCATGTCGGGTACACGAAGGGCGGGCTGTGGGCGATGCCGTTACCTCCGGACAAGTGTCCAGATGCGTGCGACGCACTAGATGACGCGCCACTCTTTATGTTCGGGGGCTAGCATGCGATTCATCGGGATTGACAACGGGGCGAGCGGCGCGATCGCGGTCCTGAAGGACATCGGCGCCGGCAGCGATCACCGCGGCGTCGTGCGCGTCGACAAGATGCCGGCGACTGACGCGGAGCTACTCTCGCTGTTGCAGATGGTCGAGAACGAAAGCGCCGGCCAGGTGTTCGCGGTCCTCGAGTTCGCGCAGGTCTTTCCGAAGATGGGCGTCAGCTCGGCGGGCTCCTACATCGGCGGCTACCGCGCGATGCAGATGGGCCTACTCGCTGCCGGCATTCCATTCGACATCGTCGTGCCGCGTCGCTGGCAACAGGCGCTTAGTTGTCTCTCTGGTGGAGATAAGAACAAAACCAAAGCCAGGGCCGCGCAGCTCTTTCCGAAGGTGAAAGTGACCCACGTAAACGCAGATGCTCTTTTGATCGCGGAATACTGCCGCCGGTTGCACTCTGGGATGATCGGCTGATGTCTCGTCCATTGATGTTCGACGACTCTCGCGCGGCATATCTGCAAGGACCAAAGCGCCGAGTCTTCAGGGTGGGTGGGGAAGTGTGCCGATCTCGTCGGCTACGAGCTGAAGCGGCCGTCGGGCATACGCTTTCGACTCTAGTAGAGGTTCATCACCACACAGAAACGCAGCTCGTCGTCTGCCAAGATCGTAGCTACCACATGCTGCTCGAAGCCCGAACGCGCGTGCTCCGATCTGGCGGCAATCCAAATACCGAGGCGCTGTGCGGGAGATGTCGCCGACCATTACCATTTGAGCAATTCAGTCCATCAACTATTAGAGTCTTTGGGCGAGAATCAGTCTGCAAGCCGTGCCGGGCTGATTACGAGCGTCAGCGGTCAGCACGGCAGAGAGAGGCATGATGTCGAAGAAGTCAAAGTCGAAGAAAGCGGCGCCGGCGGCACGCACGAAGCTCAGGGCCGGCGCGTCAGCGGGCACGCGCAAGGCGCTCGCCGGCCGGAAGGGGCCGCGCAGCCAGGTCCTTCCTGGCATGGAGCAGGTCCGTTCGCGTAAGCTCGATAATCTCTGCGAAGCGATTGCCGAGTGTCGGGCGCAGAAGAACGCGGCCGTCACCGAAGAGAAGAGCCTTGATGCGACCGCCCTGCAGGTCATGGTGGGGGAAGGGCTTGCCGTCTACCGGCACGGCGGCGTCGAGCTGGCGCGTATTCCTGGGGCCGAGAAGCTGCGGGTGCGGATGACGAGGGAGGAGGGCGACGCTGGGGACGCGGACCTCAAGGAGCCGCCCGAACTAGACATTGAGCCTGAAGGCTAGAGCGGACACGAGCATTCGCCGCGCCTGCTTCGTGCAAGGAAACGGCGCGAGGGTGTCCCTGGCACGGGACGCCGCAAGCCCGCGGGGTTGAGCTACTCGACGACGTCGTTGGGGAGCCGGCGGGCGCGGCGAACACACCAACAGAAAGAAGGAGACATGACTAAGGAGGAGTGAGTGATGACACGTAGGACGAAGACACCAAAGACGACGCAGGCGGCGCCTGGTTGGCGCATCGGCGCGAACTACCTGATCCGCACGGTCACCATGATCGACACGGGGCGGTTGGTGGCCGTCACCGAGCACGAGCTGGTGCTGGAAGATGCGGCGTGGATTGCCGACACGGGGCGATTCACGGACGCCCTCACGACGGGGACGTTCCGCGAGGTGGAGCCGTTCCCACGCGGACGCGTCATCATCGGGCGTGGGGCGATCGTGGATGCGGTGGAGATTCCGACACTCCCGAGGGAGCAGCAGTGACGAGCGCCGGGCTCTGCGCGGGCTATTCGGCGTCGCGGTCGGGGTCGTGGTCGTGGTCGCGGTCGGGGTCGTGGTCGCGGTCGGGGTCGCGGTGGTGGTCGCGGTCGCGGTCGCGGTCGGGGTCGAAACGCTGAACGGAGGCCGGAGGATGCGACGACCCACACTTCCCGCCAACGGGAGATTCTTCGATGACCGGCCACTCAAGATAGGCGGTTTTGAACTGCGGGCGCGTGCGGCGGTGCCGATGGTCGGCCCGCGGCCCGATGCGAGCGGGTGGCAGGTAGCCTTTCAGTACGCGACGGCCTCTGAAGAGGGCTCACCGTACTGGGTCGGCGACCTGATTGAATACTTGGACAGCCGAGAGGACTGGCGGGCGCAGCGCGAGCAGCTCCTCAGCGTGACGGGCCTGGCGCATCACACCTTGGAGAATCGGGCGACGGTGAGCCGGAAGGTCAAGGGGCGGGCGCGCGACCTCTCGCCGTCGATCACGCATGCGGCGGCGGTGACGAAGCTCGAGGCCCCGGAGCAGGAGCGGTGGCTCGACAAGGCGCAGACGGAAGGCTGGACCGTGCGGGAGTTCACGCGCGAGCTGAAGGCGGCCGAGCAGACGCGAGTCACCGAGGGGCAGGCGCCGACGCTGCACACCGTGGACGTGACAGTGCGGGTGGTCGAGGAAGCGGAGGGCGGCTCGGCGGCTGAGCGGCAGGCGTGGGCCCGGGTCAAGGCGGCGGTGGCCACGCTGGCGCACGCGCATGTGATCGCGGCGCGGGCGTCCTCGCACATCGGGGCGCGGCCGGCTGCGCAGAAAGACCTAGGGAGGCACCGTGGGGTCGCCTGAGCCCCTGCGCGGCTGCTGCTTTGTGCGGTGCGCCAACCCGAACTGCGGGCCGTGCTCGACGGTCGCGCGCGGGTTCTCGCCGGCTGAGATCGGGGGGGACCACCCCGCCCGGTTCGCTGAGCCGGCGTCGGTCGCGGCGCGGCCCAACCGGGACCCGTCCACAATCACGCGGCGGCGGAAGGCGATCCAACGATCCGTCGCGGCGTCCTGGAAGCCGCAGGCGGAGGCGTTCCGGTGAGCTGGTCCATTGGCTACGATGCCCATTGGGGCCGCGACATCGGGTACGGCGTGCCGGCCTGGTGCGACCATCCTCGATGCCGGCGCGAAATCGACCGTGGGCTGTCGTATGTCTGCGGCGGGGAGCCGAAGGGCGGCGACCGAGGCTGTGGTTTATATTTCTGCGGGCAACATCTGTCTGGCAGGTGGGGACTGGGCGTGGGAACGCGCTGCTCGCGTTGCCGACACGGCAAGCCACCGTTTGCGCCGAAGGGTGATCATCCGCGCTGGCTGCACCACAAGGCCACGGACGACAGCTGGGCGGCGTGGCGGGCAGAACAAGCTGGAACTGGAGGCAGGCCATGACGAAACTGCTGGCGGCGGCGGCACTCCTGGGCTGGGTCATATTAGTGCTCGTGGGACTTGCGGTCGCGCTTGCGGTGGTCGGCGCGTATCGACTTCGCCGACGGGGGTCGCTGACGCCTGCCGAACTCAAATTAGTCCAGGAAGCCTACGAATCTGGTGATGAAGGCGATGACAAACGGCTCTAGGAAAGCCGGTTGGTAAAACGGGGCGACTGCCCAGGCGCCTCGTGGCGGGGTGAGCGCGGGGCAGGCCCCCCGCCACGAGGCGATTAGCGGGCAGTCGTCCGAGCCTTCTTGATTGCCCGTTGCTCGGCCACCTCGGCGCGGAGGATCCGCTGGCAGACCATCTCCGCGACCGTGGAGAGGGGCAACAGGTATTCCCGGCGCCGCCGCCGGGGCCTTACGGCGAACGTTCCTGCGGTGCGGGAGATCGTGACGGTGCCGGCCTGGACGCGTGAGGCGGCGTCGAGCCGGCCGACGATGCGAAAGCGGCAGTTCATGCTTCTCCCCCATCCGCATCCGGCAGGCCGAGCAGGATCCGCGCGATCGCGTGGACGCTCCGCCCCTCCCCGATCCAGTAGCCGACCGTGTCCGGTTCGACGTCGTCCAAGAAGCCGGGCGCTACGGCGTGGAGCAGCGCCCGCACGTCTGCGTATTTCTGCGCGGCCGTGTTGTAGCACGCCCAGCAGATCGCTGGGCGTCGTGGGTCCATGAGCCAGGAGACGCGCTCCGCCGTCGTGTCGCCGCACCACTCGCAGGGTCTCAGTGGATCGGTCATGATGCTGTCCTCCCGCGCGCGAGGATGACGACCTGCGTCAGATCCTCGCGGTCTGTCTGCCGCACGCCAGCGAGGAGCCGTCCGTCGCTGAGCCGGTAGCACACCACGTCCTCCCGCCCGGCCTCCCGCCTCGGCTCGGTCCCCAGCAGCCGGCCCGCGACCGTCACGTACTGCGCGCCGTCCCAATACCGAATCGTCTGCTGTGTCATCGTCCCGCCTTTCGCCCGCGCGCTGATAGTCATGCGTGGGGCCGTGCCAGCGCCACGGCCCCACGGGGCAGCCTCAGACAGTGAGCGTCGACTCGTACTCGGCATACGCCGCCAGGATCAGATCGCGGATGTGCTCATGCGCGGGCGTCTCGGCGACCGGGCGCAATAGCGCGAAGCTGCGGCGCTCGCCGTTGACGGAGTACTGCCGGGCCGGAAAGGTCACGTTGCGTCCGCCCCCGGCCCTCCGCTCCCAGATGGCGAAGCCGATCAGCTTCAGGCCGGCAAGCGGATTGTGTTCATCGGCAAGCCTACGCGCGTCAGCTTCCTTGGTAGTATCTCCGACGAGTTGCGCGAGCGGGTGATCGCCGAAGTGCAGCTCCGCGTCCGCCAGTTTCCCTACCGGATTTCCCTTGTCGTTCGGGACGATCTTGACGGTCAGCATAATCCGCGTCTCCTTAAGGTCTCCTGGCCTCATCGGTGTCGTCCTCCGCGCGGTACTCCTGCATGTCGGATGCCGCCGCTAACCTCTTGATTCCACGCGGGCGCCGGCCGCGAGCGTCGGCCAACCCATTGGCCGCTTCTCACGAAGATCTTCGCTTTCGCCCGGATTCACTCGGGAACTCCCTCCACTTTCGCACCGGCCAAGATCTTAGCCGCCCGGCCAAGATCTTGGCCGATGCTCAACGGCTGCACAGCGCGGGGACCCACGCGGGGCTAGACCTGACGCGCGGCGGGCACCCCGTGATATCCAGACCCCGTGATATCCCCGTGATATCATCGTGCTGTCAATGCCCCGTGTGAAGCGCTACCCGGTCTGGTTGACGGACGAGGCGGTGTATCGCGGCGCCCAGGCGGCGGCCAAGGCGGCGGGGGAGAGCGTGACGCGCTGGGCGACGGCGCGGCTGGAGGAGGTGCTCACCGATGGCCACCCGCAGGTGCGACGATGGTCGGGCAGCGTCGACGAGCTGCTCGCGGCGGTCGCCGGACCGCGGCGGCGAGGCACTCGGGATCAGCCTCCGGATGGTGCGAGAGTACGACCTCGAGGCCGACCACGCGCCGAGCACGCTGGACGTGTGGATGGTGAGGCCGACGATCGTGGGCGCGTGGCGGCTCGCGACTCGGGCTCGGCTGTCCTGGTGGCGCCGGCTGACGCTCCTGTGGTGGGCGCTGAGGCGATGGCGGTGACCTGCCGGCGATGCGGGCACGTCGAGGGTGCGCACTGGGCGCGCGGGTGTTTCGCGGGCTGCGTGTGCGCGACGGGGAGGTTCGTCGATGAGGTCGCGAGGGTGACTACTCCCCATGGCTGAAGCCAGGGGCTTCTCAAGACACGCACGGCGCAACCGCCCACGTTGGGTCTTGAAGGCTCAGTCCGAGCCAATCGACGAGTTGAGCAGACACATGATCACGAGCGGCCGACAACCCACACTCCGGACACAGGTGCCAGCGTTGGCTCAGTGTCTTCGGTACGTGGGCACCGCACGTGCAGTGCTGCGACGTGCCGCGCGGGTCGACCTTCTGGAGAATGCGCCCGGCACTTTCAGCCTTGTACGCAAGCTTGTCGATGAAGGACGACCAACCGGCATCGTGGACCGACTTGGCGAGCATTCCGCCAGCCAGTCCCTTGATGTTCAGATCCTCGACCGAGATGAGACCGTAGCGATTCACCAGCAACCGCGAGAGCTTGTGGTGCGCGTCGGCCCGTTGAGCCCGCACATGCGCTTGGGCGAGTTGGAACAGGCGGACGGCTTCGCGCCGCCCGGCGCTACCACGGCGACGGCGAGCAATTCGGCGCTGCGCTCGGCGCATCTGCGCTTCCGCCCTACGGGCGTGGCGCGGGTTCGCAATCTGCGTGCCGTCGCTCAACGTCGCGAAGTGGGTCAGTCCGACGTCGACGCCGATGGACTCCACCGACAAGGCGAGTGGCGCGGGCTCAACATCGACGCTGAAGCAGGCGAACCACTTTCCGGCCTCCCGCTTGATCGTCAGCGTCTTGATCGTCCCGTCGATAGGCCGGTGCAGCTTGATCTTGACCGCACCGACCTTCGACAGGTTCAGGTGTCGGCCCTCGACGGCGAAGCCGAGTTGCGGGTACGTGAGCGAGTCGAACCGACTCCGGCCACGGAAGCGCGGATACCCGGCCTTCTCGCCACGGCGCACGCGGCCGAAGAACGCGCCGAACGCTTTGTCGACGCGGTGGAGCACGTCCTGCAGCACCTGCGAATAGACACCCGCCACATCGGGACGGTCGACCTTGATGGCCGGGAGCTGCGCCGACTGTCCCGCGAACCTCACCGACACGCGAGCCATGCGCCACGCATCTCGGCGCTCCTGAAGGGCAGCGTTGTACAGCTCGCAGCAAAGCCGGAGTTGCCCATCGAGCACGTCGCGCTGTGCGGCCGTGGGATACAGCCGATAGCGGAACGTCTTCTTAGACATTCTTCTGATTCTCGACGTACTGCTTTATCACCGAGAGCGGCGCTCCGCCGACCGTGCTCACGAAGTACGAATGCGTCCAGAGCGTCGGCAGGCGCGACTTCAGCGACGGGAACTCCTGCCGCAACGTGTGCGACGTGTTGCCCTTCAGCCGCTTCACGAGCCGATGGACGCCGAACTGTGGGTCGACCTCGCAGAGGAGATGCACATGGTCGGGCATGATCTCCAGTGCGAGGATGTCGACCTTCATCTTGGCGCAGAGCGTTTTCAGCACGCGCTCCAGCCGTTTCGCGACGACCCCGACCAGCACCTTGCGCCGGTACTTCGGGCACCAGACGACGTGGTATTTGCTGGAGTAGACGATGTGGCGGTTCGATTTGTAGGTCGAAAGGTTCATGCATTGAGTAGTATACCACGCTTAGCTGTATATCAGCATTCAGAGAAGCGGCTTATATCCCCACGGCTGAAGCCGGGGGCTTTACGCCGTCATTGGTAACGTGGCGCGGCGCAAGCCTGGCACCCCCCGTGATGCGCAGTACGCCCCGGTGGGGCTGGCCCGCGAGCGCGTGAGCGGGCAGTGTTACGCGAAGACGAAGTCGACGGGCCAGCGCTGTCGGCAGGCGGCGATCCTGGGCGGGAGCGTGTGTCGGCTCCACGGGGGGCGGGCCCCTCAGGTCCGGCGTGCGGCAGCCATCCGCATCCGCGACCTGATCGACCCCCAGCGGGTGCTCCGCGAGTGCGCGCGGCTCGCGTACTCGGACATCGGCGACCTGTTTACGCCGAAGGGCGCACTCAAGACGGTGCACCAGTGGCCGGAGCACGCGCGCCGGGCGGTGAGCAGCGTCGAGGTGCTCAAGCGGAACCTCACGGCGGGCGACGGCGCGCAGGAGGATGTCGTCAAGATCCGGCTGTGGGACAAAATCAAGCCGCTCGAGCTCTTGATGCGCCACCTCCACTTGGTCGGCGAGCAGGGGGCCGACACGGGCGGGGTGGACTGGCAGGCGCTCGCGAGTAAGATGGCGGAGATCCGGGCGATCCTGCGGGCCGCCAAGGCGCCTCGCGTGCCGCCGGCGATTGATATCACGCCGGAGCCGACGGGGGCATCAGATGCCCTCGCCCAGCGATTGAAGACGGGAGGCCGATGATGACCGACGCGACGCCGGCGGCAGACGGCGCGCGGCACCACGATACGATCGTGGTGTCGTTCGACGGGGATCTCGCGGTGGTCCGGCTGATGTGTGCGGCGTGCGGCGACCGCACGTTGACGTTCCCGTGGCGGCACATCGGCGCGGTCGGGCAGACGTGCAGCCAGATCGCGGAGATCTTCGGGATCGTCAGCTCGACCGTGATCGACGGGCCCGCGTCGGGCGATCTGGGCCACCCCGCCAAGGAGCCCGTCCACTGATCCCCGCGCCCCGCGTCGATCCGGCGACGCTCTCGGGCGAGATCGTCGAGACGATCCGGCTCTTCTACGCCGATCCGTTGGGATTCATGGTCCATCTGTTCCCGTGGCGCCAGCCCGGGCTCCTCGAAGGCTTCGACGGCCCCCAGCCGTGGCAGGCGGAGGTCCTGCGCTGGGTCGGGGAGGAGGTGCGGGCGCGGCGCTTCGACGGGCGGACGCCCGTGTTGCCGATTCGCAAAGCGGTATCCAAAGGTCATGGGGTGGGCGGAGCGGGAGACGTGGAGAGTGAGGCGTTGACGCCTGCCGGCATCCGACGCTGGGGCGACTTGCGGCCTGGCGATCGAGTATTCGGCGCCGACGGGCAGCCCACCACAATCGTGGCGGTCCATCCGCGAGGCCTCCTGCCGATGTATCGGGTGGTGTTTGACGACAGGACGAGCACGCGCGTGTCGGCAGACCATCTCTGGACGGTCCGTGGGCGCGGCGGTCGGCGTCGCGATGGCTATCGCGCGCGCCGCGGTCGGCGGTTCATTCCTGAGTGGGAGACGCTGAGTACCGAGGCATTGGTGGACTGCGGCGTCCGCCGAGCGAATGGCGTGGCCACCACGCGGGTCTGGGAGATCCCGCAGCAGGGCCCAGCCGCGTGGCCTTTCCAGCGTGTTGTCGGCGACCCGTATATCGTGGGCGTGTGGCTGGGTGACGGGGTCCGTCGCACTGGACGACTCAGCGTGGCCGCGCATGAGGTGGACCTGTTCTGCGGCCATGCACGAGCGCGGGGCTATCAGCCCGGGCGTGTCCGTCGCGAGGGTGAGGGTGAAGGGGTGTCGGTCGCGATCGGGGGCCTCGTGCATCACTTGCGCGGGTTGGGACTCGCAGAACTCGCGCAACCCGACCGATATGTCCCGGATGTGCTGAAGTACAACACCCCAGCGGTGCGGGCAGAGGTCCTCCGCGGGCTACTTGACAGTGATGGGTACGCGCAGGCGGACGGGCAAGTCGAGTTTGATTCCTGTTCCTCGCGTCTCGCTGACGATGTCGCGTGGCTCGTGCGGTCGCTTGGAGGTAAGGCGTTTGTTCGCGTGAAGGCGCCAACCGGGAAGGGCATCCGACCGATGCATCATGTGCAGATCCGGTTGCCCGGAGCGGTGCAGCCGTTCTCTTTGCCGGCGAAGCAGGCGCGCGTGCGCGACACCTGTGAGCCTCGCTACCTGGCACGATGGATTGACCGTATCGAGGCGGTCGAACCAGCCGAGTGCCAGTGCATCACCGTAGCCAATCCGGACGGCCTGTATTTGACGAACGACTTCATTGTGACGCACAACTCGGTCCTGGCGGCCGTCCTCGTTAACTGGATCATGAGTACGCGGCCCTACGCCATCGGCACGGTGACCGCGAATACGTCGATTCAGCTCAAGACGCGGACCTGGGCGGCGGTGATGCGCTGGCGCAGGCTGAACCTCGTGGGCCAGTGGTTCGGGATCAATCAGGCGCGGATGTATCATCCCGCCTTCCCGGAGAGCTGGTTCTGCTCTCCGCAGACCTGCAAGCCGGAGAACTCCGAAGCCTTCGCCGGCCAGCACAGCGCGACCAGCACGAGCTTCTACATCAACGATGAGGACTGTTTCAGCGCCGACACCGATATCCTGACGCGGCGTGGGTGGATTCGTGTGGGGGCGGTGCGTCCAGACGACGACTGCGTGACGATGTCGCAGGAGACTGGACTGGCGACCTATATGCGCCCGAAGGCCGTGCATTGGGCGCATCGGCGTGGGCTCATGCTCCAGCACCGACGGCAGAATGCGTCATGGTGCGTGACGCCGCATCACCGGATGTGGGCCAAACGGTGGAATCACCGACGCGGCGCCTATGGGCCGTTTCGTTGGGTGGCCGCCGAGTCGATTGGGCCTCGCGATGCGCTCCAGCGGCATATTGACTGGGGTGCGCCTGACGTGGAGTGGTTCACGATTCCCGCGTTCGTCTCCGACCGGAAACAGTTCCCCGCGCGCCTCGTGCGGATGGATGCGTGGGTCGCCTTTCTCGGCTGGTATTTCTCGGAAGGGAACCTCGTCTCGCGGGTGAACCGCTTCAGCCAGCGCGAATATATCAGCATCGGCATTTCCAATCGAGACGTGGCGCCTGTGCAACGGCTGGCCGCGGCGCTCGGATTCATCGGACGCGCGTACCGGGCGAATGGTTCGGCCTGGAACCTGCGGTTTCATGATCGCGCGCTGGCCGAATACCTCGCGCCGTTTGGCGCCTCGTGCCTCACGCGCACGCTACCCTCGTTCCTGCGCGATCTCAGCGCGCGACAGATTGGACTCTTTCTCGACAGTTATGTCGCGGGCGATGGATATCACAAAACGCCCAAACTGGATGTGATCTATACATCCTCACCGGCGCTGGCTGATGCGCTCCACGAACTGTGCCTGAAAAGCGGGGCGACGAGCACCCTCTCCACACGGCGGCTGATGGCCTCGCGGAGCGCCATCGCCGGACGCCCCATCCGCAGTTCGCGCGACGGGTTCGCGATCACGCGCTCCCGTCAACGCGCCCCGATGACGTTCCGGCAGGGGCGCCTCCCGCAGCGCATCGAGTATGACGGGCTGATCTACTGCGTGGAATTACCGACGCACCACCTCGTCTTCACGCGGCGCGATGGCGTGTGCGTGTGGAGCGGCAACAGCGGCGTGCCCGACATCATCCACGAGGTGGAGGAAGGGGGCCTGGCGCGCGGCGAGCCGATGGTCTTCCTCTTCGGGAACGCGACGCGGAATCGGGGGAAGTTCTACGAAGCGGTGTTCGGGCGGGACCGTGGCCGGTGGTCGCCCTCCGTCATCGACGCCCGCACGACGGAGACGGCGAATCTGGCGCTCATCGAGGAGTGGATGGAGACCTACGGGGAGGACAGCGATTTCGTCCGGGTCCGGGTCAAGGGCCTGCCGCCGCGGGCGTCCGAACTCCAGTACATCGACACCGAGCGGATTTGGGCGGCGCAGACGCGCCAGGTCTTCACGCTGCCCGGCGAGCCGTTGATTGCGGGCGTGGACGTGTCGGGGGGCGGGTCCGCGTGGAACGTCGTGCGCTTCCGGCGTGGGGCGGACGCGCGGTCGATCCCCCCGATTCGGGTGCCGGGGGAAAAGACGCGGCACGACCGGACGGCGTTTCTCACCGTGCTGGCGACCCTGCTGGCTGAGCGCGACCCCCAGCGGAAGGTCGACATGATGTTCGTCGACACGGCGTTCGGCGGGCCGTATGTCGTCGGGCTCAAGGCGCTCGGCTACTCCAACGTGATGGAAGTCAACGGCGGGGCGCTGTGGCCACCCGACCCGTACGCCTACAACTACCGGGCGTATATGTGGTCCCAGATGAAAGAGTGGCTACGAACCGGGGCGATTCCCGCCAAGGACGAGACCCTGGAACATCAGCTCGGCGTGCCGGGCTATCACAGCAACCGGCAGCAGTTGCTCGTCATCGAGTCGAAGGACTCCATCGCCAAGCGGAACGAAGCCTCGCCGGACGATGCGGATGCGCTGGCCTACACGTTCGCCGCCCCCGTGGCCCCGTCCGCCGAGGCCCAGCAGGCGGCGCAGGCGCGAGACGACGAGGGGATGCCGCGGCGATCCTGGCAAGGCCGATAAAGGAGGGCTGAGATGGACGCACTCGGGCTCGCGGCGGCCCTGCGGCGACCGACCGCCGCGACGGCAACGGTCTTGCTGACGAACTTCCCGCCCCCGCCGGCGCTCATGGTCGAGCGGGTGCCGCTGGCGAGCGCGGCGGATCTGTGGGCGGCGATTCAGCAGCGGTGGGGCGCGCGGGTCACGCATCTGGCGCGCGTGGGCGCGGGGTTCGGTCCGCCGGCTGAAGTGGTGCGGCCGGGCGAGGCGTGGCCGGTCGTGGTCGAGGCCGCAGGACCGGACGCCATCTTTCTGGTGGGCTGGCTCAATGGGCCGCTGACCCTCCCGGACGCCCTGACGACGCCGCCCCGCTGACGGCGTCTTATGCTACCCTGTGCGAGACGCCACGCATGAGCCGCCTCGACGACGCCAGCCACACGGACATGAGCGCCTACCTGCGGGCGCTCGGGCACACGATCCGGTCGTTCGCGATCGTGACGGCCTTGCGGGCGCACGTCCCGCTGACGGAGATTGCCGACGGGGGCTGGCTGCAGTTCATGGCGCTCGCGCGGCCCGTCCTCAAGAACGCCGGGTACACCGAACAGGACATCGCCGGGGCGTGGCTGCTGATCGAGCGCTGGTATGCGGGCGACCCGGACCCGATCATCCGGAAGTACCTCGGTCTGCGGCGTCCCGGGCCGGTCCACTGATGCGGATGCGGTTTACGGACCCGGTGTTTCATGGCCACTACACCCTGCTGCGCGGGCCATTCAGCCGTCTCCAGCGGTACCTTCGCGATCGGGACCATGACACCCGCGAGTTCCACATGGCCGGGGCGAAATGCGTGGAATTCAGAAGCCGCGCTGGCGCGCACGAAATTCTCTTCTGGGTGCCGGCGGGCTTTCGGCCGACCGGCGCGATCGCGCTGGGCATTCTGGCGCACGAGGCGGTCCACGGCGCGCTGTTTCTCCTCGAACATCGCGGGTTCGCGGAGCGTGAGTTGCGCTCGGAGGCACTGAATTATCTGACGCAGTTCTTGGTCACCGAATTGGTGCAACGGTTGGGAGTCCGACATGCTCGTCCTGCCCGAATTTCACCGGCGAGACGCCGAGGCGTTCGTCGCCCGGTATTGTGAGGCGTGCGCGGCGCACCTGCGGCGCTTCTGGGCCGTCGAGGCGGCGTGGTATCCGCTGTCCTTCGGCGGGGAGCCTCGCTGGCTGCGGCTGACGCGCGAGCCGGGGCTGCCGCCGGTCCTGCTCTCGGTGACGACGAGGCCGTTCAGTCTGCGCGTCGGCGAAAGCTTCCGTGCCACGCTCGTCAAGGAGCGCCCCCGTGGCTGACCAGACCGTGCACACGCGCGGCCGGCGCCCCAAGGCGCCCGTGGACCCGGAGACCCGCGACCGCCACGAGGCGGCGCTGACCCAGGCCCGGAGGCTCTTCCTCCGGTTCGCGACCGCGGAAGGCCCGATGCGGGCGCGGATGCTCGCCGACGCGGAATTCGCCGCCGACATCAGCGGGACGGCGCATTGGGCCCCCGAAGCCATCGCGGAGCGCTCGCGCCCGGGGTCCGAGCGGCCCTATTTCTCGGTCGACCGGCTGTCCCAGCCCATCTACAGCATCGTCAACCAACACCGCGATAGCGCCACGGGCATCGAGGTGCAGCCGCAGGATCAGGGGGCGGACCCGGAGACGGCCGAAGTGCTCCAAGGGCTGATCCGTAATATCGAAGGGCAAAGCCGGGCGCGGCTCGCGTACACCTGGGCCGTGGAAGGGGCGGTGCGGATCGGCCGCGGCTACGTGCGCGTCGTCCCGGAATACGTCCAGCAGCCGAATCTGACGCGCGTCGGGTTTCGGGAGCGCCCGTTCCACGCCTTCGACCCTGGGCTGTTTCACCAGGACTTGCGGATCAAGCGCGTGCTGAATCCCTTCGCCGTCTACGCCGATCCGGCGTGCGAAGAGCCGGACTACTCCGACGCCCTCGACTACTTCATCGTGAGCGATTGGCCGGTCGATGAGTACGTCGCCCGATACGGCGAGGAGTCGGCCGTGACGGGCTTGGACGACTTCGCGAGCATCGGCGATCACGTCCCGTACTGGTTCCCCAGCGGCCACGTCCGGCTCGCCGAGCATTACCACATCGACCGGCAGTTCATGCCGGTCGTCTTGCTGATGGACTCCAAGGGCCAGCCGTGGGTCATCGCGGAGGCCCACGTCCCCCAGTTGCAGGCGCAGCTCGCGGCGGTCGGGGTGCAGCTCGAGCCGACGCCCAGGAATCGGCGCGACCTCGAGATCCGCCAACTCCACTGGCGCCTCCTGAACGGGGTGGAAATCCTCAGAGAGCAGGAATTGCCAGGCCGCTGGATCCCCGTGGTCCCGGTCATCGGGGAAGAGCTCTTCGTCAATGGCGACCGCGACCTGCGGGGGATCGTGCGGGGCGCGAAACAATCGTGTCAGATTTACGACTACCAGATGACGGCGCTCATTGAAGCCGTCGGGCTCATCCCCAAGAACCCGCTCATCGCGACGGCCAGCCAACTCAAGGGGCAGGAGCGGTTCTGGAAGAACGCCAACGTCGAGAACTACAGCGTCCTGCTCTACAACGAGATGAGCATCGCGGGGAACCTGGTGCCGCCGCCGTTCCGGAATCCCGCCGTCGCGAACATCGGCCCACTCGTGGCGGCGATCGTGCAGGCCGACAATGACGTCAAAGTGTCGACCCGGTTCTACGACGCGAGCCTCGGTCAAGCGGGGCCGCAGGAGTCGGGGCGGGCCATCTCGGCCCGTCAGCGCCAGACCGACCTGGGGACGGGACACTATCAGGCGAACTTCCGCGACATCACGCTCTCGCATCTCGGGCGGATCCTGATCGACCTGATTCCGTCCTACTACGACACCGAGCGGATTGCCCGCATCATCGGCGCCGACGATCAGCCACGCACGGTGAAACTCAACGCCGAGTACCTGGACACCAAGACGGGTGAGTCGCGGATTCATCGGATGGGCGTCGGCACTTATGACGTGCAGGCGCAAGCGGGCCCCGGCTTCACGACCAAGCGGGAGCAGGTCCGCGAGGTGTTGCAGGAGACGATTCGGGCCGCGCCGCAGCTCTTCCCGCTCATCGGGGATCTGTTCTTCAAAGCCCTCGGACTGCACGACGTCGCGGCGCGCATCGAAAAGACCCTGCCGCCCGAGGTGCGCGACCGCGGGCCGCAGGACCGCCCGCCGATTCCGCCTGAAGTGAAACAGCAAGTGACGCTGCTCATGCAGCAGCACGAGGCGTTGACGACGGCGCTCGAGGAAGCGAAGCGGCAACTCGAGACGCAGGCCGTCAAGGCGCAGATCGAGCGCGATCTCAAGGTGCTCGAACTGGACTCGAAAGAGCGGATTGCCCAGCTCCAAGTCAATCAGAAGCACGACCAGGCGTTGCACGAGGCCGCCGTCGAGATTGCGAAGCTGCAAGGCGAAATCGACCAGCAGACGGCCGAGCGGGAGGCGCGGTCACTCCTGGCGCAAGCGAAGCTGATTCTCGACGAACTCCATGCCGTGCGGGCAGACCGGGCCGCCGAGCGCGAGCCGGCGCGGGTGGACCAGCGATGAGCGACCGGCACGTCGGCTCCTTCGCCGACGGCTGGCGGGAACTGCGGCGGCGCCTCGCGGCGCGTCGGTATACCGGGCCGAGCCAGATTCATTGGCACGAGGGCGAGCCTCGGGAGTTGACCGTCCCGGGACCCGTGGAGCGCATTCGGATTGACAAGCGGCGGGCGGAGGCTGACAATAGGGCGACTGGACGGATCCGGCCGACCGACTCAGAGGGCCTGATGGAATAAGCGTCGTGCTCGTGTCGCGTGCCTGAACAGGCCCCCAGCCCGCCGAGGCTGGTACTTCCTGAAGGCTCGATCGCGCTGATGCGCGGCCGAGCCTTTTTTGTTGGTGAGACCCCGATGGACCAGAACACCCCCGCCGCCCCGCCGCCGCCCGCGCCGCCGCCCGATGCGGTGCTGAATGACGACGGCTCGGTGACCGTCGACCGCGTGACGCTGTTCACGGAGGAGACCCCAACCCAGATTGCCGCCACGCTCGGCGGGGTGCTGACGACGCCAGAGACGCCGCCGCCGCCGGCGCTGGCGCAGGGGCCGTCTCTAGAGGCCCCGCCCCCTGCGCCCCTGCCGGCCGCCGCGCCGGCCCCCGACCAGCCCGGCGAGCGCCCGAAGAAAGTCAAGGGCGATCCGCAGTCGCGGCTGGCGCAGATGGCGTGGGACCTGCGCGAAACCGAGCGGAAGGCGCGCGAGGCGGAAACGCGGGCGCAGCGCTTGGCGGCCGAACTCGACGCAGCGCGACGTCCGGCCCCGGCCCCGGCCCCGGCCCCGGCGCCCGCGCCCGCCGGCGGCGCCGCCCGTGCCGCCGCCCCTCCTGAGACCTTTCCGACGTGGGATGCCTGGGCGGCGATGGCCGAGCATGCCGACACGACGTACGAAGACTACAGCGACGCCCGGCAGGATTGGCGCGTCAAGCGGAGCGGGCTCCTCACGCGCGAGGAGGCCGAGCGGGTCGCCGGCGAGACCGTCGCCGCGATCCTCGCGGAGCAGCGCCGGACGGCGTGGCGCGCGCACCAGGCGCAGGAGCAGGCGACGCGCGAGGCCGCGTTCCTGGCGAGCAAGGAAGCCGCGCACGTCAAGTACGGCGAGGACTTCGACGCCAAGGTCTTGCAGAGCGATTTACCGTTGAACCCGGCGATGTGGGACTTCGTCGAACGGTCCCCGTTGGCGGGGGACCTCTTGTATTACCTCGGGAGCCATCCCGAGGCGTGCCGTGAGATCGCCGGCCTCTTGCAGCCGGTTCGCGTCGGGCCCACCGACGCGGACATCCGCTGGGTCGGCGACGCTCACGAGGTCAGCCGTCGGCTGGCTCGCGTCGAAGCGTCGCTGGGTGGCGCCCCGTCGGCTCCGTCCCCAGGGACTTCATCTGTCACCAGTGCGCCGCCCCCGCCTGAGCCGGTCGGGGGCGCGCGCACAGCCTCGCTGGCTGCCTCGCTGACAGACCCGCGCCTGTCTCCGGCCGATTTCATCCGGCTGCGGAACGAGGCGCTCGACGCCAAAGCGGCTCGCGGGGAGTAACGACATGGACGACTGATCATGACCATCTGTACACGCGCGTCCTCGCGCTGGTGGGACGACCTGCCGGCGTCCGCTCGGGCCGCTCGGATTGGACTCGCCCTACTCGTGGGCCTGGCGCTGACGTGGCTGGTCGACTCCTGGCTCGCCGCCGGCTCGACCCTGTTCTTCGCCAACACCCTCCTGACCTCGGACACCATCACCAAGGAATCGTTGCGGCTCCTGGCGAACAACCTCGTCTTCTGCAAGTCGATCAACCGCAAGTACGACAGCTATTTCTCCGGCGAAGGCGCGTCGAGCCGGAACGGCGATAGCGTGCGGGTGCGCAAGCCGCCGCGGTACTTGGGGCGCACGGGGTCTGCGATGGTGACTGAGGCGATCGAGGAAACCTCCGTCACGGTGACCCTCGACACCGAGTTCGGCGTCGACCTGGAAGTGAGCAACAAGGACCTGACGCTCTCGCTCGACAACTTCTCCGACAAGTGCCTCGCGCCGGCCGTCTCGCGCATCGCCACGTATATCGACCAGAAGTGCATGGAGAAGGCGGCCAAGGTGATCCCGTACTCGGTCGGGACCCCGGGGACCATCCCCACGGCGCTGCTGACGTACGGGCTCGCCGGCAGCAAGCTGGACGACAACGCGGCGCCGCAGGACGAGCACCGCTACATGACGATCTCCAGCCGGATGCAGACCTACATCGTGGATGCGGCCAAGGGGCTGTTCCAGGCGTCGCAGGAGATCGCGCGGCAGTACCGGAAGGGCCGCATGGGGATGTTCGGCGGCTTCACGTGGCAGATGAGCCAGAACGTCTACACGCACACCGTCGGGGCGTTCGCCGGGACCCCCCTGGTGAACGGGGCCGGCCAGAGTGGGACCAGCCTGGTGACGGACGGCTGGACGGCGACGACCAGCGTGATCAACGAGGGCGACATTCTCACCCTCGCGGGGTCGAATCACGTCAACCCGTCGAATTACATGAGCACCGGGGAGCTCCAGCAACAGCGGGTGACCGGCCCCGTCACGGCCGACGGCTCGGGCAACAAGACGATCGGGATCAGCCCAGGGCTCACGACCTCCGGCGCGCGCCAGACCGTCGATGCGGCGCCGGCCAACAACGCCGTCATCAGCGTCGTCGGGGCGGCGAGCACGCAGACGCCGCAGGGCATCGCCCATCACCGGGATGTCATCACCCTGGCGATGGCCGACTTGCCGCGCCCGAAGGGCAAGGACATGGTCGGGCTCATCAGCGACGAGCAGACGGGGCTGGCCATGCGGTTCGTCCGCGACTTCGAGACGCGGTCGGGCCAATGGCTGACGCGGATCGATGTCATCTTCGGGGTGGCCGATCTGCGCGGAGAGTCGCTGGGGTGCCGCCTCGCGTCGTAGCGCGGGACGGCGGAGAGGCAACCGGACGGGCTGGGGCGTCTCCTGACGCCTCAGCCCATGAGACACGTCACACACGCAGGAGCGCACGCATCATGACCAAGCCTTCAACGATCTGGCGGTCGCTGGCGATGACCCTGGCTATTCTGCTGACGGCCACGCTGAGCGTTGCCCAGACGACCCTGAATTCGACGACGCTGGCGGCCGCCGTCTCCACCGCCGAGGCGGCGACGGTCACCCTCGCCAGCGGCACGACCGTCGCGGCGGGGCACGACCTGTATGTCGAGCGCGAGCGGATGCGGATTCTCAGCGCCGTGGGCAGTTCCACGACGATCTGGAATGTCGCGCGCGGGATCGGGGGGACCGCCAGCCGGCCGCACCCCAACGGCGCCAAAGTCTGGACGGGGGCGCCCGCGCGGTTCGGCACCGCCGACCAAGTGTCCGGCTCGAGCTGCACGACGCCCCTCTATCGGCCCGCCATCAATACGACCAGCGGGCGGATGTGGGAGTGCGAGATCGGGTTCTGGATGGAGATCCAGTCGTTCTCGCCGGCCGTGACGGCGTGGCGGGATTTCACGATCCGGGACAGCTTCGATCAGGGCTACTTCATCCATCAGGACGACATGACGGCGAAGTCCATCACCGACGACGAAGACAACGTCGTCTATGGCTCCCCGCTCGGGATCATCGAATACCGCGAGGAACTGGGCAAGACGGCGTCGTCCTGGCTCATCGCGGATGGGGTGCTCGACCTCTCGGCCGATGACGGGGCGACCGATGCCGAAGGCGTCGAAATGATCTTCGGCGTGGCTGAGGGCACGGACATGGGCGTGCTCGTGGCCGGCACGCAGGGCGGGTGCTTCGCCGCGAGCATCCTGCTGCCGGACATCAGCTCGACCGACTTTGTCGCGATCGGCTGGCGCCAGAACGAGGCGTTCGTCGACAACGCCACGCCGGCCTCTTACACGCTCTACAACCTCGCGGGGATCTACAACTCGGAAGACGGGTCGATCTTCCACATCGAAACCGGCGCGACCTCCGATGATTCCGGCGTGAACTGGGCGGACGGGGAAACGCGGGCGCTCAAGGTCTGCGTGAGCAAGGCGGGCGTGCCCTCGGCGTACTACTCCAGCGCGTACACGCATTCCCAGACGGTGCATGACTTCCCGACCTGGACCGAAATCCCGCTCGGGAACAATGGGACGACCCTGACGGCCGGCACCCAGCTCAATCCGTTCCTGACCTTCCTCTACGGGAACGACACGACGTCGAGCGAGGCGCGGGTCCAGTGGGTCGAGGTGACCAGACTCCCATAGCCGAGGCGGTCTCCGCGATCGCTGAACAAAGGACATGAACGCCATGCGAAAGCCTTTCGTGTCGCTGCTTGCTGGACTGCTGCTTGGGGCCACGGCCTATTCCGGCGCCCAAGATGTCAGTATCGGCGGCGCGTTTCTGCCTCTGCAGGACACCGTTGTCTCGGGCGTCTGGACGTTCCGCGGGGCGAGTCCCATCAAGTTCGAGGGCGGGACCGATCGGCTGGCGGATGACGCCTTCGAACTGACGCTCGCCGTCCCCAGCGTGACGGCGGATACCACGCTGACCCTCCCCACGTTCGGGAGCGCGTCCGCCGCGCTCCTCTTTTCGACGCTCGCGACCAACGATCTTGATGTGGCGAATTCGATCTGGGGGGTGTCGAACGGCCTGCGGTTTGAGGGTGCCACCGCTGATGCGTCTGAACTCACGCTGACGGTGGCGGATATCACGGCTGACCTCACCATCAGTTGGGCCGACGATCTCGTGGGCACCTACCGTCCGATGACGAACATCGCCGCCGACGTGACCGGCGGGGTCTTCATCATGCCGCCGTTCGGGATTGCCGCGACCGACAATGACCTGACGATGGCCGACAACGTCATGTACGTCTACCGGGTCTACGTGCCCCAGTGGATTACGGTCGCTAATGTGTACGCCAGGGGGACGCAGGGCGGGGACATCGCGGCGGGCGACGACCTCTTGGGCGTGGCGATTTACGAAGACGCCGATGCGGGGGCGCAACTCACGGAAGGCACGAGCGCGGATTTCACCGCGACCGCGGATCTCACGCTCAACGTGACGGATGTGACGCTGGGGCCCGGCATGTATCGGATTGGGGTGTGCTCAGGGGATGCCTCCGGGATCGCGTTCGTCGCGGGGGATCCGATTGATGACGAGGCCATTGACGTCTACAACCTCGGGGCGGTCACGATCGGGACGGCGGCGAATGCGTGCGTGGCCGCCAATCCTGCCACCACGACCGGCGCGTTGACCACCGCCGACATCCTCATGCCGGTGTTGAAGCTGGGACCGTGACGCATGAAGGACACGATGGACGCCGCTGAATTCCAGGCCACCACATCGCCAGTCGAGGGCCCCCCGTGGCGGGGTGGCGGGCAGCCGATACTGGCCCAGATGCGGCTGACGGAGTCGTTCGGGACCCGCGTCGTGCGGAGCGTCCAAGAGGGCGTGCTCCTCGGCGTCAAGTGGGGCCTCGTGACGCTGTTCGCGCTGGCGGCGGTCGGGTGGTTCGTGCGCGATTACGCCAGCGTGCGCGAGCAGGCGCGGTATGTCGCGGCCGTGCGCGAAGCCAGCGCCCGCGCCCAGGCCGCCCCGGTCCAACCCCCGGTTCCGGCGTCGGCCCAGGCCGCCCCGCCGAGCCCGTAAGCGTAAAGGAGTCTGCCATGCGACGGATGTGCGCGCTCGCGCTGACGGGGGCGCTGCTGCTGGCCCCACCCGCGTGGGCGCAAGATCACGTCACGTACGAAAGCGTGACGGTCGCCACGACCGCCCTCGGGATCACGGCCGCGATTCGGAATCCCGCCGGTCGGCCCCCGCAGACCGCCTGCCAGATGCGGCTGGAAACGGCCCAAGTCCGGTTCCGCTGGGACGGCACGGACCCGACCAGCACCGAGGGCCAACTCCTCGACGTGGGCGATCTCCTGACCGTCCGCGGCGCCGCGTTCATGGCGGCGTTTCGCGCGATTCGCACGGGCGGCACGAGCGGGGTGCTGAAGATCCACTGCTACCTCGACCGGAATAACTGACGATGAAGTCCTGGCGCCAGACCGTCGTGCTGAGCCTCGCCGTGCTGGCGGGGCTGTCGCTGGCCGCACGGGCGCAGGTCTTCATCGAGCGCGGGGCGGAACTCACGGGCGCCGCCGCCACGCTCTGTGTCGATGCGACCAATCAGGATGCCTGCTTCGAGCGCGCGGCCGCCGACATCATACAACTCCAGGCGGGCGACTCGCTCAACCTCAACCCCGCCGGCGTGCGGCTCTCGTCTGATGGCGACGGGGCGCTCACACTCCTAGGCCTGGGCGACGGCAGCGACGAAGACCTGACGATCAACCTAGACGACACCGCGAACACGGCGGTGGTCTCGTCGAACACGGGGGTGACGGCGCTGAGCCTGAGTGGCATCAGGATGTTGGTGCCAGATGGCGCGGTAGACACGCCGAGTCTGACGTTTGCCGCTGATACAGGAACGGGCGTCTTTCGATCTGGCACCAGCACGTTTATGTTCGTGGCAGGCGGAAATCGTATTGTACGGACGGCGCCCAGCAACTTTACGGCGGCAAGCGATGTCTCGTTCGCGTGGAATAGTGCGGCTGATTTTTCGGGATCGACCGATCTGTTTCTCAGCCGCGATGCGGCCAACAC
>Ga0209322_10000162_pt1 | contig 35355 bp, 26 predicted proteins | sample Rifsed19ft1_FD_184013 | JGI IMG/M metagenome (GOLD analysis project Ga0209322, IMG submission 184013) | Soil microbial communities from Rifle, Colorado, USA - sediment 19ft 1 (version 2) | ecosystem: Environmental > Terrestrial > Deep subsurface > Rock core/Sediment | place: Rifle, Colorado... | reverse complement strand
TCGGCGGGGCCTTTTCCTCTTGGGGGGAACATGGCGAGCTGCTTCAAACAGGATGAGAAGGGCTTCACCCTGATCGAGCTCCTGATCGTCGTGGCCATCGTCGGGATGCTTGCCGCCATCGCCGTCCCGAACATGATGTCGGGCCAGCAGAGGGCTCGTTATTCTCGCTCGGCGGGCGATACCAGGCAGATCGTCACCCAGGCCCAGGTCCTGATGAGCGACAGTAGTCAAGTGGTGAACGCCGCGTGCAAGAACCCAATGCCCGGGTGTCTCTGGGACGGCAGCGCTCCCAACGGGATCGTATACATGGCCAAGGTCACCGATCCCTGGGCGCCTCCCGGTACGACCTACCGTTGGAATCAGGCGCCCGGACTTGGTTGTGGGGCGGCTAGCCCAGGCTGCGTGGTGTATTCTGCGTGGACCGTCGGTGCTGACGGGGCACCCGGTGTTTGGGATGGGATCGTGGCACTCGGGGGGGACGACCTCGGGAACTCCACACTGCTTGGGTGCGCCTTTGGCCCTGGGCTTCCGACCACAAGCCCGTGCTAGCGATCTCGGTCAGGTTTTACCCGGCTGAATAGAGGCGCGGTCCGAATGGTAGCACTCTGTGGGGCGGCATTTGAAACGGAACCAGAAGGGCTTCACCTTAATCGAGCTCCTGATTGTCGTGGCCATCATCGGGCTGCTGGCGGCCATCGCCATTGTCAATCTGATCTCGGCCCAGCGGCGGGCCCGGTATTCGCGGGCGGCGGGCGATACCCGCGAGATCGTCACCCAGGCCCTCGTCGTGACCAGCGATTACAACCAAACTCCCGTCACCCAGTTGGGGCTGGTGATGCCTCAGGCCCTCTGGACCACGCCAACTCCCGGGGGTGGTCTTCCCCGGCTGCCACTCTACATGGCGCCCCCGACCGATCCTTGGGCGCCAGGGGGCGTGACCTATCAGTTTGCCGAGGTGGCTCCCCCTGGCGGTGGTGTCATCGAGTCGGGCAACGTCGTCTTCACGGCACACACGATCGGTTCTAACAGCGCCAATGATAGCGGGCCCGTGTGGAATGGCCAGGCCCCTCCGGCCGACGATGATCTTGGAAACTCGACATTGATCGGATGCAGCTTCGGGCCGAACATCGGTATCGCTAACCCCTGTTAGTATCTCTCCCGGCGAGTGCGCGGCGTGACCTGTTCGACGGACGGGTTGTTTTCGATTGGCAGGCCAGGCCTTGCGAGTTCCTCGGCGCTGTGCTATATGCCTCCATAAAGGTCCAATTCTTGCAAGGGCCCTGACGGGACGCCGGGTAACGTCTGCAGGAGGTCTCCATGGTGGTTCTGAAGACCGAAGGCCTGACGAAAGAGTACCGCACCGGCTTCTGGAGAACGCGCGTCCGGGTCCTCCACGACCTCAACCTGGCGGTCCATCAGGGGGAGGTCTTTGGTTATCTCGGCCCGAACGGCGCCGGAAAGACGACCACCCTCAAACTCCTCATGGGCCTGATCTACCCCACCGCCGGTCGCGCCTCGATTCTGGGCCGGGACGTCCAGGACGTCGCGGTCAAGGCTCAAGTCGGTTTTCTCCCGGAGAATCCGTATTTCTACGACTACCTCACCGGTCGGGAGTTTCTCCACTTCTACGGGCAGCTCTTTGGCATCCCGTACCGTGACAGGCGGCAGCGGATCGAGGAGCTGCTCCAAGCTGTTGGTCTCTCGAAGGCCGCCGAGCTTCAGCTGCGCAAGTACTCCAAGGGGATGCTTCAGCGCATCGGGCTCGCCCAGGCCCTGATCAACGATCCCCAGGTGATTGTCCTGGACGAGCCCACCTCCGGGCTCGACCCGGTGGGCCGCAAGGAGGTGCGGGACCTGATCTTGGACCTCAAGCGGAGAGGAAAGAGCATCTTCTTCAGCACCCACATCGTCCCGGATGTCGAGATGATCTGCGACCGGGTGGGGATCATCGTGGCCGGGCGGCTGGTCCGCGTGGGAACCTTAGAGGAGCTCTTGGGAAGCGAAGTGGAGGGGATCGAGATCACCGCATCGGGGTTCGATGAGGCTGTGGGCAGCCAGATCGCCCAGTGGAGTGTTCGGCCGCCCGTCCAGCACGGCGACACAGTGTTCTTTGCCGTCAGGACGGAAAAGGAGGCTTCTCAGGTCATGGAGTTTCTCCTTGGGCGCGGGGCCTCGGTCCACGCCGTCCACCCCAAGCGGCGGACGCTGGAAGATCTCTTCCTCCAGGAGGTCGCCAAGACGTGAGCGCTTCAAGGTCTGGAGTCTGCGGTCTGTGGTCTGTTATCTGATGTCCAAGATCTCGGCCATCACCCTGAATACCTTCAAAGAGGCGGTCCGGGACCGGATCCTCTATGCTATCCTCGCCTTTGCCATCGCCATGATCGGCAGCACCTTCATTCTGGCGACGATCGGCGTCGGGAGCGGGCCGAAGATCATTCGCGATATCGGGCTGGGGTTCATCTCCATCTTCGGAACGCTCATTGCCGTCTTCATCGGGATCGGTCTGGTCCATAAGGAAATCGACCGGCGGACCATCTACACCATCGTATCCAAGCCGATCCACCGTTTTCAGTTCATCCTCGGAAAGTATCTCGGCCTGATCCTCACCCTCTTTGTCAACGTCACGATCATGACGTGGGCGTTGATGGGCCTCATCTTCATCGGTGAAGGCTTCTGGGATTTCCGCCTGCTTGCCGCGAGCGGCATGATACTTCTGGAGCTCATGGTGGTCACGGGCATCGCCGTGCTCTTCTCAGCTTTCTCCACCCCCGCCCTCAGCGCCATCTTCACCCTGTCCTTCTTCGCCATCGGACGCCTCCTGGACGATCTCCGGCTGTTCGGCGAGCACTACGCCGGGCCGGTTGGACGGGCGGTGATTCGGACATTCTACTACCTCCTGCCGAATCTGGGGCGGTTCAACGTCAGCGCCGAGGTGGTCCATGGGGTCCCCCTGGGGGAAGTGGTTTCTGGGGTGACGATCCTCTACGGATCGCTGTACGTGGTAGCCCTCCTGGCGCTGACGAGCCTGATCTTTCAGAATCGGGATTTTCGATGAAGATGAAGAAGATCAGCGTCCTCTGGGCGAGCCTCTTCTCGCTGGCCCTGGTGGGGTCGGTTCTTGCGGCGCGAGGGCTCGAGGGCAGAGGGGGCGTGGGCCGCATCGCGGACGACTCCCTCTACCTCCCGTCAGCGACCTTTCTGCGATACGCCTCCCTCGGGTACCGGACGGTGCTGGCGGACCTTATGTGGATCCGGGCGACCCAGTATTTCGGCGGTCAGCTGGAGGTTCGGAAGGCGGCTCCGGAGAAGCATAGGTTCCTGTACCCGCTGCTGGATCTGACCGTCTCGCTCGATCCCCACTTCATTGGCGCCTATCGGTTCGGCGGGCTGCTGCTCACGGTGGTGAAGAGGTATGAACAGGCCGTCGCGTTTTACGAGAAGGGCTACGCCGCCAATCCCGGTGATTGGGAGAATCCGCATGATCTCGGGCGCCTGTACTATCTCGAGTTGAAGGACAATGAAAAGGCCCTGCACTGGTGGAAGATTGCCAACGATCTCCCGGGGCGTCCGGATTACATACCGCGCTTTGTTCCACTCCTCTACCTGGAGACCGGCCAGCGCGAGATCGCGGTCGAGCTCTGGCTCGAGATGTACCGGTCCACTGATAACGAATGGCTCCGGGGTGTGATCCGGGGGCGCCTTGAGAAGTTGGGCGTCGAGATCCAGTGAGGGAACGGCTGCCTTGCTGCGCAAAGATGCTGATGGAGAAAGCACATGCAATCGACGAAGAGCGAACTAGCACCTTCTGAGATCCGTCGAGTTCATCTGGCGCTTCTCGTCTGCTTCTTCCTTTCGGGGGCGACGGGCCTCGTTTACGAGGTGGTCTGGACTCGGATGGCTGGCCTTGTCTTCGGCAACACGGTCTATGCCGTGACGACCGTCCTTGCCGCCTTTTTTGGCGGATTGGCCCTGGGAAGCTACCTGCTGGGTCCTGTTGCTGATCGCGCCAGGAGGCACGTTCATCTCTATGGCCTCATGGAGATAGGGATCGGGCTGTATTGCCTGTGCACCCCGTTGCTCTTCCGAGGAGTGGAAAAGATCTATCTCGCCTCCTATCAAATGGGCCGCGAAAACCTGCTGCTGTTCACCCTCTTCCAGTTCGGTCTCGTGTTTCTCATCCTGGTGGCCCCCACGACCCTCATGGGTGGCACCCTGCCGGTCCTGAGCCGATACTTTGTGCGCAGGGAAGCAGAAATTGGCTACGGCGTGGGTGGGATCTATGCCCTGAATACCGCCGGCGCCGTGGTGGGGACGATCGGCGCCGGTTTCGTTCTCCTCCCGGTTATGGGAGTAGGTGACACGATTTGGTTCACCGCCACCCTCAACCTGGGCATTGGGCTGCTCTGCGTGGCGTTTTCGCGACGTCTGCCGGCCCTTCAGGCAGAGGGCGTGGCTCAAGAGGTTGGACGTCTCCCGGAAGCCAGGGATGACCAGCGGGTCCTCGTGGGCAGGCTGCATCTTCGGCCGACCGTGCTGGTCGCCCTGATGTTCGGCATTGCGGGTGGTGCGTCCATGATCTATGAGATCGCCTGGACGCGGGCCCTGTCCCTGGTGCTGGGCAGCTCTGTCTACGCCTTTACCACCATGCTGGCCACCTTTCTGATTGGCCTGGCCGGCGGCAGCTATGCCTTCTCCCGTCTCTTTCGCGACAAGGAGGAGTTGCGCCCCAACTCGTTCGGCTGGCTCGAGATCTTCATCGGGTTCTCTTCGCTGTTGACCATCCCCTTCTTCGATCGGCTGCCGGATCTCTTTTTGCGGATGGCGGGGCTGGTCAACTTTTCCTTTGGAGGGCTCCAGGTCATCCAGTTTGTGGTGAGTTTTTTCGTCATGATCATCCCTACCCTGTTGATCGGCGCGACCTTCCCCTGTGTGGTCAAGATCTGCACACGGCACGTCCAGCACCTCGGTGGCAACATCGGCACCCTGTACGCCATCAATACCTTTGGATCGATCCTCGGATCCTTCCTGGGGGGCTTCTTCTTCATCCCGTGGATGGGTGCGCAGAACGCCTTGACCCTTGCAGCCTTTCTCAATCTCGTGATCGGGGGGATCCTCGTCTCCCTGACATGGATGGAGGCGCGAGCCTGGCGAGCCAGTGCCGGAGCGGCGATGGCCTGCGTTGCCATCATCCTGGCCTTCCTGATCCCTCGGTGGGATCCCCATCTCATGGCAAGCGGGGTCGCCGTCTACGGGCAAAGGTACCTCACGAGCGGACCGAACCTCGGGCTCGATGAGCTCGCCAAAGCCGATGACCTCCTCTTTTTCAAGGAAGGCCTCAATGCGACTATTTCTGTCCATCAAAAGGGCAGGGGGCGATTTCTGAAGACGAATGGGAAAACCGACGCCAGCAATAACCTGGACATGCATACCCAGTTGATGTCCGGTCATATCCCGCTCTTCCTTACTTCAGGATCGAAGAAGGTCCTGATCATCGGCATGGGGAGTGGGGTGACCGCGGGGGCGGTAGCCAGACACCCGGTGGAGCAGATCGACGTCGTCGAAATTGAGCCGGCAGTGGTTGAGGCGGCGGCCTTCTTTGAAAAGGAAAATCGCAGCGTCCTCCAGGATCCTCGCCTCAAGGTGGTCATCGCCGATGGGCGGAATTTCCTGCTGAGCACGCCCGCCACGTATGACGTCATCATCTCCGAGCCCTCCAATCCCTGGATCAGCGGCATCGGCAATCTCTTCACCCTTGAATTCTACCAGGCGGCCAGGGCCAGACTGGCTCCCGACGGGGTGATCTGCCAGTGGATCCAGATCTATAATATCCTGCCGCAAGACCTCAAGATGGTGATCAGGACATTTCGGACTGTATTTCCCCACACCACCATCTGGCAGACCCTCGGCGGGGACTTCCTCCTCATGGGAACGATGAAGCCTCTCGTGGTGGATCTTGCGCATTGGCGAGAGGCTGCAGCCCTTCCCGGGCTCATGGAGGATCTCAGGTCTTTAGGCTTCGATTCCGCGGAGGCGGTCTTGGCAGATTTCGTCTTGGGGGAGCAGGATGCTGCCCTTTTCAGTCAGAATGCGGCGCTGAACAGCGACGATCTTCCCTTCCTCGAATTTTCAGCCCCGACGAGCCTGTACCTCGAGACCGTTCGGCTGAATCAAAGCCTCGCCCGAAGTTATCGGCGACAAGAACTCCCTCCCATCGCGGGGGGTGCACCGGGGATGCTGAGTTCCGCCGAGTTCCGGTTCCACCTCGCCAAGGCGGTGTGGGGCAAGAGGGATACGGAAGAGGCCCTTCGCCATGTGAATCTGGCCCTGGTGCACAGTCCGCATCATCTCCCCTCGCTTATCCTCCGGGCAGAGCTATGGCAGCAAGAGAAGCTGCCACTTCGTGCGGTGGCAGACCTCGAGACGGCCCTGAAGGTGGACCCGCGTCATCCCCGGGCCCTCTTCAGGATGGCGATCCTCCACCATCAGCAGCGCCTTCCCAAACAGGCGGAAGAGTATGCGCGGAAGGCCATCGCGGCCCAGGAGCATCTGGCCGACGCCCATTTCCTCCTCGGACAGCTTCTCATGGCGCGGGGACAGGCAGAGGAGGCGAGACGCGCCTACCAGAAGGCGGCAGACCTCCGTCCAGATGCCCCGACCACCTTCGCCCGTCTGGGAGAGGCCCTAATGGCGGTCGATGCCGTCCCCCAGGCCATTGAGGCATACCGCAGGGCCCTTGGCCTCGCCCCCGAGGGTGCCGAGCTGCATCTCTCCCTCGCGCAGGCGCTGGATCGGGGTGGAGAGCAGGAGGAAGCTTTTCGTCACTACGGGGAGGCCATCCGGCATAACCCCCGTCTTGCGGCTGCCTACGTTGGCCGTGCCAAGTATCATGTGCGTCACCAAGAGCATCGGCGGGCCTTCGACGAACTTGCGCAAGGGGCGAGGAGGAACCCGGACGATCTCTCCCTCTTGCGGTATCTCGATGAGGTCATAGCCGAGGTCAAGTAGCGAGGATCCTCAGGATCGCAAGCCGTGAATAATCCCTTGGGCGTCGCGGTCAGCTTCGTGTTGGGACTCATCGTGGGGAGTTTTGGCAATGTCTGCATCCATCGACTCCCCCAGGGTGAGAGCGTCGTTATCCCCGGCTCCCGATGTCCCAATTGTCGGACGGCGATTAAGGCATATGACAATATCCCCGTTCTCAGCTTCCTTCTCCTCAAGGGGCAGTGCCGGAGCTGCGGACACCGGATCTCTTGGCAGTACCCGGTCGTCGAGCTCCTCACCGGCTCTCTCTTTGCGGTGACCGTCCTCCGATTCGGCCTCACGTGGCATACAGGCATCCTGTGGGCTTTTGTCGCGGCGCTGGTAATTGTCACCTTTATCGACCTCGAGCATCAGATCGTCCCCGACGTCATTACCCTTCCCGGGATCGCCATCGGCCTCACCTGGAGCGTCTTGGCCTGGTTCTTGATCAGGGGGGATGGGATCCCCGCGGCTTTCTCCCCGCCGACCCCCCTTGAGGCGCTCGCGGGAACTCTCGTCGGTGGGGGCATCCTGTATCTCGTGGCGGTCCTGAGTCGGGGGGGGATGGGGGGCGGGGACATCAAGCTCACCGCGATGGTGGGCGCCCTGCTGGGGTGGCGCGCGGCGCTCCTCACCATCTTCCTCGGGACGCTCACGGGATCGGTCATCGCCCTCTTCCTGCTCGCCTCGGGGAGGAAGGGTCGTAAGGACCCTATGCCCTTCGGGCCCTTTCTGGCCCTGGGGGCGATCCTGGCCCTCTATTGGGGGGACGATCTCATCGCAGGGTACGTTCGTCTGGTGCGATGGCGTCTGTAGGCGCCTGCGAGCGTTCCAGCAGTCAAGGGCTGACAGCTGATAGCTGGAGCGGAAGCGGAATGCGGGCAGTCGTTCAACGGGTGCGCCGGGCTGCGGTGAACGTCGGCGAACGGGCCGTGGCCCAGATCGGCCCTGGCCTCATGATCTTTGTTGGGGTGGGCAGGGATGATGGAGAAGGCGAAGTCGGCTGGATGGCAGAGAAGATCGCTCACCTGCGGGTCTTTGAAGATGTTGAGGGGCGTATGGATCGCTCCCTGCTAGAGGTCGGCGGGGAGGCCTTGGTGGTCTCCCAGTTTACCCTGTACGGCGATGTCCGAAAGGGTAGGCGTCCCGATTTCACGGCAGCGGCTAGACCGGCAGAGGCGGAACCGATGTACCAGCGGTTTGTCCGGGATCTGCGCGGACGGGGGGTGCCGGTTCAGTCGGGGGTCTTTGGGGCGCGGATGCTGGTCGAGCTGGAGAACGATGGTCCGGTCACCCTTCTCCTGGAAACCCCAGACCGCAGATACCAGAGTCTTTCAGGGCCGAGGACTGAGGACTGATGGGTAACCTGCACACCTTCCTTGATGAGTTCTTGAACGCCATGACGGTAGAGCGGGGAGTTGCGGACAACACCCGGGCGGCTTACTCGCGCGATCTTGGAAGATATCTGGTCTTCCTGGAGAAGCAGGGGCTCTCGTCCCCCGGTGACGTGTCTCTTGCGCATCTCCAGGCTTTCCTCGCGGGGCTGCGGGCCTCCGGTCTCGCCCCCCGCTCCGTCGCCAGGGCGATCTCGGCTCTGAGAAGCTTCCATCGGTTCCTGGCCGCCGAGGGGTACGTCCGCAGTGACCCCACGTCCCTGCTTCGGCTTCCCCGAGTGTCCCGGCCACTCCCGAATGTCCTCTCCACCGACGAGGTCGAGCGGTTGCTCAAGACCCCCGATGTCTCAAAACCACGAGGGCTCAGGGATAAGGCGATGCTCGAGCTTGTGTACGCGACCGGCTTACGGGTTTCGGAACTCCTCTCCGCCCCCCTGACCGCCTTGGACCCGACGGTCGGCTTCATCCGTTGCCTGGGCAAGGGAGCCAAGGAGCGGATCGTCCCCGTGGGATCTTCCGCGCTCCAGTGGCTAAAGGAGTATCTCACCCGGGGCCGGCCATCCCTCGCTGCCGAGCGAGAGACCCACTTTCTCTTTCTGGGGCGAGACGGCCGGCGCCTGACCCGCCAGGCCTTCTGGAAGAGTATCCGATCATACGCAGGAAAGGCCGGGGTCCTCAAACGAATCACCCCCCATACGCTGCGCCACTCCTTTGCCACGCACCTGCTCGAACGCGGTGCGGACCTGCGTTCCGTGCAACTGATGCTCGGTCACGCCGACATCTCGACCACGCAGATCTACACCCACGTCAGTCGGGCCCGTCTCCGCGAGATCCATGAACGGTTCCACCCCCGCTCCTGATCCCGATCCCCAACAGCGAACACCCAACACCCATCACCCAATGCCCGGCACTCACCACCCATCACCGTCCGCCTTGACCCACCTCCGGTGACGTGTTATAAGGAGACGGGCTACCAGAGGGGGCAGTGATGGCGAGACCGCCACACCCCGGCGGAGCGTCTGGTAGGGAGGGTCATGGTCGGGCCTGATCCCAGGCAAGGCATCACCGTCCGTCGAGGCGGTGATGCCTTGTTTCTTTGGGGCAGGTCCATTGCGGCCTGGGAGGGAGAGGAGTGAGGACCCGATCGCGCGATCACGTCACCGCTGTTCCCTACGAGGGGGTGGCCCTGCTGGCCGACCCGCTCTACCGGTATATTCAGTTCACGGTGCCGATGCAGGGAAAAGAGGAACAGACGGAGAAGGATCTGATCGACAGCCCCTGGATGCAGCGTCTGCGGATGATCCATCAGCTCCAGGGCGCCTGGTGGGTCTATCCGGCCGCAGAGCATAGCCGCTTTCAGCATGTCCTCGGCGTGATGCACCTGGCCGGCCGGTTTGCCGACCAGCTCTATGGGAGCCTCAGGGCGGTCTTCCCGCGGACCTGCCCCTCCCAGGAGTACATCCGGGAGCTCCTCCGGGTGACCGGACTGCTCCACGACATCGGCCACGGGCCGTTCGGACACTTCTTCGACGAGAACTTTCTGAAGACATACGATCTCGATCACGAGCAACTCGGGCAGGCGATCATCGTGAATAAGCTGGGGAAGATCATCCGCGGAATCCGACGGAGCCCGGTGGGTTCTCTTGAGAAGGGTGAGTCGTTAGATCCGCACCATGTGGCCTTCCTCATCCGCAAGCCCAAGCCCCGCGAGGCCGACCGGGCACCGGAGTGGCTCAGATTTCTCCAGCCGGTTTTCTCCGGCATCTACAGTGCCGACAACATGGATTACATCCAGCGAGATGCCTATATGACCGGCTTCTCCCTGGACATGGTCGATGTGGAGCGGCTCCTCTTCTATACTTTCTTTACCAAGAAGGGGTTGACGCTGCACCAAGCCGGGTCGTCGAGCCTCCTCCGATTCGTCAATGCCCGGGTCGCCATGTATTCCGACGTCTATTTCCACCGGACGAACCGCGCCATGGACCTGCACATGAAAGAAATCTTTCCCGAGACCATGCGGCTCCTCTTCCCCCGGAATCCCCTGCAGGCGCTGGACCGGTATCTGGAGCTCACCGACTGGTCCCTCCTGCAGGAGGTGATGAAGTGGCCCCGAGCACAGGACGCCAAGAAGCGGGCCCTGGGTCGCGAGTGGCGGAAGATTCTGAACCGCAGGGTGAAGTGGAAAATGGCCTACGTCTCTCCCCCACTCTCCATACCGGAAAGCGAGCAGGCGGTCCGTTTTGAGAACGCGGAGGAGCTCGAGCGCGCCGTCCGGAAGCAGCTCCCTGAGCGTCTCCGCCATATCCCGTTCCGGGTGGACCTCGCGGCTCAGGACACGCGCCCCGTCAATCCATTGGCCGAGGGGAGCAAGCGGATTCACATTTTCAACCCCTCGACGGGGGACGTCTCCCCGTCGCCTCTGCGGGAGCTCTTCAAGAATATTCCCCCCAAGGTGGCCCACTGCCGGGTCTTCGCCCTGAGCCACGCCCATGACCGGCAGCTCTCGGTCGCCACAGCGAGGGCACTCAATGTCGGCGGGGAGGAGATCGTCTCGACCAACATCTAAGCGGTCCCGCCGTCCCTGGCGGTCATCGGTGTGCGGTGAATCGCTGAACGGGCGGCACTCTTATTGCACGGGTAAGAGGGCATGAAGTTTCAAAACTGCCGCACGCAAGTCGTTCGCTGGTTTCGGATCACCCTCGTCCTCGTGGTCGTCGCAGGCTGCTCCCACAAGCCGGAGGATCTGACGGCGGACGTCGCACAGCTCATCGATGAGGCGGGCGCCGATGTCGCTTTGGCCGTTCTCGATCGGCGTCTGAATCTGGCCCCCCACAACAGCGCCATCCGGCTCCTCAAGGCTAAACTCCTGGTCGATACCCGCGCCGTGGATGAGGCGCTCCGGGAATATCAGGAACTGTGTCGGACCGAGGGGGATCCTTGTTCCGAACTGTTGGGCCGCATCCTGAACGCGTACCTTCGAGAGGAGATCGAAGCTGGGGGCGCGGACCGCGTTCGAGCGGCTCCGCTGGTGGCCTCTCTGGTAGATCCTGCGGTCCTGCCGCTCTTGTATGAGCTGGCTTCGAAAGGGGATCCCGCGGCCCGAACAGTCGCCATCGACGCGTTAGGTCGGCTCGCGTCGCCTTCCGCCCTTGCCTTCCTCACCGGGCTTCTGCGCGATCCGGACCCGTCTGTCCGGGCCCAAGCCGCCAGGCGTCTGGGGCGGTCGGGTGTCGAAATGGCCACCGCGCATCTCGGTGCGCTCCTCGAGGACGAGCGGGAGGCGGTGCGGATGGCCGCGGCCGAGGGCTTGGCTCGAGCGGGAGACCATCGGGCCACCCCCGTGCTGCTCCAGGGCCTGAGCTCGTCGCAGGCCTCCATGCGGATGCAGGCGGCCGAGGCATTAGGCCTGTTGGGAAAGCGAGAGGTCGCGCCGGCACTCCTCGAGCTCCTCACCGATCCGGATGACTATGTCCGACTATACGCAGCAGAGGCGTTAGCCCGACTCGGCGAGTCGGAGGGGCTCACGCTGCTGCACCGGACCCTCGAGCATCCCTCCGTCTCTCTCCGCCTGTACGCGGCCGAGGCATTTTCGAATCTCGGCGACTCGTCCCCGCGTCCACTCCTCCATCGGGTCGTCGCGGACCCCGGGATGGCGAAGGGAGTCCGGCTCTACTCCGCCTGGATCCTCGGCAGGCTGGAGGATCCCTCGGGGATTGAGCACATCCGAGGCTTCCTTCAGGATGCCGACCCCTACGTCCGCCTTCGGGCTGCGTGGACGCTCGGGGAAATCGGAAACCCTGAAGCCTCTCACATCCTCCGTGCGGCCCTTCAGGATCAGGAACGGGCAGTCCGGATCCACGTCGCCTGGGCCCTGTACCGTCTCGTCCAACAGCGCCCCCATCCGCGCGGGTGAGACTCGCGCACGCATGCGGGATCGATTCTGCTATAATGTCTGCATTTCCGAGGCGTTCCTTGCTCTTCCGGAAGCTCGCAGAGAACTTCGAGCTCTGCGTCTATAGCCTCGGGCATATCCGAGCGGAGCTCACGCGCCTGCGCAACCGGACCCTGCAGCGGATCTGGGGGACCCTGCTGAGTTAAGGCTCGCCAGCCGCTGGCCCCCCATGAAAGAGGGGGAGAGGGACGATGACCCGCGCGATCATCCACGTGGACATGGACGCCTTCTATGCGGCGGTGGAGCAGCGGGACCATCCGGCCTACCGCGGGCGGCCGGTGATTGTGGGGGCAGACCCCAGAGCGGGGAAGGGACGAGGGGTGGTTGCGGCCTGCTCCTACGAGGCCCGGGCCTTCGGGGTCCGCTCCGCCATGCCCATCTCGAGGGCCTATCGCCTCTGTTCCCGCGGCATATTCCTCCCCGTGCGGATGGACCGATACGAAGAGGTGTCCGGCCGGATCTTTGGGATTGTGCGACGTTACACCGATCTGGTCGAGCCGCTCTCCATTGACGAGGCATTTCTGGACGTCACAGGGAGTCGCCGCCTCTTCGGAGAAGCGGTAGCCATCGGAGAGCGGATCAGGGCCGAGATCAGAGAGCACGAGGGGCTTACGGCCTCGGTCGGGGTGGCCCCGAACAAGTTCCTCGCCAAGATCGCGTCGGATCTTGAGAAGCCGGATGGTTTCGTCGTCGTCCGGCCGGAGGAGGTCGAGGCCTTTCTCAGGGATCTCCCGGTGGCGCGCCTGTGGGGGGTGGGCGAGAAGACGGGTGCGATCCTTCGGGGTTTGGGGATCCAGACCATCGGCGAGCTGAGCCGCTGGCCGGAGGAGGCCCTTTGCCGTCGCCTCGGGACGGTGGGGGAGCAGCTTCACCGCCTGGGCCGGGGCATCGACGACCGCCCCGTCGTCCCGGAGGCGATGGCCAAATCGATGGGGGCAGAGACCACATTTGCCGTCGATTGCGAGGATCCTGGCCGCATCCGGCAGAGCCTCCTCCGCTTGGCCGAGCGCGTGTCGGCTCGGCTCCGGCGGGAGGGCCTTGCGGGCTCGACGATCACCGTGAAGATCCGCTTTGCCGACTTCACGACCCTGACGCGTGCCCTGACCTTGCCCGCGGCCGTCACCCTCACCGACGAGATCTATCACCCCGCCCTGTCCCTCGTCCATAAGGTCCCCCTGGAGGGACGCAAGGTCCGACTTTTGGGCATCGCCGTCTCCAAGCTCACCCCCAAGGCCGCCCCCGGTCAGATGCCTCTCTTTCCGTCGGATCCGCGAAGGGAAAACGCTGCACGGGCCGTGGATGAGATCCGGCGCCGATTCGGCGAGGCCGGGATCGTCCGGTTGAGCCTCCTCCCTTCGGGCTCCCGGGAGGCGGGACGGTGAGTCAGCCCCAGCTGCTCGAGGGGACCCTCGTCCGGGTGAACTACTCTGATGCGGAGACGGGGTATGTCGTGGCGCGCCTCGAGGTTCCTGGTCACCCCGGCCCGGTGACGGTGGTGGGGAATCTTTGGGGGGTCACCCCCGGGGAGCCCATCCGCCTCAGGGGACAGTGGGTCCGCCACGCGCGGTACGGGGAACAATTCAAGGTCGAGGCGTACGAAAGCATCCTTCCCACCTCGGTGGCTGCCATCGAGCGCTATCTCGCCTCCGGCCTCATCAGGGGGATCGGCCCCGCCTTCGCGCGGCGGTTGGTTGAGGCCTTCGGTCCCGAGACGCTCCGGGTGATCGACGAGGAACCGGAGCGTCTCCTCACGGTCGACGGGATCGGGGAGTCGCGTCTCAACCGGATCCGAGCCGCCTGGACCGAACAGCAGAACCTTCGAGGGCTCATCCTCTTCCTGCAGGAACATCAGATCTCCCCCACCTTTGCCCTGCGAATCTCACGGGCCTATGGTCCCGAGGCTCCGGATGTGATTCGGGAGGATCCCTATCGGTTGGCGCGGGACGTGGCGGGCATCGGCTTCAAGACCGCCGACCGGATCGGAGCGTCCCTGGGGGTGGCCAGCGATTCCCCAAAGCGATGCGCCGCCGGGCTGCTGTATCTCTTGCATGAGGCAGCCGAGGCAGGGCATGTCTACTATCCCGCCTCGCGCCTCTGCCAGGAGGGGCTCACCCTCCTGGGGATCAGAGGGGAGGAGCTGCTTCGGGAGACCCTCGCTCGGCTCCACGAAGAAAAGGCGGTGGTCTGCGAGTCTCTCAACGGAGACAGCGCCGTCTACCTCGCCCCTCTGTATCAGGCCGAGGAGGGGGTGAGCCTTCGGTTGGCCCTTCTGGCCAAGGCACCTCGTCTCGGTCCCCGCATCGATCTGGGCCGGGCCATCCAGTGGGCGGAGACGCGGGTCGGACTCCACTTCACTGTCGGGCAGCGGGAGGCGCTCCACAAGGCCCTTGAGGCGAAGGTCCTGATCATCACCGGCGGCCCGGGGACGGGAAAGACGACGCTGCTCAAGGCGCTCATCGAGATCCTTGAGGGCAAGCGAGTGCGGTTGTCGCTCGCGGCCCCCACCGGCCGGGCGGCGAAGCGGATGGCAGAGGCCACCGGGCGGGAGGCCAAGACGATTCACCGACTCCTGGAGTTCGCCCCGAAGGAGAGGCGGTTCAAGCGAAACGAGGTCTCCCCCCTCGCAGTGGATCTTGTCGCCGTGGACGAGGCCTCGATGGTCGACGTCGTCCTCATGGACCAGCTGCTCCGGGCCCTGCCGCCGATGGCGGCTCTCATCCTGTTGGGAGACTGCGACCAGCTCCCCTCCGTCGGTCCCGGCTCCCTCCTCCACGATGTGATTGCGTCGGCGTCGGTTCCGGTGGTGCGCCTGACGGAGATCTTTCGCCAGGCGAAGGAGAGCCATATCGTGGTGAACGCCCATCGGGTGAACCGGGGCGAGTTTCCCCATCTCACGCCCTTCGGGATGGCGGACTTCGCCTTCATTGAGTGTGAAGACCCGGAGACCGTCCGGGGCCAAGTGGCAGCCCTGGTGACCCGGCAGATCCCCGAACGATACGGCCTGGACTCTCTCAAGGATATCCAGGTCATTACCCCGATGAACCGGGGCCCCCTCGGGACGACTGCGCTCAATCAGGAGCTCCAGGCGGCGCTGAACCCTGATGGCGAGGCGATTACGGGGAGCCAGCTCCGGGTGGGGGACCGGGTGATGCAGGTGCGGAATAATTATGACAAGGAAGTGTACAACGGTGACATCGGCTGGATCGTTCGGATGGACCCGGAAGAGCAGCAGATCTGTATCCGGTTCGACCAGGCGGAGGTGGTCTACGACTGGAGCGACCGGGAGGAGCTCCAGTTGGCCTACGCCATTTCGGTCCACAAGAGCCAGGGGAGTGAGTATCCCGCCGTCGTCTTCCTGCTCCACACCTCGCACTACATCATGCTCCAGCGCAACCTGCTCTACACGGCCCTCAGCCGCGGAAGACACCTCGTCGTCATGGTCGGCACCCGACAGGCCGTCGCGATTGCGGTGCGCAGTGCCCGGACCCGGGAGCGCTACAGTCGCCTGCCGGACCGCCTCCGCCGGCATCTGGCGGGGAAGGCATCGTGAGGTATCCGCGCGTCACGGTCGTGTGTCTCTTCGGGCTGCTGCTGACGGCCTGTGTCGGGCGCGAACAGCGTGCGATCGGCGTCTATCATCAAGTCCGTCCGGGCCAGACCCTTTTCCGGATCGCCAAGACCTATGGGGTAGGGGTTGCGGAGCTGAGCCGGGTCAACCGGATCGCCGATCCTGCAGATATTGAGGTCGGGGATCGTCTCTTCATTCCTGGGGCGCGGCGGGTCCTGGAGGTTCCCAGTTACCGGTCGGAAGAGACAGCGATGCTCGAGCGGCAGCTTCCGGCGCGAGAAACAACGCCTGCGCGGGTCCAGTTCGCGTGGCCGGTGAAGGGAAAGATCATTGCCCGTTTCGGGGGCGAGAATGAGCTCAAGAATAACGGGATTGCCATCGCCGTGCCGCAGGGGACCCCGATTCGGGCGGCAGAGCGGGGAAAGGTGATCTACAGCGGGGCGGATCTGCGCGACTACGGCAACCTGATCGTCATCGATCATGACGGGGGGTTCGCCACGGTGTATGCCCACAATCAGGTGAATCTCGTGAAGAGGGGGGAGAGGGTGGGCAGAGGGCACGTCATCGCCAAGGTGGGAATGACCGGGATCGCCGAGACTCCGTACGTCCACTTCGAGATCCGGCAGAACGCCAAGGCCAAAGACCCTCTCGCCTTTCTTGAGTGATGCGGCCCATTCCTCGGGTTCGGGCGCCACGGCTTCTGAGGCGCCTGCCGCGCCGACAGCAAGAGGTGCTCGAGGCCGCCGCAGTGCTCGGAGAGCGGCGGGGAGTATCGGTGTATCTCGTGGGGGGGCCGGTGCGGGATCTGATCCTGGGGTCTCCCGGCACGGACCTGGACATTACCGTGGCGGGCAATGCCGTGCCGTATGCGGAGGCGCTGGCTGCCTCGCTGGGAGCACGGGTCACGATTCACCCTCGGTTTGGAACGGCCACCCTCATCCTTCAAGACGGCCTGCGCCTTGATGTGGTCACCGCCAGGCGGGAACAGTACCGCCATCCGGCCGCCCTTCCTCAGGTGTTTCCAGCAACGATTGACGAGGATCTCTTCCGCCGGGACTTCACCATCAATGCGATGGCGGTCCGGCTCGCCTCGGGGGGCGGGGAACTGCTCGATCCCTTCGGCGGACTCACGGACCTCAGGGGAAGGCGCCTGAGGGCCCTCCATGACGAGAGCTACCGGGATGATCCCACGCGGATCCTGCGGGGAGCCCGGTACGCCGCTCGGTATCGCCTCCGCTTCAGCGTCCGGGACCGGCGCCGTATCGAGAGCGCCCTGGCGGAGAGCATGCTGCAGCGGCTCTCGGGGGATCGGCTGTTCCGGGAAATGCAGTTGGTGCTCCACGAGGCTGCCCCCGAGGCGGTGTTGAAGATGCTTGAGGGACTTGGGGTCCTGAGGGCACTGGACCCCGCCCTGACCCTTGATCTCCGCGCGGTGGCCCAGATGAGACGCGTTCGCCGGGGCTGGCAACGTTACCGCCACCTGGGGGTCTCCCCGCGGCCTGAGTTGTGGCGAGTCTATGTCCTCATGCTTCTGCGATCGGTCCCTGCCCGGGTTCGTCGCCGGGTCGGAGGACGTCTCGGACTCAAAGGCCCACCCTTGGCGGCGCTGATGGGGGAACTCAGGGGCCTTCCGCTGCTTCAAAGGCAGTTGGAAGGGGGGCGGCTTGGGGCGAGCCGTCTTCGACATCTCCTGGATCGCGCCTCGCCCGAGTCGCGTCTTTTGCTCTGGGCTGGATCGGGAAGGGTCAGGCGCAGGGTCGAGCGCTATCTCACCCGCCTGGCCTTCGTGAAGCCCGCGCTCACCGGCCGGGACCTGAAAGAGTTCGGCTTCGTCCCAGGCCCCACCTACCGCCGGATCATGGACATGTTGCTCAGGGGGCGGTTAGATGGACACCTGAAGAGCCGCGAGGAGGAGATCGCGCTCGTCCGGCAGCGCTTCGGCCGGCCCCACTGAGTTCGCGCCGATTGACAAAGGGCGGCCCGTTTGATAGCGTCTTTCCAATCCGCCATCACTCCCATTTCCCCCTTGACGGGAGTCAGGTCCTGTCGGGTCTCTTGGGGCTCACACCGACGCTGAGGCATCGAGGCATGGAACACCCCGGGGTGATCGTGCTGCTCGGCCTCATCTTTCCGGGGCGGTGGGCGGCGCGATTCCGCCAGTGATCTGGCTGCTTGGGGCAGTGCCGACGTTACGGAGGGTGTGCTGAGGAACCGGATACGCAAGGGACGGGTCCTGAGTGGCATGCGGCCTACAGGGCGGCTTCATCTGGGCCATCTCTTGGGGGCCCTGGAGAACTGGAGGCGGCTGCAGGATGAGTACGAATGCTATTTCTTTGTGGCGGACTGGCACGCCCTGACGTCTGACTATGCCGATACCAGCCACCTCAAAGAATACATCCGCGAGATTGTCCTCGACTGGTTGAGTGCAGGCATCGACCCCGAGAGGGCGGTTCTCTTTGTGCAATCCCGCCTCCCGGAACATGCAGAGCTCCACCTCCTTCTCTCCATGATCACCCCCCTCCCGTGGCTCGAGCGGAATCCCACGTACAAGGAGCAGCTGCAAGAGATGACCAACAGGGACCTCAGCACGTTCGGGTTCCTCGGCTACCCCGTCCTGCAGGCGGCAGACATCCTGATCTATCAGGCCAACTTTGTCCCGGTGGGGGTGGACCAGCTGCCCCACATCGAACTGACCCGCGAGATCGCCCGCCGGTTCAATCATCTCTATAAGCCGGTCTTCACCATCCCCGAGGCGATGCTCACCGAGTTTCCCAAGATTCCAGGGACCGACGGTCGCAAGATGTCCAAGAGCTACGACAATTGCATCTACCTGTCGGACCCTCCTGAGGCGGTTGAGAAGAAGATCAAGCCGATGGTCACCGACCCGGCTCGCGTCCGTCGGACCGATCCAGGCAACCCTGACGTCTGCCCGGTCTACGACCTCCATAAGATTTTTACGCCGAAGGCGGAGCGGGAGAGCTATGTGGTTCCAGGGTGCCGGACGGCGGCCATTGGCTGTCTCGACTGCAAGGGGGTCCTGCTCACGCACATGCTTCCGGTCCTCACCCCGATCTATGAGCGGCGGGTGGCGCTCGCCGAGCGAGTCGGGCAGGTGGAGGACATTCTCGTCGCGGGGACGGAACGGGCCCGGAAGGTGGCGCGTGAAACCCTGCATGCGGCCAAGGATGCCATGGGGATCTAAAGCAAACGCACAAAGTGCGTTTACTTTGGAGCAATGGAGCAGTGGAACAATAGAGTGATTTTGGAGGCGCAATGCCCCATTGCGGTCTAATGTTCTATTGCTCGATTGTCACAAGATGAAATGCGTTTGTATTAATATCTTCTCGGCTCAAAGACGTTGACGGGCGCTAGATATTGGGGTAGATTAGGGGACACAACACCAAATCGTGGGGACGGGAGAGGAGAGGACCAATGCTACACGGGCCGCTCGAAGAGGCGCTGACCTTTGACGACGTCCTGCTCGTTCCGGCCAGATCGGATGTCCACCCCCGCGAAGTAGATATCTCCACCATGCTCACGACGCGCATCCGGATCAATGTCCCCCTCGTCTCCGCAGCCATGGACACGGTGACCGAGGCGCGATTGGCCATTGCCCTGGCTCGCGAGGGGGGGATCGGGATCATCCACCGGGCCTTCTCGGCGGAAAGACAGGCGTCAGAGGTGGATAAGGTGAAGAAGTCTGAGAGCGGGATGATCGTCGATCCCATCACCGTCCGTCCGACCCAGAAGATCCACGAGGCGCTCGCGATCATGGAGCACTACCACATCTCAGGCGTGCCGGTGACTGATGAGGATGGCAGGCTGGTCGGAATCCTGACCAACCGGGACCTCAGGTTTGAAACGAAGCTCGACCTCCCCATCTCGGGGGTGATGACGAAGGATCACCTCGTCACCGTTTCTGTCGGGACCTCTCTGGAGGAGGCGAAGGAGATCCTCCACCGCCATCGGATTGAGAAGCTCCCGGTCGTAGACGAACAGTTCAGGCTGAAGGGGCTCATCACGATCAAGGATATCGAAAAGCGCCGGAGGTACCCGAACGCCTGTAAAGACGACCTGGGACGACTCCGGGTTGGGGCAGCGGTGGGCGTCGAGGAGGATGCCGAGGCTCGGGTCCCCCTCCTCCTGAAGGCGGGGGTGGACATCGTCGTGGTGGACACCGCCCATGGCCACTCTCAGCCAGTCATCGAGACCGTCCGCTGGATCAAGAGGTCCTCTCCGCAAGCGGAGGTCATCGCGGGCAACGTGGCCACCGCCGAGGGCGCGGAGGATCTAATCGAAGCGGGGGTCGACGGGATCAAGGTCGGAATCGGGCCCGGGTCGATCTGTACGACGCGGGTCGTGGCGGGCGCAGGGGTCCCTCAGATTACCGCCATTGCCAACTGCGCAACAGTCAGCGATCGGCGCGGGGTTCCCATCGTCGCTGATGGCGGGGTGAAGTACTCGGGAGACATCACAAAGGCCATCGCCGCGGGGGCCCACGCCGTGATGATCGGGGGGCTGTTCGCCGGCACGGAAGAGAGCCCCGGAGAGACCGTGATCTATCAGGGCCGAAGCTACAAGGTGTACCGTGGGATGGGATCGCTTGGGGCGATGCAGCGCGGGGGACGGGATCGCTACTTTCAGGAGCAGGAGGCCGAGGAGGGCAAGCTGGTCCCCGAGGGGATCGAGGGGCGGGTCCCGTTCCGCGGAACGCTGGCCGCGAACGTCTACCAGTTGGTGGGGGGCCTGAAGTCCGGCATGGGGTACTGCGGTTGCCGCAGCGTGGAGGAGCTCAGGCGGAATGGCCGCTTTGCCAGAATCACGAATGCCGGCCTCCGGGAGTCGCACGTCCATGACGTGATCATCACGAAGGAAGCGCCGAACTACCGCATGGAGAGCTAAAGTAAACGCACCACGTGCGTTTACTTTGGAGCAATGGAGCAATAGAGCAATAGCATAATGGGGTAAGGGTGCTCCATTGCGGTCTAATGGTCTAATGTTCCATTGTCACAGGATGAAATGCGTTTGTAATAGTAGCGGCGGGATGCGGGTCGGTGTTCCACCGCTCAATGCCCATGACTGACACGATCCTGATCCTTGACTTTGGCTCGCAGACCACCCAACTCATCGCTCGGCGGGTCCGGGAGTGCCGAGTCTACTGTGAGATCCTTCCCTGCACCGCGCCGATCCAGCTCATCCGACAGTGTAGTCCAAAGGGGATCATCCTGTCCGGGAGTCCGGCCAGTGTCTACGATCGGGATGCCCCCCTCCTGGATCGAGAGGTGCTGGCGCTGGAGCGGCCTGTCCTGGGGATCTGCTACGGGATGCAGGTCCTGGCCCACCTGCTGGGTGGGAAGGTCGATGCGGCCCAGGTCAGGGAGTACGGCAGGGCCGAACTCCGTATTGACGACGCCTCGGACCTTCTGGCGGGACTGGGATCCGACACGATCGCCTGGATGAGCCACGGGGACAGGATCCTGGCCCTTCCCCCCGAGTGGGCCGCCATCGCGCATACGGAGAACGCCCCCTCCGCTGCCATGCGGCACAGGAGCCGCCCGTGGTACGCCGTCCAGTTTCATCCGGAGGTGATTCACACGCCGGGGGGGCGGCAGATCCTCGAGAACTTCGTCCTCAGGATCTGCGGGTGTTCGCCGACATGGACTATGCGATCCTTCATTGAGAAGGCCGTCGAGGGGATCCGTGAGAAAGTCGGAGGGGAGCGGGTGCTGTGCGCGCTGAGTGGGGGGGTGGATTCCTCCGTCGCGGCGCTGTTGGTTCACAGGGCCATCGGCGATCGTCTGGTCTCTGTCTTTGTCGATAACGGCCTCCTCCGCCAAGGGGAGGCGGAGTCGGTGCTGCGGACGTTTCGGGAACATCTGAAACTCCAGGTCGTCGCCGTCGACGCCTCGGATCGCTTTCTCCGCGCGCTCAAGGGGGTGACGGATCCTGAGGAGAAGCGCAAGATCATCGGGGCCGAGTTCATCCAGGTCTTTGAGGAGGAGGCGCGCCGGTTGGGCCGCTTCGCGTTTCTCGCGCAGGGAACCCTCTATCCGGATGTGATCGAGAGCCAACAGGTCCGCGGCCCTTCCGCCACCATCAAGACCCACCATAACGTGGGCGGGCTCCCCGGCACTATGACGTTCCGGCTGATCGAGCCGCTGCGCGATCTCTTCAAGGATGAGGTGCGGGAGGTCGGGAAGGACCTCGGCCTTCCAGAAACGATCCTCTGGCGTCATCCATTCCCCGGTCCGGGCCTTGCCGTCCGCGTCCTTGGCGAGGTGACAGAAGAGTGCCTGGAGATCCTCCGGGCGGCGGACGCCATTGTCGACGAGGAGCTCAGACGTGCGGGGCTCACTCGGGGCCTCTGGCAGGGCTTTGCCGTCCTCCTGCCGGTGAAAAGCGTGGGGGTCATGGGCGATGCGCGGACCTACGAGAATGTGGTGGGCCTCCGGGCGGTCACGTCCGAGGATGGGATGACCGCGGATTGGGCCAGGATTCCGTTCGAGGTCCTCGGGCTGATCTCTAATCGGATCATCAACGAAGTCAGGGGAGTGAACCGGGTCGTCTACGACATCTCCAGTAAGCCCCCCAGCACCATCGAATGGGAGTAGCCGGCCTCGTCCGGGCGGGGGCGAGGGCGGTGCTCAGGGAGGAGGGGTGATGCCGCGCGCGGACTTCGTGCATCTGCATGTCCACAGCCAGTATAGCCTGCTGGATGGGGCGTGCCATCTCGAGAAGCTGGTGCGGAAGGCGCAGGAATTCAAGATGCCCGCGCTGGCCGTCACGGACCATGGCAACCTCTTCGGCGCCATCGACTTTTACCGGCTCGCCCAGAAGGAGGGGATCAAGCCGATCATCGGGTGTGAGGTCTATGTCGCTCCCGGATCGCGCCTCGAGCGTTATCCCCAGGATGGGCAGTATGAGGGGGCGAACCACCTGACCCTCTTGGTGAGGGACCGGACCGGATACAAGAATCTGATCAAGCTGGTGACCGCGGGATATCTCGAAGGCTTCTACTACAAGCCGCGGATCGATAAGGAGCTCCTGGCCCAATATCACGAGGGACTCCTGGCGCTCAGCGGCTGTCTCAATAGTGAGGTCTGCCAACTGCTGGCGCACGGAGAGGAGGAGAAGGCGTGTGAGGTTGCCGCCTGGCACCGGGATCTGTTTGGCCGGGAGAACTATTTCTTGGAGCTCCAGTTTCACGGCATCGAGTCCCAGCGAGCGGTCAATCAAGGCCTCCTCCGGATGGCCAAGAGACTGGAGGTGCCTGTCGTCGCCACCAACGATGTCCATTACCTGAACGCGGGAGATCACAAGGCCCATGACGCGCTCGTGTGCATCCAGACCGGCAAGACGGTGGCCGACCGGGATCGCCTGCGCTTTGCCTCGGATCAGTTCTACTTCAAGAGTCCGCGAGAGATGGCGGACCTCTTTCCGGAGTTGTCTGAGGCGCTCCTGAACACGGTGGCGATCGCCGAGCGGTGCAACCTCCAGCTGGAGTTCGACAAGATCCACCTGCCGCGCTATCAGGAACCCCCGGGGCACACCCTGGATAGCTATCTGGCCGAGTGCAGTTGGCGCGGCCTGAATGAGCGGTACGGTCAGATCGCGGAGGAGGTGAAGAGCCGTCTCGCCCGAGAGCTCCAGGTGATCGAGAAGATCGGCTTCGCCGGATATTTCTTGATCGTCTGGGACTTCATCCGCTTCGCGAGAGAGCGCGGGATCGCGGTCGGGCCGGGCCGAGGGTCCGCTGCCGGAAGCCTGGTGGCCTACGCGCTGGGCATCACCAATATCGATCCATTGCGCTACGGCCTCCTCTTCGAGCGGTTCCTCAATCCCGAGCGCATCTCACCTCCCGACATGGATATCGACTTCGCCGACGATCGCCGGGAGGAGGTCATCGGGTACGTCGCCCAGAAATATGGCAAGGAGAACGTCGCCCAGATCATCACCTTTGGGACCTTGGGGGCGAAGGCGGTGATCCGGGACGTGGGGCGCGCCCTGGGGATGCCCTACGGCGAGGTGGACCAGATTGCCAAGATGGTCCCCAATGTCCTCAACATCAGCCTGGACGAGGCCATCGCGCAGAGCCCGCCGCTGCGCGAGGCCGTCCGTTTCCGGCCTGAGGTGAACGATCTGTGGGAGATTGCCAGATCGCTCGAGGGGCTGACCCGCCATGCGTCCACCCACGCGGCCGGCGTGGTGATCTCGGGAGAACCTCTCATCGAGCATGTCCCGCTCTACCGGGGGGCCAAAGGGGAGATCACGACCCAGTATGCCATGGGGGCCATCGAAAGGATCGGTCTCCTCAAGATGGACTTTCTGGGCCTGCGGACGCTCACGGTGATCGCCAACACGCTCAAGCTCCTCGACGAGACTCGGGGAGTTGAGCTGCAGGCCGATCAGATCCCCTTCGACGACGCGAAGACCTTCCAGCTCCTGTCGGAGGCGAGGACCTCAGGCGTCTTCCAGTTGGAGTCGGCGGGGATGCGGGATCTGTTGCGGCGCCTGAGGCCAGAACGCCTGGAGGATGTCATCGCCCTCGTGGCGCTGTACCGGCCGGGCCCCATGGAGATGATCCCGGACTTCATCAACCGGCGTCACGGGCGCGTGAAGATCAACTACGACCATCCGCTCATGGAGAAATACCTGAAGGAGACGTACGGGGTGATGGTCTACCAGGAGCAGGTGATGCAGATCGGCAGCGAGATGGCCGGGTTCACCATGGGCGAGGCGGATATCCTGCGCCGGGCCATGGGCAAGAAGAACCCCGAGCTGATGGACCGGCAGCGAGAGAAGTTCGTCGAGGGGGCGGTGGCCCGGCATGTCCCCAGGGCCAAGGCCGAGAGGATCTTTGATCTCATGGCCCAGTTTGCCGGCTACGGCTTCAACAAATCTCATGCCGCTGCCTACGCGGTGGTGGCCTACCAGACCGGCTATCTCAAGGCCAACTATCCGATGGAGTTCATGGCGGCCCTCCTCACGTCGGAAATGGGGGACACGGACAAGACGGTGAAGTACATCGAGGAGTGCCAGCAGATGGGGATCGAGATCCTTCCGCCGGACGTCAACGAGTCGGGGAGCACCTTCCGGGTGGTGGGGGACAAGATTCGCTTCGGACTCGTGGCGGTCAAGAATCTGGGAGAGACGGCCATCCAGTCGATCCTGAATGCCCGGCTCACGGGGGGGAAGTTCAGCAGCCTACATGACTTCTGCGAGCGGGTGGATCTCCGGCTGGTCAACAAGCGGGTGGTCGAGAGCCTGATCAAGTGTGGGGCCTTTGACTCGTTCGGCTATCACCGGTCTCAGCTGATGGCGGCCGTCGATCAGGCCATGGAGGCCGCCTCGGTTCTCCTCCGGGATCGGGCGAAGGGGCAGGTCTCTCTCCTGGAGATGTTGGAGGGCGGGGCGGGGCGGGCAAAGACGCCACAGCTCTCCGACATGCCGGAATGGTCTCACGCCCAGCGCCTCACCGCCGAGCGGGAGATCCTCGGTTTCTACATCACCGGCCATCCCCTGACCGCATACGAGGCCGTCCGCAAACGTCATGCTACAGCCACCACCGAAGAGCTCGGGAGCCTCCGGGACAAGGAGATGGTCGCCCTCTGTGCCATCATCACGGCCGTGAAGGAGATCGCCACCAAGAGCGGTGATCGCATGGCCTTTGTCACCCTCGAGGATCTGCGGGGGTCCGTGGAATCCATCGCCTTCCCCGATCTGTACCGGGCCAGGATGCTCCATCTCGTGAAGGATAATCCGGTCCTGGTGAAAGGGCAGGTCGATATTGGCGAAGAGGCAGTGAAGCTCCTCCTCACAGATGTCCAGCCCCTGAGCGATCTCCAAGGACAGCCGGAAGGCGAGCTGGAGATCACCCTTCGGGCAGAGGCCCTCTCGGGGGAGACCTTGCGACAGATCCACACGACCGTCGGGGACTTCAGGGGTCCGGTCCCCCTTCGACTCCGTCTCTACCTGGATCGAGCGACGGCCGTTGTGATCGAGGCCGGCGAGGGGCTCTCGGTGCGGCCGGTGCCAGAGCTCGTTTCCGCGGTGGAGAAGATCGCGGGTCCCGGGTCGGTAGCCATCAAGGGCGGATCGGCCTGAGGAGATCCCCAGCCTACCGCTTGCCCGCCTTGAACCGATCCTTGAGCCGGCCCATCACCTGGGGGAGGGTGGTGTACTCCATTTCTTCCAGGGGCAGGCGGTGGGGCTGGAACGGTCCGTGCCGCCGCATGTACTCCGCCACCTCATTGGCCTTTCGGCGGGTCTCGTCAAAGGAGGGATCATCGAAGAGGTCTACGGGCCCGACGAGCTGTCCGTCGGCCAGTTGGAAGCCGGCCGCCACCACCCGGGGTGGCCCATCGAAGCGGGTTGGGTTTGCCTCATCAAAGGCGCAGGGCATGAGAGGCCCGCAGTGGGACCCGCGCATCCAGCCGTCGACGAGGTGCGGAAACGTGAAGGCCTCCATGACCTCGCCCACCGCGGGGAGTCCCGCCTGGCACCGGACCGCCATCACCGGGTCATCCTTCCCGACGTACTTGCCGGCGATCAGGCTGAGCTTCTGCGTGGAGGCGGCCGCGGCGATCTCCCCATCGGCCCGCCTGCGCACGTCGGTGATCATGAACTGGTTGGAGGCCCCCAGAAAGATGAGAAGATCATACAGTTCCTCGGGGCACTTCAGGACGATGATGGCATCCTTCTTGGCGTCCAGGACGCTGAACTGGAATCCCTCGTGCATCTTGGGATCGATTACGAGACCGGCAGACGTGAAGGGATCGGCGAACATCCGGTAGAGGGGAAAATTCCAGGCGCCGGGTGAGCACTTGTCCGCCATAAAGACCACAATCGGTTCGCTCGGCCGTTCCACGAACTCCATCTCTGCCACGCCCGGGCCCATCCCCTTGACATTACCGGCAAAGGCATCGGCGAGGAGATCCTGGCCAGCGCCGTAGAGGTGGAGCCGCTTGGCCACGGTCGTGCAGGCCATAAAGGTATCCCATGCTAGGCGATGGATCGCCTCGGAATCGACCCCGTGGCGGTGGGTCATGATGAGGTCGATATCGTCCCCGCAGCGCCCCACATAATAATCGACGATATGCTTCTTGGTCTTGGCAGCCTCGAGCGACTCGCCGGCCTTCTCGAGGAGCGCAGGGTGGACCCGGTTGTGGCCGGTGTAGCTCCCCACGTCGGCCTTGATCACGCTCAGGGTGATCTTCTGGCTGGGCATCGTCACGACCCTCCTTTCGAGACCCGCTTTTCAACGAACCGCATCGTTCAGAGCAGTGGTGAAAGCCTCCGAGGTGGGTCCTTGCCTTGCGCCGGAAGGCCCTGATTATAGAGCGAGACGGCTCTGGGGTAAAGGAAAAAGATGGGTCGTCGGGGGGTGAAAGCGGAGCGGTGTGCGGTGGAACGGCACTACGGGGAACCGGGCTTGCCCGCTCCCGCGCTGAGGCGATCAACGAGGGCGCCGATCTCGGCCACTGCCCTAGGGTCGAGGTCGACGAACTGCACTCCCATTCCGATAATAACGTCCGGGTCTTTCTCATCGCCGGATACCCACGCGACGCGCCCGCGGACCGACAAGGGCTTGGATGCATCGGGCAGGGTGAAGCAGAGAGCAATCACCGTATCTGGCGCGAGGGGGCGTTGGGTCGCGATGAATATCCCCCCCTCGCACATGTTGAGACTCATCCCAAAGTCCGTCCTCCCCTCATGCGTGTAATCGACGCCAAAGCGGACCTCGGCCCGTCGGTGGACCCGTCTTTGAGGATGAGATACCCATTGGCGAACCAGGGATGGATCGACCGGCTTTTCGAAGGCCACTCCGTGCGGGAATCTGCGCCCCAGCATAGTGGGGAACGCCTTGCCGACCGAGACGATGTAGCCGCGGAGGGGGTCGCCCCCAGAGACCTGGACCGACACAGCCGTTTTGACCGGCAGGGGCTCGCGGAGAAGAATCTCGAGCCCCCCGGAATTCACGCATCGGGTGATCCCGGCGAGGGTCTCTGGCCGGGCCTGGTCTTCAAGAACCGTGCAGCGAACAGACAGATAACGGGCGAAACGAAGGTAGCGGCGGTAGTAGCGGACGAACGTTGCAGCTGCCTCGGACGGCATATCTTGCCTCCGTGAGAACCTTGTAATAGGCGAAGTTAGCAAGATCCATGCCAGCCCCATCCCCTACCGGGGAGCGACGACAAAGTGTCCCCGCCGGTTCCATTTCCAGGCGGATTCTTCATGAGACCCCTCCTTTCTGTCCATGTGGCCATAACCCACACCTTCGCCGCGAGCCTTCTCGACGTGGATCCAGAATTCGTTTGAGGAAGTCTAAACCGTTTGGCTCGTGAATTGCAATCCGAAAGGGCGAAGAGGGAAGGTATTGCTTCGGCAAAGGGAGGGCACAATGCATACAGTGCGAATCACTATCATAGCGGTCCTCGCATTGCTCACCCTGGGGATGGGAAGCGCTCCGGCCGGCCCACCGGAAGGATTCCAGTACATTTCCGAGTGGGGGGTGTATGCCCGAGGTGACGATCTGTTCTGGCATGCAGGGGTCCAGTGGAAGCTCAAGGATGGGACCTGGGTCAAGCTCGAGGCCGGCAACTGGATCCGCGATCCGCATCCTCCGACTGTGATCGTGGCCATCCCCAAAGATAAGGCTCACTGCCCGCCGGGCCTCGCCAAGAAGGGCTGCGTCCCCCCGGGCCAGCAGAAGAAGGGCACTCCTCCCGGCCACCAAAAAAAGGGCTACTAAGCGGCGTACTCGCGTCGTACAGGTGCGGGCGCGGGGACGAAGTGAAACAAGAGTATCTCTTGAGCCTACAGCCAGAGTTTCGCTTGACGAGGATCGCGCCTCTTTCTATATTGTTGAGTGAAACCTCTAGAAGGAGTCCTCGCTCTATCATACCCGCGACGCTTCACGTCATCGCGTAGGTTGATCGATCGGTAGGGAGAGGGGAGAGCTCCTGTAGGTAGTCGAACCATGAGACCGGGACGAAGGTCGTCCCCGGGCCCACCACTGGCAGAATCGACGGCGGACCAAGCATTTAGACGCCCTCCCTGGCGGAGCACACCCCGGGAGGGCGTTTTTCTTTAGCATAGTGGCCGAAGGCAGGGAGCAACCATTCCACGGTCTGTATGGCTAGAACGGGGGGATGGCGCACGTGGGATTCTGTTCGTGCCCGGCTAGAAAATCCGGTGATCCGGAGAAGGGGCACGCAGGGGCCGTCCGATGGACCGGGTGAGACGACGACCGTTTCACATTGCCGATGTCCTCAGGAGCATGTCCGACGCGGTCATCACGGTCGATGCGGCTGAAAGGGTTACAAGCATGAACGCCGCCGCCGAGGCCTTGATCGGGATCGCCGAGGCGGAGGCCCTCGGGAGAAAATGCGGAGAGTTGGTGGGAAGCGAGATCTGCGGCACCAACTGCCCCGTCATGGCCGTCTGGGAGCGGGGCGAGACCGCGGTCAACTTCAATGTCGCCTTGCAGAACCGGCTGGGGAGGCGAATCCCCGTCTCGATCTGTACCTCCCTCCTCAAAAATGAGGCCGGGGAGAAGATCGGAGTGATCCTGTCCATCCGGGATATCCGCCCCGTCCTGGGTCTTCTCGATGCGCTTCATCGGAGCGAAGAGGAGATCGCGCGTCAGGAAGGGAGGCTGCGAACGCTGCAGCGACGCGAGCGCCTCGGGGAGATGGTCGGCAGAAGTGCCAAAATGCAAGAGGTCTTCAACCTGATTCAGGTCGTGGCCAAGAGCGACGTGACGGTCCTAATTCAGGGGGACAGTGGGACCGGCAAGGCGCTCCTCGCATCCACCATCCACGGCGTGAGCCACCGGAAGGAGGGCCCGTTTATTACGGTCAGCTGTGCTACGCTCCCCGAGGGGCTTCTCGAGAGCGAGCTTTTCGGGCATGTGAGGGGTGCGTTCACCGGAGCCATCAAAGACAAGCCGGGGAGGTTCGAGCTGGCCGATAGGGGAACGATCTTCCTGGATGAGGTGGGCGAGATCAGTCCCTCCATCCAGGTGAAGCTTCTGCGGGTCCTTCAGGAGCGGCAATTCGAAAGGGTAGGGGGATCGCGCACCCTCAGCGTCGATGTCCGGGTCATTGCCGCGACCAACCGTGACCTGCCAAGGGCCGTGCAAGAGGGAAGATTCAGGGAAGATCTCTTTTACCGCCTCCATGTGGTTCCCATTACTGTCCCCCCTCTGAGAGAGCGGAAGGAAGACATACCTCCGCTAGTGAATCACACTCTCCAAAAGCTGGCCGCAAAGATGCAGAGCGAGAGCCTCGGGGTGTCGTCCGACGCCATGGACGTCCTGATGGTGTATGACTGGCCAGGCAACGTACGGGAACTGGAAAACGCCCTGCAATTCGCCCTCGTGCGGACAGGCGGCGATACGATCTCTGCCCAGTCCCTCCCTTCCTGGATTGGCCGAGGGAGCGAGAGGGCCGAGCGCCCTGGGAAGCCGCTAATAACGGTTGTGGAGGAAAGGGAACGGGAGGAGATCGTTAGGAGGCTCGTGCAGTGCCAAGGGAAGCTTTCCGACGTCGCCAAGGCCTTAGGGATTGGAAGGACCACCCTTTGGCGGAAGAGGAAAAGGCATCAACTCCTCGCAGGATAAGAAGGAGCGGTCGTGTTTCAGATCCGGAACCAGGTCCCTCGATCACTTCTAGTGGCGATTCAATGATCATGAGACGTTACGCAGCCTGTGGGTTCATGTAGCTTCTGTTCCGTTTTCGAAACAGGACCTCTCACCGATTGTTTCATTTCTGCTGATTTCCCCGCCCAATCCTGAGCTCCCGCAATTTTTGGACCATGGTGTAAGCCGTTTTTCTCTTTGAACAATCAGGAAGCCCAGCCGCTGCTGATCCCTGTTCTACTGATCCCGTGGCATCGATCCTGCTAGGCAAATATATTGTGTCTTGTGTCTTCATAATTCGGCTTGATGATTAGGACGACAATATGAAGTTCGGTGGGGAGTTCTACCACCTGAAGCGGCGGCCGGGGTATCCCAGCACTGTCGAGGCGGTGGCTATCGCCCGGTTGGTTTTCGATAGAGAGGATTTGTGTCTGTACTTCGACCGGCCTCCGGGCTCCCAATGGGTGGCCTCCCTCTGGATCGTTGATGGTTCCTGTGAAGTGGACCTCGCCCTGGTTCTGAAGGAGGGGAAGCTGGACTTCATCGAAGGGTACTGCTCCCACGGAGACTTCTGCCCCAAAGTTGAAGAGCTCAAGCGGGCCCTTATCGAGTCTTCGGCCTTCGACCAGTTGCGGGAGGATCTCATCCACGAACTGTTCCAGGGGGCGGTGGCGGAGCTGGATGCTGCCGATCCTCCGCCGTCCCCGCAGACGGTTCCCCCGGAGGATGAGGACAGGAATCGCTGGCCTAGAGAGTAAGGGAGCTGCTGTGGCGTTTTAAGCAGGCGAAGTGACGAAAGGTAAGGAGGATAGGTAAGAGGGAGAAAGCAAGGCCGCCAAAGAAGGTGGCGGAAACGAAGGAAGGGAAAACGGAGGGACCAGCCATGCCGGAAAAAAGGGACGTCGAGATCAAGAGTCGAGCAGATACCCTGAACCTCATCACGCCCGAAATCAGGCCCTGGCCCGTGACGCCGCCCCCTTCGCCAGAAGAAGTGATGAAGGTCTACGCCAAGCGGAAGGCGGAGGAGTTCGGCCAATGGTTAGAGGATAACGTTAGGTTTGAGTACGGCTTTGGCAAAGCGGAGGCCTTGCAAGGATTCAAGGTTCTCGACATCGGGCTCTGGCGGCTGGGGCACAAGTTCGCCTCCTCTCTCCTCGGCGAGGCCGGGGCCGAGGTGGTCGCCATCGAGCCGCCAAAGGGAGACCCCTTAAGGAACCTGACCCCCTTCGGGAGAGAGGAGTACATGCTCGCCGACAAGGAGACCGGCGAGAAGTGTGGCCTCGATTTCATCAGCGACATGGTGAACAAGCACTCCGTCACCCTCGATGTCGAGACCCCGGACGGACAGGAGGTTTTCAAGAAGCTGGCCAAGCACGCTGACGTTGTCGTTGACGGGATGCTCCCTGGCTACATGGACAAACTAGGTATCGGGTACCGGCAGCTCAAGGAGATCAATCCGAGGCTCGTTTACTGCTGGGTCGGTCTCCGCGGGTCGTGGGGCCCCATGAAGGACCGGACGTCGAAGTTCGGTCAGTGGGAGGTCGAGCCCTTCGCCCAGGCCACCAATGGCTACATCGCCAGCACCGGCTTCCCCCAAGACTTCTTGCCTCGGGGCAAGGGGGGCGATCCTACCAGGCACGGCGTATGGCTGGCCGACTATATCGCCGGTGAGCAGGCGGCGGTCAACATCCTGGCGTCACTCTACTGGAGGGACCAGTTCAGCGGCGAGGGGCAGTTCCTCGAGATGACCAGTGCCGAGGCGTTGATGGACATCATCGACTTCGATTACGCCTGGTACGGCTTCAACGCCAGCATCAAGTCGCGGACCGGAGGTTGGGATCCCAACCTCAACCAGTACGAGTGGAACCCGTGCAAAGACGGCTATATGATGATCGGGGGCCAGAGCGACCGGCTCTGGTACCGGATCGGCATGTGCATCGAGCGGGACTACCCTCAGTTCGGCCGGCTCATCCACGAAGATCCCTTCCTCAAGGAGGTGGGGGCCCGAAACGCCCTGCACGCCCTGATCAAGACCTACACCGTCACTACCAGGTGGCTCCGGGAGATCAACAGGGTTCAAGCTGAAGAGAAGCTCATGGACTATGAGATCGCGGCCGGGCCGATCCTCTACATCGATGAGGTCTGTGAATTCCCCCACTTCAAGTACCGCCCCTGGGTCAACACCTGTGAGACCGACTACGGAACGGTCCTCTATCCGACGACCCCGAACTGCTACCAGCAGAGGACGCCGCACCGGTTGAAGTGGATGGGGAGACGGCTGGGGAAGGATAACTATGAGATCCTCCGGAGGTGGATCGGCGTGAGCCCGTCGAGGGTTGACGAACTCAAGGGAAAGGGGGTTATCTAAATGGCTGAGCTTATCAAGAGCAAGGAAGAGCTAGAAGAGGCGAAGATACCGTATGAGGAGTTCTGCCGCAAGGCCTTTGATCCGGGCAACGAGTGGTCAAAGCCTGAGGCCTTAAAGGGGATCAGGTGGCTGAGCTGTACCATGTATATCTTCACGCCTCACTCCGCGGCCAACCTGGCTGAGCTCGGGGCCGAGGTGATCAAGATCGAGATCCCGAGGATGGGGGATGCCATGCGGCACACCTCCCCGTTCAACGAGGCGTACCTCTATCCCCTCCACGACACCCGGCCGATGACCGGTACAGGGTTTGGCTTCCTCGGAGCAAACGTCAACGAGTTGTACCTGTCCATGGATTACCACATCCCTGAGATGAGAGACGTCTTCTACCGGCTGGTCGAGATGAGCGACGGGCTTACCGAGCTGTACCGGCCCGGCACGTTCGACCGGTGGAAGATGAGTTACCGGACCCTCCAGAAGATCAACCCCAGGTTCATCTACGTGTGGGGTGGCGGCTTTGGCTATGGACCCAAGGTCTTTGGCGGCTCGTACGACATCCTGGGCCAGGCCCACGCCGGCTTCGCCTCCATCACCGGCATGCACGAGCACATGGGCGGGCACGCCACCAAGTCCACCAACTGGGTCATCGACTGGGCCTCCGGCACCCTGATCGCCTACGGGGTCCTGGCGGCGATTCACTGGCGGCGGAAGACCGGGCTCGGCACCATGATCGAGTTCTCTCAGGTGCAGACCCCGACCCGGTTCTCCGGGTATAGCGTGCCGATCTATGGCAGGTTTGGCATCGTCCGCCAGCGGTGGGGGAACTGGGACACCCAGCTCTGCGCCCACGGGATCATCCTGTGCGGCAAGTCTGATTATCCGGATGCCCAGAACCCGCAGGACAAGTTCGATGCCCGGTACGTGATGGTCTCCGCCTTCCAGGACCGGGACTTCCAGGAGCTCTGCAACATCACGGGGCAAAAGCCGCTCTTCGACAAGTACAAGGCGCACAAGGACCGGGTCGAGGCCCTGGCCCAGGTCGAGGTCTACTTGGCCCTGGAGAAGTGGGCCGCCGATAAGACTCGATCGCAGGTCGTCAAGGCCATGACCGACGCCGGCATCCTGGCCTACCCCGTGATGAACGACCGGGAGGTCTACGAGAGCCCGCACTACAGGGAGAGGGGCACCATCAGGTGGATGGATGACCCCCTTTACGGAGATATCCTGAACATGTCCGGCTATAGCACCGGGCACCTTTCCAAGACCCCCAGGAAAGTCAGCTGGATCTGGCGGCCGGTGGGGGCCGATAACGTCAAGATCTACCGTGATATGCTTGGCTACCCGATCAGCAAGGTCGAAGAGTGGTATGCCAAGGCGTGGATCTAGGAGAAGGGTAAGCGGTCAGCTATCAGCCGTCAGCGGTCAGCAGGCCCCTCCCTAGTGCCCTCCCCCTGGCAGGGGGGAGGGGTGGGTGGGGGTTGTGGGTGATCGCCGATGGCTGAGGGCTGAAAGCTTCCAAAGGAGGGACCGCCGTGTGTGATGTCATCTGGTGCAAGAAGCAGGTGAGTGGGAAACCCTGTAACACCGTGAACTACCTGGACCCGTACACCTTCTGGAACTGGGAGGGGAAGGTCAACTGTGCCGAATGTAAGACCGTGTACTACATCCACATGATTCAGGGCTTCAATTTCAAAGGGCCGGAGGAGCGCCCAGGCGAGAAGCCCGACACGAGCCCGTTGTATGCAGACAAACCATTGGAAGGCTATAAGGGGTACCTCCCGGGCATCGAGGGGAGAACCAGGCCGTATCAGTGCCTCCCCAGACATATCTACCTGGGGAAAGCCGATATGGTGAAGTTCAGCATACGGGGCAGGCCGGTGCGTGGATGGCGTCCTCAGCCGCCGTCCGCCGGCATAGCCGGAAGCTTCCCGTACAAGTGGGATATCCAGAAGCTCTCACCTGAGGTCTGGCAGGAGTATCAGGAAAAGAAGAAGAAGGGTGAAGTGAAGGATTGGTGAGGAAGAGGAGCAACAGGTAGATGCCCAAGCCGAAAGGCAAGGGCGCAAGGGGGGGCGGGCGTCCTGCGCGGGTGAAAGCAGCCAAGAAGGGGCCCAAGGCCAAAGGCGCCAAGCCGGTTGCCACCAAGAGGCGAGCCGTAGCTCCGAAGAAGCGGGCCAAGCCGGTGGCTGCCAAGCCCGCGGCTCCCCCGGTCCCCGCAGCCGTTCCGAAACCCGGTGTCGAGAAGAGAAAGAAGGAGGAAGGCATGGCCAAAGAATTAACGCCTGATCAATTCCTGGCTACGGTTCTTGTCCCCGAACATACTCGGGACACGGGGCACATGTGCTGGGATTGTAAGCATTTCAAGCCCGTTCTGAAGGGCTCCAAGTTCCCGCCGGCAGACACGATCGGCTGGGG
>Ga0209322_10000158_pt1 | contig 35563 bp, 31 predicted proteins | sample Rifsed19ft1_FD_184013 | JGI IMG/M metagenome (GOLD analysis project Ga0209322, IMG submission 184013) | Soil microbial communities from Rifle, Colorado, USA - sediment 19ft 1 (version 2) | ecosystem: Environmental > Terrestrial > Deep subsurface > Rock core/Sediment | place: Rifle, Colorado... | reverse complement strand
CGCGACGCGCGGCCCGAGGCAGCGGCGGCGGCAACGGGGCCATCGTCTTCGGCGCCATCCTCGTCGTCGTGGGCGCCCTCTTCCTCGTCCGCCAGTTCCTGCCCGACTTCGACTTCGACCTCCTCTGGCCGGTCGCGCTCATCGTGCTCGGAGTCGCCCTCGTCCTCGGCTCGGTCCGCCCCGCGTGAATCGCGCCCAGGAGCTGGGGTGTGCCGGCACGAGGCCGGCCTCATGAGCCCAGAGGCTCAGCGCCGGCGAGCCGTCGGTCACCAGCGGAAGGAGCCATCTGATGTCGGGCGGGAGCGCGCAGGCCCACTTCGTGACGCGACCTGAAGCCCGAAGCTAGTCCTGGACCACCAGCGCGGTCACCATGCCGAACATGCCGGCGGGACCCTCCGCGTGGGGCAGGATGTGGCAGTGGAAGGCCCAGGCACCGGGATTGCGGCACTCGATCACGGCATCCCAGCGCTCGCCCGGGTTGACGCCGAGGGTGTCGCAGGTGAAGGCGGCGCTGCCCAGTGGGTAGCCGTCACGGGCGACGATGCGCATGGGCATCCCGTGCAGGTGCCAGGGGTGCATCATCACGCCCTCGTTCATGAAGCGGACGACGATCGTCTCGCCCTTCTGGGCCACGATGGGCTTCGTGGCCGGGAAGCCACGGCCGTTGATGGTGAAGCCACCCAGCGCGTCGTTGCTGATCCAGACGATGTCCTGCGTCGCGCCGTAGAGGCTGTCGTAGCGCTTCGTCGGGTCCTTCGGGTCGACGATGAACGCGCCCAAGAGCCCGCGGCCGACCTGATCGGTGGCGTTGTGATGCGAGTGGTACATGTGCGAGCCCGAGGGCTTCGCCACGAACTCGTACGTAAAGGACTCGCCGGGCATGATCGGCTTCTGCGTCACGAACGGCACGCCGTCCATGGCGTTGGGGACCTCTTGGCCGTGGAAGTGGATGCCGGTCGACTCATCGAGGTCGTTGCGGAACGTGGCGCGCACCTTGTCGCCCTCGACGACCCGCAGCAGCGGCCCCGGCCAGGTCTTGTTGAAGCCGACGGCCTTGACCGGCGGCTTGACCGCATCGATCTTCCAGTCGAAGGGTGAGCAGTCCATCTCGAAGACCTTCCAGTCGCCGTCGATCGTCGGCGCGAGCGGCTCGTTGCCCGAGGGACCCACGCTCTGCCACTCGCCGCCGAGGAAACGCTTGACGACCGCCTCCGCCTGGTCGTCATGCTGGCCGCCACCCTGATCGCTCGGCATCGGGGTGGGGCCGGCCGGCGAGGCGGTGGGCGCAGGCGTGGGCGACGCGGTGGCCGGTTCACCCGACGGGCGCGGGGAGGCGCCGCCGGGCGGGTAGGTCCAGCCCGCGGACGTGCCCGGGGCGCAGGCGGCGACGGTGACCGCCGCAAGGCCGGCGCCGGCCACGGCGGCACCGCGCAGGAAGCCGCGCCGCGTCAGGCTGGGCGTGGGGTCCTCGGTGGTGGATCCGGTGGAAACGGTAGGGGGGACGTTCGGCTCATTCATGGCCGCGATGCTAGCGGAGGATCGCCGGCGCCGCTGCGTGGCATTCGGTCCGTTCGCGCAGGGCCGAACGGCCATCCCGGCCGGCACCCTGCTACCCTCGAACCGTGCGCGACGTCGCGACCCACGAGCGCCTCGAGGCCGGCTCGCCCGACGGCCGGCTGCCCCTCCACGCCGTGCTCGACGCCTTCCATGCCTGGGTGCGCAGGCCCTCCGCCCGGCAGCGGGTCGAGCTGCGCACCGCCTTCGAGCGCCTCGTCTCCGCCAACGGCATCGCCGGCGCCTACCTCGATGTAGAGGCCTCGCCGCTGCCGCCCCTCGCGCTCGGTGCCGGGAGCCTCCGTCGCCGGCCGGCCGCCAGGCGCAGGGACCTGCAGGCTGTCGAGTTGCGCGGAGACGCGGGCCGCGTGCGCCTGGGGCGGCTCGTCGTCGACCCCGACGCCGAGCGGGAGGATCCCGGCCGGCGCCGCGGCGCAGAGCAGGCCATCCGCGCCATCGAGCTGGCGCTCGACGCCACGTGGGCGCGGGCAGAGGCTCACCGGGCCGCCACAAGGCTGGTTGCCCTCGACGCCGCGACCCGGGCCATCGCCGGCGTCCTCGACCTCGACACCGTGCTGCAGCTCATCGTCGATCGCGTGCGGGACCTGGTCGAGGCCGAGTACGCCGCACTGGGCATCGTCGACCAGGAGGGGCAGATCGACCGCTTCATCACGAGCGGCATCAGTGAGGCCGAACGCGAGCGGATCGGCGACCCGCCCAGCGGCCGCGGACTGCTGGGGCTGATCGTCCGCGAGAGACGCTCGCTCCTCGTGCCCGACATCGCCGCCGACCCGCGCCATCACGGGTTCCCGCCGCATCACCCGCCGATGCACTCGTTCATCGGCGTGCCGGTCCTGGTGCGCGGCAGCTCGGTGGGCAACCTCTACCTCACCAACCGCCGGGGCGGCGTCGCCTTCACCACCACCGACCTGGAGCTCGTCGAGGCGTTCTCCCGGCACGCCGGGATCGCCATCGAGAACGCCCGGCTCCACGAGCGGATCGGCCAGCTGGCCATCGTCGAGGAGCGGGAGCGCATCGGTCGCGATCTCCACGACGGGATCATCCAGGGCATCTACGCCGTCGCGCTCTCCCTGGAGGAGGCGGCCGAGTCCGTGGAGAGCGAGCCGGACGACGCCCGCGCCCGGATCGACCGCGCCATCGAGTCGCTCAACCTCTCCATCCGCGACATCCGCAACTTCATCTTCGGCCTCCGCCCCGAGCTGCTCGAGCAAGCCGGGCTGGTCGGCGGCCTGGCGGCGCTGGCCGACGAGTTCCGCCTCAACACGATGGTGGACATCGAGCTCGAGGCCGCCGGGGTCCACGAACTGGAGCTGCCGGAGTCCAAGACGCTCGAGCTGCTGAGCATCGCGCGCGAGGCGCTGAGCAACGTCGCCCGCCACGCCCGCGCCTCGCGCGCCACGATCCATGCGCACCGGATCCCGGAGGGGATCCGCCTCGTCGTCGCGGACAACGGCGTCGGCTTCGCGGCCGGCCGCCGCTTCGGGCCCAGCCACCAGGGCCTGCGCAACATGCGCGAGCGCGCCGCCGGGCTGGGCGGCATCATCGACATCCAGAGCGAGGCGAGACGCGGCACACGTATCATCGTCATCGTGCCGCACGTCGAGACGGCCGACCCAGGGACGACCAGGATGGAGGAGGCGGACGCGTGAGCGAAGGCGAGGTCCGGCCGCTGCGGCTCGTGGTGGTGGACGATCACGAGGTCGTGCGCCAGGGGCTGGTGGCGCTGCTTGGCCGGCGCGAGGCGTTCCAGGTCGTGGGCGAGGCCGGCACCGCCGAGGAGGCGCTCTCGGTCGTGCGGCGATTCCGCCCTGACCTGGTGGTCATGGACGTGCGCCTGCCCGACGGATCGGGCATCGAGGCCTGCCGGGAGATCCGCGCCGAGATGCCCGAGGTGCGCGTGATCATCCTCACCAGTTACCCCGACGAGGAGGCAGTCCTTTCCGCGATCATCGCCGGCGCCAGCGGCTACCTCCTCAAGCAGATCCGCGGCCGCGACCTGGTCAATGCCCTCGAGGCGGTCGGACGCGGCGAGTCGCTGCTCGATCCGGCCGTGACCGAGAAGGTCCTCGAGCGCGTGCGCCGCATCGCCACCGGCACCTATACCGACGAGCTGGCCGCGCTCACGGCGCAGGAGCAGCGCATCCTCGCCCTGGTTGCCGAGGGCAAGACGAACAAGGAGATCGCGTCCGAGGTCTTCCTCTCCGACAAGACGGTCAAGAACTACGTCAGCTCGATCCTCTCCAAGCTCAACCTCGAGCGGCGCGCCCAGGCCGCCGCCTTCGTGGCCAAGCACCGCATCCCCGGCTCCGGCTGAGCCGGGAGCAGGACGGGCCGGCAGGCCCATCGCCGACCGGCCGAGCGGCACGTCGCGGGAAAGCGCGAACGAGGGACCATCGGGTCATGCGAATCGTCAGCGCCGAAGAGGCCGTGGCCGGGATCCGTTCCGGTCAGCAGGTCTACGTCCACGGTGCGAGCGCCACGCCCTCCGTCCTGCTCGACGCCCTCGTGGCGCGTGCTCCGGAGCTGCGGGACGTGCGCGTGGTCCACCTCCACATCGAGGGCCCGGGGCCGCATCTCGCGCCCGAGCTCGCCGGGTCCTTCCGCCACCTGGCCCTGTTCATCGGGCCGAACGCCCGCGCGGCCATCGCCGAGGGTCGGGCGGAGTACATCCCGGCCTTCCTCTCGGACGTACCGCGCCTCTTCACCAGCGGGCTGCTGCCGCTCGACGCGGTCCTCATCAACGTCACCCCGCCCGACGCGCACGGCTTCTGCTCGCTGGGGACATCCGTGGATGCCGTGCTGGCGGCGGTACGCAGCGCGAAGACGGTCATCGCCCAGCTCAACTCGGCCATGCCGCGCACGCTCGGGGACGCCTTCGTGCATGCATCGGAGATCGACCTGGGCGTCGAGGTCGAGGTGCCGCCCTACGTCCACGCGAACCCCGTCATCGGCGACGTGGAGCGCCGCATCGGCGAGTACGTGGCGGACCTCGTGCCCGACGGGGCGACGCTCCAGATGGGCATCGGGGCCATCCCGTCCGCCGTGGGGCTGGCCCTGCACGCGAAACGCGACCTGGGTGTGCACACCGAGATGTTCACGGACGTCGTGGTCGACCTGGTCGAGGCCGGGATCGTCACCGGCGCGCGCAAGGAGCGTAACCGGGGCAAGCTGGTGACCGCCTTCATGATGGGTACGGAGCGCCTGTACCGTTTCGTGGACGACAACCCGATGGTCGAGATGCGGCCGGTCGACTACACCAACGACACGCACGTCATCCGCCAGTTCAGCCGCATGACCGCCATCAACTCCGCCATCTCGGTCGACCTCACCGGCCAGGTCTCGGCCGACTCGATCGGCTACCGCCTCTACAGCGGCGTGGGCGGCCAGATGGACTTCATCCGCGGCGCCGCACTTGCCGAGGAGGGTCGCGCCATCATCGCCCTCCCCTCCACCGCAGGCGACGGGCGCCACTCGCGCATCACGCCCTTCCTGGCCGAGGGCTCGGGCGTCGTCACCACGCGCGCGCACGTGCGCACGATCGTGACCGAGTGGGGCGTGGCCGAGCTCTTCGGCAAGAGCGTCCAGGAGCGCGCGCGGGCACTCATCGCCATCGCCCATCCCGAGTTCCGCGACCAGCTCACGGCCAAGGCGCGGGAGATCTTCCGGATCTGAGTCCGGGCAAAGAAGGAGCGGCCGCCGCGCGTCCCCTGCGGCGTCCGCTCTCGTCGGGGAACGTAGCGGCATCGCGAGCGCCAGAGGTAGGGCCGAATGGCCCTAATTCCGGCCCTTGTTCGAGGTGCTGCGACCACCCGCGACCGACGCTACGATGCGACCGACGGCCCTGCCGTCGGCAGAGCCGCGCATACTATGGTGCGGCCATGGCAGATCGTCGTTCGCTCGCGGCCGAACTGGCCGCTTCCTGGTTCGGCTCCGATCTCCCGCCCCATGCCCGCACGGCCTTCCTCGAGCTCGCCGTCGAGCGCGAGGTCGGGGCCGGCACGGAGATGGTGCGCGAGGGCCAGCCCACGACCGGTTTCGGGCTGGTCCTGAGCGGGCGCGTCGCGCTGCGCCTGCACGTGCCCGGCCGCGGCCAGGTGACCATCCTGACCGTCGAGCCCGGCGACATCTACGGCTGGTCGGCGATCGTGCCGCCGTATCGCTCGACCTCGACCGGCGTGGCCGTCGAACCGGTGCGCGCGCTCGTCGTCGATGCGGTCGCCCTGCGCGCCGCGCTGCGGGCGGACGACGCGCTCGCCGCCTCGCTCTACCCGCGCGTCCTCGAGGCCGTCGCGCGACGGCTCGACGGGACGCGGCTGCAGCTGCTCGACCTGTTCGCCGGCCAGGTCGAGGCCTCGTGGTGATCAGCGCGACCGAGGCTCCAGCGCACGGACCCGGGTTCCTGGCGCGAAAGGACCTCGGAGCCCTCTTCGCGCTCGTGCGCGACGACGGCCGGCGCCTCATCGGCCCGACCGTCCGCGACGGCGCGGTGATGCTCGATGAGCTCGACGGCCCGGATGCGCTGCCGGAAGGCATACGCGAGTCGCAGACCCCGGGCCGCTACCGCCTCGAGGCCGGGCGGCCGGGGCGTCTCTTCGATCACACGGTCGGTCCGTCGAGCTGGAAGCGCTGGACCTTCCCGCCCACCGTTCCCGTGGGCACGACGAGGCGGGACGGCGCCGTCGTGGCGTTCGAGCCAGCCACGCCCGACGCCGCGCCGCTGGCCTTCCTCGGCGTCCGCGCCTGCGAGCTGGCCGCGCTCGCCGTCCAGGATCGCGTCCTGCTGGGCGGGCCCGTCGCGGATCCGGACTATGCCGCGCGCCGCCGATCCGCGCTCGTGATCGCGATCCAGTGCACGACGGCCGCTTCGACCTGCTTCTGCACCTCGATGGGCACCGGTCCCGAGGTATCCGATGGCGCCGACGTCGTCCTGACCGAGCTCGACGACGGCTTCGTCGTGACGGCCGGTTCGCGGCGCGGCCGCGAGCTCCTGGAGCGACTTCCGGTTCGCCTGGCGACGGCTGAGGAGCGCGACGCGGCCGCCGGCGGCGTGGCCGCGGCGCGCGCCGCAGTGGCGGCGAATGCGGGGGTGGCGGCGCCGGGGCTGCCGTCGCGGCTGATGGCGGCGCTCGACAGTCCCCGCTGGGCGGACGTCGCCGAACGCTGCCTCACCTGCGCCAATTGCACGCTCGTCTGCCCGACGTGCTTCTGCACCAGCGTCACGCAGCGCTCCGACCTCGCCGGTGCCGAGACGCTCAGCGAGCGCACGTGGGACTCCTGCTTCACCGGCAGCTTCGCGGCGGTGGCCGGCGGCAACTTCCGCTCCCGCCCGCAGGACCGCTACCGCCAGTGGCTGACCCACAAGTTCGCCACCTGGGTGGACCAGTTCGGCACATTCGGATGCATCGGCTGCGGCCGTTGTGTGACCTGGTGCCCGGCCGGCATCGACGTGCGGGAAGAGCTGGCGGCGATCGCCCCGCCGCCGCGAGCGGTCGTCACGGGGATGCACCTGCCGGCCGTGACGCCGGCGCCGGACGAGGCCTGGCTGCGCCCAGCCCGGGTCGTCGCCACGCACCGGGAGACCGCGAACGTGACGACGCTGACGCTGGCCTGGGAGGGACAGGTCCCCGGAGCCGGGCAGTTCGTCATGGCCGGGCCGCCGGGCTTCTCGGCCGCGCCGATCTCCGTCTCGCGTGCGCGCCGGGGCGCCATCGAGATGACCGTCCGCGCCGCGGGCCCGGCGACGGCCGCCCTGACCGCCTTGGGGCACGGCGCGACGGTCGGCGTGCGCGGTCCGCTCGGCCGCGGCTGGCCGCTCGAGCGGATGCTCGACCGCAACGTGATCGTCGTCGCCGGCGGCATCGGGCTGGCCCCCCTGCGCTCGCTCATCGAGGCCATCGCGGCCGAACGCGAGCGGTTCCGCGACGTGACCGTCTACCTCGGCGCTCGGACGCCGCGCGACCGGCTCTTCGTGGGCGAGCTTGGCGCCTGGTCGGCGGCGGGGATCGCCGTGACCGAGACGGTCGATCGCGCCGGGGCCGATTGGCTCGGGCGCGTCGGCGTCGTGACCCACCTCTTCGACCACGCGGAGCGGCTGCCGGAGGGTGCCGTGGCCGCCGTCTGCGGTCCCGAGCGGATGATGGAGGCGACGGTCGAGGTCCTGCGCGCCCGCGGCATCCCCGACGAGCGCATCTTCGTGACCCTGGAGCGACACATGGAGTGCGGCGTCGGGCTCTGCGGGCACTGCCAGCTGGGTCGCTTCTTCGTCTGCCGCGATGGTCCCGTCTTCTCCATCGCCGAGCTCGGCGATGCCTTCGGGCGGGAGGGACTCTGATGGCCAGACCGCGACTCGGGGTGGTCAAGTTCGCCTCCTGCGACGGCTGCCAGCTGACCCTCCTCGATCTCGAGGACCAGCTGCTGGGCATCGCCGAGCAGGTGGAGATCGTGGAGTTCGCCGAGGCGACTTCGGCGCGCTCGGCGGGACCGTACGAGCTCCTCCTCGTGGAGGGCTCGGTGAGCACGCCCGAGCAGGCCGAGGCGATCGTCGACCTGCGGCGGCAGGCGGCGAAGCTCGTGACGATCGGCGCCTGCGCCACGACAGGCGGCATCCAGGCCCTGCGCGTCTTCGCCGACCACGACGCCTGGCGGGCCTCCATCTATCCGCATCCCGAGTGGATCGAGTCGCTGGCCACGGCCACCCCGATCGCCGACCACGTGCCCGTGGACGCCGAGCTGCGCGGCTGCCCCATCGACCCTGGGCAGCTGCTCGAGTTCCTGACCGCCACGCTCCTCGGGCGCCGGCCGCGTCTGCCCGACGAGGCGGTCTGCCTCGCCTGCAAGCGCGCCGGCTCGGTGTGCGTCGTCGTCGCCCACGGCGAGCCCTGCCTGGGCCCGGTGACGCGCACCGGCTGCGGCGCCATCTGCCCGGCCTTCGGGCGCGGCTGCTATGCCTGCTTCGGTCCGCGCGAGACGGCCAACGTGCCCGGGCTGCGGCGCTCGCTCGTCGTGCTGGGCAATGCGCCGGCAGACGTGGACGAGCGCTTCGCCGGCTTCACCGCGCTGGCGCCGCCGTTCGCGCGGGCCGCTGCGGCCGGACTCGCGGCCGCCGCCGCCACGGGGGGCGACGATGCACGGCGGTGAGGGCCGCGGCGCCGCGGGCGCCGGCGCGACCACCGAGCGCCGCTTCGACGTCGGACAGCTGACCCGCGTCGAGGGCGAGGGCTCGCTGCGCCTGCGCGTGCGCGGAGGGGTGGTCGTGGAAGCGCGCCTGGCCATCTTCGAGGCGCCACGCTACTTCGAGCGGCTCGTCGTGGGCCGCCGCCCCGACGACGTGCTCGACATCGTGGCCCGCATCTGCGGCATCTGCCCGGTGGCCTACCAGATGAGCGCCGTGCACGCCTTCGAGGCCCTCTATCGCGTCGACGTGGACCCGGCCGTGCGGACCCTGCGCCGCCTGCTCTACTGCGGCGAGTGGATCGAGAGCCACGCCCTCCACGTCTACCTCCTGCACGCGCCGGACTTCCTCGGCTTCGAGAGCGTGGTCGCGCTGGCACAGGCGGATCGCGGCGCCGTGGAACGTGGCCTGGCGCTGAAGAAGACCGGCAACGCGATCGTGGCCCTGCTCGGCGGCCGGCCCATCCACCCGGTCAGCGTCCGCGTCGGCGGCTTCAGCCGCGCCCCGCGGCCGCGCGAGATGGCCGCTCTCCGCCCCGCCCTCGAGGCGGCGGTGGAGCAGGCCCTCGAGACCGTGCGCTGGGTCGCCGGGCTGCCCACGCCCGACCTGCGCCAGGTAGCGCGCCTGGTGGCCCTGCGGCACCCGGACGACTACCCGATGAACGAAGGCCGGATCGTCTCGAGCGACGGGCTGGACCTGCCGGCGACCGACTGGGAGGCGGCCTTCCGCGAGGAGCAGGTGGAGGGCACCAACGCCCTGCACGCGCGCACGCTCGACGGTGGCGCCTACCTCGTCGGCCCGGCGGCACGGGTGACGCTGGCCGGCGACCGGCTCCATCCGCTCGCGGCCGAGGCGCTCGCCGCGACCGGCCTGGCCGGGGAGATCCGCGTCAACCCCTACCGGAGCATCGTCGCGCGCGCGGTGGAGCTCGTCCATGCCGCGGCCGAGGCCCGCGACATCGTGGCCGGCTACCGGGCGCCGGAGACGGCGCTGGCCACCTGGCGGGCGCGCCCGGGGACGGCGGCCTGGGCGACCGAGGCGCCGCGCGGCCTCCTCTTCCACCGGTACGAAATCGACGAGCGGGGCCGCGTCGCCGAGGCGCGCATCGTGCCTCCCACCAGCCAGAACCAGGCGGCCATCGAGGAGGCGCTGGTCACCGTCGCGCCGGGCGTCCTCGACGTGCCCGAAGAGACGGCGCGGACGAGGATCGAGCAGCTCGTCCGCAGCTACGACCCCTGCATCTCCTGCGCCACCCACTTCCTCGATCTGACCGTGGAGCGGGAGCCATGAGCGGTCCCGTCCGCCTCCTCGTCCTCGGCGAGAGCCAGCGCGGCGATGATGGGGCTCCGGCGGCCGCCATGCGCCTCCTGCGGCGATCCGCGTTGCGGGGCGTGGACGTGCGGCGCTGCCCTGCCCTCGAGGTCGATGCGCTGCTCGACGGTGGCCCCTTCGTGATCGTGGATGCGGTTCGCGGCCCCGAGCCGGGCACGATCGTGGAGCAGCCGCTGGGCGCCGTCGCGGCGCTGCCGGCCGACCCGTCCGGCTCGACCCATGCGCTGCCGCTGCCCGCCGTCCTGACCCTCGCCGCGGCGCTGCGCCGGCGGCCGCTCGAGGGCCGTTTCGTGGGCGTGGCCGGCGAACGGTTCGGCTGGGGCCAGGACCTGTCACCCGCCGTCCGCGCCGCCCTTCCCGTACTCGCCGCCTCGATCGACCGGGCGCTCGCGGGGGAGGTGGAGCGATGTGCCTGACCGCCCTCGGGACGGTCGTCGAGCGCGACGGCCACCACGCTCTGGTCGCCGTCGAGGGGGGCCTCCTGCACTGCTCGACGCTGATCCATCCCGACGTACAGCCGGGCGACCGCGTGCTGGCGGGGCTCGGCTCGATCCTCCGGCGCCTCTCCCCCACCGAAGCCGCCGCCATCGCCGCCGCCCGCGACGGCGATCCGGCAACGACGCCGCAGGCACCAGGCAGCCACCAAGGAGTGGGAGGAACCGAACCATGAGGATCCCGCGCACGACCGGCTGGGGTGTCCGCCTCGCCTTCGCGGCAGCCGGCATCAGCGGCGTCTCCGTCTACCTCAACGGCCTGATGGTCAAGAGCTTCCCCGACCCCACGCTCCTTGCGGGCGTCCGCAACGGGCTCGTCGGTCTCGCCTTCATCGGCGTGCTGGCGGTCGCGGCGGCCCGCCGTCCGCGCGGTGTCCGGCCGGCCGACCGGGCCCCGGCGGGGCGCCGCGAGGTGCTGGGGCTCGCCTTCCTCGGCATCGTCGGTGGCGGCGTCGCCTTCGGCCTCTTCTTCCAGGGCCTGGCGCTCGCAGCGTCGCCCGCCTCCGCGGTCATCCAGAAGACACTCTTCCTGTGGGTCGCCCTGCTGGCCTGGCCGCTGCTCGGCGAGCGCCACGGAGCGTGGACGCTGGCCGCTCTGGCCGCCCTCGTCGCCGGCACGTTCCTGCTCGACCCGCCGACCGGCCTGGGCCTCGGCGCCGGGGAGCTGCTCATCCTCGCCGCGACGCTCCTCTGGGCGCTCGAGGCGATCGTCGCCCGGCGGCTGCTGCCGCGGATCGGCGCACCGACCGGCGCGGCGGCGCGCATGACGGTCGGCTCCATCGTGCTCCTCGGCGTGGTCGCATCCGGCGGCGGGCCGGCCGGCCTGGGCGCCTGGACCGCGACGCAGTGGGGGTTCGTGGCCCTCACGGCCGTCCTCCTGGCCGGCTACGTCGGCTGCTGGTACGGGGCCCTCGAGCGGGCGCCGGCGACCGTGGTCACCAGCGTCCTCGTCGTCGGGGCACTCATCACCGCCGCGCTGCGGGCGATCGCCGGCGGGACGCTGCCGGCCGAGTCGCGCCTGGCGGGCCTCGCGCTCCTGGCGCTGGGGGCCGCCGTCATGGCCGGGGTCGCGCTTCGCGGACGCGCCTCCGACCGCGTGGCCGCCGATGGCTGAGCCGTCCGGCGCCCTCCGCTTCGCCCGCTTCGCGTTCCGCCCGAACGCGCTCGGCTACTGCGGCGGCGAGTCGCCCGGCGAGCTCTTCGAGCACGTCGTCGAGGGCGTGGACGACCCTGACCTGCGGCGGCTCTGCGGCGAGTTCGCCGGCGCGCGGCCATACCTCGAGCTGCTGGCCGAGGCGCCGGAGGCGCGGGGCCCGCTCGACGGGCGGGTCGTCGAGGCCTACTGGGTCGGCGGCGAGCTGTTGGACCGGATCGGTCCGCGGGCGTTCGGGGACGATCTCGAGCGCCGCTTCCGCCGTCGGATGCCCGCCCGCGACTGGCGCTGGCTGGAGGCGAAGCCCGAGGCCGGCGCCGTGCCCCATCACGCCTTCCACGTGCTGGAGATCTACCCGCGCGTGGGGTTGATGGGTGACGGCTCGCGCGACGCTCTGCTGCGCACGATGGAGCGTTGCCTCGTCCGGCCGGCGCGCGTGGTCGCGGTGGACGGCGATGCGCTCGTGGCGATGGCCCGGCCGCTGGAGATCGTGGACGGGCGGCTGCGCCTCGGCGACGAGCGGCCGGAGCGCATCCTCGCCCGGATCGGCGGGCGCGGTTTCGTTGACGGCGTGCAGCCGGGCGACTGGGTCGCCGTCCACTGGGACTGGGCCTGCGACCGACTGGTTCCGCGGCGCCGGGCGGCGCTCGAGCGAGCGATCGCGGCGGCCGTGGAGCGGGCCGCCCCGACGACGTGAGAGCCCAACGGCCCCCGAAACCGGGCAACATGCCCCTCCCGCGCCCGGGGATCGCCGGGCACCCTCGGGTCATGAAGAACGACGCGTCCCGGTCCGGCGTGCCCTTCCCCGGCGTCCCGGCCATCGTCGACGGCTCCGAGGCCATCGCGCATGTGGAGACGCGCATCTCCGAGGCCGCCTGCGCCTACCCCATCACGCCGTCGACGACGATGGCCACCGTCTACCAGGTGGCCGTGGCGAACGGCCTGCGCAACCTGTGGGGCACGCCGCTCAGGTTCCTCGAACCCGAGTCGGAGCACTCCTCGGCCTCCGCCGCGGAGGGCTTCGCACTGGCCGGCGGGCGGGTCACGAACTTCACCGCCGGGCAGGGCCTGATCCTCATGAAGGAGGTCCTCTACGTCATCTCCGGCAAGCGGCTGCCGGCGGTCTTCCATGTCGGGGCGCGGGCGCTGAGCAGCCAGGCCCTCAACATCCACGCCGGCCACGACGACGTGATGGGCGTGGCCGACACGGGTTGGGGCATCGTCTTCGCGCGCAACGCCCAGGAGGCGGCCGACCTGACCGCCATCGCCCGACGCGCGGCCGAGGAGACCGAGACGCCGTTCCTCGTCTGCCAGGACGGCTTCCTCACCACGCACACCCTGGAGAACGTGCTGCTGCCGGAGGACGAGCTGCTGCGGACCTTCGTGGGCGACCCGCGCGAGCGGCTGCGCGACTGGTTCGATCCGGCCCGGGCGCTGATGACCGGCGTCGTGCAGAACCAGGACAGCTACATGAAGGGGCGCATCGCGCAGCGTGGTTTCACCGACCGACTGGCCCCCGTGCTGCGGCGCGCCATGGCCGAGTGGACCGAGCTGACCGGGCGCCGCTACGACCTCGTGGCACCGTACCGCTGCGACGACGCCGAGGAGATCCTGGTGGCCATGGGCACGCTGGCCGACACCGCCATCGCGGTGGTCGATCACCTGCGCGCACGGGGTCGCCGCGCCGGCGCGCTGGCGCTGACCGCGTTCCGGCCCTTCCCCGCCACCGCGCTCGCCGACGCCCTGGCCGGGGCCCGGGCCATCGCGGTCGTCGAGCGCACGGACGAGCCGACCGCCGCCGACAACCCGCTCACGCGCGAGCTGAAGGCCGCGCTCTTCGACCGGCTGGGCGGCGGCGGAGCGGCCCCGGCGGTCCTCTCCGTCTCGGCCGGCCTCGGCTCGCGCGACGTCTCGGCCGGCGACCTGGTGGCCGTCTTCGACCGGCTGGCCGACCCGGCCGTCGTGCGCCAGCAGCCGCGCGCCGTGGTCGGCATCCGCCACCCGCTCGCGCTCACCGCCGCGAACGTGGACCTGCGGCCCGACGGCGCCTACTCGATGCGCGGCCACTCCATCGGCGGCTTCGGATCGGTGACCACGAACAAGGTCGTGGCCACCATCGTGGGCGAGCTGTTCGGCCTCCACGTCCAGGCCTACCCGCGCTACGGATCGGAGAAGAAGGGCCTGCCCACGACCTACTACCTGACCATCGCCGACCGGCCCATCCGCGAGCACGCGGAGCTCAGCAGCGTCGACTTCGTGCCGCTCCACGCCATCGAGGCCTTCGAGCAGGGCGACCCGTTGCGCGGCCTGGCCGAGGGCGGCGACGTCTTCGTGCAGACGACGATGTCGGACCCGGAAGCCGTCTGGGCCGCGGTGCCGGCACGCGTGCGCGCCGAGATGGTGGCCCGGCGGCTGCACCTCTGGGCGCTCGACACGCTCGAGCTGGCCCGCCGACATGCTCCGCGGCCCGACCTCGTGGTGCGCATGCAGGGCGTCGCCCTGGTCGGCGTCTTCCTGCGCGTGGCGCCGTTCGCCGGCCGCGCCGGGCTCGACCGGACGGCGCTCCTGGCCGCCGTGCGGGAGCGCCTCGACCGCTTCTACGGCAAGAAGGGCGGTGCGGTCGTGGACGCCAACCTGGCGGTCATCGAGGCCGCCTACGACCACCTCGTCGACGTCAGCGGCGCCGTCCTCGGCGCCATGCCGGCGGCGCCCGCCGACCTCGTCCCCGTGGAGGCCTCCCGATGACCACGACCCAGCGCCCCATGACCGTGGGCGATCTCATGACCCCCGACCCGATCGTCATCCGGGCCGATGCCCCCCTGGCCGAGGCCGTCGGCATCTTCGACCTCTCCCGCGTGCACGGCCTGCCGGTGGTGGACGCCGGCGGCCTCCTCGTGGGTGTGCTCAGCCAGACCGACCTCGTGCGCGCCCGCGCCACCGAGCACCTCTGGTCGAGCTGGCCGGGACTCGCGGTGCGCCACCTCATGACCAGTCCGGCCCTCACGGCCGTCGCGACCATGGGCGTGGACGAGGCGGCCCGGCTCATGGAGGAGCGCCACGTCCATCGCCTCGTCGTCGTCGGTGAGGACGAGGAGACGCCCATCGGCGTCATCTCCGCGGGTGACATCGTGCGCGCCATGGCGGAGGCGATCCGCGATGCGTGAGGCCGCCGACGTGCTGGTCAAGGAGGCCGGCCAGCCCAAGGAGCTGCACGAGGGCGAGCTGGCGCTGGCCGAATTGGTCTTCGACACTGAGGCCTACGTCGACGACTTCAACCGCTCCGTGGTCGCCGCCTACCGGCGCGGCGTGGCGGACGCTGAGCTGCCGGCCGACGCGGGCGTGGCGCGCAGCATCATCCCGCCGGGGACCGCCTCGGTGCGTGACTTCAGCTACCTGGCGCCGCAGATCCCCGAGTTCATCCGCGAGGCATGCGTGGGCTGCATGACCTGCGTCAGCGCCTGCCCCGACACGGCCATCCTGGGCGTGGCTCTGCCCGAGTCGCGGGCGACCGGCGCCATCGAGGACTTCGCTGCCACCGAGCCCGACCCCGCGCTGGCCGCGGCGACCGCCGGCGCACGTTTCGCGCACACCACCAAGTACGCCGAGGTGCCGGCGCGGAAGGGCCTCGAGCCGGCGTCCTTCGGGATCTTCGTCGACCCGCGCCACTGCAAGGGCTGCGCCGCCTGCGTGGACGTCTGCCACGAGCTGGGCTACGACGCGCTGCGCATGATCGACAAGGTGCCCGTCGAGGAGGGCACGGGCGAGGCCACCCTGGACCGCTTCGCGCGCGACATGCGCTTCTTCCGCACGCTGCCGTTGACGCCGCCCGAGTACCGCAACGAGAAGGCGCTGGCCGACCTCATGCTCGGCGAGCACGCCCTGGGCTACGTCGGAGGGGCCGGCTCGTGCGCCGGCTGCGGCGAGGCCACGGCCATCCGCATGCTCGTGGCGGCGACGCGCCAGGTGCACGGTCCCGAGTCGATGGGCATCGTGGCGGCCACCGGGTGCAACACCGTCTACGGCAGCACGTACCCCTTCAACCCGTTCCTGGTGCCCTGGACCAACTCGCTCTTCGAGAACGCGCCGGCCGACGCGCTCGGCATCCGCGAGCGCTGGGACCAGGCCGGCCACCCGGGGCGGCGGCTGTGGGTGCTCGGCGGCGACGGGGCGATGTACGACATCGGCTTCCAGTCGCTCTCGCGCATGGTCGCGGCGGGGGCCGACATCAAGGTCCTCGTGCTCGACACCGGCGTCTACTCCAACACCGGCGGTCAGGCCTCGACGGCCTCCTTCGGCGGCCAGGTGACCAAGCTCTCCGCGTTCGGCGCCGAGCTGCGCGGGCGTTCGGAGCGGCGCAAGGAGCTGGGCCGCATCCTCGTCGCCCACGGTGAGGCCTACGTGGCCCAGACGACGCCGGCCCACGTGAACCACTTCTACCGGGCGATCATGGAGGCCAACGCGTACCCCGGCCCGGCGGTGATCATCGCCTACACGCCCTGCCAGCCCGAACACGGCATCGGCGACGAGGCGGCCATGCGCCAGGCGAAGCTGGCGGTCGATTCGCGGGCCTTCCCGCTCTTCACCTACGACCCCCGTCGCGGCGAGTCGATCGCGCAGCGTCTCTCGCTCACCGGCAACCCGGCCACGCGCGACGACTGGGCCAAGAACCCCGACGGGAGCGTCGTGGACTTCCTGGCCTTCGCCCGGACGGAGGGCCGCTTCGCGCCGCATTTCGGCGCAGAGGGCGCGCCCACGGCGGAGATCCTCGCCACTCAGGCCGATCGGCTCGCGAACTGGCGCACGCTCCAGGAGCTGGCCGGCCTGCGCTGACCTCGGATGGGCCGGGCGTAGAATCGAGCGGTCGGGTCGAACGACCCCGCGGGCGTCCCCCGGAGGGCCAGAGCATGCCGGCTCCGAACGGGCTTGGCCGCCGTCACGAGGCGCTCCCCCATACGGCCGACGTCGGCCTGCGCGCGGAGGCGCCCGATCTTCCGGCCCTCTTCGAGGAGGCGGCGACGGCCCTGGCCGAGCTGGCCGCCGACGTGCCCCCCGGAGCCCCATGGGTGGAGCGGCGGGTCGAGCGATCGGCCACCGACCTCGAGGCGCTCGCCTTCGCCTGGCTCGACGAGCTGATCGGGCTCGCCGACGCTGCCGGAGCCGCGGTCGCGGCCACCACCGTCGAGGGGATCGAGGAGCACGGCGGCCCCGACGCGCCGTGGGTGCTCCGCGCCCGCGTGCGCCTTGTCGCCTACGGACCCGATGGCGCCCGGCCACGCGTCGGGGTCAAGTCGCCCACCTACCATGCGCTGCGGGTCGAGCCCCACGACGGCGGCTGGGCGCTGACGGCCTACCTGGACGTCTGAGGCGGCCGGCGATGCGACACGCTCCCTCCGCGACGGGCCCCGTCCCCGTCGAGCGCCTCGACGCCACGCGCTGGCGGATCCCGCGCGATGCCCGTCCCGGGATGCGCGTCGACGGCATCGTCTATGCCGACGAGGCGATGATGGCCCTGCTCCGGGACGACCCGGCCCTCGAGCAGGTGGCGAACGTGGCCACGCTGCCGGGGATCGTGGGTGCCTCGCTGGCCATGCCGGACGTGCACTGGGGCTACGGCTTCCCGGTGGGCGGGGTGGCCGCGATGCGCCGCGAGGGCGGAGTCGTCAGTCCTGGCGGGATCGGCTTCGACATCAACTGCGGCGTGCGCCTGCTCCGCTCCGACCTCGACGAGCCGGACGTCCGCCCGATCCTGGGGCACCTGGCGGACGAGCTATTCCGGGCCGTCCCCTCCGGCGTGGGGGCGCACGGCAGCCGGCGCCTCTCCCGGGCCGAGCTGGACGCGGTCATGACGCGGGGTGCCGCCTGGGCGGTCCAGGACGGCCACGGCTGGCACGAGGACCTGGAGCGGACCGAGGAGCACGGCGCGCTGGCCGGTGCGGAGGCGACCGGCGTGTCGCCCCGTGCCCACGAACGGGGCGCACCGCAGCTCGGGACGCTCGGCTCGGGCAACCACTTCCTCGAGGTCCAGGTGGTCGACCGGATCGAGGATCCCGAGGCGGCCGAGGCCCTCGGCCTGCGCCACGGCGGCGTGACCGTGATGATCCACTGCGGCTCGCGCGGGCTGGGTCACCAGGTCTGCACCGACCACCTCGCGGCCATGGACCGAACGGTGGCCCGCTTGAAGATCGTGCTGCCCGATCGGCAGCTCGCCTGCGCGCCGCTCGGCTCGCCCGAGGCCGAGGCCTACCTCGCCGCCATGGCCGCGGCGGCGAACTTCGCCTGGGCCAACCGCCAGCTCATCGCCGCGGCGGTACGCGAGACGTTCGCCCGGGTCTTCGGGCGCAGCGCGGAGCGGCTCGGCCTCCACCAGGTCTACGACCTCTCGCACAACATCGCCAAGTTCGAGCGGCACTTCGTGGAGGGCACGCTCGAGGACGTCTGCGTCCACCGCAAGGGCGCCACACGCGCCTTCCCGGCCGGGCACCCGGACGTCCCGGCACCCTACCGGTCGGTGGGGCAGCCGGTCCTCATCCCCGGCGACATGGGCCGCGCCTCGTACGTGGCGGTGGGGGCACAGGGGGCCATGGAGGCCACCTTCGGCTCCAGCTGCCACGGGGCCGGGCGGCTCATGTCCCGCCACGCCGCGATCCGGCAGCTGCGGGGCGTGGACGTGGCCCGCGATCTCGCCCGGCAGGGCATCGAGGTGCGCGCGGAGCGGCGCGACCTCCTGGCCGAGGAGGCGTCGATCGCGTACAAGGATGTCGAGGCGGTCGTCCGGGTCTCCGCCGCCGCGGGCCTGGTGCGGCCGGTGGCGCGGCTGCGGCCGCTGGCGGTGATCAAGGGGTGACCGGGCGGCCACGATACGGCCGTCCGGCTGGTACTCTCGCCCCCGAAGCCGCCCAGGGCCGGGTTCGGAGGGTCGATCGATGGATGTGCCTGCACCGCTTCTGCCCGATGCGCTCCGGCGCGTCACCGACCCGGCCGGGCTCGGCTTCGCCACCACCGCCGAGCTGCAAGACCTCGACCAGATCGTCGGGCAGGATCGTGCCGTGGAGGCCGTCCGCTTCGCCATCGGCATGCGGCACGACGGCTACAACCTCTTCGCGCTGGGCCCCGAGGGTATCGGCAAGTACCACGTCATCCGCCAGTTCCTCGAGCGCCGGGCGGCGACCGAGCCGGTGCCGCCGGACGTGTGCTACGTCCATGATTTCGAGCAGCCACAGCGGCCCCGGGCGCTGCGGCTGCCGGTCGGACGGGGCGCAGCGCTGCGTGACGCGATGGACCGGCTCTCGCTGGAGCTGCGCAGCGCGATCCCCGCCGCCTTCGAGACCGACGAGTACCGCGACCGCAAGGCCGCTCTCGAGGACGAGGCGAAGCGGCGGCGCGACCTTGCCGTGGCCGCGGTCGAGGACCACGCCCGCCAGCTCGGCGTGGCCGTCATCAGCACGCCGCTCGGCCTCGGCCTCGCCCCCCTGAAGGGCGGCGAGGTGCTGGGCAAGGACGAGTTCAAGCGCCTGTCGGCCGACGAGCAGGCCCGCCTGAATGCCGCCACCTCCACGCTCGAGGAGGAGCTGGAGCGTACCCTCGAGCAGGTGCCGCGCTGGGAGCGCAGCAAGCGCGAGGCGATCCGGACGCTCAACCGGGACGTCACGAAGCGCGCCGTGGGCCACCTCATCGACGAGCTCCGCCGGGACTTCGCCGACCTACCCGAGGTGCTGGCGCACCTCGATGTTGTCGAGCGGGACGTCGTGGCCAGCGCGGACGAGTTCATCGCCGCAGCGGCCATGGCCGGCCAGACGTTCTCGAGTGCCATCCGCGGGGTCGTCGCGGAGGCGCCGACCTTCCGCCGCTTCCAGGTGAACCTGCTGGTCGACCACCGCGCCACGAGCGGGGCCCCGGTCGTCTACGAGGACCACCCCACCCAGGCCAACCTCATCGGCCGCGTCGAGCACACCGCACAGCTCGGCGCCCTGGTCACGGACTTCACGCTCATCCGCGCGGGCGCGCTGCACCGTGCCAACGGGGGCTACCTCGTGCTCGACGCGCGCAAGGTGCTGACCCAGCCGTACGCGTGGGAGGAGCTGAAGCGAGCGCTACGGGCCGGCAGGATCAGCATCGAGTCGCTGGGCCAGTCCCTCGGACTCATCAGCACGGTCTCGCTCGAGCCGGAGCCCATCCCGCTCGACGTGAAGGTCGCGCTGGTGGGCGACCGGCTCCTCTACTACATGCTGTGCGAACTCGACCCCGACTTCCTCGAGCTGTTCAAGGTGCAGGCCGACTTCGACGACCGGATGGACCGGACACCCGAGTCGGACGCACTCTACGCCCGCCTCATCGCGACCCTCGCCCGACGCGCCGAGGAGCGGCCGCTCGACGCGACGGCCGTGGCGCGCGTGATCGAGCAGGCGGCGCGGCTGGCCGGCGATTCCGGAAAGGTGTCGACCCACATGCGCAGCCTGACCAACCTCCTGCGCGAGGCCGACCGCTGGGCGGACGAGGCCGGTCATGAGACGGTGACGGCGGACGACGTCGATCGCGCCGTGGACGCCCAGCGCCAGCGCGCAGGCCGCATCCGCGATCGCATGCTCGAAGAGGTCGGCCGCGGCACGATCCTCATCGAGACGTCCGGCGAGGCGGTCGGCCAGGTCAACGGGCTTTCGGTCGTCCAGATCGGCGAAGCGGCCTTCGGCCAGCCGAGCCGCATCACGGCCCGCGCGCGACTCGGGCGCGGCGAGGTCGTCGACATCGAGCGCGAGGTCGCGCTGGGCGGGCCCATCCACTCCAAGGGCGTCCTCATCCTCACGGGCTTCCTCGGTGGGCGCTACGCGCGGCGCCGCCCGCTCGCGCTGCAGGCCAGCCTCGTCTTCGAGCAGTCATACGCTGGCGTGGACGGCGACAGCGCCTCGCTGGCCGAGGCCTGCGCCCTCCTGTCCGCGATCGGGCAGGTGCCGCTCCGCCAGTCGCTGGCGGTGACCGGGTCGATCGACCAGCAGGGCAACGTCCAGCCGGTGGGCGGCGTGGACGAGAAGCTCGAGGGCTTCCACGACGTGTGCGAACGGCGCGGCTGGCGCGGCGGCGAAGGGGCGATCATCCCAGCCGCGAACGTCCGTAACCTGATGCTGCGGCGCGACGTGGTCGAGGCCGCCGAGGCGGGCCGCTTCCGCGTCTACGCCGTGCGCACGGCGGACGAGGCGCTGGAGCTGCTCACCGGGATGCCCGCCGGCGCGCCGGACGCCGACGGCCAGTACCCGCCCGATTCGGTCAACGGGCGGGTGGCCGCGGCACTGGCCGAGCTCGCCGAGCAGGCCCGGGCGTTCAGCGCCGAACGGTCGGCTCAGGACCAGTCCCACTCCGAGCGATAGCCGGGCTCGTCCATCGGCGTGGCCAGGTCCGCGAAGCGGACACGGGCGGCCCGCTCCCAGTCGGCCCGGTCGAGCCGCACGGCATGACGATGGCTGCCAGCATGGAAGGTGAGCCGTTCCACGTCGCGCAGCGCGAGGTCGGCGAAGACCGGCACGCCGAAGAGGTCGCCGACGGGCGGCAACGCGCCGATGTCGCAGCGCGGCGCGAGGTCGAGCAGCTCCACCTCGGTCAGCAGCCGCGCCCGCTCGGTGCCGAGCAGGTGGGCCATCTTCCAGAGGTCGAGATGATCGCAGGCGTCGAGGGCCACGAGCGCCCGCTGCCCATCCGCGGCGGCGACCGCGAGGGTCTTGGCGAAGGCGTGCGGATCGAGGCCCTCCACGCGGGCCGTCTCGAGCGCGGTGAAGGTGAGCGGGTGCTCGTGCAGGTCGTAGGCGATGCCGTGGGCGCCCAGCCAGTCGAGCAGCTCGGCGACGGGGGTGTTGACGGGGGTTGCGGCGGGCGACATGACGACCATCGGATCCCTCCTCGCCACTCGCGGGCGTGCGAGAGCGGGCGCCCGGCCCGCGCGGCCCACCGACGACGATGTTCGCGGGTGGCGCGTCCGCGCACCAGTGCCGTCGGTCACGAAGGGGGACACGCGGTCCGCCAGCCCCTACCATCGCCACTATGACCGGCATCTCCCGGACCGGCGGCCAGGCCGTCGTCCAGACGCTTGCCGCGGCCGGGATCCGTTTCGCCTTCACGGTCCCGGGCGAAAGCTTCCTGGGCGTCCTCGACGCGCTCCACGACGCGCCGCTGCGCACCATCGCCACCCGCCACGAAGGCGGCGCCGGCTTCATGGCCGAGGCCGTGGGCCAGCTGACCGGGCGGCCCGCAGTCTGCCTGGCGACGCGTGCGGTGGGGGCCGCCAACCTCGCCATCGCCCTCCACACGGCGCGCCAGGACTCGACCCCGCTGATCGCCGTCGTCGGCCAGGTACCGCGCGCGTTCCGGGGTCGGGAGGCCTTCCAGGAAGTCGACCAGGTCGCGACCTTCGGCCGGCTGTGCAAGGCCGCCGTCGAGGTCGACGACGCCGAGCGCCTGGCCGCCGAGACGGCGCGGATGGTCTCGCTGGCCCGCTCGGGTCGGCCCGGCCCGGTGCTCATCGCCGTCCCCGAGGACGTGCTCGAGGCAGAGGTCTCGGGCCCGCTCGCCGTGCCGGCCGCCGAGCCCGACCGGCCCGCGCCGTCGCCGGCCCAGGTCGACGCCGTCCTGGCCGCGCTGGCGGGCGCCCGGTCGCCGGTCATCGTCGCCGGCGCCGGCGTCCTGCGCTCGGCTGCGGAGGCGGCCCTGCTCGCCTTCGCCGAGGCGGCGGAGGCGCCGGTCGTCGCCGCGTGGCGCCGGCCCGATGTCTTCCCTAACGGTCACCGGCTGTACCTCGGGATGAGTGGCCTCTCCGGGCCGCGCACGGTACGCGAGCGGCTCGTCGCCGCCGACGTCGTCGTGGCCGTGGGCACGCGGCTCTCCGAGATCGCCACGTTCGGGTATGCCGTGCCAGCCCCAGGGGCACGCCTCGTCCACGTGGACCTCGAGCCGGGGTTCAGCGGAGACCGGCCGGCACCGGACGTCGCCGTGCGGGCCGACGCCGGCGTCTTCCTCGCCGCGGCGGGGGCCAGGGCGGTCTCGCGGCCGATGCCGGAGGCGGACCGGATGGCCCGCCGAGCCGCGAACGACGCCGACCGGGCCACCTTCCTCGCGGCGATCGCGATCCCAGCCGGTGAGCAGCCCGATCCGCGGGGCGTCCATCCGGCCGCGGTGGCACGGGCGCTCCGCGCGCTGCTCCCCGACGGCACGATCCTCACCACCGACGCGGGCAACTTCGCCGGCTGGGCCGCGCGCCACGTGCCGCTCCCCCGGGGCGGGCGCTTCCTGGGGCCGACATCGGGCGCGATGGGCTACGCGCTGCCGGCGGCCATCGGCGCCGCCGTCGCCGCGCCCGACCGGACAGTCGTCGCCCTCGCCGGCGACGGCGGCTTCGCGATGCTCATGGCCGAACTCGAGACGGCCGTGCGCGAACGGCTGCGCCTCGTGGCGCTGGTCCACGACAACCGCATGTATGGCACCATCCGTGTGCACCAGGAAGAGGCCCACCCGGGGCGGGTCACGGCCACGGACCTGGGTCCCATCGACTTCGCGGCCGTGGCCGAGGCCTGCGGCGCCCGCGCCTCACGGGTCGAGCGTGATGCGGAGGTGGCCGGGGCGATCGAGGCGGCCCTCGCCGCCGACGGCGTCACCGTCGTCCACCTGCGGACCGACCCGCGCGTGCTCTCGGTGGACCGGTCCCGGGGCGCGTAGCCGCGAACTGGGGGAACGCCCGGACCGTCGATCCTGCGACGGGCGAACGAACGCCGGCCACGGTGCTCGTCCGCGGCCGGCGGCTCCCCCCGGGTGAAACGCTCTACCGAACGACGACGACGGTCGCGTCGGCGTGCGTGGCGACGTGCTCCGACACGCTGCCCTGGAGCACCCGCTCGAGCGCGTTGAGGTGGCGCGAGCCGAGGATGATCGTGTCGAACTCGCCCTCGCGAGCGATCCGCTCGATGGTCGGGGCCGGCTCACCGACCGGCTCGAGGAGCGCGGCGTCGATGCCGCGCTCGCGCAGCAGGCGGCGCGCCTCGGTCAGCTCCTTGGCATGGACCTCGCTGTCGTCCCATGGATCGAGGCCGATGCGTCCGCCGTGGACCGGCACGACGCTGACCACGCTGACGGTGGCGCCCAGCGCCTGGGCGAGGTCGGCAGCCGTGTTCAGCGCCTTCAGGGCCGCCTCGCCCCCGTCGTAGGCGACGAGGATCTTCTTCATCTGCACTGCGCTCCGTTTCCGCTCGCGCCCGTCAGGACGGGCGGACGCTCGTACGTCTCACATGGTCCGCGTCTCGCCCCGCGGTTCCCACGGCCGGTGGTCGCCTCCCGACGGTCCGAACGGCCCGAAGCCCTGCTCCTCGTAGGGCCGTCCGGCGCTGCGCTTCGGGCCATTCCGCCATCGTCGCCGCGCCGACGGTGACCCAACATTGGCGCGCAAGGAGGCCCTCCGATGCGCATCCTCATCGCTGTCGACGGATCGACACCCTCCGAGCTGGCACGCGACCTCGCCGCCGGCATCCCGTGGCCGCCGGCATCGACGCTGCGCGTCGTCGCCGCCCTCGAGATCGGCGGGGCCCTCTTCGGTGCACCCTGGTATGCGGTCGCGCCGGCCAACGCCGACGAGCTCGAGCAGCGCTACCTGCAGGAGCTCGGCGAGTACGCGGCGGCGACCGCCGCGAGGCTCCAAGAACGCGAGCGCAGCGTCCAGTCGGCCGTCATCCGCGGGCGGGCGGCGACGGCCATCGTCGAGGAGGCGCGTCGCTTCGGCGCAGACCTCGTGATCGTCGGCAGCCGTGGTCACGGGGCCCTCGAGGAGATGCTGCTCGGCTCCGTCTCGGCCGAGGTCGTCGACCATGCGCCGTGCCCGGTGCTCGTGGCGCGCCGCCGGCAGTTCGCCTCGGCGCTCCTCGCCGACGACGGTTCGGCCGGCGCGCGGGCCGCGGCCGAGAAGCTCCTGCGCTGGCCGATCTTCGCTGGACTGCCGCTGCGCGTCCTGAGCGTGGCCGCCCAGCCAGTGCCGTGGGAGCCGGCGTTCCCCACGAAGTACGCGCCTTCGGACGGCGACGCGATCCGGGAAGGCCGCGAGGCGGCCGTGGAGGCACATCGCCGCATCGCCACCGACACGGCCGATCGCATGCGGCGCGCGGGGTTGTCCGCCGAGGCGGACGTGCGCTCCGGCGACGCCGCTCACGAGATCGTCGCGGCCGCCCGGGAGACCGGCGCCGACGTCGTCGTGATGGGCACGCGCGGGCACACCGGTCTCGCCCGCCTGGTGCTCGGCTCGGTGGCGCGCAACGTCCTCCACCACGCGCCGTGCTCGGTGCTCGTGGTGCGCGAGCGGATCGCCGGCGGGTCACGCGACCGTGCCGAGAAGGACGAGGCTCGGGAGATGGCCAGCGCCTGACCCGGGGGTTGCCGGGGCGCCGCTCAGGACCGGCTGGCATGCGAAGCCGGGGACGCGAGCGCGTTCACCCGACGATGTGATTCAACGGCATGGCAGCCACGCTCGGATCCGCTGTCCCGCATGACCCGCTGGCATGACCTGGGGGTGGCCCCGTCCGGGCCGGATGGCCCCGTCGTCGAGTGACCGCCGGCCCCCGGCGACGGGACTCCGGGCACTGATGCTCACATGCGCATGGGTCCATTGTGCAGGCATGGATCCGCTCTACGAGCTCCAGGCCGAGACCGTCAAGACGATCGCCAACGCGCGACGCCTCGAGATCATCCACGTCCTCGCCGCCGGTCCCCGTGAGGTCGGCCGGCTGGCCGCCGAGATGGGCCTGAGCCAGCCGAACGTGTCGCAGCATCTCGCCGTGATGCGCGCGGCCGGCATCGTCGAGGCCGAGCGCGAGGGCCGCGAGGTCCGCTACCGGCTCGCCGACCCCGACGTGGTGGTCGCCTGCGACCTGATGCGCGGCGTCCTCCGCCGCCGCCTGGCGCGGCTGGCCGGTCTTTCCGTCACGACCGCGGCGCCCACGGGCCCGCAGCCCACCCTCCCCTTCCCGAGGTGAACGCCATGGAAGAGCCCCTCAACCTCGTCCTCTTTTCCGGCACGGACGACAAGCTCAATGCCGCCGCCGTCCTGACGGCCGGAGCCGCGGCGCTCGGCCGGCCGGTGAACGTCTTCCTGCAGTACTGGGCGCTCGAAGCCTTCCGCTCGGATCGGATCGAGGCTGACCACGGGCTGGCGCCCGAGGCCGGCGTCGCGGGGCGCGAGGCGGTGGACGCCCTCCGTGCCGCGGGACAGGCCAGCTGGGCCGAGACCCTGCGTCAGGCCAAGGAGCTGGGCGGGGTCGATATCGAGGCCTGCTCGCTCTCCATGGACCTCCTGCACCTCGAGCCCGGCGACCTCGATCCCCTCGTGGACGGAGTCGAGGGCGTGACCGCCTTCTACCTGGCCGCGGGCGGCGGCCCCGTCGTCTTCATCTGAGAAGGACATAGGGAAGGACGTGAGCGACATGCTCGAGACCCCCGCCACCCCCGCCATCACCCGCACCATCGACGCTCGCGGCAGCTTCTGCCCTGGCCCGCTGATGGAGCTCATCCGGGCCATCCGCGAGTCCCAGGTGGGCGACGTCATCGCCGTCTGGTCGTCCGATCGCGGCTCCAAGATCGACATCCCCAGGTGGATCGAGAAGGCCGGGCATCGCCTGGTCGCCCTCGAGACCAGGGACGGCTACGACGAGATCGTCGTCGAGAAGCTCCGCTAGAAGGGAGCCTCCCCTGTGAACCGCATCCTCATCCTCGGCGGAGGCGTGGGCGGCACGCTCGTCGCCAACCTGCTGGTCAAGCGCCTGCGCCGACCGATCGACGACGGCGACGTCACCCTGACCGTCGTCGACAGCAAGGGCAGCCACGTCTACCAGCCGGGCTTCATGTACATCGCCATGGGCGGTGAGCGGGCCGAGCGGCTGGCCCGGCCCGAGCGCTCGCTGCTCGACAGGCGCGTCCGGCTCGTCGTCGGCGACGTCGTGCGCATCGCCCCCGAGAGTCATGTCGTGGAGCTGGCCGACGGCCAGTGGCTGGGCTACGACCATCTCGTGCTGGCCACCGGCTCGCGCATCGTGCCCGAGGCGATCGAGCACTTCGCGCAGGAGGCGCACCACTTCTACTCGGCCGAGGCGGCGCTCAAGCTCCGTCACGCGCTCGACGCCTTCACCGGCGGGCGGATCGTGGTGGGCATCGCGGGCATGCCCTACAAGTGCCCGCCGGCGCCGCTCGAGGTCGTCTTCCTCATCGAGGCCGAGCTTCGCGAGCGCGGCCTGCGTGACAGGAGCGAGCTCCACTTCTGCTCGCCCATCGGGCGTGCCTTCACCATCGAGAGCGTCAGCGACATGGCCACGCCCATCCTTGCCCAGAAGGGCATCGAGTTGCACACGTTCTTCAACGTGGAGACGATCGACCCGGAGCGCAAGGTCGTGCAGAGCCTCGAGGGCGAGGAGCTGCCGTACGACCTGCTGGTCCTGGTGCCGCCGCACAAGGGCGCCCAGGTGCTCATCGACGCCGGGCTCGCCCCCGCGCCGGGCGGCTGGTTGCCGACCGACCGGCATACCCTCCAGGTGGGCGGGCGGCCGGACGTCTTTGCGCTGGGCGACGCCACCGACCTGCCGCTCTCGAAGGCCGGATCGACCGCGCACTTCGAGGCGCCCGTGGTGGCCGAGCGGATCGCTGCCCGCGTCCTGGGGCGCGAACCGGACGCCAGGGCCGGCTCGTACGAGGGCAAGGTGGTGTGCTTCTTCGAGGTGGGCGACGGGAAGGGCACGCTTCTCCAGTTCGACTACGACCACCCCCCGAACCCGCCCAAGCCGAACCGCTTCTGGCACCTCGGCAAGGTCGTCTTCAACAAGACCTACTGGCACACCGTGCCGAAGGGCCGCGTGTAGCTCCCCGCAGTGACCGGGACGCGTTATCCCAGGGCGCCCGGCCCCCTTCCGCCGGGTGTCCCGGGGCGGCCGGGCGGGTCCTGGGCCCGCCCGGTCGTCGCACGACAGCCGGGCGGCCGCGCGGAGGGCCCCGGCCGGCCGCGTTGTTCCGGAAACACCAAACGCGCGAATTCGCGGTGGATGACCCCTGGCCGGGATCGTCCGACCGGGTCCCCACGCTCGAAGCGGGGCCGACCTTGGCCTCCGAGGCCCGGTCGGCCACCTTCGATGCCCCCGAAATGCGTCGTTGGTGCGTCACGAACAACACCGGGTGGCGGGGGCGTAACCGATCCGAAAGGATGACCCCCGGAGACTGCTGGTGTGACATCACGCACCTCGTCTTCGGTGCCCCTCCAGGGGCTTCGACAGGTCGCCACCTTCGGGGCGATCGGCGTCGTCAGCACGCTCGCCTACCTCGTCCTGTACGCCGTCCTGCGAGTCGCCTGGCCGGCCCCGGTCGCCAACGCCGTCGCGCTTGTCGCCACGGCGCTTGGCAACACGGCGGCGAACCGTCGTCTGACGTTCGACGTCCGTGGCCGCGACGGCCTCGCCCGCGATCACGCGGCGGGCCTGCTCGCCTTCGGGGCGGCTCTGGCCATCACGTCCGCATCCCTCGTCCTTCTCGACCTCGCGGCACCGGAGGCCAGTCGGGCAGTCGAGCTGGCCATCCTCGTCGTTGCCAACGCCCTGGCAACGATCGTGCGCTTCCTGCTCCTTCGACTCGTGCTCGACGGAGCTCGTCCTCGTGGCCTGGGCGTCGCGACCCCCGGCCGTTGACCGCCGGCCGCACCCTCGAAAAGGAGACCTTGATGACCGCCATCATCCGGGAGCCGATCGCTCCCCGGAGCGGACCGCTCAGCCGCGTCTGGGACCGTGCACGCGGCGGGACCGACGAGCCCGCCTGGGTGATCCCGGCGTTCGTTGGTGTCATCTCGCTGGCCGGCGTCCTTTACATCTGGAACCTGACCGTCAGCGGCTACGCCAACGCCTACTACTCGGCCGCCGCGCTGGCGGCCTCGCAGAGCTGGTCGGCGTTCTTCTTCGGTTCGTTCGACGCGGCCAACTTCATCACGATCGACAAGCCGCCCGTCGCCACCTGGGTCATGGGCCTGTCCGTGCGAGCGTTCGGGCTCAGCTCGTGGAGCATCCTGCTGCCTCAGGCGCTGGCCGGCGTGGCGACCGTGGGGGTCCTGTTCATGGCCGTCAGGCGCTCGTTCGGTCCGGCTGCGGCGGTGATCGCAGCCCTTGTCATGGCCCTTACCCCGGCCGCAGTCCTCATGTTCCGCTTCAACAACCCCGACGCGGTGCTGACCTTCTTGCTCGTGACTGCCGCCTGGGCGCTCCTCCAGGCGATCCACGACGGCCGCTACCGCTGGGTGGTGGCTGCGGGGACACTGGTCGGGTTCGCCTTCCTGACGAAGTATCTCCAGGCGTACCTCGTGCTGCCGGGCTTCGCCTTCGTCTACGCGCTCTCGGCGAACACGACCGTCCGGCGCCGGATCGTCGGGCTCCTCGTCGCGGTCGCCACCGTCCTCGTCACGAGCGGCTGGTGGGTGGCCATCGTCGAGCTGATCCCCCCTGGCGTCCGCCCGTTCATCGGCGGGAGCACGACGGGGTCCGCGCTCGACCTCATCTTCGGCTACGACGGGCTGGGCCGACTCTTCGGCGCAAGCGGGCCTGCCGGTCGAGGCGGCGGCGCGGGGTTTGGCGGCGAGGCAGGCCTGTTCCGGTTGTTCAATGACGACTGGTTCGGTGAGATCGCCTGGTTCATCCCACTCGCCCTCGCCGGCCTGTGGCTGGGGCTGTGGCTCCGCCGGCGTCGACCACGGATCGATCGTGGCCTGGCCGGATACGTGCTGTGGGGGAGCTGGTTCGCGACCACCGCGCTCGTGTTCAGCTTCATGTCGGGCGTCGTTCATTCCTACTATGCGGTCGCCCTCGCCCCAGCCATCGCAGCCCTCGTCGGGGCAAGCGTCGTCGACCTGTGGGGCCTGCGCTCGCGCACCTGGTTCGGTGGGATCTTCATGGGCATGGCCCTCATCGGCTCGGCCGTCTTCGGGTGGTGGCTGCTCGGTCGGACGCCGGAGTTCGCCCCGATCATCGGCCCGCTGGCGGTCACGCTGGCCGCCAGCGCGGCCGGCGTGCTCGTCCTGACCTCAGTCCCGCGCTGGCGTGACGCCCTTCGGCGCGTCGCCGGCGCCGCAGCCGCCGTCGGCCTGTGCGCGGTCGTCCTGGCGCCGGCCTCGTACGCCGCCGCAACGATCGGGGTGGCGTACAGCGGTGGCGATCCGCACCCGGGACCCACCGTCGCTGGCGTCGGCTTCGGTGGCGGGCCGAGAGGCGTGGCTGGGACCATGCCCGATGACGGATATCCGCCGCCGATGTCGGGCGCGCCGCCCACTCGGCCCGAACGCGGATCCGCCACGGCCGGGCCACCCGGCGGCGGCGCCTCGGCCGACTCCGCGCTCGTCGACTACCTGGTCGCCAACCAGGGCAGCGCCACGTGGATCGTGGCCGCCAACTCGGCCAACGAGGCGGGCTCCATCCAGCTCGCGTCGGGCCTGCCGGTCATGGCCATGGGTGGCTTCACCGGCTCCGACCCGGCCCCCACGCTCGACGAGCTGAAGAGCTACATCGCCTCCGGTGAGCTGCGCTACGTGCTCACCGACCGTGGTGGAGGCGGGTTCGGCGGCCAGGATGGGGCCACCACATCCGATCGAAGGGCCTGGGTGACAAGCGCCTGCACGGTCGTCGACTACGACGGATCTGGCTCGAGCTCGCTGTACGACTGTGCGGGAGCCGGCTCATGACCCGCCTCGTGCGCGTGGCCTCGGCCCGGCGGCGTACGATGGCCGCCGGATGCGTGGCGAACGCTGTCGATCCGTTCGCCAGGTGGAGTTGAGGCAGCTCGATGCGTGTGCTCGTCGCCGAAGACGACCCCGGCCTCCGCGACGTCCTCGTCCTCGGGCTCGAGGACCACGGCTACCACGTCGACGCCGTCGAGCGCGGCGATGATGCGATCGACATGCTCAAGTTCTACGACTACGACGTCGCCATCATCGACTGGCGCATGCCGGGGGCCGAGGGGATCGAGGTGGTCGCCTGGGCGCGCCGGAACGACAAGCCGACGGCGCTGCTCATGCTGACCGCCCGCGACGCGCCACCTGACCGGATCCGCGGCCTCGACGCCGGCGCGGACGACTACCTCGTCAAGCCGTTCGACTTCGGAGAGCTCGTCGCCCGAGTCCGCGCGCTGCAGCGCCGGCCACGGGGCGTCGACGGTCCGGTCATCGTTCGCGGTTCCCTGGCGCTCGATCCGGTGAAACACGAGGCGAGCGTGGCCGACCGCCAGCTCGGCCTGACCGTCACCGAGTACAACATCCTGGAGCTGCTCATGCGCCGCTCGCCGGCGGTCGTCAGCCGTAAGGCGATCGCCGAGCACGCCTGGCATGACGAGACCGATCCGCTCGGGTCGAACGCGATCGACGTCCAGCTCAGCCGCCTGCGCGCCAAGCTGCCGACGGCGGGCGTGCGCATCGTGACCGTCCGGGGCGCTGGCTACCGGCTGGAGGAAATGTGAGTACGACCGGTGTTCGAGAGGTCAGCGGTCCGTCCGTTCGCGCACTCTCGATCCGGGTCGCGCTGGCCACGAGCGCGATCGTGGGTGTCGCGTACCTGGTCATCGCGATCGCCGTTGCCGCCATCGTCACCGGCAACCTGACACTGCAGATCGACCGCGACCTCGCCCAGGCCCTGGCCCATGTCAACCGGCCCGAGCCCGGGGTCTCCAGCGGTTCCAACGGCTTCCGCCCGCCGCCTCCCGACCGACCATTCGGCTCACCGATGCTCGTCTGGACCGTCCACAGCGACGGGACGGTGAGCAGCTTCAACGCGTCTGATGCGGAGCTGCCGGCCGAGTACCGCCAGGTCGTCGGACCCGAGACGGTCTCGATCAGCGGCGTAGACGTGCGTATCCAGGGAGCCTCCGTGGGAGGCGAGCACGTCGTCGTCGGCCAGACCATGGAGAACCTCGCCCAGACGCGATCGACCCTCGTCGTCGCCGAGATCGCGATCGGAGCGGCCCTGCTGATCGTCGTGTTCCTGGGCGCCGTGGCGATCGGCCAGCGGGTAGCCGAACCGATCGAGCGGGCGCGCCAGCGTCAGCTCGAGTTCACGGCCGACGCCTCCCACGAGCTGCGCACCCCGCTGGCGGTCATCGAGGCCCAGACGACCCTCGCCCTCGCTCGTGATCGCGAGGCGGCCTGGTACCGGACCGCGTTCGGGCGGGTGGACCAGGAGAGCAAGCGGATCCGCCGGCTGCTCGATGACATGCTCTGGCTGGCCCGCTTCGACGGGACCGGCGGCCAGCCGAACGCCGAGCCGGTCGACGTGACCGTGCTCGTGGCCCAGATGGTGGATCGGTTCCGGGTCGTCGCGGAGGCGCGCCACCAGGCGCTCGAAGTCCGCACCGACGAGCAGAGCGCGATCGTGACCGTCCCGCCCGAGTGGCTCGATCGGCTGCTCGGAGTCCTGCTCGACAACGCCTGCCGGTACTCGCCGGACGGCGGGGCGGTGGCGGTGTCGGTCACCACCGAGGGCCGCCGCATCCGCCTGACGGTCGACGACTCGGGCCCTGGCATCCCACCCGCCGAGCGCGAACGGATCCTGGACCGCTTCCACCGTGCGACCGAGACGGCCGATGGTGCCGGTCTCGGACTGGCGATCGCCGACGCGATCGTCCGGGCGACGAACGGACGTTGGCACATCGGTGACGGGCCGGCCGGCGGGGCGAGCGTCGCGGTCAGCTGGCAGCGCTCGATGGCCGGAGGGCGAGAGGGACGGGCCGTCGACGACTCGAGCGCGGGAGCTCCGGCCGACGCGTGATCGCGTAGCCCATTCGACACGAAGGCCGACGGGACCGCGCGCGGTAGGCGGCATGACGCTGACCTTGTCTGGATCCGTCCGTGACACCGGTGCCGCACCGCGCTACCGTGGCGGCATGACCGCCCGGGCTCGACTCGTCTCCACCACCTGGCTCGCCGCCCACCTCGACGATCCTCGCATCCGCGTCGTGGATGCACGGTGGGGGCCCGACGGGGCCGGACGGCTCGCCTACGAGGCCGGCCATCTCCCCGGCGCCGTGCACGTCGACTGGGAGCGCGACCTCGCCGCCGGGGGCCCGGACAACCGCTACCGCATGGCCGCCCCCGAAGTCATCGCGGAGCGGCTGGGACGGCTGGACATCGGCGACGGGCGCCGCGTCGTCGCCTATGCGGACCCGGCGCACGGCGGCCCGTACCGGCTGTGGTGGGTCATGCGGCGCCTCGGCCACGCGAGTGTCCGCGTCCTCGACGGAGGCTGGCCGCGCTGGCTGGCCGAGGGTCGGCCCACCAGCCGGGCCGTCCCACGAACCGCCTCCGAGCGCCTGTCGATCCGCGCGCCGCGAACGGGCCTCGCGACCGCCGCGGACCTGGAGCGCTGGGGGCGGGGACGATCGATCGTCGATGCCCGCCCGGCGGAGCAGCATGCCGGCCACGCCGTCTGGTGCCAGGGCGGCTCGGAGCCCGTCGACCCCGCCACGGGCTGGGCGCAGGCCGGCCCGGTGCGACTGCGGGGCGGCCGGATCCCCGGTTCGCTCAACGTGCCGAGCACGAGCCTCTTCCGCGCTGACGGCCGCATGCTGCCCCCGTCACGGCTGCGGGCCCTGCTCGCCGCCACCGGGTTGCACCAGGACGGGCCCGTCACGACCTACTGCGGGGCGGCCATCGCCGCCAGTACGCTCACCTTCGCCCTGGACCGTGCGGGCTGGCGCGACGTGACGCTGTACGACGCCTCGTGGGAGGAATGGGGCCGCGACGAACGCCGGCTGATCGAGCACGACCGCGGGTAGGGCCCGGTCCCCCACCGGCCGGCCCGTACAATCCGTCCGTGACCGACCCCCTCGACCGACCGAGAGTGCCAGGGCGCGTCTTCCGCCGCTCCATGGCCACCGATCCTCCCGTGGCCGTGCGTGCCCACGGCGCGTCGATCTGGGACCGGGACGGCCGGGAGTACCTCGACGCCGCCGGCGGGGCGATCGTCGTCAACGTCGGTCACGGGCGCGAGTCAGTCGCCCGGGTCATGGCCGACCAGGCCGCGCGGCTCGCCTACGCCCACGGGTCGGTCTTCACGAACGAGCCCCTGGAGGCCTATGCCGCTGAGGTCGGGCGCCGCCTGCCGCTCGAGGCGCCGGCGATCTACCCCGTGAGCGGCGGGTCGGAGGCCATCGAGACGGCACTCAAGATGGCCCGCGCCTACCACCTCGCCCGCGGGGAGTCGGAGCGCTGGATCGTCGTCGCCCGCTGGGGCAGCTACCACGGCAACACGCTCGGTGCCCTCGACCTCTCCGGCCGCAAGCCGCTGCGGCGGCCGTACGAGGCCTGGCTCGGCCGCTTCCGCCACGTGAGCGCCGCCTATCCGTACCGGGCGGGGGAGCCCCGCGCCCAGGCGCTGGGCACGACCGACGAGCTGGCCGCCGAGCTGGACACCCTCCTGGAGCGCTCGGGGCCGCGCACGGTGGCCGCCTTCGTCGCGGAGCCGATCGTCGGCGCCACGCTCGCCGCGGCCATCCCGCCCGCGGGCTACTGGCCGGCCATGGCCGAGGTCTGCCGCCGCCATGGCGTGCTGCTCATCGCCGACGAGGTGATGACCGGCTTCGGGCGCACTGGGCGCTGGTTCGGCCTCGACCACTGGGGCGTCCGGCCGGATATCCTCGTCGCGGCCAAGGGCGCCACGGGTGGCTACTGGCCGTTCGGGTTCGCAGCCGCGAGCGGCGAGGTCCACGACACGGTCCGCGCTGGCGGTTTCGTCCACGGCTTCACCTACAGTCACCACGCCGTTGGCGCGGCCGTGGCCCGCGAGGTCCTGCGCGTCCTCGAGGACGAGGCGCTCGTCGAGGCCAGCGCCGCCAAGGGCGCACGGCTCCGGGCGCTGCTCGAGGCGCGGCTGGGGACGCATCCCCACGTGGGCGAGATCCGCGGCCTGGGCCTGCTGCAGGGCATCGAGTTCGTGGCCGACCGCGAGACGCACGCGCCCTTCCCGCGCGCCGCGCGGCTGACGGAGTCGATCGCCTCCGCCGCGCGCGACCGCGGGCTGCTCGTCTACACGGGCACCGGCAACGCCAACGGCGTGGACGGCGACCAGATCCTGCTCGGTCCACCGTTCGTCATCGCCGACGACGAGCTGGAGCGGATCGCCGACGGCCTGGCCGAGGCGCTCGACGCGGCGCTCGACGAGGTCACGGCCCCCGCGGCGCGCTGACCGCGATGTGCTTCGACCTCGACAGCCGGCCGCCCATCCCGCCCATGGCCGGCGGCGCCGTCGCCTCCGAGCGGCTGACGCTGACCGCCGCCGACGGGAACCGGCTGCTGGCCTGTGCGGCGTGGGCGGGCGAGGCTCCTTCCCCCGCCGCGATGCTGATCCTGCCCGACGTGCGCGGCCTCCATCGCTACTACGAGGAGCTGGCGCTGCGCTTCGCGGAGGCGGGCATCGACGCCATCGCCATCGACTACTTCGGGCGGACGACGAGCTCGGGCGACCGGGGCGCGGGCTTCGAGTTCATGGCGCACGTTCCACGCACGACCTGGGCCGGCCTCCGCGCCGACATGGCCGCCGGCGCCGCCCACCTGAGGGCCGCTGGCGAGCGTGCGCTCTTCACCATCGGCTTCTGCTTCGGCGGACGGCTGGCGCTGCTGACGCCAACGATCCCGGAGCTGCGCGTCGCCGGAGCGGTCGGCTTCTACGGCTGGCCGGTGGGCCCGACGCGCACCGACATGCCGGCCCCGGCCGAGCAGGCCGCCGCGAACACCGCGCCCGTCCTGGCCATCTTCGGCGGCGCCGATGCCGGCATCCCGGCCGCGACCGTGGCCACGTACGAGGCGGCGCTGACGGCCGCCGG
>Ga0209322_10000156_pt1 | contig 36022 bp, 37 predicted proteins | sample Rifsed19ft1_FD_184013 | JGI IMG/M metagenome (GOLD analysis project Ga0209322, IMG submission 184013) | Soil microbial communities from Rifle, Colorado, USA - sediment 19ft 1 (version 2) | ecosystem: Environmental > Terrestrial > Deep subsurface > Rock core/Sediment | place: Rifle, Colorado... | reverse complement strand
CGCTCGCTCGTGCTATGCTCCTGGTCATGTCGCGGATCGCCAGGTGCCTCGTCGCCGTCCTGCTGGCTATCGGCCTCCCCTCCCTCAGCCTCCCCTCCGTCCCGGCTGCCGCCCAGCAGACTCCCGTCGCCTCGCTTCAGGCCCTCGTCGCGCCGTTCTTCGCGCAGCTCTCCGCCCTCCGCGGGCTCCCCTCGGCCGGCTCGCCTCCTCCCGTCGTGGTCCGCTCCCGGAGCGAGACGCGGCGCTTCCTCGACCAGGAGCTGAACCGCAAATACCCCCCGGCCCAGATCCAGGCCGAGCAGAAATCGATGATCGCCTGGGGGCTCGCCCCGCCCGACTTCGACCTGCGCGCCTTCTTCCTCGACCTCATGGAGGAGCAGGCGGCCGAGCGTCGGGGCGTGGAGGTCCTCGTGCTCGAGCGGGTGCCCGTGGCGTCCGTCGAGCCGATCCGCCGGGCCGTGCTATCCTCTCCCTAGCCATGCCGACTCAGCCGTCGAAGCAGCTCGAGGTCGTCCCCAACCCGCACCCGGACCGAGACTACGAGGTCAACATCGCCATCCCCGAGTTCACCTGCCTCTGCCCCCGCACCGGCCAGCCCGACTTCGCCACCCTCCGCATCCGCTACATCCCCGACCAGCACCTGGTCGAGCTGAAGTCGCTCAAGCTCTACATCTGGTCGTACCGCAATGAGGGGGCCTTCCACGAGGACGTCACCAACCGGATCCTGAACGACTTCGCCGCCGCCGCCAAGCCGCGCTGGATCGAGGTGGTGGGCGACTTCAACATGCGCGGCGGCATCAAGACCGAGGTCAAGGCCACCTACGGCAAGCGCTCCGACCTCTCCTCCTGAACTTTCTCGTCGCCGGTAATACACACATCCGTATAAGACGCATTGATGCAATGTCGAAGATCGTGGCCGGTCTTCAGGAGCTCCCGTGCCTCTGCAACCTCCCCCTCCTTCTTTCGCCAATGGGACACCATATTCTGCAGGTCTCTGGCGGCCGGTTTCCCGGCTGCAAATCGTTCCAGCAGTTCCCTTGGCCGGCGAGGCTGAGCAGTAGCACCCCGGTAACCTGAGGAGGGTGACTGGGGCAATCTCCCTCGTCGCGCCCCCAGATCCTGGTGTCGACTATTTCACACAGTTGGCAGCCCAACCGGGGTCGACTAGAATCGTCTCGCCATGAACCGGCAGGACTTTCAAGCCCTCGCCAGTGTCCGGCTCGAAGAGACCAAGGCCCTGCTCGAGGCCGGCCGCTCGGACGGGGCCTACTATCTGGCGGGATATGCCGTGGAGTGCGCCCTGAAGGCATGCATCGCCAAGAGGACCCGAGAGCACGATTTCCCACCGCCGCCGAATGCGGTGCGCGACTACTACTCGCATGATCTGGCAGACCTCCGCAAGACTGCAGGTCTTGACGCCCGGCTACGGGTGGAAGCGCCACAGGGGTCAGACCTCGATCGCAACTGGGGGATCGTGTTACTGTGGAAATCGAACAGCAGATATCGGATGATAGCCCTGCAGGACGCGCAGGATCTCTACAATGCTATTTCGGATCCCACTGGCGGGGTACTGGCATGGCTACAGCAGAGTTGGTAGGCGACCTGATTGAGGCCGGCAAACAATTGACGTCCGCTCTCGACAGGGAAGCGCTCGAGGTCCGTTCGGCGCTTTGGTTCTACGATGCCGACGCCAAGGAGTGGCGGCTCATCCTTGCGATGCCCATGGTGGAAACCCGTGGTGTAGCAAGCACTTACGATGAGATCGGGAAGGTGCTGCGAACGGCGTCGATTCCGGGACTCTTCCTGCGACAGATCGCGGTCGTCCGTCCCAACGATGAGCTAGTGACCGCGCTCCGTAAGGCCATCAGCACGGGGCTGACCCTCGCCTCGATTCGCCTGACGAATAGCGCGGTAGACAACATCCTGGTCGAAGACGCCTACATCTACCGGAGCACCTAGCCGCCAGGCGCGGGGAAGAGCGGGTGCCTTCCCCCTTGTGCTATCCTCTCGCCAACGTCACGATCCCCGAGATCCCAGGTCGTTAACCATGATCAGGAGGAACACGTCATGCTACGAGCCATGCTGGCAGCGCTGACGATCGGCATCCTGACCCTGGCCGGCTTGACGCCCGTGGGCGCGCAGACGCGCGAGCTCACCCTGGGCAACGTCAATCCGGCGAAGCATGGCACCTCGCAAACGTCCCAGCAGTTCATCGACAAGCTCGCCGAGCTCACGGCGGGCAAGGTCAAGGTCGTCCACCACCACTCCGGCGCCCTCGGGGGCGAGCGCGAGGTGGCGCAGCAGATCCAGCTCGGGACGGTGGACTTCGGGCCGATCACCACGGCGCCCCTCTCGACGCTGGTGCCGGAGATGTCGGTCTTCCAGCTCCCCTACATCTTCCGCGACTACCAGCACGTGTACGCCGCCCTCGACGGAGGCGACGCCATCCGGAAGTACTACGACCCGATCCTCGACAAGAAGGGCTTCAAGCTGATCGGCTTCATCGCCGCGGGCTACCGGGGCATCTACGGCCACTACCCGATCAACTCCATCGCCGACGTCAAGGGCAAGAAGATCCGGGTCCAGGAGGACAAGATCCTGGTGGCGACGTTCAAGGCCCTCGGCATGATCTCCACTCCGATCGCCTTCCCCGAGGTCGCAACGTCGCTTCAGACCAAGGTGATCGACTTCGCGGAGGGCGGTATCAACACCTTCTACCACAACAAGTTCTACGACATCGTCAAGCACGTCGCGGACGTGCGTCACACCCACCAGGCCGTCGCGCTGATCATGTCCAAGGCCTCGTGGGCCAAGCAGGACGCGGCGACGCAGAAATCGATCCTGGAGGCCGCCAGGCACGCGGAGCAGTGGAACCGCCAGTTTATCCTGGACGAGGACAAGGGGATCCAAGAGCAGGTGAGGGCGAAGGGGGTCAGCATCACCAAGCCAGACGCCACGCCCTTCCGTGAGGCCACGAAGAGCGTCTACGAGGAGTTCTACGCGACACCCGCGGGGAAAGACGCGCGCAAGATCGTGGATCACATCCTCAGCCTGAAATAAGCGTGCCGCGTCCCGACCTGCCGCTCGGCCGCTGGGGCGCCCGCATCTACGACGGGCTCGGGCTCCTCGGCGGCCTCATCCTCGCCTTGATGACACTCGCAGTCTTTCTTCAGGTGGTCCTCCGCTATGTGTTCTCCGCCGGCATCGAAGGGCTCGACGAGGTGCCGCGCTATCTCTTTGTCTGGCTGGTCATGATGGGCGCGGCCGCCGCCATGCACCGGGGCGAGCACACGGCGCTCGACTACTTCCGCAACCGGCTTCTCCCGCGGGGCCAGGCGCTGGTCACGCTCCTCACCTCAGCCGCCGGGATGCTCCTTTTCCTGTCCCTCATCAAAAGCAGCTTCGTCCTCGTCCCCAACGCGCAGCTCCAGACGAGCGCCGGCCTCGGCCTGCCCCTCGGCTACGTGTACGCCGCCGTCCCCGTGGGCTCGGCCCTGATCCTCCTCCCGATGGCCTGGCGCTTCGTCGCCGCCCTGCGGACTCTATGGCTGAAACGCTCCTGATCGCGTTCGTCGTCTTCGTTGTCCTCGGGATGCCGATCGGCATCGCGCTGGGCGTCGGGACCCTCGCGGCCGCCCTGCTCTATCCGGCGCTGAACCCCATCATCATCCCGACGCGGTTCGTCGGCCTCCTGTCGGATTCCTTCCTTCTCCTCGCCGCGCCGCTCTTCATCCTGGCCGGCAACATCGCCGCGCGCGGCGGTGTCGCCCGCGCGATCATCGACCTCGCGACCGTCATCGTCGGCCGCTTCCGGGGCGGCCTGGCCTACGTGAACATCGTGGACAGCATGATCTTTGGCGGCATCTCGGGCTCGGCGGTGGCGGATGTGTCCGCCCTCGGCACCTTCCTCATCCCTCAGATGGTGCGCAAGGGCTACGACAAGGACTTCGCCACAGTGCTCACCATCTGCACCGCCATCCTGGCACCGATCATCCCCCCCTCCATCGTCGCCGTCATCTACGCCTGGATGGCCGATGAGTCGGTGGCCGCGATCTTCGCGGGGGGCTACATTCCGGGGCTCCTCATCGCGATCGGCATGGCGGTCCCGACCTTCGTCATCGCCAAGCGGCGCAATTACCCGCGCGAGCCGCGGCCGACGCTGCGCAGCTTCGCGGCCGCGCTGCGGGATGCGCTGCCGGGCCTCATGATCCCGATCATCATCATGGGCGGCATTCTCCTCGGCTGGTTCACCCCGACCGAGGCGGCCGCCGTGGCCGTCGTCTATGCCCTCACCGTCCCCCCGCTCTTCTACCGGGAGCTGGCCTTGCGCGACCTGCCGGGGATCTTCGCTGACTCCGCGCGGCTCTCAGGCGTCATCGGCCTCATCATCGGGCTGGTGGGAGCCTTCGGCTGGGTGCTGACCTACTCGAAGTTCCCGTTCAGGGTCGCCGAGGCGATCGGGACCTTCGCCCCGACGTGGTGGCTCTTCCTCTTATTCGTCATCGTGGTCTATATCTTCCTCGGCACCTTCCTGACGCCGTCGGAGATCATCCTCGTCACCGTCCCGGTCCTCCTCCCGGGCGCCCAGGCGCTGGGCATCCACCCGATCCACTTCGGGATGGTGTGCGTCATCGCCTCGGCGATCGGCCACGTCACGCCGCCCGTGGGGCTCTGCCTCTTCGTGGGCATGGCGATCAGCGGCCTTCCCATGGAGAGGCTTGTCCGGCCGCTCCTCCCCTTCCTCGCCTCGATCATCATCGTGCTCTTCGTCGTCGCCTTCGTGCCGGAAACCGTCCTCTGGTTCCCCCGCCTGCTGGGCTTTGTGAAGTAACCTCTGCCGCGCTGCTGGCCGGCGAGGCACCTCTCGCCAGTGGGGAGAGGAGAAGAGGTGAGCGGCGTATTAGAGGGTGCCGGGGAAGGCGGAGGGCGCGAGGGTGACGCCGGGGAAGAGCAGGGCCGACGCCGGTACCCCCAGATGCTTCACCGCCACCTCGCCGAAGAGATGACGGAAGTCGGTCGTGACCTCGAGGTCGCGCCCCTCGAAGAGCTGGGCGCGCGAGATCCCGGGCCACTTCCCGTAGACCTTCCCTCCCTTGACCGAGCCGCCGAGGACCAGCATCGCGGTGGCGTGACCGTGGTCGGTGCCGCGGTTGCCGTTCTCCTGGACCGTTCGCCCGAACTCGGACATGGTGAGGACCACAACGTCGGCCATCCGGTCGCCCAGGTCGCGATCGAGGGCGGCGAGACCCTCGGCGAACTCGCGGAGCCGGTTGGCGAGCTGTCCCTGGGAGTTTCCCTGCACCGCGTGGGTGTCCCAGCCGCCGGAGGCGGCGAACGCGATCTCAAGACCCACGTCGGCCTTGATCAGCTGGGCGATCTGCCGGAGGCCGTCGCCGAAGCGCCCCCGCGGATACTCGGCCCCGCTGGCTGGCTGGTAGCGGGCGGGGTCGGCCGCTTTGAGCATCTTCACGGCCTCGAAGGTCTCCTTGCCGGTTGCGCGAAGGAGATTCTGGGCTCCTCGCTCATACAGCGCCTCGAAGCCTCGCTTGGCGTTCAGGGTGCCGCTGCCAGCACGGATGTCGAAGTCCGCGATGTTGCTGATGGCCAGGCTCGGCGCCTCCCCCCTCAGAGCGCGCGGCAGCGCCGAGCCCATCGCGACGGCCCTGAACGCGGTGCCGGACGGATCGGGCCTGGCCTTCAAGGCCCGGTTGAGCCAGCCGTCCTGGGTACTCTTGAGGCCCGGCGTCCCCGACTCCATGTAGTCCTGGGCGTCGAAATGGGAGCGCGTGGTATCCGGGGAGCCGCAGGCGTGAACGATGGCGAGCCGGCGCGCCTCCCAGAGGGGGAGCAGCGGCTTGAGGGCTGGATGGAGCCCGAAGAACCCGTTGAGATCGACCGCCGCCTCGGCGCTCCCGGCCTGAGGGCCCGGGATGGCGATCGAGGGACGCGCGGCGTAGTAGTTGGCCTCCGCGTGGGGCACGACCATGCTCAGGCCGTCCACGGCCCCGCGCTGGAAGAGGGCGATCAGGATTTTCTTGCCGGCCGAGCCCGTCCCGGCGCTCGCGGTGCGCACGAGGAACCGGGGCATCGCCCCCAGCCCCAGCAGGGCGATGGCGCTCGACTTGATAAGGGCCCGACGAGTGATCTCCATCGTTCTTCTCCTCAACGCCTCTGAAACTCGGGTGAGCCCAGCACCAGCGCGGCGATCTTCTCCACGTCGGGGTTGAGCGTCCGGTGGTCGGACGTCGCCCGCAGAATCTCTGGGTCCGATAGCTGCTTCAGGAGGACGTCCCGCGTGTCGGGGGTCACCTGGTTGTGGAGCAGCCCGGCGAGGAGCCGATCAAGGAGCGCCTTCGGGTCGCGCTGGTCGGCACCGGCGACGAACCTGCCGAGGTCCGGGCGCGTCCCCGGGGACCGGCCCTCGGTGAGGCCGAGCGCGAAGTTCATGCGGTTCAGGAGCGCCCCGGTGTTCACCCACGCTTCCGCGATGTCGGGGTATCCGGTAGGCGGCTGGGAGGCGTAGAGGGGCTCGCCGATCTGGGCTACGGCCCGGGCGAGCGCCGGGCTGCCGCTGGTGGTCCCGCCGACGGCCCGCACGGCGCTCGCCACCAGCTCGAACGGCTTCTTGATCTTGGAGCGGTACGTGTCGGCGGCGAAGAACTCCGGGGAGGTGATGATCGTCACCAGCATGGCGCGGATGTCGCCGTCAGTCCGGGTGAAGGTGTCGGCCACGCGCGCCACGAGGGCCGGAGGCGGCTCATCGGCGACGAAGCGCCGCACCAGTTTGGTGGCGATGAACTTCGCCGTGGACGGATGGCGGACCAGGATGTCGATCACCATCTCGGCGTCCATCTTCCTGCCGCCGGCCGGGATCCGGTGGCCGAGCACCACCTTCTCGCCATTGTCGTGGGCGGGCGGGCGGAAAACGAACCCCCCGCCCTCCCGCGGCCGGTCGATCGTCCACCCGGTGAAGCAGCGGGCGACCTCGACCACGTCCTTCTGGGTGTAGCCCCCGTCCACCCCGAGCGTGTGGAGCTCCATCAGCTCGCGGGCATAGTTCTCGTTGAGCCCCTTCGGGCCCTTGCCCCCGGGCCGGCTGGGGAAGTCGCTCTTCACGCTCATCCAGTTATCCAGATAGAAGAGCATCGCCGGGTGGCGGGCCGTCGCCAGGACCAGGTCCCTGAACTTGCCGAGGGCATGGGGGCGGATGGCGTCCCGCTCGTAGGAGACGAGCATCCACTTCACCGCCCCCTTCCCCGCGAACACGTTGAAGTGGTTGAACCAGAAGTCCACCATGACCTCTTCCAGCTGCCGCTCGCTCTCGATGGCCCGGATCAGTTTGGCGGACTGGAGCTCCCCGATGATCCGGATGGGGCGCTTCTCCGGTGGGAACATCTCCATCATCTCGGCCCGGCTCAGCTCGCCGGTGGCGATCTTCTGGCGGAGCTTCGGGTCGGGCTGGGGGAACTCCCTCATCAGCTCCGCGCTGGTCATGGTCAGGGTCGTCAGGTTCTTCAGCTTCTGCTCCACCGCCCGGTCGGGGATCGCTTCGGGGTAAAGCTGCTGCTGAAGGTAGGCGGCGAGCCCCATGCCCTCGACCCGCTCCACGTCGCCGGGGCGGGGGCCGTAGCCGAGACGGTTCAGGACGTGGAGGATTTTCTGCTCCTCCATGAGCGGCGATGCGGGAAGGGTGATCTGGACAGCCGCGGGAGATGAGGCCGAGACACCCGGGGGAGGCGCCGCGGCCGTCACCCCCGACCAGGCCGCTAGGGCGAGGACCCCCAGGGAAGCCAGCGTCACACGAAGCCAAGTTCGGGCCATCTCCACCCTCCTTGGCCGGTTAGACGGGGGCGTGTCTCCCCTTGTTTACACTTCCGCCTAGGGGATGACGGCGACTTTGATGGACTCGGGGGAGCGGTGGGCGGCGAACGCTTCCTGGATGGCGTCCAGGGCGAAGCGGTGGGTCACCAGCGCCTCCACCTTCACCGCGCCGGCCTTGAGCAGCCGCATGGCCTCGGGGAACTCGTCCTGATAGATCATCGAGCCCACGAGCGTCAGCTCCCGCCTCACCACCCAGAAAAAGTGAACCCGGGAGGGCTCGTGAGGCAGTCCGGTCAGGACCACGCGGCCGCCGGGGCGCGCGAGCTCCAGGGCCTCCTCCACGGCCTCCGGGGTCCCCGCAGTCTCCACGACGAGATCGACCCCCTCGCGCCCTGAAAACTTGCGCGCCGCTTCCGCCCCGGGACCGGTCGTAAGGCTGTGAACCGCCTCGGCGCCGAGCTCTCGGGCCAGGGACAGCCGCCGGTCGCTCCGGCTCACGGCCAGGACGCGTGCGCCCCGCGCTTTCAGGACCTGTACGGCGAGAAGCCCGAGCGTGCCGGCCCCCAGCACCGCGGCGGTCTCTCCCTGCCGCACGGCGCCACGCCCGGCGGCACGAACCACGACAGCGAGGGGCTCCGTCAGCAGGAGCTGCTCGGGGCGAAGGCCCGGAGGCGCCGGCCAGCAGCAGCGCGCGGGGATCCGCGCCAGCTCGGCGAACCCCCCGTCCACGTCGATGCCCACGGCGGTCCGCGACAGGCAGAGGTTCCGGTTTCCCTCGCGGCAGAGAGCGCAGGCGCCGCACGAGTAGTTGGGCTCCACCGCCACGGCGTCGCCGGGCTTCACGTTGAGGACGCCGGGTCCCACCGCAACCACGTCCCCGATGAATTCGTGGCCCATGATCAGCGGGTACCGGACCGGCCGATCGCCGGCCCAGATGCGGAAGTCGGTCCCGCAGAGCCCCGCCGCCCTGACGCGGACGAGGGCCTGGCCGGCCGACGGCGCCGGATCCGTCGCCGCTTCGACGCGCAAGTCCCTGGGGGCGCGGAGGACTGCCGCTTTCATGGGCCCACTCTACCTGAGCACGCCTTCGGCGATCAACTGATGGACCTCGGGCCCGCTCATGCCGAGAAGCTCGCCGAGGACCTCCTGGGTATGCTCGCCCAGGCACGGCGCGCGGCGCAGCCGCCCCGGCGTCCGGGAAAACCGGAACGGCCACGCCTCGTACGGGGCGCGGCCGATCTCGGGATGCTCGATCCACTGGAACGCGCCGCGAGCGGCCAACTGCGGATCCTTGTGGAGGTCGGCGCAGGACTGGACGACGCCCGCCGGAATGCCGAGCCGCTGGAGGCGCCGGGCCAGGGCCCGGGCTTCCTGGGCGATGGTCCACCGTCCGATCAGGCGGTCCAGTTCCTCCGCGTTGCCGCGCCGCGCCTCGGGCATGGCGAAGTCGGGCCGCCCGCACCACTCGGGCTTCCCCATCGCCCCGCAGAGCGCCTGCCACTCGGCGTCGTCCCCGCAGGCGATGACGCACCACTGGTCGCTGCCCGCGCACGGGTAGGCGTTGTGAGGGGCCGCCCGATCATCCGCGTTGCCGCGGCGCGCCGTCACTCTGCCGTTGACGGTGAAGTCGAGAATCGCCGGGGCGAGGAAGTGCAGACTCGCCTCGAACTGGGAGAGGTCCACGTGCTGGCCCTCGCCCGTCCGGCGTCGGTGATCCAGCGCCGCCAGGAGCGCCGCCGAGGCGAAGTGATGGGCGACGAAGTCCGTGTAGGCGCCGTAGATCATAGACGGCTCCCTGTCGGGCCAGCCGGTGACCGCGTAAAAACCCGCGAGGGCCGCCGCCAGGGAGCCGTAGCCGGCGTAGTGGGAATGCGGGCCGGTCTGCCCCTGCTGGCACGTGGAGAGCAGGATGATGTCCGGCTTGAGCGCCTTGAGGTCGGCGTACCCCAGCCCCCAGCGGGCCATAGTGCCGGGCGTGAAGGACTCCACCACCACGTCGGCCCGCGCACTGAGCCGGCGGGCGATCTCCAGGCCCCTGGGATGGGAGAGGTTGAGCGCCACCGAGCGCTTGCAGGCGTTGTAGTTGGCGAAGAGCTGGCTCCGGTTGGGCCCCGCCTCGCGGTCCGCCCACGGCGGCAGGGTCCGGCCGGGATCGATGCGGAGCGCCGACTCCAGGCGGATCACGTCGGCGCCGAACTCGGCCAGGAGGCGACCGGTGATCGGCCCCGTGGCCACCCACCCGAAGTCGAGCACGCGCAGGCCCGCGAACGGCGGCGCCAGCACGTGAGGGGCCACCCACGGTCCGCCGGGGCCCGCCTGCCACTCGGCGAGGACTTCGGCCGTCTGCTCGCCGATGGTCGGGGCCGGCCGTTGCTTGACGATCGGCGTCAGGCTGAACCTGGCGAACGGGCCGGGACCCACCGCCGGCCCGTCCGCCCCGCGCCGCCCCAGGGGCAAGAAGAACTCCCGGGCCGCCAGCTGGGCGTTCTCCAGCAGATCTCGCGTGTCCGCCACCGGAGCGAGGAGGATACCGCGCTTCAGCGCCCCCTCGTACAGCTCCCGCTTCGTCTTTTGCGCGAAGAAGGCGGCCGCGGCGGCCTCGACCTCATCCAGTTCCGCCTGCCCCCGCTCGCCGGAGGCCAGGAGGTGGGCCGAGTCCCAGGCGCGCCAGTCCCGCTCGCGCATGAAGGCCGGCGCCGTCCCTTCCTCGTCCATCCAGGCCGTGAGGGCCTCCATGGCCCCCGCCCCGATGGCGCCGCCGCTGGCGATCAGCGCCACGTAGCCGTCGGCGCCGGCGAAGATGATCCGCCGCCGAAACCCCGCGTAGCGGGCGTGGACGCCGTCCCGAAACGGAACGTAGCCGTGGAGGCTCGGCAGCCCCGTCTCGCTCATCATCGCCCACATCATCGCCGCCTGGGCCGACACCTCGACCCACTGCCCCTCGCCCGTCTGCTCGCGCCAGTGATGCGCCACGAGCGTGCCCACGGCCGCCTGACCCGCCGCTTGGAGGTACGCCTGCGGAACGCCGATCCGCACGGGAGGCCGATCGCCATCGCCCAGGTGAAACATCATCCCGCTCATCGCCTGGACGATGAGGTCCGGCCCCTTCCAGTCCCGGTAGGGACCGGTGTGGCCGAACGGGCTGATGGACGTCAGGATGAGGCGCGGGTGGTCCCGGTGGAGCGCCTCCCAGCCGAGGCCGAGGCCATCCAGGTAGCCGGGGGGAAACGACTCGAGGAGGAAGTCGGCCCGCCGGGCGAGGTCGCGCACCCGGGCCACACCCTCCAGCGTCCCCAGATCCGCCACCAGGCTCCGACAGTTCTCGGCGTACGCCCACCAGTAGAGGCTTCGCTCGGGATCCGGCGCGTCGCCCGCGAAGGGGCCCTCGCGCCGGGCCGGATTTCCCGCGGGAGGCTCGACCCGCACGACGTCGGCGCCGAGATCCGCCAGGATCTTCCCGCACAAAAGGCCGCGGGCGTCGGTCAGGTCCAGAACCCGGTAGGCCGCCAGCGGCCCGCTCGCCTGCGTCATTCCGCGTGGGCTCTACGCCTCTGCCGGTTCGTGGAAGGCTTCCTCTTCCCAGGAGTCCGTCGGATCGTCCTCGCGCCACCGGACGGGGACGCGGAGCAGGGTCCCGCCCTCTGTCGCGGTCTCGAGCAGTCGGAGCGCCTCCTTGAGGATCGCCCGCTGACCCACCGGGTTGTCCGGCTTCCCGCACTGATGGCCGAGGGGAAAATTGACAAACACCGCGCGCGGCGGCCTCAGCAGGGTCGTGATGTCGAGCGCCGAGGACATGGAGACCGTCGGGAGCCCGGCCTCCTCGAAGACTCGCGCCATCAGTCCCACGGACTGGTGACAGAGCTGTCAGACGGGAACCAGCAGCGCGGCATCCACCGCCAGAGCCCGGAGCCGCTCGAGGAGCGCCGGGGCCATCTCCTTCTGGAGGCGAGTACGCATGAAGATCCGCCCCATGAAGGTGAAGGCCGGCGAGGCCAGCTCTCCGACGAATCCCTCCGCCGCCAGCTCCCTGAGGCGCGAGACCGGGAAGACCGTGTTGACGTCGGTGACCGCCTTGGCGTTCTTCGAGAAGTGGCTGATCCTGAGATCCCGAGGATCGACGTCGGTGGGAATCTCCCGCCAGGTAAGGTCGTTCTTCACGTCGTCGAAGGGCGCCTGGTCCTTTCGATAGACGCCGCTCGATGAGAGGAGCGCGATCCGGCACCGGGAAAGCGGCTTGGGCAGCGGCGTCAACGGGCTCGTCTCGTAGGTGGACCATTGATACGGCGGGTGATCGGGAAAGTGCAGCCGCACCTGCTCGATATAGCGAACCGGCATGTCGTGGCTCCCCTGAGTGTCGTCAGGCGGCGCTGTGGCCGCCGTCGAGATAGATCGTCTGCCCGGTCATGAAGTCGGAGGCGGGCGACGCCAGGTACACGGCCAGCGGGCCGATCTCCTCCTCGCGCCCCGTCCGTCGCAGAGGAATGTCTCGGAGCAACCGCTCCCTGAGCTTCTCGTTCGCAAAGGCATGGGCGTTCATGTCGGTGACGAACCAGCCCGGCGCGATCGCGTTGACCTGGATGTTGTGGCGGGCCCACTCCACCGCCAGCGTCCGCGTGAAGGCAACGATGCCGCCCTTCGTCGCCGAATAGACCGCGTAGTGCGGGAGCCCCACCGCCGCCAGCATCGAGGCGACATTGATGACCTTCCCGCGCTTGGCCGCCAGGAAGTGGGGGGCCGCGGCCCGGCAGCCGTTCAGGACGCCCGTCAGGTTGGTCTCGAGCATCCGACTCCATTCCTCCGGCGGCCCCTCCGCGAAGGGTCCCACGTGCGCCACGCCGGAATTGTTGACGAGAATATCCAGGCGACCCAGGCCGGTCACGGCCCGCCCCATCAACGCCTCGACTTCGGCGAGGATCCGCACGTCGGTGGGCACCACCAGCGCCCTGCGGCCCAGCCTTTCCACTCGATGCGCCGTCTCCTCCAGGTCGGGCTTGGAGCGGCCGGCCAGGGCGAGGTCTCCCCCCGCCTCGGCCAGGGCCAGCGCCATGGCCCGCCCCAGGCCGCGGCTCGCCCCCGTGACGACGGCGACGCGCCCGTCCAGTCGCAGCGTCTCAAGCATAGAGCGAGTCGATGATCTTCTGGAACTTCTCGGTCACGCCCTTCCGCTTCACCTTCAGCGTCGGCGTGAGGAGGCCGTTGTCCTGGGAGAATTCCTCTGGCAGGATCGCAAACTTCTTGATCTTGGCGTAAGACTGGAGATCGGCGTTCTTCGCCTCCACGATGCGGGCGACTCGCTCCACGACCTTCGGGTTCTTGGCCAGGGACGCCGGGTCGGTGGCGAGGATGCCCTGCTCCTTGGCGAACTTCGCCAGCTCCTCGGGGTTGAGCGTGATCAGGGCCACCGGGTACGGCCGCCGGTCCCCGTACACCATGACCTGGCTGACGAAGGGATCGCCCTTCAGGAGGTTCTCGATGTTCTGGGGGGCGATGTTCATCCCGCCCGCCGTCACGATCAGGTCCTTCTTGCGGTCGGTGATAAACAGAAACCCGGCCTCGTCGATCTTCCCGATATCGCCCGTGTGGAACCACCCGCCCGGCTCGAACACCTCGGCGGTGGCCTCGGGCTTCTTGAAGTAACCCTTGGTGGCGATGTTGCCGCCCCGGGCCAGAATCTCGCCGTCGGCGGCGATCTTCAGCTCGACGCCGGGCATGGCCTGGCCGACGGAGCCAAACTTGAAATTATCCTCGCGGTTGAAGGTCAGGGCCGGGCAGGTCTCCGTGAGGCCGTAGCCCTCCAGGATGAGGATCCCCGCCGCGTGGAAGAACACCGCGATCTCCCGGGAGAGCGGGGCCCCCCCCGACACCGCAAAGCGCAACCGCCCGCCGAGGGCGTGATGGAGCTTCGCGAACACCAGCTTGTGGGCGACCCTGTGCTTCATGGCCAGCCCGCCGGGGATCGGCTGCTTCGCCTGCTGGAGCTGGCTCACCTGCCGCCCGATCCCCATGGCCCAGCGGAAAATCTTCTTCTTCACGGGCGAGCCCGCCTCCACCCCCGCCAGAATCTTCGCGTACACCTTCTCGAACACCCGCGGAACGCTGCAGATGAAGTGCGGCCGGGTCTCCTTCAGGTTGTCCCCGACCTTGTCCAGGTTCTCGGCGAAGGCGGTGGTGAGGCCCCGGTGAACCCCGATGAACCCCTCCAGGCGGGCGAACGAGTGGGCCAGCGGGAGGAAGAGCAGATGCACGTCGCCCGGGCCGATCTTGATGATCTGGGCGGTGGAGTTCAAGGAGGCGAGATGGTTTGCGTGGGTCTGGACCACCCCCTTGGGCGGGCCCGTGGTTCCCGACGTGTAGACGATGGTGGCGATGTCGTCCGGGCGGCCCGACGTGACCCGATCCGCCAGAAGGCTCTTGAGCCGCTCCGCGTTGTCTCGCCCCAGGCGGCGCAGCTCCTCCCACGTGTGCACCGAGCGCTCCCGCCCCTCGTATCCCTGGATGACCACGATCTGCTCGAGGGTGTCCATCTTGCCTCGGGCCTCCAGGGCCTTCGCCAGCTGGGCCGGGTCCTCGACGATGAGGGTCTTGGCGCCGGAGTCGCCGACGATGTAGGCGAGCTGCTCGGGGGTGTACGAGGGGTACACCGGAATCGTCGTGCACCCGGCCGAGAAGATCGCGAAGTCCGCCTGCACCCACTCGGGGCGGCTGGCCGAGAGCAGGGCCACCGCCTCGCCCTTCTGCCGTCCCAGAGCCAGGAGCCCGAGGGCCACTTCCCGCACGGTCTCGCCGAGCTGGCGCCAGGTGAGCGTCTCCCACTTCCCCGCGCGCTTGACCTGCTGGGCAGGGGCGTCGCCGCTCTTGTCGATCCGGCTCCAGAACATCCGCGCCAGAGTGTCGTCAGCCATGATGGTCTCCTTAAATGAGTTTCCGTAGCTCCTTGCGGAGGATCTTGCCGACCGGACTCTTGGGCAGCGACTCCACGAAGCGCACCTGCTTCGGGCACTTGAACCGGGCGAGCTTCTCCGCGCAGAACGCCATCATCTCCTCGGCGTTCGCCTCCTGGCCTGCCTTCACCACGACGAACGCCAGGACGTCCTCCCCCATCAAGGGGTCCGGCATCCCCACCACGCCCGCCTCGGCGACCTTCGGGTGGGCGTAGAGCACCTCCTCCACCTCGCGCGGGTAGATGTTGAAGCCCCCCCGAATGATCAGGTCCTTCTTGCGCTCCACAATGTAGAGGTAGCCGTCTGCGTCCAGCCGGCCGACGTCGCCCGTGTGGAGGCACCCGTTTTTGAGCGTCTTCTGGGTCTCCTCGGGCATCCGGTAATACCCCTGCATGACGCTGGGCCCGCGAACGCAGATTTCCCCCACCGTCCCAGCGGGAAGCTCCCGGTCCTGGTCGTCAAGGATCTTCACCTCGACGCCGGGAATCGGCTTCCCGACCGAGCCCAGACGACGCTCCATGGACAGCCGGTGGGCCGACACGACGGTCGTGGCTTCCGTGAGCCCGTAGCCTTCGAGGATCCGCCCTCCAAATTTCTTCTCGAAGGGCTCGACGATCTCCAGAGGCAACGGCGCGGCGCCCGATCCCCAGTAGATCATGGACGAGGTGTCGAACTGCTCGGCCTCCGGGTAATTCAGCAGGTACACGAGCATCGTGGGGACGCAGGACATGGACCGGATCCTGAACTTCTGAATCGTCGTGAGGACCTCCTCGGGGTTGAACCAGCGGAGCAGCACCCCGCGCGTTCCCAAGATGTTCCCGGCATTCATCACCGTGAGGCCATAGGAGTGGGACAGGGGGAGGACCGCGAGGGACCAGTCTTCCCGGGACAGCTCATGCAGGGAGGCGGCCGAGCGGGCGTTCGAGTGCAGGTTCCCGTGCGAGAGCGCGACGCCCTTGATCTTCCCGGTCGTGCCGGAGGTATAGAGGATCACCGCCAGGTCCCCGTCCGCCCGCTCCACGATCCCGAAGGTGTCCGGCTGCCCCTTGACAAGCTCCGCCAGGCCGAGCGTCTGGTTCCCCTCCCCGTCCACGAGCACGACGTGGCTGAGGGTGGGCAGGGCGGCGAGCAACGGCTCCACCTTCCAGACCATGTCGGTGGAGGTGATGACGACCTTGGCCTCCGAGTCCACGAGGATGTGCCTGACCTCCTCGGGGCCCAGCAGGAAGATCACCGGAACGACGACAGCTCCCAGCTTCAGGATGGCGGCGTAGCTCTGGGGGACCTCGGGGCAGTTCGGGAGCATGACGACGACGCGGTCCCCCACCCCCACGCCCAGGCCCCGGAGGGCGTGGGCCAGACGGTTGGCGGCGCGGTGCTGCTCCCGGTTCGTGTACTCCTTCCCCTCGAACAGCAGCGAGACATACTCGCCGTACTTTTCGAGGTTTTCCTCGCCCAGTCGCGCCAGGTTCATAATTATTTCAATAGGTTAGGCTGCAGCGTTTCACGATACCATGCCCGCCATAACGCACCGCGAAAAATCGCTTGACAGACATTGCCGCAGTGCGTTATCCTGCCCCCAGACTCACACAAGGAGGTGCCGCATATGGCAACCACGAAGAAGGCAGACGAGATGTTCGGGCAGTTCACCGGCAAGGCCGTGGAGGCGCTCACGCTCTGGGCCGACGCCAACCAGAAGATCGTCCGCGAGCTGGTGGACCTCTCCGCCAGCACGGCCAAAGAAGGGGTCCGGCTATACGCCGAGCTTCAGTCCTCGGCCGTCGAGGCCGTGAAGGACGGGCAGGACTTCCTGCTCCGCCGGCAGGCCGAGTGGCAGGACCTCCAGAAGGATCCCGCCGGCTGGTACCAGAAGAATCTGGTCGAGGGGATCGAGGAGACCCAGAAGGCCTTCAAGCTCCTGGAGGGCAACGCCCAGGCCGTCACCCAGTCCGCCGAGCGGCTTCAGGCCTCAGCCGAGCAGGCGAGCAAGGAGATCCAGCAGACCTTCGCCAGCGTGGGCGGCAGGCTCAAGACGCTTTACACCCCGGCCAACTAGGACAGCCGCTCCGACCAAGACCGACCCCCTCACCTGTAGGGTGAGGGGGTCTTTATTTTTTCCGCTTCCTCGGGATTCGACGCTCGACCGCCCGGAGTTTCTCCTTCAGCGTAGCCACCTCCTCTCGGAGGCTCTCCGCCTTCGTCTTCTCCTCCCGACCCTTCCGGGCCTCAGGCTCCCGCTCCTTCGAGGGGAGCCAGCCCGCCTTCGAGGCCCATTCCCTGAAGACGCGATCGGCATCCCGCTGGCTCGTGATGATCCCTTCCAGGCTGGTGCGGAGCGATCGCTGGACGAAGTCCTGCCAGGCTTCCCCGTGCTTGATGAGCTGGTGGAGCAGGCCCGTCGGCAGCGTGGCCCGGTGGGCCCGCTCGTTCTCCAGGAGGATCTGCGCCAGCGTCACCGAGGTCAGATCCTCCCCGGTGCCCGCGTCCGTGACCCGGATCTCCTTGCCCGCGCGGATCATCTCCTCGAGCTCTTCGAGCGTCACGTAGCGGCTTTCCTGGGTATCGTAGAGCTTGCGGTTCGAGTAGCGTTTGATGATATAGGCCATGGCGCGCTCCGGCGCAAGTCTAACACCCCGCGTCATTCCGGGCAAGGCGCCGTCTGCTATACTTGCGACGCACGAAAGATGCAGAACGTAATGGAGGAGTGCGATGAAGCTCAAGGGCCGCACCGCTCTCGTCACCGGCGCCTCCCGCGGCATCGGCCGGGCGATCGCTCTGGCGCTTGCAGCGGAGGGGGCCGATGTGGCCGTCAACTACGTCTCGAGTGAAGGGCCGGCCAAGGAGATCGCCGAGCAGATCCAGAAGCTGGGGCGGCGGGCCATCCTGGCGCGGGCCGACGTCGGCGACTTCCCCGACACCTTCCGGATGGCCCAGGAGGTGCTGAAGGAATTCGGCCACCTGGACATCCTCATCAACAACGCCGGCGTCACGTCGGACATGACCTTCGTGAAGATGGACCACGCCTCCTGGCGGAAGGTTCTGGCGGTCAACCTCGACGGCGTGTTCAACTGCACGAAGGCCTTCATCGACCAGATGATCAAGCAGAACTACGGCCGCGTCGTGAACATCACCTCGGTGATCGGCCAGATCGGCAACTTCGGCCAGGCCAACTACGCCGCGTCGAAGGCCGGGGTGGCGGCGTTCACAAAGTCCCTGGCCAAGGAGCTGGCCGGCAAGGGCATCAGGGTCAACGCCGTGGCGCCGGGATTCATCGAGACGGAGATGATCGAGGCGATCCCCGAGAAGGTGCGGCAGCGACTCCTGGATCAGATCCCGCTGAAGCGCTTCGGCCGGGCCGACGAGGTCGGCCGGGCGGTGGTGTACCTGGTCTCCTCGGACGGGGACTATATCACGGGAGCGGAGCTCTCGATCAACGGCGGCCTCCTGATGTAAGGCGAGGGCGGCAAGCGGCGAGGACGGAGAGGCCCAGGATTGCCCAGACGCTCAGCGCCTGGGCCGCCCAGGCCCACGGCTGAAGGGCCCAGAAGGCCAGCTCGCCGGCCCCGCTCTTGTCCTCGGCGTACACGATCTGGCTCTTCGGCGGAAGCACCCAGGCCTCGCCGGCCAAGACCTCTTCGCCCCGTTGATTCACGCAGATGGTCTGGAGCCGTACGCGGTTGCGCTCCCGGACGATCTCCAGCACCTCCACTCGCGCCGTGATGGTATCGCCCGCTCTCACGGGCTTCAGAAAGTGGAGATCCTGGGTCACGTAGATGCTCCCCGGCCCCGGGAGCCGCGTCCCGATCACGCCGGAGATCAACCCGGCCGTCCAGATCCCCGGAGCGATGGGGCCCCGAAACGCGGTTGCGGCGGCGAAGACCGGGTCCGAATGCACCGGGTTGTGGTCCCCGACAGCGTCCACGAACTCGGCGATATCCTCTTCCGACACCACCCGCGAGAGCTCGGCCGAATCTCCCACCGACAGCTCATCGATCGCGCGTCCGATCATTGAGCCACCCTGTCCGCGGCGCGCCGCGCGGCGGCCGCCTCGTGATCCGCCAGGGACTTGAAGAGATCGTCCATCCGCGCCATCAGCGCGCCCAGCCGGTCCTCCAGCCCCTCGATGCGATCTTCGAGGTCCACCACCTGGCGCGCGATCCCTACCACCTGAGTGCGGGAGGGAACGCCGAGCGCCTGGAGGGTGGCCTCGGTGGACTCTTCGGCGACCTTCTTGATCGGCGCCTGAAGCGACAGCCACTGGTCGAGGTACTTGCCCAGCACCTGGGCGAAGGCCTCCGTCCCCATGGCCTGTTCCAGCACCTTCTGCCAGGCGGCGATCCACTGATCCAGGAACTGTTTCCACTGCGTGAGGAGCTCGGGAGTGGGCGGCCCCTGGGTCAGGAGCTTGGACCAGGCGGCCATGCCCTGGTCCATGAAGGGCCGCCAGAACTGGAGCGGGTCCGGGGGTTGAGCCTGGCCGGATTGGCCGATCTGGCCCACCAGCCGGGCCCAGGCCTGCGTCCCTTCCTCGATCTGCTTCTTCCAGAGGTCGAACAGCGCCTGGGTGCTCGAGTTGTCTGCCATGGCCGTCACCTCATGCCTATCCTACCGCCTTTGACGCTCTGCGCCAAGCCCCCCCTCGAGTCCCCTACGACCGGGGCGCTAGCCAGGCCGACACCTTCGGCCAGCAGTGAACGGACGCCCCCCGGCCGGCGATGAGGGAGATGTGGCCCCCGGGCAGCTCCACGTAGCCCTTGTCGGTGCTCCCTACCGCATCGATCAGCGCCTTCACGCAGGCTGCTGGGGCAATGTAGTCCTCCTTGGCGCCCACGACGAAGACCGGGCACCGGATCTCCCCCAGCCGCACGGGCTTCCCCCCGAGCCGCAGCTCCCCCCGGATCATCCGGTTCTGCTGGTAAAACTCCTTCACCCACTGGCGGAAGAACTCGCCGGGGAAGGCCACGTACTCGTTCGCCCACTTGTTGAGCGCCTGGAACCCCTCCACATAGGAATCATTCCACAGGTTCCACCAGAGGTTCAGCCCCGTGGTCAGGTCCATGGTGGGCCGGAGGAGCTTGAAGCCGGCCTTCACCATGTCGGCCGGTATCTGCCCCAGCGTGTCCACGAACCTGTCGGCGTCGAAGTACCTGGGGTCGAGCCACACGCCGAATAGCCCCACCTTGGAGAAATCGATCGGTCCCGCCATGTTGACGAAGTTCTTCACCGGGACCTCCGGGTGGGTGGCGATGAAGCAGGCCGAGAGTGGGCCCCCCATGCAGTAGCCGAGCACGCTCAACTCCCGGGCGCCCGAGATTTCCAGCACCTTCCGCGCCATGCGCGGGAGGATGCGGGTCACGCAATCCTCCAGCGTGAGCCGGTTGTCCTCGGGGCCGAAAACGCCCCAGTCCAGGAGGTAGAAGTCGAAGCCCTCGCGCGTCATGTGCTCGATGAAGCTCCCGCCCGGGAGCAGGTCAAAGATGTACGGCCGGCTGATCCCCAGGTTCGGAACGAAGAGGAGCGGGGTCCGGTATTTCCGCCTGGACTCGTAGCGGTAGAGGCGCGACTTGTTCTTCCGGTAGATCTCTTGCCGCGGCGTCGGCCCCACCGACGGCTCCTTCGGGTTCGCCACCATCTCGGTGAAATTCTTCATCCGGCCGAGGTTCCGCTGCAGCTCCTCCTGCCACTGGGCGATGACCTCAGGATCCACCCGCGGTTCGTCGGTCACCATCGTGAAGCGATCGGGCATCAGAGCACCCCCTTGGTCTTGAGCTCGGCCAGCCGGCCCGGACCCAGACCGAAGTACTTCGCGTACACGTGGGCGTTATGATAGCCGAGCGGGCGGCACGCCCACTTGAGGCGGGGCGGCGTCCGGGTCATCCGCCAGACCGGCATCTGGAGCAGCAGCGGTCCGTACACGGGGTCCTCCACGCGCTTGAAGCAGCCCCGCTCCCACCAGTGGGCCTCCGTCAGCACCTTGGTGGGCGGGTTCATCGGGCCGAACACGATGATTCCCGGCCCGGGATCGGCGAGCACTTTTTCCAGTATCTCATCCGAGCTGAAGTTCATCGACCATTTTTCGATCTCGTCCCTCAGGAGGACCTCGTTCTCGGGGTTGGTGCGCTGGAGGGTGGTGTTGAAGCGGGGGTCCTTGGCCAGCTCCGGTCGTCCCATGATCCGGCAGATTGCCTGGAAGTTCGGGTCGGTGTAGCCGGCGATGAAGGCGTAACCGTCCTTCACGCGGACGAAGGTGTAGGGGAAGACGGCCAGCTCGTAGAGCCCCGTGCGCCCCCTGACCTGCCCCGTCGCGTGGTAGAGCAGCACCGTGTACTCGAGGTAGCGCATGAGCGCCTCGGCCCCCGACACGTCGATCATCTGGCCCTGGCGCGACGTCTCCCGCCAGTGGACGGCGGCCAGCACCGCCATGGACGCCCAGGCAGCCTGAGCGTAGGCGCTGATCCAGCTGCCGACGCGGACCGGCGGTGCGTCGGGATCGCCGGTGACGTGGAGCAGGCCGGAGAGCGCCTGATCCGTCAGGTCGTATTCGCGGGGCCGCCCCGGAGCGTCGGGCCCGAACTGGCCGTACGCCGAGCACGCGACGTAGATGAGCCGCGGGTTCACCTTCGCCAGGTGGCGGTAGCCCAGGCCCAGCCGGTCCAGGTAGCCGGGCTCGAAGCCCTCGATGAGGACGTCGGCGCGCGCCGCCAGACCCTTGAGCAGGCTGCGCCCGGCCTTCTTGTCGAGATTCAGCGTGACGCAGTACTTGTTCCGGGCCTCGGCAACGAACGCCAGGCCCGTGCCGTTGGCCGTCACGTCCGCAGGACCCCACCCCCGCATGGGATCGCCTCCGGGCGGCTCCAGCTTGATAACCTCGGCCCCAAGCTCGGCCAGATAGGTCCCGGTCAGAAACGCCCCGTAATGGCCCTGGGACACGTCCAGCACGACGAGGTCGTCCAGCGCCTCGGGCAGCTCGGAGACGCGCGCGGGATCCTCCTCGCGCTTGATCCAGTCGTACCAACGCTCGCTCACTGGAGCAATCCTTCGCCGTTCCAGCCGTCGGGCGGTTTCGCTCCCATTCGGTCGGCCCACTTGCCGATGACGCCGCCGGCCTCCAGCGCCCGGATCTCCTCGTCGGAGAGGCCGAGGACCTTCTTGAGGACGAACTCGTTGTGGAAGCCCACGGGCTTCCCCGCCCACTTGATCCGGGCCGGCGTGGCGGAGAGCTTGGGCGCCGGGCCGTACTCCACCATGGTCCCGTACACCGGGTCGTCGTGCTCCCACACCGAGCGCCGGGCACGGAGGTGGCGGCTTTCGTAGTGATCCTTCCCCGTCATCACGGGGGCGGCCGGCACGTGGTGGCGGCGGGCGATCTTCTCGACCTCCGATCGGGTGCGCTTCTCGCACCATGCCTGGATCATCCCATCGAGCCGATCCACGTCCTTCCGGCCGTTCCGCGCCAGCCCGGGCTTGCCGAGCACCCGGCACAGCCCGCGGTACTCGGCGTCGGTCCCCGCCACCAGGGCCACATAGCCGTCCTTGCAACGGAACACGCCCGACGGGGAGAACACGGGATCGCGATTGCCCGTTTGGGGACGATCCCGCTTGGTGAGACCCGCGTACAGCCACGTCCAGTCCATGGCGCGGAGCAGCCCCTCGCACTGGGCCATTTCGACGAACTGTCCCTCGCCCGTGCGGTCGCGCCAGCGGAGGGCCGCAAGGGCGCCCAGCGCGGACATACACGCGCCGTACCAGTCGCCGAGGTAGTTACCGATCTTCGTCGGGTGCCCCCCCGGGGTCCCCGTGATTGCCGTCAGCCCCGACACGGCCTGGGCGAGGCCGTCGTAGGAGGCGCGCCCCCGGGCGAAGGGACCCCACTGGCCGAAGCCCGTGTTGGCCACGTAGATCAGCCGCGGGTTGACCTCGCGGAGCTGGCGGTAGCCGATCCCGAACTTCTCCTCCAGCGTCCCCGCCTTGAAGTTCTCGATTACGATGTCCGAGCGGGCCGCCAGCTTGCGGATGAGAGCCTGGCCGTCGGGCTTGTGCATGTCGATCCCGACGTGGTACTTGGAGTGGTTCATGCCGAAGAAGGCGACGGAGACGTTCTTCCAGAAGAAGGAGGCGCTGCCGAGGATCCGCGTCACGTCCCCCTGCCCCGGCATTTCCACCTTGATCACCTCGGCGCCCAGCTCGCCCAAGAAGTCGGCAGTGGCAGGGCCGAAAATGATGACCGAGAGATCGAGCACCCGGATTCCGTGGAGCGCCTCTGGCTTCTCGTGGATCCGGGCCGCGTCGAACAGCTGGGCGGCCCACTTGAAGTAGGAGTCCGTCACGGCGCGAGGATCGTATCACCCCGGCCTCGAGCCGCGCAAGCCGGGTGGCCCGGCGCGCCGCACCTGATTGTGCTATCATGCCCCTTACGCACTCGCACATACCCTATACGGAGGGATCATCCATGAAGATGAACCGACCCTATGTCGTCACCTGCCTGGTGCTGGCGGCCCTTGCGGGCGCCTGGCCCGGCCCGGTCCCGGCCCAGCAGCCGATCAAGATCGGCGTCGTCCAGGGGATCAGCGGGCCCTTCGAGGTGTACGCGAACCAGATGGTCACCGGCTTCAAGCTCGGCCTCGAATACGGCACCGACGGCAAGATGGAGCTGCTGGGCCGGAAGATCGAGGTCATCATCGAGGACGACCAGCTCAAGCCCGACGTCTCCAAGCGCCTGGTCACCAAGCTGTACTCCGACGACAAGGTGGACCTGGTCGTGGGCACCACCAGCAGCGCCGCCGCGCTGGCGATCCTCCCGGTGGCGGCCGAGTTCAAGAAGGTTCTCATCGTCGAGCCGGCGGTCGCCGACAGCATCACCGGCGAGCACTGGAACCGCTACATCTTCCGGACCGGGCGCAACTCCGGCCAGGATGCCATCTCCAACGCCCTCGCGGTCGCCAAGCCGGGTAACCTCGTTGCGACCATCGCCCAGGATTATGCCTTCGGCCGCGACGGGGTCACCGCCTACAAGGCCGCCGTGGAGAAGCTCGGCGCCAAGGTCGTCCACGAGGAGTACACGCCGGTCCAGGCGACCGACTTCACGGCGCCCATCCAGCGGATCATCGGTGCCATGAAGGACAAGCCGGGGGCCAAGTACGTCTTCGTGATCTGGGCCGGCAAGGGCGGCCCCTTCCCGCAGCTCGTGGCGAGCCGCCTCGACAAGTACGGGATCACCCTCACCAGCGGCGGCAACGTGCTGGACGTCCTCAAGGCCGCCAAGGCCATGAACCTCGAGGGAATGGTCGGCGCCGGCTACTACTACTACGAGATCCCGAAGAACCCGGTGAACGACTGGCTCGTCAAGGAGCACCAGAAGCGCTTCAACGCACCCCCGGATTTCTTCACCGCCGGCGGGTTCGCTGCCGCCATGGCAGTGGTCACGGCGATCAAGAAGGCCGGCGGGACCGACACGGAGAAGCTCATCACCGCCATGGAAGGCATGGAGTTCGACACACCCAAGGGCAAGATGATCTTCCGAAAGGAAGACCACCAGGCGCTCCAGGCCATGTACGCCTTCAAGATGGTCTCCAAGCCCGACGTCCCCTGGCTCATCCCCCAGCTGACCAGGGAGCTGACCCCGCAAGAGACCGCGCCGCCCATCCAGAACAAGCGGTAACTGAGGCGCGGCGCCGGGGGACCCTCCTCGACCACCCCCTCACCCAACCCTCTCCCCCACTGGGGGAGAGGACAAAGGTGAGGGGGTCCCGAAAGCGCCCCCGGCCACCGCGCCCCCTTCCCCATGACCGCGGCCGACGCTCCGACCATCTCGACGCAAGACCTGACGATTCGCTTCGGCGGCCACGTGGCCGTCGATCACGTGTCCCTCGACATCGCCCCCTTCACTCTCAAATCCATCATCGGACCCAACGGCGCCGGGAAGACGACGTTCTTCAACCTCCTGAGCGGCCAGTACCGGCCGACGGAAGGCCGCATCTACTTCAAGGGGGCCGACATCACGGGGCTCGGCGCCGCCGCGCGAACCCGCCTGGGGATCGGTCGCTCCTTCCAGCTCACCAACATCTTCCCCACGCTCAGCGTGCTCGAAAACGTCCGGATGGCAGTCCAGGGGCGCCGGGGGCCGGGCTTCAACGCCTGGCGCGACTACCGGAGCTTCCCTGAGCTCGAGGATCGCGCCTACGCCGTCCTCGAGACCGTACTGCTCCAATCCAAGTGGAGTGCTCCGGCGAGCGACCTGAGCCACGGGGAGAAACGCAAACTCGAGGTCGGGATTCTCCTCGCCCTCGAGCCCGAGGTCCTGCTCCTGGATGAGCCCACAGCCGGAATGTCGCTGGAAGAGGTCCCCGCCATCATCGCCCTCATCGAGGGGATCAAGGCACGGCGGGACCGGACCATTCTCCTGGTCGAGCACAAGATGGACATGGTGACGGCGCTGTCCGACTCGATCGCCGTCCTCCAGGACGGTCGGCTGATCGCCGACGACACGCCCGAGAACATCAGCCAGAACTCCGAGGTCCAGGCCGCGTACTTCGGCGGCGGAGCGGGAACCCGTGCCACCTGAGCCGCCGCCCGCGGCGCCAGCCCTCCTCGAAGTCGAGGACCTCCACACCTATATCGGCCAGCATCATATCCTCCAGGGGGTCTCCCTCCGAGCGCGCCGCGACGCCGTGACGGTCATCCTCGGGCGAAACGGGGCGGGCAAGACTACGACGATGCGGACGATCGTCGGGCTCCTGCGCCCCCGCGCGGGAGCGATCCGCTTCGAGGGACGCCCGATCCACGGCCTCCCCCCCTACGAGATCGTCCGACTCGGCATCGGGTTCGTGCCCGAGGGGCAGGGCATCTTCGCAACGCTGACCGTGGACGAGAACCTCCGCGTCGCCATGCTGGACGAGAACCCCGAGAGCCGCGACCGCCTGCCGCGGATCTTCGCGCTCTTCCCGGCCCTCGAGCGCTTCCGCCAGGCGCGCGCGGGAACGCTCAGCGGCGGCCAGAAGCAGATGCTCTCCATCGCGCGAGCCTTCGTCAACCCCAACCGCCTGCTGCTCATCGACGAGCCGTCCAAGGGGCTGGCGCCGATCATCGTCGAGCATCTCGTCGCCGCCCTCCAGGAGATGAAGAGCCAGGTCACGGTCCTCCTGGTGGAGCAGAATTTCGCCATGGCCAGCGCGCTGGGCGACGACTTCTACCTTCTCGACGACGGGCGGACCGTGCACCACGGGCGCATGGTTGATCTCGTCCACGACCACGCGCTCAAGAAGCGGTACCTGGGCGTATGAGGCGCGCGGCTCCGATCCTCGCCACAGCGGCGCTGTTCCTGCTGCCTCTCGCCTTCATGGACGCGCGCACCTACGTCACCCTGACCGTCGCCGGCCTCGCCATGGGGATGCTGATCTTCCTCGTCGCGGCGGGGCTGACCCTCATCTTCGGGCTCATGGACGTCCTGAACTTCGCCCACGGCGCCCTCTTCTCCTGGGGCGCCTACGTCGGCTTCAGCGTCGCCCTCCTCCTCAATCAGCGTTGGGGGTGGGCGGCCGCGCCCTCCGTCCCCCTGAACGTCCTCCTCCTCGCCGCGTCCATCCTGGCGGCGATGGTCGTGGCCGTGGGTCTGGGCATCCTCCTCGAGCGCGTCATCGTGCGCCCCGTGTACGGCAGGCACATGTTCCAGATCCTGATCACCCTGGGCGCGACCATCGTCATCGAGGAGCTGATCCGGATGATCTGGGGTCCCAACGACCAGGTCATGCCCGTCCCCCTGACCTTCCAGGGGTCCTGGGACGTCGCCGACGTCATCGTGCTGCGTTTCCCGGTCGTGGCTATCGTCCTGGGCGTCCTCGTCTATCTCGGCATCACCCTCCTGCTCACGCGCACCCGCGTCGGGCTGATCGTCCGCGCCGGCGTCGAGAACGGCGAGATGATCCAGGTGCTGGGCCACAACATCTACCGCTACTTCACCCGGGTCTTCGCCGCGGGCTCGGCGCTCGCCGCCCTTGGGGGCGTCATGTGGGCGATGTTCAGCCAATCCGTCCGGCCCGCGATGGGGGGGGAGCAGCTCATCTTCGCGTTCATCGTCGTCATCATCGGGGGGCTCGGCAGCGTGACCGGCTCGCTCCTGGGCGCCCTCATCGTCGGGCTCTCGTACAACTACGTCGCGTTCCTCGTGCCCAAGGCCGCGATCGGGATCAACATGGCGATCATGGTGCTGATCCTCCTGCTCCGGCCCACGGGGCTCTTCGGGGCCGGCAAGTGAGCTCGGACCGCCTCACGCCCGTCCAGCTGGCCCGCCAGGCCGAGCGGGGGCGCCGCTTTCGACAGCCCGCGCCATATCTGCGGCTGGCGTGCCTCGTCCTGGCCGCCCTGGTCCCCCTGGTGGTGCCCTCCTTCCAGGTGCTGGACCTCGCCGCGAAGATCGCGATCTTCGCCGCCCTCGTCGCGAGCTACGACGTCGTCCTCGGGTACACGGGGATCGTCTCCTTCGGCCACGCCATGTTCTTCGGCTTCGGCGCCTATGCCGTGGCGCTCTCGCTCGGCAAGTTCGGGGCGCCGACATACGCCCATCTGGCAGCGGGCTTCCTGGCGGGCGTCGCCCTCTCCGCGACCATCGCCGTGCTGATCGGAGCCTTCTCCCTCCGCGTCAAGGCGATCTTCTTCGCCATGATCACGCTCGCCTTCGCGGAGTTCGCCCTGATCCTGGCCGTCCAGCTCACCCATATCACGGGCGGCGAGGACGGTCTGAGCCCCAAGCTGCCGGGGATCTTCGCGGTGAGCTATGAGGGCGGGCGGCTCCTCGGCATCCCCGTCACGGGGCGCCTGGTCACCTACTACTTCATCCTGGCGATCTGCCTCGCCCTCTTTCTCGTGATGGCCCGGTTCATCCACTCCCCGCTCGGCCGGACGCTCCAGGCCATCCGCGACAACGAGCTGCGCGCCGAGGCACTCGGCTTCCGGACGTTTGTCTTCCAGATCGCCTCCTCGTCCTTCGGCAGCGTCGTCGCCACGGTCCTCGGGGGCTGCTACGTGATGTGGGTCCGCTACGCGAACCCCGAGTCGGTGCTGGGGATCCACGTCATGCTGGATCTCCTGCTCATGGTGATCATCGGCGGCATCGGCACGCTCTACGGCGGCATTATCGGCGCAACCTTCCTGTTGACGGCCCAGACCCTGCTCCCCCACCTGCGGACCGTCGCTGCCTCCGTCTTCGCCGGATCCATGATCATGCAGCGCATGACGGAGCGCTGGCTCCTCTACTTCGGGATCCTGTTCATCCTCATGGTTTTCTTCTTCCCCAAGGGCGTGATCGGCACCGTCCGGGACGCCCTCGCTCGCCGCGCCCCCTCACCTGTATCCTCTCCCCCTCACCCTGCCTCTCCCCTGAGGGGAGAGGAGAAGAGGTGAGGGGCGTCGGGTAGGGCAGGGTGAGGGGAGAAAAAAGGGGACCCCAGGGGGTCCCCTTTGTCACGTGCCGGCGGCGGCCGTTATGTGCCGAACATGCCCCCCACCTTCATGGCGAGCCCCATGTCCCCCTTCAGCTTCAGCTTCCCGGACATGAAGGCCATCTGGCCCGACAGCTTCCCCGCCAGCATGTCCAGCCAGTCCTGGCCGGACATCGTCAGGGTCAGGCTGGGGCTGGCCGCGGCTCCGGACGCGACGGCGCACTTGCCGTCCTTGACCGTCGCGTTCCAGGTTCCCCCGCCCTCGCCGGAGATCTCGTACTGGATGACGGCGCTCACTCCTGCCGCCTTCTCCGGCTTGAAGCGGCTCGCCATCATGTCGAACGTTTCCTTGACGGTTGGCATAGGCACTCCTCCTTTGTGTTGGTTATTTCCCTTTGAACTCGGCAGGGCGCTTCTGAAAGAACGCCTGGATCCCCTCCGCCGCGTCCTCGGTCTTCAGCACTTGGACGAAGGCCCGGATCTCCGCCGCGAGACCATGATCGATGTCAGTGTTGAGCCCCTCGTCCACGACTTGAAGAATAAGCCGCGTGGCGATGGGCGCGCGCTTGCCGAGCTGGCGGGCCAGGGCCTTGGCGTCGCTGAGGGTCTCCCCTTCCTTCGACAGCTTGTTCACGAGACCCAATTGGAGGGCATCGGCCCCCGGGATCTGAGTGCCGAGGATCAGGAACTCGAGCGCCTTCGTCCGTCCGATGAGGCGCGGCAGGCGCTGGGTGCCGCCGTAGCCCGGGATGATCCCGAGGTTCGACTCGGTCTGGCCCATCCGGGCCGTTTCCTTCAGGATCCGCAGGTGGCAGGCCATGGCGATCTCGCACCCGCCGCCCGTCGCGTGCCCGTTCACCGCTGCGATCACGGGCTTGGGAAAGCGCTCGATCCGGCGCAGCACGCCGGTCCCGAACTTGAGGAACTCCTCCAGATTCCCGCCCGAGAACGCGGAGCCCAGGTCCGCGCCGCCGCAGAAGATCCGCTCTCCGGCGCCGGTGATGATCACCGACAGGACCGCCGGGTCCTTCTCCAGCTCGGTCAGGGCGGCGTCAAGGTCCCGCACCAGCTGCTCGTTGATCGCGTTGGCGGGGGGACGGTTCAGCGTGATGACGGCGTACGATTCCTCGCGGGTCAGTATCAGTGTCTCGTAGCCCATGGGTCCCTCTATGGTTTGGTGGCGAGTCCCTTCAGGAAGATGTCCGCCACGGCCTCGGCGGTCTCGGAGAGCTTGTAGCCGCGCTTGCCCAGCACCCAGCTCGTGGCCATCTGGTCCATGGCCCCGAACAGGACCTTCCGGACGGTCTTGACGGGAAGATCGCTCCGGAACATTCCCGCCGCCATCCCCTCCTCCAGCACCGAGGAGATCAGATCGAAGTAGCCGCTGACCTCGTTGGCCGAGGCGCCCCGGAAAAACTTCTGGCCCTGGCGGAGTTCCACCTGGACGACCTCGGCCATCTCGGAGTGGTCCTCCAAGAGCTTGAAGTGGAGGGCGATCAGGCGGCGCAGCTTCGCCACGGCATCGGGTTCCGCGGCGATGGCCTTCCGGACGGTGGCGACGAATTCCGCCATCTTCTCGCGGAAGAGCGTGACCAGGATCTCGTCCTTGGTCTTGAAGTAGAGGTAGATGGTCCCGCTGGCGATCCCCGCCTCCTTGGCGATGTCGGAGACGCGGGAGTTGTAGTAGCCGTTGCGGGCGAAGATTCGGACGGCCGCCTCGATGATCTGCTGGTGCTTGTCCGGCTCAGGCATGACAGGAGTGACTGAATCGCCATTCATTTGTAGCACCCGGGCGAGGGGCTGTCAAACCCAAAAAATCCCCACGGGCCGGGGCCCACGTCCAGCGGGTGGAGGCGGCGGACCAGAGCTTCTACCAGGTACGAGTCGGAACCTACTCGAGCCGCCGGGAGGCCCGCCGCCTGGCCCTGCGTCTCGCCGCGTCGGGCTACCCCGTGGTTGTCATGGAGGAGTGAACCCGCTAGGATGCCCCCATGGAGATCAAGTACCGGATCGGAATCATGCCGGGGCCGTGGCCCGCGGGACCGGGGGGTGCCGGGTTCCTCTGGGAGCTCACGGATTTCTGTGAAAAGAGCGCCATCGACTCGATCTGGCTCTCCGACCGCCTGTCTTCCCCCATCCCCGTCCCCGAAGTGATGACCACGCTCGCCGCCATCGCCGCCCGCACCGCCCGCCTCAAGTTCGGCCCGAGCGTCCTCGTCCTCCCCTACCGGAACCCCACCGTGGCTGCCAAGGAAATGGCGACGATCGATTACCTGTCGGGCGGCCGCCTCCTCCCCGCCGTCGGGGTCGGGGTCGAACTCCCGAAGGAGTTCGAGGCCTCGGGCGTGCCGTTCGAGGAGCGCGGGCGCCGGACCGACGAAGCGATCCAGATCATCCGCCGCCTCTGGCTCGAGGACGAGGTCACCTTCCACGGCGAGTTCTACCGGCTGGATCGGATCACGATCTTCCCCAAACCCGCCCAGAAGCCGCCGCCGATCTGGATTGGCGGCAAGAGCGAGGCGGCGATGCGCCGCGCCGGCAGGCTGGGGGACGGCTGGATCCCGTCGTTCATCACGCCCGACGAGTTCAGGCGCGGCGTGGAGCAGGTCCAGCGCTACGCGCGCGACGCCAGGCGAGAGGTGCCGGCCGACCACTTCGGGGCGCTCATCAACTACACGTTCGCCGACTCGCGCGACGCCGCGCTGAAGCTGGCGAACGCCTACATCCCCAGGAACCGCGTTGATGACGCGACACTGGCCGCCAGCACCGCCTTCGGACCTCCCGAGGTCCTCGCCCTGAAGATCCAGGAGTACGTCGAGGGCGGCGGCTCCAAGTTCGTCCTCCGCCCGCTCTGCCCGCCCGAGCAGATGCTCGACCAGCTCTCCCACCTGGCCGAGGAGGTCATCCCGGCGTTTCACCGCCGCTGACGCGACTCCTCACCTTTATCCTCTCCAAGGCCCAAACCCACCAGCAGCGGTTCCCCCGAAGTCCACCCCGACCCGCACGGTGTATCGCTCTTCCGGCATTGTCTCGGCCCGCGCTTTGACCTCACCTGGGGCTCATGGCCCTCACTCGCGCGGCTTACCGTCCACGCGACGCGGAGAGGTGATCCCGCCTTCCATCCGATCACTCACGCGCCGCTCGATCTCCTCGACTCGATCGAATTCTGCACGAGCGCCGCATACCGAAAGGCCACGTGCGCGAACTTGCCGTATGGGAGCGTGATGAACAGGCCTCCGACGGTGCCCAGGTGCACCGCAAGCAGCGTGCCCATGGCGGGCGTCTCCCGCAGCGCCAGCAGCAGCAGCCCCGTGAGGCTCGTCAGGAACAGGAGCGCAAGAAACCCCACATCCATGCCGAGCATGGCCCGGTCGGCGGGCTGTCGATCGCTCCGCCGCTTGAGGGACAAGAGACCGCCCGCACCGACCAGCAACAGGACGCCGCCCACGGTGCCCAGCACGACGGGCAGGCTCCCCAGCGGGTACGGCGCCTGCCAGCCCAGGACATGGTGGTAGATCGCCGCGACGGTCGTCGCGGCCAGGTCCAGCAAGAAGCCGTAGAAGACCAGGTGGTGGAGCCGCCGCCGCGCGTGGGAGAACCGCGCGTCAGGATAGGTGCAGCCGGCGCCACCGCCCTTCAGATATTCGAGCCCAAGGGCGTCACGGGTCGCGCGCACCACGGCCCTTGCGTCGATCAGTTCGCGGAGCGTCCCGCGGGTATCGCGCCAAAAGCGGACAACGCCGACCAGGAGCGCCCCCAGGGCGTACAGGAGCAGCGCGGAGGCCGGCAGCACCATCCCCGCGAAGGGAATCACCGCGTAAAACGCGCCCTCGCCGAGGTGCGTCGCGAACAGCACCGACGGCCCCCGAAGCGCCAGGACCAGCAGCGCGACGATCGCCACGGCCGCCACCGCGATTAGCCCGACCGCCAGCCCGTTGCGCCGGAACAGCCGCGAGACGAAGCGGGGGGCGGCGTAGTCGCGGTAGGTCTCGGTTCTGAGTTCCGCGAGGACCTTGGGCACGTTGACCGCGAGCTGGTGCGGCGGCGCGTACGGACACGCGTAGTAGCAGTCGCGGCACTCGAAGCAGAGGTTGGCAAGGTAGACGAGGTCCGTGTCCGTGAACGTGCGCCGCCGCTCCATGGCCGGGAAGACCGCGCAGTAGCCTTCGCAGTAGCGGCAGGCGTTGCAGATCGCCATCTGCCGCCCCGCTTCCGCCAGCAGGTCAGGCGACAGCACAGCGCGCCGCCTCCCGTCCGGCGATCCGTCCGAAGACCGAGCCGATCGTGAGCCCGAAGCCGGCAAGGTACCCGCGACCCAGGACATTGCCGGCCATGATCTCGCCCGCCGCGAAGACGTTCTGCGCGGGCCGGTCGTCCTGCATGACCACCCGGGCCCGCTCATCCACGGTCACGCCCAGATACGTGAACGTGATCCCCGGCCGCAGGGGGTAAGCGTAGAACGGGGGCACGTCCAGCCGCAGGGCCCAGTGGCTCTTGGGCGGCTCGAGCCCCTCGGTCCGGCAGCCGTCCAGGCCCGACGGGTCGTAGGGGCCCGGACGCACCGACCGGTTGAACTCAGCGACCGTCGCCTCGAGCGCGGTCGGGGCGAGCTTGAGCGCCAGGGCGAGCTCCCGGACCGAGTGGGCCGGGATCGCCGGGAACACCGAGGGCATGAACCTCTCCATGACCTTCGAGTCGAGGATCGAAAAGGCGATCTGGTCGGGCTGCCGGGCGATGAGCCCGCCCCAGATGGCATAGCGCTTGGGCCAGAGGTCCTCCCCCTCGTCATAGAAGCGGCGGGCGTGCTCGTTCACGGCGATCCCAAAGGGGATGGTGTCGAGCCGCGTGACGATGCCGCCGTCGAACTTCGGTCCGCGGGCATCGACCGCGATGGCGTGGAACTCGCGGGGGTTGCCCACGGGCCTGGCGCCGTGGTCGAGGAGCTGCCGGAGCACGCGGCCCTGGTTGTAGGGGGTGCCGCGGATCGCGAAGTTGTCGGCGGCCTCGCCCCAGTACTCCTTCAACCAGGGGATGTTGGCCTCAAACCCCCCGGAGGCCAGGATGACGGTCTTGGCGCGAATCTCGCGGGATTCGCCCTCGCGGCCGACGACGGCCGACAGAAACCGGCCCTCGCGGATGTCGAGCTCGCGCACCTCCGAGTCGTACGCCAGCTGCACGCCGAGCCTGCGGGCGGTGTCGTAGTACGCGTTGACCAGGGCCTTGCCGCCCCCGAGAAAGAAGGCGTTGGTGCGGGAGAGGTGGAGGGTGCCGTGGAGGGGGCGCTGCCACCGGATGCCATGCCGGGCCATCCATTCCCCCAGGTCGGCGGACTCGCGGATGGTGAGGCCCGCGAGCCGCTCGTTGGTTTCGCCGCCGGTGACGCGGAAAAGGTCGTCCCAGAACTCGTCCTCCGGGTACGCGCCGGTGAGATAGTCGGTGGAGCGATCGTGCAGGTAGCGGATGTCTCGGGTGTGCCGGCTGTTGCCGCCACGAAAGGCTTCGGGAGAGGCCTCCAGGAGCAGCACCTTTGCTGCGGCGCGACGGGCGGTCATGGCGGCGCAGAGAGCAGCGTTGCCGCCGCCGACCACGAGCACGTCGAAGGTGCGGGCGGCGCGGTCGCTCACTCCCAACCCGCCTACTTCGGCTCCACGTAGACCTTCATGAGGATCTTGCCCCACCCCCCCTTGTCCAGCTCTTCTCCGGGCACTCCCTCGTGATCAGTTGGCCGTTCCCGTCCATCACGAACTTCTGTCCCACCTTGTGACCCGCGTGGCACCCGTGGGTTTCGATGACCTCGGCGATGATGCGGGACTTCACGAACGCTGGGCTCTCGGTCACCATCTTCACCTTCAGTGGATCGGACCGAAAGACCTTCATCTCCTCGTCCGTGTAGCCCATGTGCTTCTGAAACCGGGCCCAGAGCTGCTCCTTGTCCATGGTCGACCCCTTTCTCTGGCGACCGGACCACGAAGCCCCTTCCTCCCCGCTCCCCAATCCCCAATGCCTACCGATACAGCGCGGACGACTCCGGCGTCAACGCTCTACGCTGAGGTTCGAAGCAGGTCGGCCAACACGTCGGGGTCCACGTTCCCGCCAGACAGCAGGACGCCGACCCGCGCGCCCTTGGGCAGCGTGAGCTTTCCCGCCAGCAGCGCCGCCGCCGGCACCGCCCCTGTCGGCTCGACCAGGAGCTTGGCCCTGAAGAGGAGGAACCGCAGTGCCTGAACAATTTCCTCATCGCTGACGAGAAGGATCCCCTCGAGATTCTTCTGGAGAACGGGGAAGGTCAGCCGGCCGGGGCTGAGATTCCGGATTCCATCGGCGATGGTGGGCGGGGGCGGGATCGTCACGCGCTCCCCCTTCTGGAGCGAGAGCCACGTGTCGTTGGCCGTCTCGGCCTCCACGCCGAACACGTGCGTCGCCGGGTCCACGGCCTTGGCCACGGTGCTGCACCCCGCCATCAGCCCGCCGCCCCCGACCGGCGTCAGCAGCGCGTCGAGGACGGGCACGTCCTCGAAGAGCTCGAGCGCCGCAGTCCCCTGCCCTGCCATGATGGCGGGGTCATCATACGGCGGCACCAGCACGCGACCTGTCTCGGCCTCCAGGCGGCGCGCGATCGCCTCCCGGTCCTCCTTCTGGCGGTCATAGAACACGACCTCCGCTCCGTAGCCGCGGGTCGCCGCGAGCTTCAGGCGAGGGGCGTCGCTCGGCATCACGATGACGGCGGAAGTCCCGACGATCCGCGCCGCGAGCGCCACGCCCTGGGCGTGATTCCCCGAGGAGAACGCCACGACCCCGCGCGCCCGCTCGGCCGCGGAGAGGCTGAGGAGCTTGTTGAGGGCGCCCCGGATCTTGAAGGAGCCGGCGCGCTGAACGTTCTCGCACTTGAAGAAGACCGAGTATCCCGTGGCCTCGTCGAACGAGCGGCAGGTAATGACCGGGGTTCGGTGGATCCGGTCGCGGAGGCGTCCCGCCGCTGCCCGCACGTCGTCGAGGGTGATCACGAGCCTACGCGGGCTTGAAGGGCTGAGCGGTCGTCGAGCGCTCGAGCGGCGGCGCGTAGATGACGAGGGCCTTGAGCGGGCCGGGGCCGAGGGACTCCACGCGATGGGGCATGCCGGGAGGGAAGAAGCACGCCGTGCCGGGCCCGACCTCGCGCTTGTCGTCCCCCACCTCCACCAGCGCGCGGCCCTCGACGACGTACATGGCTTGCTCGACCTCATGGGTGTGCCGCTCGGCGACTCCTCCGGGCTCGACAGTGCCAAGGACCACTTCGACCCGAGTGGAACCGTTGACGTCCTTGCCCACGAGCCGGCGGTTCACGGTTCCCGCGTGAAGGGGCGGCGCGTAGGCCGGCACGTCTTCGGGTCGCACGATGTACTTCATAGCACCCCGTCCTTTCTCAGTCGCTCGATCTCGGCGGACGCGAGGCCAAGCAGATCGCGCAGCACCTCATCGGTGTGCTGGCCGAGCAGCGGCGGCGGGCTCGTGATCTCCCCCGGCGTCTCCGAGAATTTCACGGGAACCCCGACGAGCCTGACCTTCCCGGCGGTCGGATGGACGACCTCCTGGACCATGCCGCGATGGAGCACCTGGGGGTCCTGGAAGACGTCGCCGACGTTGTTGATGGGCCCCGTGGGAAGCCCTGCCGCGCCGAAGGCATCGACCCACTCGTCGCGCGTCCGGGCCTGGAGGCGCTCCTCGATCATCCTCACCAGCTCCTCGCGATGCTCCACGCGCTTGGCGTTCCCGTTGAAGCGAGGGTCGTCGGCCCACTCGGGCGCTCCGATCACCTCGCAGAACGTTTTCCACAGCCGCTCGTTCCCC
>Ga0209322_10000154_pt1 | contig 36233 bp, 36 predicted proteins | sample Rifsed19ft1_FD_184013 | JGI IMG/M metagenome (GOLD analysis project Ga0209322, IMG submission 184013) | Soil microbial communities from Rifle, Colorado, USA - sediment 19ft 1 (version 2) | ecosystem: Environmental > Terrestrial > Deep subsurface > Rock core/Sediment | place: Rifle, Colorado... | reverse complement strand
TTCCGGTTCGATCCACACGTCTTGGCTCCTTTCCGGAGAGAGGGCCCCCTTCGGGCCAGTCGAGCCTCTTCGAACCTATCTCCTGCGGGCGAGGCAGGCAAGATGCCGGCTGACACGAATCTCCGGCCGAACGGCTCCTCCGAGCATGGCACGCTCGCGACTGGTGCCGGCCGGCCGAGCCCGTAGAATGGCCGCAGTGCGGCCGTTTCGAGGCGTCTACTACGGCTGGGTGATCGTCGGCGGGCTGGCTCTGATCAGCGTAGCCTCCGGCGCCATGGGCAACTTGACCGTCGCCCTCTTCATCCAGCCGATGACGGACGACCTGGGCATAAGCAAGCTGGAGTTCGGCCTCGCCCAGTCGGCGCGACTCCTCGGCTTTGGCGCCTCCGGCTGGTTCCTGGGCCGCATCCTGGACAGGCACGGCGCCCGCATCCCGCTGGCGATAGCTGGCGCCCTGGGCGGGCTCGTCGCGGTCGGCCTCGCCTCCCTCTCGAGCGGCTGGCAGATCATGCCGCTCTTCTTCGCCGCCGGGCTGCTCGGCCTGCAAGGCGGCACCAGCCTCTACGGCACCGTGCCGGTGGCGCGCTGGTTCGTGCGCCAGCGGGGCAAGGCGCTCTCGATCGCCGCGCTCGGCATTCCCGTGGGCATCTTCGTCTTCGCGCCCCTGACCCAGCTCCTCATCGAGCGCTTCGGCTGGCGGGCGGCCTGGGCGATCCTCGGCCTCGGCGGCGCCTTCGTCGTCGTCCTCGTCGCCCTGGTCATCATCCGGCGCCAGCCGCAGGACATGGGCCTGCTGCCGGACGGCGAGGAGCCCGACCCCGAGTCGTTGCCGCCGCCGGAGCTCCTGGCACAGACGCCGCGACTCGTCGGCGCGCGAGAGCACTCGTGGACGCGCCAGGAGGCGGTCCGCAGCCGCGCCTTCTGGCTGCTCGTCGCCTCGGAGGGGCTGCGCATGCTGGGCATGGGCACGCTCGCCATCTTCCGCGTGCCCTTCTTCGAGGAGCGCGGCATCGACGCCAGCGTTGTAGCCCTCGCTCTCTCCGCCGAAGCCATGGCAGCCCTCATGGGCGGCATACCCGCGGGCTGGGCCGTCGACCGCTTTCAGCCGCGCTTCGCCGCGGCCTCCTCGGCGGCGCTGATGGTCGTCGCCTTCCTCGCGACGATGAACGTCCACTCCGAGTGGCAGGTCTTCGCCTCGACGATGCTCTTCGGCGCCGCGGCGATGAGCTTCGCCGTCATCCAGGGGGCGATGTGGCCGGCCTACTTCGGCGGCGCGAACATCGGCAGCATCCGCGGCTTCGCACTGCCGTTCGCGCTGTTCTTCAGCGGCCTCGGGCCGCCCGTCGCCGGGCTCGTCAAGGACGCCACCGGCAGCTACTTGCCGGCCTGGATCGGCGGCACCGCCGGCATGACGGTAGCGGCGTTCCTGCTGCTCATGGCGAAGAAGCCAGAAAGGCCTGCCGTTTCGGCGCCGGCGGAGCGGCCGGCCGCCGCCGTTGCGCTGGAGGGCGATTAATCAGGTGAGCGGGGGCGGCGGCGGCGCCAGCTCTTGCTCCAGGACGGAACCGCGTAGCCTCTCGGTCGCGTCCCAGAAGTCCTCGTCGCGCGGCAAAACGACCCAGCCCGCGCGCACTCGGTACAGGTCCGGGTTGTCGACGGTCGCCGGCAGGGCGCCGTGGTCGCTGTAGGCCTTCACCGTCTCGGCGATCCGCCGCCGCGTCCGGATGATCATCGCGTCCGTCGTGCCGAGGTGCTCGCGGCTGCGGTCGTAGATCGGCCCCATCGCCTCCGTGATCATCTGGTCCTGCAGGTGCACGCCCTCGATGCCGGTGAACCCTCGGCCAGACTTCTCGAAGCGCTGCACCGCGCGGTCGATCAGGTAGTCGTTCTCCCGGTTCGCGACGAGGCGGAAGCGCCCCATCCAGTCCGCCGTGTTCGGCAGCATCGGCATGCCGGGCGCGCCGCCCGCCGCCGCCGGCGCCGGAAAGCCCCTGGCCTCGCCGGCGTGCCAGTTCCACGTCCAGAACATCGAGTGCTCGTCATCGATCGGCACCCAGGCGCGGCAGTGGGTCACCACGCCGCGCAGCGGGTTTTGCGGCGCCATGCTGTAGAACGGGAAGAGGAAGCTCGCCATGCGCCAGTAGTAGCTGTCTGGCTCCGCCTCGCGCGGCGCGGCGTAGCTGGTGCCGAAGACGGCGTCCCGCACCGAGTACTTGAGCGGCGTCCGCAGCAGGTACCTCATGTCCGGACGCGGGCTGCGCTCCGCTTCCTTCACCGGCAGCGAGCCCCAGTGGAGGAAGCCGGCGTGGCTCGTGTCGATGTCGCCTTCGATCGCCTGCAGCCAGTTGCAGTCGCGCACGACGGTCAACACCGACGAGTGGCCGTCGGTCATCAGGTTCGCTTCGATGGCCGGCAGAGACGGTACTTCCGCAGAAGTACGCGGGCCCATGTAGGTCCAGACCGTGCCGTTGCGCTCGACGCAGGGATAGGCGGTCGTCCGCACCTTGCTCTTGAAGTTCGACTCCGCCGGCTCCGAAGGCATGTCGACGCAGCGCCCGTCGACGTCGAACTTCCAGCCGTGGTAGACGCAGCGCAGCCCCTCCTCCTCGTTGCGGCCGAAGAAGAGAGAGGCGCCGCGGTGCGGGCAGGCGTTACGGACGAGACCGACGCGGCCGGAGGTAGCACGGAAGGCGATGAGGTTCTCGCCCAGCAGCCGCACGCGCACGGGTGGGCAGTCGGGCGCCGGCAGCTCGTCAGAGCGCAGCGCCGGGAGCCAGTACTGGCGCATCAGGTCGCCCATCGGCGTGCCCGGCCCCACGCGGCAGATCAGCTCGTTCTCTTCGACGCTAAGCACGGCGCGGCCCCTCCTGTGACGTAAGTGCCGCGATTATCTCACGCGCGGGAAGCGGCGCGAACGGCGGACGGCCCGGTTCAAGTGACCCTGTACACCTCGTCGCCCTCACGACAGCGCTCGCTCACCATGATGCCGGCCGAGGCGCCGCGTTTGGCCTCCTGCACGCTCTCGTGCTCGATCTGGATCGAGTCGACCGTCTGCTCGAAGTCTGTCGTATGGCCGCGGACGTGGATCCGGTCGCCCACCCTGAGCGGCGCCGTCAGGGCGATGCCCGCGACACCGATGCGGGCGAAGTAGTGGTCGATCGTGCCGATTCGCTCCTCAGCCATGGCCTCCTCCGGCCCCCGCGACTTTGGTGAACGGGCCCACATTGTCGGCCCGCACGACCGGGACGTAAAGAGTGGTGCTAGAATCGGGGCGCCCGCCCTAGTCTGGAGGCACCGATAGCACCGGAAGAAGCCGCCGCGCCTGTCCTCCTCGTCGAGAAGGCGGGTGCGATCTGCCGGCTGACGCTGAACCGCCCGCGCGTCCTCAACGCCATCAACATCGAGCTGGGCGACCGCCTGCTGGCGGCGCTGGAGGACTGTGCCCGCGACGAAGAGGTGCGCGTCATCGTCCTCGCGGGCGCGGGGCGCGCCTTCTGCGCCGGCGACGATATCAAGGAGGGGCTTTCCCTCGGCGGGGCGGGACGGCCGCCGGCGGCGCGCACGGTAGCGCGCGACCTGCGCTCCAACTACTTCCGCTTCCGCGACGCCCTGCGCTCTAACCCGAAGCCGATCCTGGCGCGTGTGCAGGGCTACGCCTACGGCGCCGGGCTCGACCTCGTCCTCGCCAGCGACATCGCCATCGCCGCCAACGACGCGAAGCTGGCCGCGGCATACGTGCAGCACGGCATGATCGGCAGCACCTCCATCCTGCCGCGCTACGTCGGCCTGAAGAAAGCGCTGGAGATGCTCATCACGGGCGAGCCGGTCGACGCGCCGGAAGCGGAGCGGCTGGGGCTCATCAACCACGCCGTGCCGCCGGAGGAGCTGGACGGGACGGTGCAGGCCTGGGCGGAAAAGCTCGCCGCCGGCCCGACCAGCCTCATCGCGAGCATCAAGTTCGCCGCCTACCGCGGCGTCGACCTCAGCTTCGCCGACGCCCTCGCCCTCGAGGCCGTCGCCATCGGCGAGGCGAGCCGCTCCGAGGACCAGCGCGAGGGCCGCGCCGCCTTCGTCGAGAAGCGGCCGCCGCGCTACGCCGGCCGCTAAGCCCGCCGATTCCGCCTAAGGGGTTTCGGTACTACAATCTGCTCGATGCTCATCGATCTTCACGCCCACTCCCGCTCTCTCTCCTGGGACTCCGACCTCGACGCCGACGAGCTGGTCGAGCGGGCGCGCGCCGCCGGCCTGGACGGCCTCTGCCTGACCGAGCACGACTACTTCTGGGACGCGGCGGAGCTGCGCGCCCTCGGGCGCAGGCACGACTTCCTCGTCCTGCCCGGCGTCGAGATCAACACGGAGGACGGGCATTTCCTCTGCTTCGGCATCGACCGCTACGTCTACGGCATGCACCGCTCGCGCGAGCTGGCGGCGCACGTTGCGCGCGCCGGCGGCGCCTGCATCGCCGCCCACCCTTATCGGCGCCAGATGCCCTGGACGCCAGAGCGGGAGTCGGAGTACGCTGACGCGCTCGCCCGCGCCGGTGCCAACCCCGCCTATACCGCTTGCGTTGCGATGGAACGGCTGAACGGGCGCGGCAGCGCCGTCGAGAACGACTTCGCCGCCCGCCTCTGCGACGCGATGGGCCTGCCCAGCGTCGCCGGCTCGGACGCGCACGCGGCGGCGGACGTCGGCCGCTGCGCCACGGAGTTCCAGAGTCGCATTGAGGACGTCGAGGGCCTGGTAGCGGCGCTAAAGGCGGGCCGCTTCCGGCCGGTGAGCCTCGCGGACGGAGTGTCGCTGACGGGCGCCTAGCGAACGAAGGAGGAGAGCATGACGCAGGAATCGCCGTCATTGATCACGGAGGAAATGCGCGCCGGCATCGGCCGCGAAGGGCCGCCGGTGCGCCACGAGGTGGACAAGACGGGCATCAGGATGTTCGCCCGCGCCGTCGGCCACACGGACCTCGTCTTCTACGACGAGGAGTACGCGAAGAGCAAGGGGCATCGCAGCATCATCGCGCCGCCTAGCTATCTCGGCACGCCGGCCTTCAGCCCGCGCACCGGCGGCGGCGGCTTCACCGGCCCGGGCATGGGCCCCGGCGGCCGCCCCTGGCGCGCCCTCAACGGCGGCAGCGAGTTCGAGTACACCGGCGTCGACATCTGCGCCGGCGACGTCCTCGCGGCCGTCTCGAAGACGGTGAGCATCCGCGAGACGAAGGGCAGTCTGGGCCCGATGCTCATCACCCAGCGGGAGACCCTCTACACGAACCAGAACGGCGAGGTCGTCTGCCGCGCCGTGGGCACGAGCCTGAACTACTAGGAGGACGCCAGCGATGGCAGAGCAGGTCTATTGGGACGACATCAAGGAAGGCAACGAGATACCGCGGCTGCTGAAGAACTGCAGCACGCAGCAGTTGGTGATGTGGGCGGCGGCCTCCGGCGACTTCTACCAGATCCACTACGATGAGCGCTTCGCCAAGGGCAACGGCCTGCAGGACATCATCGTCCACGGGGCGCTGAAGGGCGCCTTCCTGGGGCAGCTGGTGCACGACTGGGTCGGCGACAAGGGGCGTGTCAAGCGCTTCAGCTGCCAGTACCGGGGCATGGACTACACAGCCCAGGACGTCATCTGCCGCGGCGTTGTGGCGAAGAAGTACGTCGAGGGCGGCGACCATCTGGTCGACGTCGACATCTGGACGGAGACGGGGCCCGCGGCCGACAACGGCCGGCCGCACAACCCGGAGGGCGTGAAGACGACGCCCGGCACGGCGACGGTGGTCTTGCCGTCGCGGGCCGGCTGAGAAAGGGGCGAGAGCGATGCCAGAGGGGTGGCTCGAGGGTAAGACGGCGATCGTCACGGGCGCCGGCCGCGGCATCGGCCGCGGCGTCGCCCTCCTGATGGCCCAGGAGGGCGCCAGGGTGGTGGTGAACGACCCGGGCGTGAACCTGGACGGCAGCGGTCACGACAACGGCCCCGCCGAGCAGGTCGTCGCCGAGATCAAGGCGAAGGGCGGCACCGCCGTCGCCAACTTCGACTCCGTCGCCAGCGCGGAGGGCGGCGAAGGCATCATCAAGACGGCGCTGGACAGCTTCGGCCGCATCGACATCCTCGTCAACGTCGCCGGCATCCTGCGCGACCGGATGATCTTCAACATGACGCCGGAGGAGTGGCAGGCGGTGCTGGCCGTCCACCTGAAAGGCCACTTCTGCACGATCAAGCCCGCCTCCATCCTCATGCGCCAGCAGCGCTGGGGGCGGATCATCAACTTCACCTCCGGCTCCGGCCTCACCGGCAACGCCGGCCAGGCGAACTATGCCGCCGCCAAGGCGGGCATCGCCGGGCTGACCCGCGTCGTCGCCCGCGACCTCGGGCGCTACGGCGTCACCTGCAACGCCATCGCACCCGCCGCCGCGACGCGCATGACGGCCAGCATCCCCCAGGCCTCCCGCGACCTGCGCGCGCGCGCCGGCATCCAGCAAGGAGGAGGCGGCGCCGCGCCGCCCGCTGCGCCGCCAGCGCCCGCGCCCGCCGCCGCGCCCGCAGCCGCGATGGGGACGCCGATGGCGGGGGCCGACCCGGAGATGGTGGCGCCGATGGCTTGCTTCCTCGCCACGGACTACGCCTGGAACATCAACGGCCAGATCTTCAGCGTCCAGGGCGGCACGGTCTCCGTGGTCAACCACCCGCTGACCTACCGCAGCATCCACAAGCAGGCCATGTGGACGCTGGACGAGCTGGACCAGATGGTGCCTCGCCACCTGCTGGCCGGCGTGGCGAACCCGGCGCCGCCGCCGCCGGACCTCGAAGTGCCGGGCCGGCCGGCTCAGGGCCAGGGAGGCTAGAGATGGGCGAAAGACTGAAGGGCAAGACAGCTCTCGTGACGGGCGCCGGCCGCGGCATCGGCCGCGGCGTGGCGCTGCTGCTGGCGGAAGAGGGCGCGAACGTCGTCGTGAACGACCCAGGCGTCAACCTGGACGGCAGCGGCCACGACAACGGCCCCGCCGAGCAGGTCGTCGCCGAGATCAAGGCGAAGGGCGGCAGCGGCGCCGCCAACTTCGACTCGGTCGCCACGGTCGAGGGCGGCGAGAACATGATCAAGACCTGCCTCGACAGCTTCGGCCGCATCGACATCTTGGTCAACGTCGCCGGCATCCTGCGCGACCGGATGATCTTCAACATGACGGAGCAGGAGTGGGACGAGGTAATCGCCGTCCACCTGCACGGCCAGTTCCACACGATCAAGCCGGCCTCCATCCTCATGCGCCAGCAGCGCTGGGGGCGGATCGTCAACTTCTCCTCGATCTCCGGCCTGGAGGGAGCCTCCGGCCAGGCGAACTACGGCGCCGCCAAGGCCGGCGTCGCCGGGCTGACGCGCGTCGTCGCCCGCGACCTGGGGCGCTACGGCGTCACCTGCAACGCCATCGCACCCGGCGCTACGACGCGCATGACGCAGAGCGTGCCAGACCGGGCGCGCGAGCTGCGGGCCCGCGCCGGCATCACCGCCGGCGGCGCGCCGGCCGCCGAAATCCGCCGCCCGGAGATGCCGGCCCTGCGCGACCCGGAGTACGTCGCGCCCATGGTCGCCTGGCTGTGCACGGACGCCGCCTGGAACGTCAACGGAAAAATCTTCCACGTCCAGGGCGGCTCCATCGGCCTGGCGATGGAGGAGACGCCACGCGCGACGATTGCCAAGGACGGGATGTGGACAATCGACGAGCTGGCTTCGCTGGTGCCCGCGAACCTGACGCGCGACATCCGCAACCCGGCGCCGCCGGCGCCCGACATCGACATACCGGGCCGGCAGGCCCAGCCGCCGGCCGCCGGCTAGCTCTCGCCCAGGACGGCGCCCTTGTGCACCGGCTGCACGGTGCGCTGGTAGACGCCCAGCCAGCCGCGCTCGCCCGTCGAGCCGAAGCTGCGGGGCTGCTCGCGGCGCCGCGCCAGGACATCCTCCGGCACCTCCAGGTCGACGGCGCGCTGCTCGACGTCGATGGCGATCGTGTCGCCGTTCTCGACGAAGGCGAGCGGCCCGCCCTCGGCCGCCTCTGGCGACGCCTCCGCGACGACGAGGCCGCGGTTCACGAGGCCTGATACCTGGCCCTCGGTGACGACAGCGACGTCATCGATGAGACCGGCGCCGTCCAGCGAGAAGACGACGGCCGACGTGAACGCCATGCCCGGCCCGCCGCGCACGCCGATGCCCCGCAGCACGACGACCTGACCGGGCTTCACGTCGCCCCCCTCGATGGCGGCGACCGCCTCCTCGCGCGAGTGGAAGATGTTCGCCGGCCCGCGGAAGCGCAGCGTTCGCGTCGTCACGCCGCCCAGGCGGACGATGCCGCCGCCGGGCAGCAGGCTGCCGCGAACGATGACGATGGACGGCCGGCGCGACAGCGGCCGCTCCAGCGTGTGGACGACGCTCTCGTCCCGGACGACGACGTCGCGCAGGATCTCGCCGACGGTCTGGCCGCTGACCGTGCGCGCCTCCGTGTGCAGGAGCGGCTCCAGGCGCTTCAGCACGGCCAGCGCCCCGCCCGCCTCCTCCAGCTCCTCGATAAGGTTGTCGCCGCTGGGCTTGATCGCCGCCAGCAGCGGAACCCTGTCGGCGTACTCGCTGAAAAGGCCGTAGACGTCGAGGTCGATCTCCGCCTCGGCGGCGATGGCCTGAAGGTGCTTGACGCAGTTGATCGAGCCGCTGAGGGCGAGGACGGCCATAACGGCGTTGGCGATGGAGGCCGGGGTAATGACGTCGCGCGGCTTGAGATCGTCCCAGACCATCTGGACGATGCGCTCGCCGGCGCGCCGCGCCTGGTCGAACATCTTCGGGCTGTTGGCGAGGACGGGCGCGGCGCCGGGCAGCGTCATGCCCAGCGCCTCGGCGGCGACGTGCATCGAGTTCGCCGTGCCCATGCCGGCGCAGACGCCGGGGCTGCAGACCGCAACGTCCGCCATCGCCTCCAGCTCCTCGAGGCTGATGCGGCCGGAGGCGAGGTAGCTCGCCTTGAGGAACACGTCCTCGATGTCGACGTGCTCGCCCTTGTAGTGGCCGCTCTGCTGGTAGCCGCAGACGACGATGATGGTGGGGATGTTGAGGCGGCCGGCGGCCATGATCTGGCCCGGCGTCGTCTTGTCGCAGGAGGCGAGGCAGACCATGCCGTCCAGCAGCGCCCCCTCCACCTGCACCTCGATGTCGCTGGCGATGAGGTCGCGGCTGGGCAGGATGTAGGCGCCGCGCCGGCCGACGCTGGTGACGAAGTCGCTCGGCGCCGCCGTGCGCACCTCGAAGGGATAGCCGCCTGCGGCGCGGATCGCCTGCTTCACCTCGGCCGCGACGCCGTCCAGGTGGCTGAAGCAGATCGCCAGCTCCGAAGACGAGTTGACGACGGCGATCTTCGGCTTTGTCATGTCCGCGTCGCTGAGGCCGAGGGCGCGCCACTGGGCGCGCCGCGCCGCCCCCATGGAAGAGCCGCGCTCGAGGTTGCTGCGAAGTGCGCGCGCCATGGACATCCCCTCCATCTCCGGCAGCGCCGCCTCGCTGTGGGCATAAGGCATAACGCATAGGGCATAAGGCCAGCGCGCTTTATGCACTATGCCCTACGCCCTATGCACCATGAAAGGGGCTGGTCAGCCGGCGAGGCAGCCGCTAAGCTCGTCAGAGCCGCGAAACCGCCTCGAAGGGAAGGATGCGAGCATGCCAGACGCTGCCCTGAGCGCCGAGGACCGTCTGGACGTGATGGGGGTCCTCGCCAGCTACGCCCTGTGCCTCGATTCGGGAGACGTCGAGGGGCTCCTGGAGAACTTCCACGCCGACGCCGTCCTCGACCACATCGCCGGCCGCGCCGTCGGCCACGCCGGGATCCGCCAGTGGGCGGAAGGGCTGATGAACGGCGGCCGCGTCGGCGGCACGCCGGCGCAGCTGCGCCACTTCGTCGGCCTGCCCTACGTCGAGGGCGACGGCGAGCGCTGCACGGCCCAGACCTATTCCACAATCCTGACCTACAATGCCGAAAAGGCGGTCACCGTCCCGCTCGTCGGCTCCTACCACGACACCTTGACGAAGCGGGACGGCCGCTGGCGCATCCAGGCGCGCACCATCAAGGGCGACCTGGGCCGCGCGGGCCGGCCGCGCGAGTAGCAGACAGGCGAGCGAGAGGAGTCGGGACATGGCAAACGCCGCGCCGTTGAGCGCCCAGGACCGGTTGGACGTGATGGCGCTCATCGCCCGCTACGCCGTCGTCCTCGATGCGGGCGACGTGGAAGGCTACGTCAGCAACTTCGCGCCAAGCGGCGTCGTCGAGTACAGCGGCGGCCGCTGTGTCGGCCGCGACGAGATCCGCGCCTGGGTCGGCCGGCTTGTGAGCATCAACCAGGTCGGCCCCGAATCCCGCCTGCGCCACGTCCTCGGCATCCCCTACATCGAGGGCGACGGCGAACGCTGCTCGGCGCGGACGTACGTCATGATCCCACGCCAGGGCGAGGCGGGCGAGATCGCCATCCCGCTCGTCCTCACCTACGTCGACAGCTGCGTCAAGCGGGGGGGCCGCTGGCTCTTCGAGAAGCGCGTCATCCAGACGGACCTCGCCGCGCCTTCACGGCGCACGGACTAGCGGGCTGCTGAGTACTAAGCTGTCCTTCGACAGGCTCAGGACGAACGGTCTCAGATTCCGTTCGTGGTGAGCTTGTCGAACCACGGGAGCCCTTCCACACATTTCCAGCATCCTGCTAGGGTCAAGAGCCCCGCGCGTCGTAGATCGCCCAGAGGCTGAGGACGTAGCCGGCGAGGATGAGCACGGCGGCGAGATCGACGGGCAGGCGCACGCGCTCCGCCTTGAGGACGATGGAGGACGTACCGACGGCCATGAGGATGATGGCCGCCGCGGCCGCGGCCTGAACGCCCGGCGCCGCGGCGGCAAGGACGTTCGCCCCTGGTGAAGCGATATCGAGGGCGACGAGCAGCGCCATGTTCGTCGCGTTGCTGCCCATGAGGTTGGCGATGGCGAGGTTGACGGCGCCGATGCGGATGGCGGCCACGGAGACGGCCAGCTCCGGCAGGGACGTAACGAGAGCGAGTGCGAAGGAGCCGAAGAACGTCTCGCCCAGGCCCGTCTGGTCGGCCAGGTGGTCGGCGCTGCGCGCCAGGAAGGGCCCGGCGACCAGGATGACGGCGGCGGCGACCACGAAGCCGACCTGGGCGACGACGAGAGGCAGCGCGCCGCCCATCTCCCGCTCCTCGGCGCGGGCGGCTTCCGCCTGCCGCTCCCGGATAGCGAAGGTGCCGAGCGCGTAGACGACAGCTATGACCAGCGGGCCGACGCCGACGCCGGCCACCGCCCAGGTCGAGCCGGTGCTGATGAACAGCAGCGCTACCGCGGTGACGGAGATCGCCAGCGTGGAAGTGAGGACGTGCTCCAGAGCGGCCCGCTGGAGGAGGCGTCGGGTGTGGAAGAGGAGGGTCATGGCGGCCAGGATCGCCATGTTCCCCATACTGCTGCCGAACAGGTCTCCCAGCGCCAGGTCGGCAGCGCCCCTGCGCACGGCCGCGACGTCCGTGACCAGCTCCGGCAGCGACGTGACGAGGGCGACGAACACGGCGCCGAACCACAGCGCGCCGAGGCCCGTCCGCTGCGCCAGGACGTCGGCGCAGAGGGCGAGGCCGGAGCCCGCGACCATTACGGCCAGCGCGCTGAGGAGGAAGACGCTCCAGTCCGGCACGACCGCAGCTTAGCCCCTTCCCGACCGAACGAGAACCGCAACGTTGCGCGCGGCAGGGGTCGAACGACGCGACTAGACTGTAACCGATGCCTTCCCGCCAACCCCAAGAAGCACCGCCCCTCCAACGCGAGGCCTGGCACGCCCTCAGCGTCGAGAGCGTGGCTGCGGCCCTGAGCAGCGACCTCGCCGCCGGGCTCTCGCGCGCGGAGGCAGCCGGCCGGCTCGCCGCGGCCGGCCCCAACCTGCTGCCGGAGGCCGGCCCGCCCGGCGCGCTCCGGCTCCTCCTGCACCAGTTCGCGTCGATTCTCGTCTACGTCCTGCTCGCCGCCGCCCTCGTCTCCCTCTTCCTCGGCGACTTCCTCGAAGCGGCGAGCATCCTCGTCATCGCCGTGCTCAACGCGGCGCTGGGGTTCGCGCAGGAGTACCGGGCGGAGCGGGCGCTGAGCGCCCTGAAGGCCCTCTCGGCGCCGAGCGCGACGGTGCTGCGCGAAGGCTCGCCCGTACGCGTCGCCGCTGCCGACATCGTCCCGGGCGACGTCCTTCTCCTCGAGGCGGGCGACGTCGTGGCGGCGGACGCCCGCGTCGTGGCGTCGAGCGGCCTGGCCGCCGCCGAGGCGCTCCTCACGGGCGAGTCCGTGCCCGTCGACAAGCTGCCGGACGCGGTGGCGGGCGACGTCCAGCTGCCGGAGCGCTCGTCCATGGTCTACCAGGGCACGCTCGTCTCGCGCGGCCGCGGCCGCGCCCTCGTCGTCAGCACGGGCGGCTGGACGGAGATGGGGCGCATCGCCGGCCTGGTCTCCCGCCAGCGGCGTGAGGAGACGCCGCTGCAGCGCGAGCTGAGCCGCGTCGGCCGCTACCTCCTGCTCGTCGCGGCTCTGCTCTGCGCCTTCGTCTTCCTCGTCGGCGTCCTGCGCGGCATCGCGGCGAGCGAGATGTTCCTGACAGCGGCGAGCCTGGCCGTCGCCGCCATCCCGGAGGGCCTGCCCGCCGCGGCGACCATCGTCCTCGCCCTCGGCGTGCAGCGCATGGCGCAGCGCCACGTCATCGTCCGCCGCCTCTCCAGCGTCGAGACCCTCGGCACCGTCACGACGATCTTCACGGACAAGACGGGCACGCTCACCCTGAACCGCATGACCGTCCAGGAGACCTGGGCCGCCGGCAGCGAGGACGACCTCCTGCGCATCGCCGTGCTCTGCAACAACGCCTCGCTGGGCGACGAAAGCGGTGAGGCGACGGGCGACCCCACGGAGGTGGCGCTTCTCGTCTTCGCCCGCGAGCGCGGCCTGGACGCGACGCTGGCGCAGAAGCGGTCGCCGCGTGAGCTGGAGCTCCCCTTCGACGCCGCCCGCGCGCGCATGACCGTCGTCGTCCGGGCGCCGCGGGCTGGACGCCTCGCCCTCGTGAAGGGCGCGCCGGACGTCATCGTCGGGCGCTCGACCGCCATCGGCGCCGCGCCGGCGACGCCCGAGGAACGCGAGGCGGTGCTGCGCCGCGCCGCCGGCATGGCGCAGCGCGGCATGCGCGTCCTCGCCTTCGCCCAGCGCACGCTGGCGGACGGGGCGGGCGAGGAGGAGATGGAGCGTGACCTGACGCTCGTCGGGCTCATCGGCCTGGCTGACCCGCTGCGGCCCGAGGCGCCCGAGGCAATCGAGACGGCGCGGCAGGCCGGCATCCACGTCGTCATGCTGACGGGCGACCAGCCGGCGACGGCGGCGAGCATCGGCCGCGCCCTGGGGCTGGAAGACGAGGTCGTCAGCGGCCGCGACGTCGAAGAGCTGGCCCTCGCCGACCTGCGGCAGAAGATGGCCACGGCCAACGTCTTCGCCCGCGTGACCAGCGACCACAAGCTGCGCATCATCCAGGCGGCGCGCGGGGAAGGCGAGATCGTCGCCATGACGGGCGACGGCGTCAACGACGCCCCGGCCCTGCGCGCCGCCGACATCGGCGTCGCCATGGGCCTCGGCGGCACGGACGTCGCCCGCGAGGCGTCGGACATGATCCTCACCGACGACAACTTCAGCTCCATCGTCGCCGCCGTCGAGGAGGGCCGCGCCATCCACGCCAACATCCGGCGCTTCATCCACTTCCTCCTCTCCTGCAACGCCGCGGAGATCGCCGTCATCTTCATCGTCCTGCTCGCCGCCGGCGAGTCCGCCCTGACGCCGCTGCAGATACTCTTCGTCAACCTGCTCACGGACGGCCTGCCGGCGCTGGCCCTGGGCATGGAGCCCGCCGCCCCGGGGCTCATGCAGCGCCGGCCGCGGCCGCCCCGACGTGTCGGGGGCCTCGTCTCCGCGCGCTCTCTGGTCCCCGTCGCCGGCATCGGCGGGCTCATCGCGGTCGCGACGCTGGCGGCCTACGGCGTCGGCCGCGCCTGGGAAGACGCCGAGGTGGCCGGGCACCTGGCGTTCGCCACCCTGGTCGGCTCGCAACTCGCCGCCTCGCTGGTGTTCCGCAGCGAGAGCGAGGCCATCTTCCGTCTGCGCCGCAACGCCTGGCTGGCCGGCGCCATCGCCGTGTCCCTGGTCACCCTGCTCGGCGCCTTCTACGTGCCAGTGCTCAGCGCCGCGTTCGACGCCGAGCCGCTCTCCGCCGGCCAGTGGGCGGTCGTCGCCGCTCTTTCGCTCATACCGCTGCTCGGCGGCGAGGCGGCGAAGCTGACGCGGCTGACGCAGCGCCTGAATCTGCTGCCCGAGGCGCCGTGACGCCTACCCGGCACGCAGACTCAGCCAGCCTCGCTTTCGGGATAGACGCGCAGCTCGTTGGCGACGTTCGTAAAGCCCGCGTAGCGGGCGAGATCCTCGGCCTTCTGCTTGGCGACGTGGCTGTTCACGTGACCTTTGAGGATCACCATCGCCTCGAACGCCGCCAGATGGACGAAGTCGAAGTCCCCCGTGCCGTCAGCGAGGAGCAGGGCGAGGCGCTTCTCGCGATCCATATCCGTCATCATCAGTCGAGCACCACCGATCAGACGATCTCTTCGCCGCCAATGACGATGACGAAGCACTGCGTCAGGGTGAGAACGGCGCGGATCGTCTTCGCGCGGCCGGGCTGCAGGCGGCTGCGGCGCACGAGGACAATGGCGTCCGTGTCGTTCTCCCGCGCGAACCTGGCGATCTCCTCGCCGATCTCGCCCTGGGCGAGAAAGGCGCGCGCCTCGATCTCGGCCGGACAGCCGGCGCAGCAGTTCGCCAGCCGCTCGATGACCTCGACGGTCCACTGCGGCCACTCGTGCTGGGCCTGGTCGACGTAGCGCGGCGCCGCGACGCTGCCACGCTCCACAGGCGGCGCCTGGTCCGGCCCGGCGACGTAAAGCAGGTCTATGGAGGCGCCCAGGACCGTCGCCAGCTGGCTCACCGGCCGCAGCGCCTCGGCCGTCTTCGGCGTGCCGTCCAGCGGTACCAGCAGACGCCGGATGGGCCGCGCCTCGGCCGCCAGCAGCGCCTCCGGCTTCACGATGAGCACCGGTCGTGTCGTGGCGGCGACCACTTTCTCGGTCACCCGCCCCAGCCGGTACTCCTGCTCCATCTCGCGACCGTGGGTCGTCAGCGAAACGAGGATGACGCCGCGCTGCTCGGTAGCGCGGATGATCTCGCTCGCAGCGTCGCCGACAGCGAACTGGAAGGGTACCTGCAGCTGGGCCGCTATCCTCTCCCACTCCTGCCTGTGGCGCTCCAGCTCCTCGGCCGTCTCCCAGACGGAGAGCACCTCCACCTCCGCGCCCAGCTGCCGCCCGACGACGCGGGCGACGTCCAGCGCCGCGGCCGCGGCCGGCGAGCCGTTCCAGGCGACGAGGACCTTCCGCGCCGCACCGATCTCGCTCATGCCATTGTCCTTTCCGCCTCGGCCAGGGAAACCAGGAGCGGCCCGCCGCGCTGGAGGCGGTGCGTCCGGCCGGCCGCGTAGACGCGCATCGGCCGCCCCTTCTCCAGCTCAACCGCCAGCGTCCTGCCCTGGTCCGAGACCGCGACCTTGAGGCGCCTTCCGCGCCACTGCACCCGAAACCGAAGCCCCCGCCAGCTCCTGGGCAGGCGCGGCTCGAAGGCAAGGCCGTCCTCGCGCAGCGCCATGCCGCCGAAGCCGAACACGGCCGCCTGCCAGAGCCCACCCAGCGCCCCCATGTGCAGGCCGGCGGCGCTGTTGCCCATGCTGTCGTTCAGGTCGATCGCGGCGGCCTCGCGAAAGTAGCTCTCGGCCAGGTCGACCATGCCGAGCCGCGCGGCCACCCAGGCGTGCACCGGCGGGCTCAAGGAGCTGCCGTGGCCGCAGCGCGACTCGTAGTAGGAGAAGCTGTCGCGCCGCGTCCGCGCGTCGAAGGCCTCCGGGATCAGCGCCAGGAGCATGACCACGTCCGCCTGCTTGATCACCTGGGAGCGGCTCGTGCGCTCGCGGCCCAGGAGCACGTCCATGGGCGCCGCCCGCGTCGCGTAGGCGGCGAGGTCGACGTAGTCGAGGTCGAAGTAGCCGGCGAACTGCTCCAGGAGGCCCGCCCTCTCGCTGAACGGGACGTACAGCGACCGGCAGACGCTCGCCCAGTGCTCCAGCTCCGCCTCCGTGAGCGCCAGCTCGGCCGAGAGGGAGCGCCAGCGCTGCGGCCAGCGCTTCTCGAGGAGCCGTGCTGTCTCCAGCCCCCGCTCGATGTTCCAGCGCGCCATGTAGTTCGTGTAGGCGTTGTCGTCCACGCCCTCGTGGTACTCATCTGGGCCGATGACGCTGCGGATGTGGAAGAGCCCGTCCTCCCCGCGATGGCAGCGGCTCGACCAGAAGCGGCTCGTCTCGAGGATGATCTCGGCGCCCGCGTCCCGCAGGAAGGCGGCGTCGCCGGTGGCCCGCCAGTACTGCCAGACGGCGTAGGCAACGTCGGCGCTGATGTGCACCTCCTGCTCGCCGTTGCGGATGGCGATCACCTCCCTTCGCGGGCCGAGGACGTAGGGAGGCGTCGCCTCCTCGCCCGTGTCCGTCGACTCCCAGGCGTAGAGGGCGCCCGACAGGCCGAGGCGGCGCGCCTTCTCACGCGCCGCGGGCAGCGTCCTGTGGCGGTAGAGCAGCAGCGAGCGCGCCGCCTCCGGCCAGGTGAAGACGAAGAAGGGCAGCATGAAGACGTCCGTGTCCCAGAAGACATGGCCCATGTAGCCATCGCCGGTGAGGCCGCGGGCGGCGATGGAGACGCGCTCCGAGCGCGGGTCGACGGCGCCGTTGAGGTGGTAGACGGCGAAGCGCAGGGCGCGCTGCGCCTCCTCGTCGCCCTCGACGGCGGCGTCGCTGGCCTGCCAGCGACGCCGCCACTGGCGGACGTGACGGGCGTAGAGACGGCGAAAGCCAGCCCGCGCGCCGGCGCGCAGGGCGCGCTGCGCCGCTGCGGTCGCCTCCTCAGGCCGCCCGCCGAGGCCATAGGCCGTCAGCTGTAGCAGGGACGCCCTTCGCTCCACGACCGCGTGCACCCGTCCGCCCACGTCGGGGACGGGAACACGTCTGCCATCCGCCTCGAGGCGCACGCGCTCGAGCCGGGCGGCCGCCAGCGAGCCGTCGCCGGTCAGAAAGACGCGGCCGCCGGCGCCGGCCGGCGCCCGGCTCGCGCCGTCCAGTCGCTCCGGCCGGTCGATCGAGAGGAGCGCCGGCACATCCGGCTGGAGCTGCAGCAGCTGCAGCGCCAGGCCGCGTTCCGACTGGGAGGCGAGACGCAGCGAGCGCAGCGTAACGGTCGTCTCCTCCAGCTGGTGGCACCACTCGCTGAAGAGGACGCCGCGGCGCAGGTCGAGCGTGCGTGAGTGCGACAGGAGCATGCCGCGGTCGATCGCCAGCGCCTCGCCGTCCAGCGAGAGGCGCAGCGGGAAGGCCGGCGGCGCCGGCACCAGGGCGCGCACGCGCGGCTCCTCCGCGCGCTGGTCGAAGAGTCCGGCGACGTAGGTGCGCGGCCGCGAGGCCGTACTCGGCACGTCCAGCGAGCCGCGGATGCCGATGAAGCCGTTGCCCAGCGAGAAGCGCGACTCGATCTCGTGCTCGAACGCCGGCTCGTAGCCGTCTTCGCGCAGACGCCAGGCGGGGTCTGCGCTCGGCGCCGGAAGCCTGTCGATGCGGTGCGGACGGGCGCGCAAGCCCCGGCGCGCGCGCTTCAGCTGGTCGGCCAGCAGGCTGCGGAAGCGGGGCGCGCCGCCGCCCAGGTGGATGACGCCGGCCGGGGCGCCGCCGGGCTCCGGCCCGACGGAGACGGCCACGGCGCCGGGCAAGGCGCCGCTCACCAGGCTATCGCTGCCCGGGAAGCCGGCGACCGGGCCAAACTCGTCGCCGGCGACGAGCACGTCCCCGGGCGCGATGCCCCGCGGCTCGAAGATGCTCTCGGCCAGCCAGCGCACGGAGTCGCTCTTGTCGGTGAGGCCGACCTCGACGTGCTTGACGTCGCTGGTGATGCGCGCGTCGGCCAGGTCAGCCTCGGCCGCGGCGGCCCGCGTCCACTCGATGACCTCGCCGAGGCCGTCTTGGAGGCCGCCGCGTCGCAGCCGCTCCTGAACGGCCGCCAGCAGGGCGCCGATCCGGGACTTGGGCGGGTCTTCCCACGCGGGCAGCGGGATGAGGTCGATCTTGCGCCGGTTCAGGCGGTCGTAGATGATGTGCGGCTCCAGCCCCGTGGTGCCCGCCAGCCTGGCGCCCACGGCCTCCGCCACGCGGTCGAGCTTCCGGTTCTCGGCCTCCGTCGCCTCTCGTCTGAACCTGAGGATGGGCTCGCCCCTGGCGGAGAAGCCGTAGACCTCGGAGCCGCGGTTGGTGCAGACGATGAGGTGGTGACGCAGAGAAGGCTCGACGAGGCGGCAGAACTGCCGCTCTACGTTGCCGAAGTTGGTGCCGGTGAGGACGACGAGCCAGACGTCCTGCGCCATGAGCTCGCCGGCGAGGCCGGCTAGCTCGCCGGCGTCCTCCCGCCGGTCGGCGACGGCCGTCCCGTCCCAGTCGAAGACGATGGCGCGAAAGGCGCGCGCGAGGCGACGCGGAAGGCCGCCTTCACGCGACTTCGGCATCGCTGGCCGCACCCAGCAGGAGCTGCACGCCCCTGACTCGCGCCAGCGACCGCGGCGCCAGGGTGCACTCAGCGGCGTGCATCGCGCCGGCGCAGCGGCAGCGCAGCAGGCGCTCGTAGATCGCCTCGTAGCCGTCCACCATGTGAGAGGCGGAGAAGAAGTCCTCTACGTGCCTGCGGCAGGCCCGCCGGTCGATGGCGGGCACGCGCTCGACGGCCGCGATCATCTCCTGCGTCGAGTCGCAGATGAAGCCGACTTCGCCGTCGGCGACGATCTCGGGGACAGAGCCGCGGCGCATGGCGATGACCGGCGTGCCCGTCGCCATCGCCTCGACCATCGTCAGGCCGAAGGGCTCCGGCCAGTCGATGGGGAAGAGATAAGCGTAGGCGCCGCCGAGGAGGCCGTTCTTCTCGCTCTCCGTCACCTCGCCGACGAACTCGACGAGCCGGCTGCGGCGAAAGAGGGGCGCGACGATGGCCTCGTAGTAGTCCCTGTCCGCCGGGTCGACCTTGGCGGCGACGACGAGGCGCATGCCAGTCGCCTCCGCGATCTCGACCGCCGCCTCCGGGCCCTTCTCCGGGCTGATGCGGCCGAGGAAGACGAGGTAGCGGCCGGGCTCGGCGCGGGGCGTGAAGTAGGAGACGTCGATGCCGTTGTGGACGGTGCCGACCCAGTTGACGCCCTCGAGATAGCGCTTCTGGTCGACGCTGATGGAGACCAGGGGGTGGCCGGCGTAGCGCCGGTACCTGTAGGCGATCTCCGGGATGTCCAGCCGGCCATGCGCCGTGGTCAGCGTTGGCACGGAGACCAGCTCCGCAAACGGGAAGCAGAACCAGTCGGCGTTGTTGTGGACGACGTCGAACTCGTCGACGCGCTTGTAGACATCGCCGAGCGCGAACAGCGTCGCGCTCATGAGGTCGGGAGAAGAGGGGTCGAGACGCAGGGCGCGGGGCACGCAAGGCACGAGGCGGGCAGACGTGAGGGAGTCGCCGCTGGCGAATAGGGTTACGTCGTGGCCGCGCCGGACGAGCTCCTCCGTGAGGTTGGACACCACGCGCTCCGTGCCGCCGTACAGCGGCGGCGGCACCGGTTCAACCGGAGGAGCTACTACAGCGATGCGCATCTCGTACTCCCTTCAGCAGTGGCTCCCTCGCCGGCACGCGGGAGACGGCCCTTTGGGCGCCTCCCGCGCATGTGCAGGCGCCGGGAGGCGCCTGGTGCCTCCCGGCGTTCCTCGCCCATTGAGCTACGTGCTGCTGATCTCGATCTTCTTCTGCTTCGACTCTTCCTTCAGCGGCACGCTGACCTCCAGCACGCCGTCCTTGAAGCTCGCCTGCGCCTTGCTGGCGTCGGCGCCGGCGGGCAACGGCAGCTGGCGGACGAAGCGACCGTAGCTGCGCTCGCTGCGGTAGTAGTCCTTCTCTTCGACTTCCTTCGCCTCCGTGCGCTCGCCGGAGATCGTGATGCCTTCCTCGCTGACGTTGACCTCGATGTCCTTCGCGGTCATGCCCGGCACGTCCGCCTTGATGATCAAGGCCCCGTTCTTCTGAAAGATGTCGACCGCCGGCCAGAGGGGCTCTTCGATGAGGAACGGCCGCAGGCGACGCAGGCCGAAGCCCGGCTCCCACATCGCGTCAAGGAGCCGGCTCATCTCCTCCCGCATCTCCCGCAGTCCTCTCGAGGGTCGGAACTGAACGACTGGACCGCGCTGCTCTTCTTCTGCCATCGCTATGTGTCCTCCTCCTCCTAGATTCGGAACGAAGTTGTCTCGGTGAAGGGACGGCTATGCTCACCACCGGGCGTTACGACGTCGTGGGATGGCTGTGATCGTGAATGTGAGCTTCGCCGAGGTGCTCATGCTCAGCGTTCTCGTGAGGCAGATGGGAGTGGGTGACTGCAGAGTGATTGTGCTCGTGCAGGTGGAGCGCCGTCAAGTGCTCCCACTCGCCCACGAGCTCGTCCGCGCCTTCACGCCGGTTATGCGTGACGTGCGGGTGCTGGTGGGTGTGGACCACGGCCTCGTGCGAGTGCTCCACGTAGTCCTCGAGGTGGGCGCGCTTGCGCACCTCGCGGAAGACGCGCCGCGGCGGCGCAAAAGCGCGTATGGCCATGAGGGTCCCGAGGCCTGCGATAAGGAGCGTGACCGTTCGTCTGGCAGTTTTCATTCTGCTACCTCCCTGCTTCCTGGTTGGTTCCGCATATCCGAGAATCGTGCACCGCCGCAGCTTCGAGGGCCTCTACGATTCGCGGCGCATGCTTGCAGCCTCGTTTAGGTTTCATTATCCGAGCGCCGCCTAGCGGAAGACGGGCTCTCCCGAGCGCACGGGCTGGGAAATGCGCGCCAATGTCCGCGCCAGCAACACCTCGTCCAGAGCGCGCACGGCGAGGTCGCCCAGGCTGATGATGCCGACGAGGTGGCCGTTCTCCATGACACAGAGCCGGCGTACCTGCTCCCGCCCCATCAGCTCCAGCGCCTCGTCCGTGTCGGCCTCCGGGCTGATGGTGATAGGGTTGGCGGTCATGTAGTCCTTGACGAGGCAATCGATCGGGCTGTTGCCCGTAGCGACGCACTCCACGGCGATGTCGCGGTCGGTGATGATGCCGAAGAGGACGCCCTCGTCGCAGACGGGCAGCACTCCCACGTTGTGCAGCTTCATTTCCTGCGCCGCGAGCTGGACGTTATCGTTCGGCCTGATGCAGCTGGGGTTCGGAGTCATGACTTCGCGCACCTTCATCTCGAGTCCTCCTCGCTTCTGCCCTTGTGGGGCCGCTCCCCGAAGATGTGGCCGGTTGGCTGCATCAGCGGGCCACCGCGATGGCCGTCGCGGCCACGAGCAACGCCAGCACGAACGCGTGAGAAAAAACGCGGAAGGCAGCGTCCTCTCGGGCGATGTGAGTTGTATAGCGCGGCGTCGATCCGACGCTGACTGCCTTTGCGCCGCTCTTTCCTGAGCGTGCCTTGCTCGCGTCTCCGCCCGAAGATAAGCGTAGAGGAGGCCCCTCGAAGGACATAAGTGCTTTTCCTCCCCATCTGGACTAGCCGTTCGGCTAATCGCATGAGAGCGCCACGGCCCTCGGGCCGGCGGCGGGCGACGGAGCTCTTCTGTAATTCTCGCGCGGCGATGCGCGGCGTCCAGATCGTCGCCCTAGGCCGAATAGCCTAGCCTTTTACGCAGATAAGGGGCGTGAGCTTCGCGACCTTGCGCGAGAAACCCGCGGCGTCCGCGGCCTCCGCCACCGCATCGACGTCCTTGTAGGCGCCGGGCGCCTCCTCCGCGGCGCCTCGATAGGAGCGCGTGCGGATAAGGATGCCCTGGCCGGCCAGCCCCTCGATGAGCGACTTGCCCTGCCAGCGCTTCAGGGCCTCGTGACGGCTCATGCTGCGGCCGGCGCCGTGGCAGGAGGAGCTGAAGGAGAGCCCCTCCGCCGCAGCCGTGCCGACGAGGATGTGCGAGGCCGTGCCCATGGTGCCGCCGATGATCACCGGCTGGCCCGTCTCCCCGTAGGCGGGCGGCAGGTCGGCGCGGCCCGGGCCGAAGGCGCGCGTCGCACCCTTGCGGTGGACGTAGAGCTCGCGCGGCCGCCCATCCACCTCGTGGCGCTCGACTTTGCAGGTGTTGTGGGAGACGTCGTAGATGAGCGTCAGGTCACGGCCGGGGAACAGCTCGACCAAGGCCTGGCGGACGAGGTAGGTGATCACCTGCCGGTTCGCCAGGGCGCAGTTGATCGCCGCCCGCATCGCGCCGAGGTAGCTTTCGCCGACGGGCGAGCGGATGGGGGCGCAGGCTAGCTCCCGGTCCGGCAGCTCGATGCCGTGGCTCGCCGCCTCGATGACCATCTGCTTCAGGTAATCGGTGCCGATCTGGTGGCCCAGCCCCCGCGAGCCGCAGTGGATGCTGATCACCACCTCGTCCGCGGCGAGGCCGAAGGCGACGGCGGTCTCCGCGTCGTAGATCTCGGCGACGCGTTGCACCTCCAGGTAGTGGTTGCCGGAGCCTAGGGTGCCCATCTCGTCCTGCTGGCGCTTGATCGCCTGGGGAGAGACCTCCTCCGGCACGGCGCCGGCCATCACGCCCCGCTCCTCGACGAAGTCGAGGTCCTCCGGCTCGCCGAAGCCCTGCTCGACGGCCCAGCGGGCGCCGCCGCGCAGCATCGCCCGCATGCCGGCGTCGTCGAGGTGGATCTTGCCCCTGCTGCCGAGGCCGGCCGGCACGGCGCGGAAGAGGGCGTCCGCCAGCCGCTCCTTGACCGCCTCCACCTCCGCAACCCGGAGGCCGGTGCGCAGCGTTCGGACGCCGCAGGACACGTCGAAGCCGACGCCGCCGGCGGAGACGACGCCGCCCTCCTCCGCATCGAAGGCGGCGACGCCGCCGATGGGGAAGCCGTAGCCCCAGTGGGCGTCCGGCATGGCGTACGCCGCCTTGACGATGCCCGGCAGCGTCGCCACGTTGGTGATCTGCTCGCGCACCTTCTCGTCCATGTCCCGGATCAGCGACTCTGTCGCGTAGATGACGGCGGGCACGCGCATCTTGCCCGTCGGCTCGATGACCCACGCGCACTCAGACGGCCGCTTCAGCGCGCTCGTGTCCATGCTCGCACCTCCTCACACGTCGACCACGCACTGGGCAACCCACTCGTCGCCCTGCCGACGCAGCGAGAGCGCCGTGTAGGTGGCGCCCTTGACCTCCACGCCCGGCCGGTGCCGCCGCAGGTCGATGGGCTCGCCCCAGGCCTTCGCCCGCAGGCGCGTCCCGTCCAGCTCCACCTGGAAGCGCCGGAAGAGCAGGCGCCGCGTCGCCATCTCGTAGACGAGGGCGTTCAGCCAGTCGACGAGGAGCAGCTCCTCGTCCGGCGCCTCACAGGCCACGTCCAGGCTGGCGCTGTCCCTGACGTTTCGCGGATCGGCGACGATGGCGGTCATGGCGAGCGCCGCCTGCTCGAAGGCGCCGGCCTTGGTGGGCGCGATGCCGCGGACGCCGATGTCGGCGCCGTGAGGGAAATGCTCCCAGCGCGCCCCTGTCGAGCCGTCGCTCACTGCCCCGTCCTCGTATGCTAGACGCTCTCCCAGGCAAGCTTAGACGCAATGGCCGGCGCCTTGCACCGGCCGTTCGGCAAGGACTTTTTGGGGCAGAGGGACTGAATGCGGGAGGCTCGTCGCCTCCCGCATCCCTGTCCGCGTCCTAGAACGTTATGACGTTGCGCAGCGGCTTGCCGCTCCTTAAGGACTCCACCGCCTCGTTGATCTTGTCCAGCGGGTAGCAGTTGGTCACCAGCTCATCCAGCTTCAGGCGACCCGCTTTGTAGATCTCGATGTAGCGCGGCACGTCCAGGCGCAGGTTCGTCCAGCCCAGCACGGCTCCTGTCATCGACCGCGCGCTGATGAACTCCCGCGCCGAGAAGTCGGCCAGGTTAGCGGAGCTGATGCCGACCATGTAGGCGGCACCTCCGCCCGCCAGCATCTGGAAGGCCTGGCGCACGACCACGTCGGCGCCGACCATGATGAACGCGTGCTCGACGCCGCGGCCGCCGGTGAGCTCGCGCACCGCCGCCACCGGGTCGCCGCTGGCGGCGTTGACGCCGTGCGTGGCGCCGAAGGCCTTGGCCGCCTCCAGCTTGCTGTCCAGCACGTCGACGGCGATGACCGGGTGGGCGCCGGAGAACGCCGCTCCCTGAATGGCGTTGAGACCGACGCCGCCGACGCCGATGACGGCCACGGCCTCAAAGGGCCGCACCTTGGCGCGGTTCACCACGGTGCCAAATCCCGTCAGGACGCCGCAGCCCAGCAGGCAGGCGATCTCCGGGCGCAGGTCCTCGGGCACCTTCGCCGTCTGGAGCTCGTGGACGACCGTGTACTCGGAGAAGCCGGCGACGGGCCCCGCCAGGGGCGCCAGCGGCTCCCCCTTCTTGTTGTGGTGGTGCGGACCGGAGCGGGGAATGCCCATGCAAGAGAAGCGCATGCCGCGCAGGCAGTTCTGGCAGTGGCCGCAGCCGGCCGTGATCGGCGCCATGACGACGTGGTCGCCGGGCTTCACGTACGTGACGCCTTCGCCCACCTCGTCGATGATGCCGGCCGCTTCGTGGCCGGCGATGCCGGCGCCCCTTATCGGCACGTCGCCGTCGAAGAAGTGGATGTCGCTGTGACAGAGGGCCGTCGCCGTCAGGCGGACCTTGACCTCGCCCGGGCCGGGTGAGTCGAGGTCCACCTCCTCCACCACCAGGGGCTTCTTTGCTTCGTAGAGGACGGCAGCTTTCATTCTCGTCTCCTTTGCGTGCACAGGAATATCAGCAAAGGAAGCCAAGGTCAACGGCCGTTCGGCCCCCGGACAGGTCGCGGCAGCAGCCCCAAGCTCACGCAACCGACGCGAACAGCGACGAATGGTCTGATATCTCGCCGATGAACGCCTCGCGAGCGGCCCCCGCGAGCTGGTTCCAGCCCCGGACGGCCACCAGCGCGGCGTTGCCCTGCGGGTCCGCACCCTGCGGCGCGAACTGGATCGTGTCACTCGCCAGAACGTGGTCCAGGTTTGCCTGAAGCGTGCCGTTGTTGAAGGTGAGCCCCTCCGTCTTCGGGAGCAAGGCCATGTTCCGCCTGCCGGCCTGCTTGCCGATGGTGCCGATCTCGTCCGGGGCGGCCACGCGGCTGTTGCTGTTCGCGGACGTGGGATAGAAGAGGCCCATCGTGTTCAGGTCGCCGAGGACGATGAGCTTCTGCGCCTGCGCCATGTTGTCCAGGGCTTTCTTCATCCGCCAGACGTGGTCGAACATCTCGAAGCGGTTGCCGAAGGCGGCGGCGTCCGTGCCGCTGTCAGTATGGAGGAAGAGGAGGTTGTGCCACTCCGCGTCCAGCCGCACGCTCAGCATCGCCCCCGGCCGGAGCGCCGGGTTGTAGGCCTTGAACTCCCGCTTCTGCGTGAAGACGCTTTGGGCGAACTTCGCCGTCCGACAGCCGACGAGGATCTCCATGCTCTCGGGGCCGTCCGTGATGCCGAAGGTGTAGTCCGGAAACTCGTTCTGCATGAGCTGCAGCACGCTGACGTTTTCAACCTCCAGCAGGCCGAAGATGTCCGGATTCTGGCCGCGGATGTGCGCGGCGACCCTGGCGAGGCGCTCGGCGCCGCCCTTGAAGTGCTCGACGTTCCAGCTCAGGAAGGAAAAACTCATGGCCACATTCCAGCCCTTCGGCTCTGGAGGGACACCGCCCTGACTCGCCCGGTCGGCGAGGCGCAAGTTGCCTCGTCCGCGAGTGGACAGTAAGGCCAATGACGACGCGCGTCAATGACGCGCCGGGGGCCGAAGTATAATCCTGCTGCAATGACCGACGAGCCGGCCGTGAGCGTCATCGTCCTGGGGTGGAACGGCCGGCAGTACGTCGACCCCTGCCTGACGTCGCTCCTGGCGCAGGACTTCGACCGCCCCTACGAGATCCTCTTCGTCGACAACGGCTCCACCGACGGCACCGCCGACCTCGCGGAGCGCCACGCGGGCGTCCGCGTCCACCGCCTGGACCGCAACTACGGCTACTGCCTGGGCAACAACAAGGGCTTCGAGCTGGCGGAGGCGGACGTCGTCGTCTTCCTCAACCAGGACGTCGTCGTCCACCGGCGCTGGCTGCGGGAGCTGACCGCCGCCATCGAGAGCGACCCGGCGATCAAGGCCGGCCACGCCAACATCATCCAGTCCTGGTACCCGGAGTACGCGGCGAAGGAGCTGGAGGCGCCCGTAGACGCCGCCTACACCGCCGAGCTGTCGCCCCTGGGCTTCGTCGAGTACCGGCAGGTGCCCGTGGCGCAGCGCGTCGTCGACACGCTGTTCCTGCACGGCGTCTCCATCATCCTGAAGCGCGACGTGGTGGACGAGATCGGCGGCTACGTCTTCGACCCGGACATGTTCGCCTACGCCGAGGACATGGACCTGGCGCTGCGCATCCGCAACGCCGGCTACCGCACCGTCGTCGCCACGGGCGCCGTTCTCTACCACGACCACACCCTGCAGGACCAGGTCTCGCTGCGCTCCTTCGTCAAGACAGTGCGGATCATCCGCAACCGGCTGCTGGCGCTGTGGAAGTGCTCCTCCTGGCCGGAGTTCCTGGCCCTGGCGGCAGTCACGCTGGCCGGCGCGCCCCTCAACTCGAGCCAGTTCGGCCTGCCGCTCTCGAAGAAGCTGCTCTACTTCCTCCTCCTCATCCCGCCGACCGCGGCCGCCGCCCTCGCCACCGTCGCGGCGATGCCGCAGTTCGCCGGCCGAAGGCGCCAGACGCTGGCGGCTCGGCGCCTGCCGCGCGGCTGGCTGCTGCGCACCCTCCTCTTCGACCGCGCCAGCCTCAGCCGGCCGGCGCCCGTCGCGACGCACGCATGAGCGTGACCGGCGATGCCGCCGGCCCCGGCCGGCTGGCGCACGTCCACGAGCACCCGGAGATCAGCGACGCCGACCTGGGCCTCATCCGCAAACTGGCGCCCGAGGCGCGGCTCGTGCTGGACATCGGCGCTGGGCGCGGCGGCTTCGTCAGCGCGGCGCGCGGCCGCGGCCTGCAGGCGTGGGCGCTGGATCTGGAGCCCGACGCTGCTCACCTCTGGCAGCGCGACGGCGTCCCCGGCGCCCTGGGCGACGGCGCCCGCGCGCCCTTCGCCGACGGCAGCCTCGACGTCGTGCGCCTGAAGGAGCTCATCGAGCACGTCGAAGACCCCCTGGCCCTGATTCGGGAGGCGGCGCGGCTGCTGCGCCCGGGTGGTCTGCTCATCGTGCATACGCCCTCGCCCTACTCCCAGCTCTATCCCGTCGGCAACTTCTGGGACGACTACACGCACGTGCGCCCGTTCAGCCGCCTCGGCCTGCGCCGCCTCATCGAGGACGGCGGCCTGCGCCTGGAGAGGATCGAAGGCTACGTGGCCGGCCGCAACGCGCTGGAGCGCGCCCTGGGCCGCCTGCTGGCGCCGGTGCTCCCCCACACCTACCGCGTCCTCGCCCGCCGCTAGGCGCGCTGGTCCGTACCCTCCTGCCGGCCGGGCACGGAGAAGATGAGGCAGTAGTTCGGCCGGTTTCGCCGGTAGAGGTCCGTCTCCTCGCAGGCAGCGTCGGGTAGGGCGCCTTGCACGAGCTTTCGCACCTCGTCACGGCGAATGAAGTGGACGTTGCGGTCGCCGGTTATGAAGCGGTCCGCCAGGTAGTAGAGCCGCGCCCGCCATGAGCCCGGCTCGACTTCCTTCACGACGAGCTTTGCGGCGCGGCCAGCGAGCAAATCTCGCAGGTCGATCAGAAGGCCCGGGCGCTCGGCCAGCGGTACGTGGTGGAGGACGTCGCTGAGGATGACGACGTCGGCAGGGCGCCGGCCGAGCTTTGCGTAGGCGCCGACGCTTGTACGAGGCATGAGTTCGACGCGGTCGCGCAGGTCGGCGCGCAGCCAGCCGCCCACCGCCGGCGCGACGTCGATGAGCGTGGCGGTAGCACCCGGGTTGAGGGGCAGAAGGAGGTTCACCAGCTCGCCGTCGCCGGCGCCGACGTCCAGGACGTGGCCTCCCTCAGGGACCTTCGGGAGGCCTTCCGCGACCTTGCGCAGGTCGACGAAAAGCCGCCTGTACAGCCGGCCGACGACTGGGAACCAGCGATCGCCAAGAAGCCGCCGCGCGAGCTGCCCGGCGCTCACGACGCTTCGTTTCGGAGGGGTCTCATGTCGCGGCGATGATTGCGCCAAAGCCGCGCTTGACGCAACCATGCCCGTGGATGACAGCCGTACGTCTCATCAGCGCCCTGGCCGCCATCGGCATCGTCGCACTCGTCCTGGTGCGGTCCGACTTCGGCGAGCTCTGGCGCGTCGTTCGCGGCGTCGACCTCTACTGGCTGCTGCCCACCGTCCTCCTCAATCTGCCGATCCTTGCCCTGGCGACGCTGCGCTCGTTTCTTGTCCTGCGCAGTCTCGGCCGTCCCCTCGGCCCTCAGATCCTCCTCTCGAGCACCGTTGTCGGCTACGTGGCGGGCGCGCTGACGCCGGCCGCCTCGGGCGAGCTCCTGCGCGCGGACGCGCTCCGCCGCGCCGGCGTGCCGATGGACGAGGGCGTTGCCCTCGTCGTCTACGAGCGGGCGCTGTCGGTGGCGCTGCTCGCCCTGAGCACGGCCGTGCTCGCCGCGCTGATCGGCCTGCCGCTCCTCTGGGGTCTGGTGGTGAGCGGCGCGGCGCTGGCGCTGGCCGTGGCGGCGTGGCTGGCGGCGGTCGCCGTCCTGCCGCTGCTGCCTGGGCCGGCCAAGCTCGAAGGTGGCGGCGTCGCGCGGGGCGCCGTCCGTTACCTGTTACGCATGGCGGAGCAGCTGCGCGTCCTCGCCGCCGACCGCGCCTTGATGGCGGGCTGGTCTCTGCTGACCATGGCGCTCTTCGCCCTGGCGGCGGCGCAGTTCGCCCTGCTCGCCCGCAGCGTCTCCGGCGGCCTCGACCTGAGCGAGGCGTGGCTGGCGTTCGGCGCGTCGCAACTGGCCGGCATCGCCTCGCTGCTGCCGCTAGGCCTCGGCGTGGCGGACGGCTCGCTGGCCGCGGTGCTGCATAGGCTGGGGACGACCCTGGAGCAGGGCTCCGTCGTCGCCGTCCTCGTCCGCGCGACGATCACGCTGCCGCTAGTCCTCGTCGCCCTCGCCTGCTACCTATACCTCGCGCGCACAAGCGCGGACGGCCGCCGGGCCGGCGTCGAGCCCCAAGCGCTGCGAGAGTAAGCGCTTTAGGGCCAGCTCGCGTCGATGTCGGCCTCGGCGAGCGGCGGCCAGGACTTGTCCCGCGCGTTCACGACCGGCTCCCGCACCGGCCAGGCGATGGCGAGCGCCGCGTCGCTCCAGAGGATGCCCCTCTCCAGCTCCGGGCTGTACTCCGCCGTAACGGCGTAGATCACCTGCGCCGAGTCGCTGAGCACGCAGAAGCCGTGGGCGCACCAGGGCGGCACGTAGAGCAGGCGCCGGTTCTCTTCCGAGAGGACGGTCGCGCACCACCGGCCAAAGGTGGACGAGTCGCGCCGCAGGTCGACGACGACGTCATAGACCTCGCCCTGGACGACCTGCACGAGCTTCGCCTGCGCCATCGGCTGCTTCTGGTAGTGCAGGCCGCGCAGTACGCCCCTCTTCGAGCGCGACAGGTTGGTCTGGACAAAGCGGTCCGCGAGGCCGGCCGCCGCGAAGTCCGACTCTCGATAGGTCTCCAGGAAGAAGCCGCGGTCATCTTCGAAGACGCGGGGCCGGATGAGCACCAGCCCGCCGATCTCCAGCCGCTCGAACTCGAAGGGCATCAGAGGTAGACCTCCGCGTCGTCTCCCAGCATCAGCCGAAACGCCCGCCGGCCGTCCGCCAGGCGCCGCACGTCCGCCCTGCGGCCGATGACGCTGTCCTCGATGCGGTCGATGCCCTCGATGCGGGCGCCGGCGAGGACGACGCAGTTGGCCAGCGACGAGTCGCTGATCCGGCAGTCGTCGCCGATCGACACGTGGGGGCCGATGGAGCTGTTCTTCACGCTGGCGCCGGCGCCGATGACGCTGGGGCCGCGCAGCTCGCTGCCCTCGACGACCGCCCCCTCGCCAACGGTGACGTGGCCGATGAGACGGCTGCTCCCGTCGACCTGGCCGCGCACTTCGCCGCTCGTCCACTCCTCCAGGACGACGCGGTTCGCCTCCAGCAGGTCGTCCTTCTTGCCCGTGTCCAGCCACCAGCTCTCGAGGATGAAGCTGCGCACCGGATGGCCGGCCTCCAGCAGCTCCTGGATCGCGTCCGTAATCTCCAGCTCGCCGCGCCAGGAGGGCTTGATCCGGTCGATGGCGGCGTGGATGAGCGGCGAGAAGACGTAGGCGCCGACGAGGGCCAGGTTGCTGGGCGGCTCCTTCGGCTTCTCGACGACGCGCCAGATGCGCCCGGCCTCGTCCACCTCCGCGACGCCGAACATGCGGGCGTCGGCGACGGCTTTGAGGAGGAGCACGGCCTCCGCCCGCGAGCGGCGGAACTCCTGGACGAAGTCGGCTATCGGCTGGCCGATGAGGTTATCGCCCAGGTACATGAGGAAGGCGCTATCTCCCAGGAAGTCGCGCGCCACCTTCACGGCGTGGGCCAGGCCCAGCGGCCGCTCCTGGACGATGAAGGTGAGCTGCAGGTCCGTGAAGTCTCGCGAGACGGCCTCCCTGATCTGGCCGCCCGTCTCCGGCGAGATAATGACGCCGACGTCGCGCAGGCCGGCCTCGCGCACCTGCTGCAGGACGTAGTGGAGGATGGGCCGGTTGGCGACCGGGATGAGCTGCTTGGGCAGGGCGTAGGTCAAAGGACGCAGCCGCGTGCCGCTGCCTCCGGCCAGCACGAGCGCCTTCATCCCACTGTCTCTCTCTGAGCCCACGGCGACCATCCTAAGGCATCAGGTGCCCTTTGAGCTTCAGGTACGCTTGCAGCGCTTCCTGCCAGGGGCGCGGCTGCGGCATGCCCAGCTCCGCCAGGCGGGCGTTGGCGAGGACGGAGAAGGCGGGCCGGCGCGCCGGTGCGCCGTACTCCTCCGACGTGACCGGAACATGCTCCGGCTCCAGGCCCAGCTGCGCGAAGATCGCCGCCGCGAACTCGAACCACGAGCACGCGCCGGCGTTCGTGACGTGGAACAGGCCGCGGGCGTCTCGCGCCACCAGCTCCAGGAACGTCGCCGCGAGGTCCAGCGTGAACGTCGGGCACGACACCTGGTCATCGACGACGCGGATGGTGCCGCCGCCGCGCGCGAGACGCACCATCGTCTCGACGAAGTTGCCGCCCTTGCCGCTGGAGCCGGCGACGCCGTAGAGGCCGGAGGAGCGGACGAGCAGGTGGTCGTCCGGCAGGACGTAGCGCAGGAAGTGCTCGCCGGCCAGCTTGGAGACGGCGTAGGCGTTGAGCGGCGCCGGGGCGTCCGACTCCGCATAAGGCAGCCGCTTCGCACCATCGAAGACATAGTCGGTGCTGAAGTGCGCCAGCCCCGCGCCGACCTCGCGGCAGGCCTCGGCCAGGTGCTTTACGGCGACGGCGTTGACGAGGAACGCCCTGGCGGCCTCCTGCTCGCAGTCGTCGACGCGCAGGAAGGCGGCCGTGTTGATGACGAGGCTGGGCCGCAGATCGCTCAGGACGCCGCGCACTCGCCGCTCGTCCGTGACGTCGAGAGCAGCGTGCGGCAGCGGGACGAGCTCGTCGCCCCGCCTGCCAGCCGCCGACTCCGGCCAGAGGCGGGCGATGTCCGACGCCAGCTGTCCCTGGCTGCCGATCAGCGCGACGCGGGCCACGCGAGTAAACATACCACGCGAACTTCGCCCTCGACGCCCGTCGACGCGCGGCGTCGACGCGCGACCCGGCCGGTGGACTGCGAGACGTCGATGCCCTATCCTCTCGCCGTGGCCGAAGGCGCGGGCGAGCTGCCAGTCCCCTCGTTCTCCAACGACTCAATGATCCGGCGCGTGCACGCGCAGGGCGTCATCCTCCTCGGCGGCGGCCGCGCCCTCCTCATGCAGATCGCCCATCCTTCTGTGGCCCAGGGAGTGGCCGAGCACAGCTCCTTCCGGTCGGACCGGCTCGGCAGGCTGCTGCGGACGCTGCGCCCCACCCTCGCCATCGTCTTCGGGTCGCGAGATCAGGCTCACGGCGCCGCGCGGTCGATCCGGCACGCCCACGAGCAGGTCGTCGGCACCGGCTACACGGCCAGCGACCCTGCCCTGCTCCTCTGGGTCTGGGCAACGCTCGTCGATACGGCGCTGCTCATGCACGGCCTCTTCGTGCGTCGCCTCGATCCGGCTGAGGCCGAGGCCTACTACGGCGAAATGAAAGAAGTCGGGAGCATGCTGGGCATCCCCGCCGCGTCCTTCCCGGCCGACCTCGCCGCCTTCCGCGACTACATGGCCCGCATGGACCATGAGCTTGTCGTCAGCCCGACGGCGCGCTCGCTGTCCGGCCAGATCTTCCGGTCGACGCCGACGACGGGCCCGATTATCTGGCCGCTGAAGCTGTTCACGGCCGCGCTGCTGCCCGACCGGCTGCGCGCGGGCTTCGGCCTCGGCGAGGCGACGCTGACTTCGACGGCGCTCAGGCTCATCGCGCCAGTCATGCGCTTCGTGCTTGCCCTCGTCCCGCAGCAACTGAAGGGGCCGCCGTGGTTCCTGATGCCGCGCCGGGCTGCCGAGCCTTATGTCTAGCGACGCGGCGCCGCGCCAGCTCCTCATCGCCCTCGACGCCTTCCCGCCGTCCCTCCTTGAGGCCTGGTGCGACGACGGCTCCCTGCCTAACCTCAAACGCCTCCGCGAAGAGGGGCAGTCAGGCCGCGTCGATTCCGAAGCGGACCTCTTTCCCGGCAGCGTCTGGCCGACCTTCGTCACGACGACCGACGTCTCTTTTCACGCGAACTATCACCCGGCCCAGTGGGACGCCGACAGCAGAAAGCTGCGGGCTCCTGCAGCCGACTGGTGCGGCGTCACGCCCTTCTGGCACCGCCTCGCGGCGCAAGGCATACCAGCTATCGCCCTCGACGTCCCCTTCTCTCATAGCGCACGGCAGCCTGCCAACACAACCGAGGTCCTCGGCTGGGGGATGCATGACGGCCTGTGGTCGACCTCGCATCCAGCCGGCCTCCTCAGAGAGCTGAACAAGCGTCACGGATCGACTTCCCTCGTGCGAGAGGGGCCTGGGACTCGTCCGGAGGCCGACCTTGTTGTGGAGCTGGACGGCCTCATCACCGACGTTGCGCGGCGGACGGCAATCATCGAGGACCTGGCGTCGCGCTTCGATTGGCGCCTGATGCTCGCGGTGTTCTCCGAGACGCACCGCGCCGGCCACTGGTTCTGGGGCGAGACGGGCACGGGCGTCCCCCAGGGCGGCCTGAAGCGCGTGGCAACGGCCGTAGACGGCGTGCTACCGCGGCTGCGCAGCCTGCTCCGGCCTCAGGACCAGCTCGCCCTCTTCTCCGTGCACGGCGTGGCCGCCACCCACGACAGCGACCGCGTCGGCGAGGCCGCCCTCCTTTACCTGGACCCGTCTCTGGCGGCGGGAGCGGTGCGGAGGTTGGACCCCGTGTATCTCTTGCGCCACGTGTTACCCATGAGCGTCGTGCGTTATGTCACCAAGAAGCTGCCCCGACCCGTATACGACTGGGCCTTCTACCATCTTCAGAACGCCGGCCGAGACTGGTCCCAAGTCAGGTCGATCATCTTTCCCATCGACCAGCTGATCTACGCCACCGCGAACCTGAGCCCGCCGGAAGATGGCGCCGAGGCAAAGGAGGCGCACATCGCCTGGCTGCGCACCCAGTTCGAGGGCATGTCGACTCCCGACGGCCAGCCGGTCATCGAGCGAATCGTTAGGCCAACGGAGCTCTACGGTGGCCCTCGGCTGGCCCTCCTGCCCGACCTCGTCGTCAGGCCAGCGGACGGGCCCATCGGGCCCATCATCGTCATGGCTGACGGCAGGCCCCGCAGCGTGCCCCGCCACAGCTCCCGCGACGGCGAGCACGTGCGGGAGGGCTTTTACGTCCAGGTGGGGCCCGGAATATCGCCCGGGAGTGAAGGCCCCACCGTCGCCGGCGACCGCCTGGCCGCCTTCCTCTGCGAGCCCGCCGGCATCACGCTGCCTGCGCCCGACTAGAGGCCGCCTGCATCGGCCTTCGCGTCGCCCTCGTCGGCCGCCCAGACGAAGCTCGGGCCGTAGCGCAGGAGGCCGACGCCCAAGCCGCGGAGGTAGGCGAGAGCGCTGCGCCACTGGCCGGCCAGCGCCATCGTGAAGACGTTGTAAGGCAGGCGGAGGGCAAGCAGGCCGAAGAGGAAGGGCAGCCCGGCCACCCCGCGAAAGTGCTTCGCGCCGATGAGGACGCTGCCCACGGCGTGCGTGTAGGCCGTTGCCGGCTTCAGCACGTTCGAGCCGCGGACGCCGGACGTGACCGACACCTTGTGCTTGACGAGCGGCCTGCCGAGGACGACACAGGCGTAGCCCTTCTTTCGCGCCCTCAGGCACATGTCCACGTCGTCATGGCCGAAGAAGAAGCGGTCGTCGAGGAGCCCTATCTCTTCCAGGGCGCGCCGGCTCAGCATCGTCGCGCAGGTCGGGACGAAGTCGCTCTTCTGAATACCGCGAAGACTGCCGGCCACCCGGGCGAGCGGCTGGCCGCGGAACCGGTTCCGCGTGTAGCCCAGGACGGGATGCATCGTGACCCTCGCGAACCAGATGACCTCGGGCCGGTCGAAGTAGACAACGATCGGCACCGCAACGCCCGCCTCTGGCGCCTCCGTGAACACCTCGATCAGGGCGCCGATGAACGCCGGGTCGGCGACGATATCGTTGTTGCAGGTGACGACGTATTCCGCCCCGGCCGCAAGCGCCGCCCGGATGCCGGCGTTGTAGCCGCCGGAGATGCCCAGGTTCCTGCCGGTAGCAACGAAGCGCACCTCGCCCCGCCAGCGGCGCTCCAGCTCGGCCGGCGACCCGTCGCTCGAGCCGTTGTCGACGACGATGACCTCGTGCCGGGCGTAGTCCTGGCTTCGCAGGGAGCGGATGGCCTCGTCCGTGTCGGCGAAGTTGTTGTAGGTCAGGACAACCGAGCAGACTAGAGGAAGTTGAGTCATGGCGTCTCAGCGTTGGGGCCTTGGCCCCCTGCGGGGCCCCTTACTCTAAGCCCTCCGCCTGCCTGAGGCCAGCGTTTCGGCCCAAGGCGGACGCCCACTGGCACGAAGGCCGCCGTTGCCGGTTTAATGCATCCAGTCGGCTGTCTGCACGAGCGAAGGAGCGGCTGTGTTCTACGAGTTGGGCGGCAAGGTCCGCTATCTCACGGGCATCAGGGGCTACCTGCGGGCCAGCCTGACGCCGGGCGAGGCGCGCGAGATCGTGGCGCGAGAGCTGGCGCGGCGCGAGGAGTCCTTCCTCCGGCTGGCCAGGCTCGGCATCTACGCGAACCCGAACAGCGCCTTCCGCAAGCTGCTCCTGGCCGCGGGCATCGACTTCGACGCGCTGGACCGCCTCGTGCGCCAGCTGGGGCTCGAGGAGGCGGTCAACCGGCTGTACGAGGCTGGCGTCTACCTCTCCTACGACGAGCTGAAGCGGCGCCAGCCCGTCAAGCGGCCCGGCCTCGAGTTCCGCGTCGACCCTCGCGGCCTCGACAACCCGCTGCTCGTCGGCCAGTACGAGGTGCAAAGCAGCGGCTCCCGCGGCGCCGGCTCTCGCTCCTTCACCGACCTCACCCTCCTGGCGCACGAGGGCGCTTACTACTGCCTCCTCCTAGACGCGCACGGCGTCCGCGGCCGGCCGGTCGCGATCTGGGGCCCGGAGCCCCCATCCTTCTGGGGAGTGAACTCATGGCTGCGCCATGCCAAGGCTGGCAATCCACCCCAGCGATGGTTCACGCCGACTCGCACGCAGCGCAGGTGGGAGCGCGTGCGCGGCAGCTTCGTTGTCCTCTACACGCTCGCCATCGCGCGCACCGCGGGAAAGCGCTTCCCCTGGCCGCGCTTCGTGTCGCAGGACCAGCCGCTGCCCATCGCCGGCTGGCTGGCCGAGATGAAGGCGCGGGGC
>Ga0209322_10000153_pt1 | contig 36258 bp, 37 predicted proteins | sample Rifsed19ft1_FD_184013 | JGI IMG/M metagenome (GOLD analysis project Ga0209322, IMG submission 184013) | Soil microbial communities from Rifle, Colorado, USA - sediment 19ft 1 (version 2) | ecosystem: Environmental > Terrestrial > Deep subsurface > Rock core/Sediment | place: Rifle, Colorado... | reverse complement strand
TCACAGCCTTAGATTCTGCCTGATCTCTAGTTGAGAGTCACGTAAACTGCGAGTGGAACCGACGACATCGTGGGTTCATATCCCACGGGCCCACCAGAACTTGTCACCCGAAGGAACTGATCTTGATCTTCTCAAATAGTTCCTTGAAATCACTACAGACTCCACGCAGTTCTGCGTCAACTCGCATGAGTGAGTGAGAACACCACTCCCTGAATCCATCAAGGTTTGGCGGCACAAGATGGGTTCCAAACCCAAACGAGGCCCGGTTCCTCCCGGCCCATCATTTGTAGAATTATTGGTTGTTCTTCGGTCCCTACGCTTCCAAGAAGCGAATCGGTGGGGTCATTTGTACGCTTTGCAGTTATTGCAATACCACTTGTCGTATTGTTTAACGTACGTGAGGGGTTGCCCGCACGTTGGACAAGGCTTTGGTGGGGGCGGTGGGGATGCGGCTTTCCGTCTTCGAAGAGTTAGGGCGGCGAGCAAAACTATGACAGCCAGTAAACCGATATACAGGGGGGTGTTGCCCTGTTGCAGAGTCTCAAGTAGTCCTGCTCCGCTAGTCTGGGTAGTTGTCTGCGCCTGCGTTTGAGTCGTTACTGCTCCGATGATCAGCACGGCGTTAGCCGTCTTATCAAGGCCGCCGCCTGAACCCTTTATCATTAGAGTGAATGACCCTGTTTGGACGTCGGTTGGAAGGGTTATGGTCATTGTAGCCGTAAAGTCAGGTGTTCCCGAAGGGATGCTGAAGACGCCATTGGCTCCAGGAGGCAGCCCTGAAACTGAAAGCGAGACCTGGGAGTTGAATCCGTTGCTGCCGACAACACTGACCGAGTAAGAAGTGGTTTGACCTTGCGCGACCGATTGCGAAGCTGGATTCACGTCGATGCTAAAGTCTGCAGCATTTGAGATGGTCAGCATGATAGTCGATGAATGTGTCTGCCCACCGCCTGAGCCCGTAACGGTAAACGAGTAGGTTCCTGCGGTAGCTGTATTTGATACCGCTACCGTGAGCGTAGACGTGTATGTTGGGGTTCCGCTAGTAGGGTTCAGTGATGCTGTTACGCCGCCCGGCTGGCCTGAAACGGTAAGCGTAACGGCGTTCGGTGTTCCGCTTTTCAGATTCACATTTACTGAAGCTGTCTGAGTTTGCCCAGGCTGGGAGGTTAATGAGCCCGGAGATGTTGTGATGTCAAAATCGAAGGGCGTAGGAGCGGCAACCGTGAATGTAGTCGACCCAAAGTTGTTTCCAGGATTTGGGTCGTTGGTCGTATCTACTTGCCAACTCAGGGTATGCGTTCCAGGAGTAGCAATCCAGGGGGTGCCTCCAGTAACTGTAAACGTAACGCCGGTGGGACCAGGGTAAGTAAGTGCGCCGGAACCGCATGAACTTCCATCTATGATGCATTGGGCGGCAAAGCTCTGCGGGTAACCGCCGGTCGTTGACAAAGCTATCACCGTCATTCCCAGCTGTACGGCAGTACCCGCGGTGGGCGAAGATGGTTGAATCCCCACTGAGACCACTGCCCAATCAGTCGACACAACCGCTGGCAATGTGTGGAAGGTTACTACAACACCATTCTGATTTCCATCAGCGTTTGAAGCCCTGACAGCGTAACGGTACTCGGTGGCCGGTGTCAAGCCTGTTAACGTATAACTTACCAGAACTGGAACGATGCCGCTACCAATATTCTGAGGAGGGGAAGGGCGGGGAGAAAAGTAGCCAGGGTTTCCGCTGGGTAGTGCGGAGGCGAAGTCAACGATTGTGGATACCCCGTTCGGGTTAACACTGCCCCTAAGTGTAGCACTTGTGGCCGTGATGCCTGTAGGCGAAAGCGTCGTGGCAGACGGAGCAGCAGCATACACAGATTCGAGCCCGCTGGCGAGCGAAAAAACTAATAGCAGCATGAATGCGAACAGATAGAACGTTCGGGGTCTCAATCCGATCCACGGGCGCCCATTCCCGATCCAGCCTATTTCTGTCTTTTCACATCCTAAGAAAATACTGTCGGGGGCAAGCTGGCTGGTCCAGGATGACTCAGCGGCTCCAAGAGACCTGAGTTTCATGTCATTGCGCGGTATTGACTACTTTGCAGTTTCGAGCAAAATTATTACTTGTTCTGATGCATTGAAGGTAGAAATTGCATCATGAACCCTCAATATTGAAGGTTCGAATCCCTACGACCCCCGAAAGCAGTACTAATAGTCCCACAAGTCGTGGGTTCAAATCCCTCCCGCCCCCACCAAGGAGGTTTGTCTGCCACATCAGAGCATGAAAGAGAGGGACTTTGGCTTGTCGGCGGTTATTAGACCATGTAAGCCTCAGCCAACCCGCGAAAGTGCTGGTCGCCAGTGGCGACTTTTCCGTTCCTGTTCCGCACTGTTGAGAGAACAATCGAGTCGGCTAGGCCCCAACCCTGAACCTTCTTCTTCATATCAACGTCGATCTTGGCTGCTTCGACGGCCAATTCTTCGGTAAGCGTGACAAGAGCGCTTCTTGACTTTATGAAGGCTCTGTGGAGTTCTGCCTTCTTCTCGTCTTCAGTTCTCAGAATCTTAGCATAGATCTCAGCCAAGCATATTGATGGCGTGAGTTTCTCGTTCGCTTCGGAATCAATTATCGCCTTTACTTTTCTGCCAGCTTCTGTGCCCATGAAGTATTCTAGCCAAGCGTAGGAGTCTATGATGTACCTCATATACGGTCCCTGTGATCTCTCAGGTCCCTCAGCGACACCTTCGGCATAGTGTCAAACATGCTCTCTCCTTTCAACAGGCTTTCCGCCAGAATCGCGTTGATAGCCTCTGAGATGCTTCTTGGCCCGTACCTCTTTTTCAGAATCTCATACAGGTCCTCCCTAAGCAGTACCGTTGTCTTCATTTCGGGCACGGTACCATAACCGTAACCGTAAACGTTTAAGTTTTTCTCCTTCCGGAAGAGTGACGTCCAAGTTGAAACTTCAACCGGGTCTCAAGATTGCAGTCATCGCGAAGCATGGTGTGCTGCATTTGATCGCTCTGAAGCCTATCAAAGGAACGCGTGGTCTTGCGAAAGGCGTGAAGACCGCGAACATTCGCGATGGATACAATACTTCAGATTGACAGTTAGCACTACATGATATGATTAACGAGTGGCTGTTGTTCTTTCAATTCGAGGTTGAACACTTTCTCGAAGCTCTTTCTGATTTGTTGCTTGGCAGCATCGAAATCCACTTGCTTTCCTAGAATCGCTTTCATTGATGTCATCGTTGAGGCAGGCATTTCGCATGGTTCGATGTACGCAAAGTAAGTCAACTCTGTATTCACGTTCAGAGCGAACCCGTGGAACGATATCCAATTTCGAATTGCTGCGCCAATTGACCCTATTTTCTTCTTCTGGATCCAAACACCCGTCTGATCACCACGACTCGCATTGATACCGAACTTTGCGAGCGTCAGAATTATCGTCTCTTCGATGTTTCGCAGGAACCCATGAATGTCTCGTTGACGGCTATCCAAATCGAGGATTGGGTACCCAACCAGCTGTCCCGGTCCGTGATAGGTCCAGTGACCGCCGCGTTCTATGCGAATCACTGGGACGCCATTGATCTCGGCTGGAAGGTCTCCCGGGACACCTTTGCCCACTGTGAAAACATGTGGATGCTGTACTAGAATCAACGTGTCTGGAATTGCTTTCTTGGCCCGCAGTTCCACCAGCTTGCGCTGGAGATCCCACACACTCATGTAATCTCGCAGGCCGAGATCGAGTAGGTTTCCTTCGCTTGTCATTTTTGTAATATATGGATGGCTTTTCCTTTAGCCGCCTCAGCTGCCTCCATTAGGCCTTCTGGTAGGGTGGGATGTGGGTGTATTGTGAATCCGATATCTTCCAACGTGGCACCCATCTCAATCGCCAGAGCTGCTTCGCTAATCATGTCCGACGCCTCTGCGCCGACAATGTGAACTCCCAAGACCAAGTCCGAACTCTTATCGGCGACGATCTTGACGAAGCCTTCAGTCTCCCCAGCGATTAGTGCGCGTCCCAGGGCCGTGAATGGGAACTTTCCAACTATGGGATCGTATCCTTTCTCCTTAGCCTGGGCTTCAGTGAGTCCCACCGATGCGATCTCAGGATCAGTAAATATCGCCCAGGCAATGGCTCTGAAGTCAGCTTCACTGCTCATGCCGGCTATTACTTCGGCTACGATGATGCCCTCTTTGGAGGCCTTGTGCGCATACATCGGAGGCCCGATTACGTCTCCGATAGCGTAAATTCCGGGTACATTGGTCTGCAACTTCTTGTCTGCCAAAATCCATCCATGTTCATCGGTCTTTACCCCAGTTTTTTCTAACTCTAAGTTGTCGCTGTTTGGTCTCCTTCCGACCGTGACCAAGACCTTGTCGGCTGGATAGGATGCTTCCTTGCCATCTTCAAGCACCGCATAGACTTTCCGATCCCGGTATTCCCTTGCTTTAGACTTCACGTGATAGTCCACGCCTAACTTGCGAAACGTGCGTTCAATGATTCTAACCAGTTCGAGATCTACGCCCGGCAGAAGCTGATCCAGCATCTCAATGACTGTGACCTTGCTTCCTAGCTGTGCGTACATTGTCGCTATCTCTAAACCTGTTACGCCGCCCCCGATTACGACGAAGTTCTTCGGAATCTCCTTCAACTCGAGCGCTTCCGTTGAAGTGATAACGTGTGTCCCATCGAACTTGAAGCCGGGAATCTCAACCGCCCTCGAACCCGTGGCTATGATCGCGTTCGTTGTCTCGATGGTCTCGATCCCTGAAGCTGTTCGAACTTCCAGCTCGTGGGGGCTTTTGAATCTGGCCTCCCCTTTGATGACTTTGACATTATTGCCTTTGCAGAGATATTCGACCCCTGACGTCAATCGATCGACAACACTTTGCTTCCAAGCTTGTACTTTGGCGAAATCGATGGTCAACCCAGTGACTTCGAGACCAATCTGCTTGGCGGCGTCAATCTGCTTCTTCAGTTTCGCAACTCGAATGAGCGCTTTTGAGGGGATGCATCCTATGTTGAGGCAGACTCCCCCTAGCCTGTCTTTCTCAATCAGAATTGTTTCTTTTCCAAGCTGACGTAATCGTATCGCGGCTACATAGCCGCCAGGTCCGCTTCCTATAACGACAGCTTCGGTCTTCTGAGTCATACCAGTTCACGATCGTCTCGGACTAAGTTGGGACTCGAAAACCCAAGGGACACTTTAACATACCTGTCCAGTCTCGGGTGCCAGCGAAGCTTTCCAAGCCCATCGGAAGTCTAGTCTGTCTCAAGAAGCAGTAATTTCGGATCTTCCAGGTACTGTTTGATCACCGTCATGAATTGCGCGGCCATCGCGCCATCCAAGACTCGGTGGTCGAATGAAACTGAGAAGTAGGTCATGTCTCGAATGACGATCTGATTGTCCTTCACAACAGGGCGCTTCGTGATCTTGTGCACGCCGAGAATCGCGACTTCAGGATAGTTGATAATCGGCGTGGCGAAGACTCCTCCGATTGCACCGACGTTCGTTATTGTGAACGTGCTTCCCTGAATCTCATCCAAGGTGAGCTGACCAGTACGCGCTCTTTCGCTTAGCTTCGCAACTTCCTCGGCGAGTTGTGTTATCGACTTGTGATCCGCGTCTTTGATGACTGGGACAACGAGTCCTTGCTCTGTGTTGGTGGCTATGCCGATGTTGTAGTACTTTTTGAGGATGATTTCCTCTCTCTCGTCGTCTAGGCTTGCGTTGAGGTATGGGTATTGCTTGAGCGCAGGTATGAGCGCTTTGATTATGAACGGTAGATAGGTTAACTTCACTCCACGTTTTTCAGCCGACACCTTCGCCTTCTCTCTCAGATGCACAACCTCGGTCATGTCCACCTCATCGACATGAGAGACATGAGCTGCCGTATGCGTGGACTTGATCATGTGCTCAGCGATCTTTCGACGAATCCCGCGCAGTGGAACACGTTCCTCAACACCTGCCTTTGTCGGTATGGTGACGACAACAGCTGCCGGTCTTCTTCCGGATTCCTTGAACCGGCGAACATCGTCGTCGGTAATTCTACCGCCTGGTCCTGTCCCTTGCACGATTGCTAAATCTACTCCTAGGTCCCTTGCCAGTTTGCGAGTGGACGGTGTCGCAAGAATCTCTTGAGGTTTCTTCGGCGCTGCAGCTGGAACGACTGTCGCTGTTCTCGTTACTTCTGCCGGTTTAGCAACCACCTGTGCTGGAGTTGCTGGTGTTGATGGCGGAGGTCCTGTAGGTGCTTGTTCTCCTTTCTCGCCGATTACGAGTAGTACCTGTCCGACTTTGACAACTTCGCCTTCCTTCGCATTGAGCTTAAGAATTGTCCCTTTCTTGGGCGATGAAATCTCGACGTTGACCTTATCGGTCATGATTTCGACGAGTGGTTGGTTCTCTTTGACTTCGGCACCTTCCTTGACAAGCCATTTCACAACTTCTCCTTCAGCCACCCCTTCACCGACGTCAGGAAGTTTGAATTCGAAGACCATTCTCAATCAACTATGGAATTTCAGAAGTTGTGAACCTTCTCGATCGCATTCAAGACCCGATTTGCGTTCGGCATGTATTCGTCTTCGAGAACATATGGGAATGGGACATCGAACCCAGCGACCCGAACGATAGGAGCTTTCAATTGCAGGAGTGCGCGCTCAGCTATTTGTGCTGCAATTTCCGCTCCAAAGCCACAGGTCTTGCACGCCTCGTGCACAATCACGACCCGCCCCGTCTTCTTGACTGAGCTCAGTATCGTGTCGATATCAAATGGTAGGAGAGTTCGAAGATCGACAACCTCGACATTGATTCCTTTCGCCGCCGCTAGCTCCACAGCCTCCATAGCGACGTGAAGCATGGCACCGTACGCGAAGACTGTGACGTCCTCTCCGTCACGGGCGACATTGGCCTTGCCTATTGGAACCATGTAATCATCATCCGGCACATCTCCTCTCACGGTTCTGTAGATCTTCTTGGGTTCGAGGAACATTACAGGGTCAGGATCCCGGAGCGCCGCCGTCAGGAGTCCCTTCGTGTCGTAAGGCGTTGCGGGAATGACAACCTTCAGTCCTGGTGTGTGAACGAAGAAAGCTTCAGTGCTCTGTGAATGATAGTGACTACCTCTAATGCCACCCCCATATGGCGTTCGGATCACAACCGGCACGGTGAATTGACCTCCAGAGCGATACCTGAACTTGGCGAGTTCGCTTTGGATCTGGTCGAATCCGGGATAGATGAAATCCAGGAACTGAATCTCTGGCACAGGTTTCAACCCATAGAGGGCCATTCCGATTGAAACGCCGATAATTCCAGACTCCGCGAGTGGCGTGTCGATCACGCGGTTGGGCCCGAACTCCTGAAACAAGCCTTCGGTGGCCCGGAAAACGCCCCCGTTGACGCCGACATCCTCGCCAAGCAACACTATTTTGTCATTGCGCTTCATCTCATCTCGCAGCGTGTGGTTCACAGCTTGGACGATGTTGAGGACTGTCATAGCTACTCCTCCTTCCGACCTTTCTCTTCCTGCAGTTCACGAAGTTGCTCCTCGAGGTGCCAAGGCATATCGGAATAAACGTCTGTGAAGAGCGTCTCAAGAGCTGGACGCGGAATCTTCTCTGCGTGCGCAATAGCTTCGTCTATTTCGTGGTTGGCGTCATCTTGCGCCTTCTTCTCATCAGATTCGCTCCAGATTCGCTTCTTCTCCAAGTACTTGCGAAATCTTGTGATGGGATCGCGCCGCTGCCACTCCTCAAGTTCCTCTTTGGTCCTGTAACGCGTTGGGTCATCAGAGGACGAGTGTGGCCCCATGCGGTAGGTCACAGCCTCAATTAGGGTGGGGCCTCCGCCTTTGCGAGCCTTCTCCACAGCTTCTTTTACGGTACGATAAATGGCAAGGACGTCATTTCCGTCAACTCGGACTCCCTCGAAACCATACGCTTTCGCCTTGACTGCGATGGTTTCAGCGCTGGTCTGTCTTTCAACTGGGACGGATATAGCCCAATGATTGTTCTGGCAGAAGAATACTGTCGGAGTCTTGAAGACGCCTGCGAAGTTCATTCCCGTGTGAAAATCATTCTCAGAGGTCGCACCGTCACCAAAGTACACCAATGTGACAACCGGATCACCTCTGATCTTTGCAGCGAGCGCGGTGCCCACTGCATGAGGAATTTGCGTGGCGATGGGTGCAGAGCCTGTGACGAACTTGATGGATTTGAGTCCGTAGAGATTCGTGAGCTGCCTTCCTTTCTGCAGATCTTCCGCATTGGCGAAGTACTGGTTCATCACTTCCTTCAGTGTCGCACCGCGAAGGAGCGCTGCTCCGATCTCCCTGTATGCTGGAAAGGCCCAATCTTGAGGTTTCAGAGCATAGGCGCTTCCGATTTGACATGCTTCCTGCCCGAGGGACCCTATGAAGAATCCAATCCTGCCTTGCCGTTGAAGTTGAAGTCCACGTATGTCCAGATTCCTTAGGAGAACCATTAGCCTGTAGAGTCTTCGCAGCTCATCCTTCGAAATGTCAGGTTCTATCTCTTCCACATACTCACCTGTGGGTTTGATGACCTGCAATAGCTCTACAGTCAAAATCTTGAAGCCCCTAAGGAGCTGTTCGAAACTAGCGGGAAAGCTGGACCAGCGCTTGTAAATCTTGCTCTTTCCCGCGGGAATTCAGTAAAAGTAGCCTAAGTGCAGAGCCATTTCATCGGCATCAGATTACTTTGATTTTGACAACTTCAATTGAGGCTTGCTGACCTGTTCTTGCGAACTAATGCTTCTACGAAGAATTCTCCGGCCCTGTAAGAGCTGCGAACGAGGGGTCCAGAAGCCACGTAGAGAAATCCCAGTTCCTCCGCTATCTGCTTGCGGTATTCGAAGCGCTCAGGCGACACGTATTCGCTTACGGGAATATGCCCTTTGGAAGGTCGCAGATACTGCCCCAAAGTGAGAATGTCTACGTCTACTTCCCGTAGGTCTTGCATGGTTTTCATCAGATCGCTCTCGGTCTCGCCCAAGCCGAGCATTATTGAAGACTTCGAGTAGCCCTTGGGATTCAGTCCTTTGATGGTCCTGAGGACTTCGAGCGATTGCGCGTAGGTTGCTCTTGGGTCGCGGACTCTGGGTGTAAGTGGCTCTGTGGTCTCAATATTATGGGCCACAACTTCTGGACCAGCCTCCACAACTTTCTTGATATCATCGATATTTCCTTGGAAATCCGGAATCAATACTTCAACGATCACTTCGGGATCGTGTTGTTTTATGGCTTTGATTGTGGCTGCGAAATGACTAGCGCCACCATCTGGGAGGTCATCGCGGTCCACGGAAGTTATGACGACATACTTCAGTCCAAGGTCTGCGATGGTTTTAGCGACCTTTAGAGGCTCGAAGACATCCAACTGGCCATGTGGATTTCCGCTCTGAACCATGCAGAACCGACAACCGCGAGTGCATGTATCTCCCATCAGCATGAAAGTAGCTGTCCCACCGCCCCAACATTCAGCAACGTTGGGACAATGTGCCTCTTCACAAACCGTATGCAGGTTGTGTTGCCGAAGTATTCCCTTGATCTTCTCGTAGTTCTCACCTGCAGGATAACGCACACGTAACCATTCAGGCTTCTTTGCACTAGACATTTGTTGGACTTGCAGGAGACGCGTGTATCGCGGCATGCGAAAACCCGAATGTGACAGCTACCGTAACTTCACGCTTTTGGCTTTTGCTTCGATGCTCAAATAGGAACCACGCATCGTCAAATTCTGAATCCGAAGGCTGAGGCGAAGGATTCGACCTTTTTGAAATTGTTCATGAATTCGATGCCCTTCTGGGTGAGGCTGTAGACTTTGTCTTCGGTTCCACTCTCCTGTATTACGCCCAAGCTCTTCAATTCCTCCAGATACTTGATCAATCTATCATGTGAGAGATTGGCGCCGTACAGGATCCGTGTAGGCTTGGCCTGGTTCTTCTCGCGCTGAATCACCTGCATGACGTCAACGTATATCCGGAACTGGGATCGGTATTTTGATACGGGCTTCGTTGATGAACCGGGCTCGCCTGGAATCATGAGGGTTGATTCACCCTGAGCAACATCCCCAGCAGCAGTAGGAACCCCAAGAGTTGCGCAATGTGCGCCAATGGGAAGAAGATAGGGACTAAGATGAACATCAGGAAGAAGAAGTGCGCAATCGTGAGAGAGGCAAATGCGCCGAACACTAACATCGAGTTTGTGGCCTTGCTTACGCTGTAATTCATCGCCGTATGAGCGGTAATGTATACAAGCAAAAAGATCAGAATCAATTCGGCAAACGCATTCCGCTCGAAGAAGAGAGCCGACACCACAGCAGTGGCTGCAAATTGAGCAGAAATATTTCGCGTTTGCTGAAGATACGCAAATACCAAAAGCCCATACGCTATGAGCTGCGCAATGAAGTTGATCGTGTAGCCCAAAGCATAGAGCACGACAAATCCTCTGTGGAATTGTGACAGCAGAACGACTATGCTTGAAAGACCATCAACAAGTAACCCAGCACCAATCAAGACGAAACTGAAATGCAGGTAGAGAAGTGTTCGTTCCTTGGACAATCTATAGCCTTTCAGCGCTTGGTATGCGACCGCTGCGGCGATCACGAAGGCAATAAACTCCATCAGAGAGTCGAAGCCCAAGAACCAAGCAAGTGGTTGAGCAATAGCCAATAGCTTTCCGTCCTAGTCTCTCGGACGGCCTTTACGCGTGCTTTTCAGGGTTATGTATCATTCGTCCTTTATCTTCACTGTGGGATCAGCAATGCGGGAATTTCGTTGAGATTCTCAACGATCCAATCCGCGCCGGCGGCCTTATGCTCGTCTTCATCGCTTACCCCGCCAATGATTCCAACGGCCCTGAGACCAGAGCTCTTCGCATATTCGATATCCTTGCACCAATCGCTAACTATGATAGAGTCTTGCGGCCTGCCCCCTAGCTCTTCCAGAGCATTTGATATGGCCGCGCCATATTCTCTGAGTCCGACTCCAATTTTCACAGAGCGAAAGAGTTTCTCGAGTCCTGCCGCGCGGAGCTCAATCAGCGGGAGAGCACCTGCTCTTCCACCTCTCTTTGATATGAGACCGAGACCTATCCCTCGCTTCGTGAGCGCCTCTAACGTTTCAGCAGCTCCATCTCTGAGAGGAAACGGCGACGACAGCGTTTCGGCAAATTCATCCCACATCGAGTCGAACACTACTTCCACGAGAGCATGAGACTCTACTTCGCTTAATCTTTCAGCTATGATCGATCGCAAATCCATGGAACTAATTTCTCTCCTAGTTGCGCCTCTCAAACCGGTCTTTCTGAGCGCTTCATTGACCGAGTTCAGAAATGCACTTGCTGTGTCTACTAGTGTCCCATCATAGTCGAAGATTACGGATCGCGAGCCTTCAGTCAATGGATGCACGGGCTCTGTGGAGATTTGGAACGGGACGTGGCATTGTGTGAAGATAAGGGTAACGAAAAATCTGATTTTGAGATCCTAGGTTGTTGCGAGTGGCACTAATTTGCCGTTCATGAAGAAGCCTTTGAGCCCACATTCTTCGCAGCGGGCTCCCAGTTGAAGGTCTGAACCCTCTTCATAGTAAATGTCGAGGGCTTTCATTCCGCATCTTGGGCAAGGGTGACCTTCGGTCTTGTCCATCACTTACCAGGAAATATACGCAAATACATCCATATAGACTTGAGAGATGAGTGAAAATAACAGAAATCAGCTTAAGACCAAGCCCAAAACGAAGCCAAAACGTGCATCCACCTAGGTTTAGAGTAAGAACTACCCATCCGCCCTTGAGGGATTGACTACCATGGAAAACGTATCGCTGATTGGCCTCCCGTTCTACAGCCTCGCCAAATACCACGGAATGGGCTTGGCTGTGAAGGCCCTACGCGAACTCAGAATTGCCGAAGTTGTGAAACGTCAAGCGAGTTTCTTCAGAGATCTTGGAGACGTGCCGCTTTCCGAAATCGAGGCGGATTCTGGACCGCCAAATCTCAGGAACTTCCCCCAATACCTGAAAGATATAGACACTGTCTTTCGAAGGTCCAGCCAGGTCGGTTCTGATGATTTCGTCTTCTGCCTTGGAGGAGAGTGTACGTTTATTGCGGGAACTCTGGCGGGATTCAAGACGAAGTTCACAGGCAAACCTGGAATCTTATGGATGGACGCTCACGGTGACTTCAACACCCCCGAAACAACCATCTCAGGTTTCATAGGTGGCATGTGTCTGGCGTCCGCGTGCGGACGCGGCCCCAAGTTAAGTTCTGACATAGAAAGCTCCAGACCTCTCTTAAGCGAAGAGAATGTTGTTCACTTGGCTAGTCGAGCCTTGGATCCGTTAGAAGAGAAGGCCATGCAATCCTCTCCATTGAGGATGTATTCGGCTGCAGACGCGGATAGGATCGGAATAGGTAAAGTAGCACGGGAAGCAGCAGAGTTCCTCGCAGATCGAAGCGACTGGATAATCTGCCACTTGGATGTGGATTCGATAGATCCTAGCATCATCTCAGCGGTGAACTTCCCGGAAAAGGGAAGTGGACTAACCCTAGAAGAGGTCAAGACGGTTGTCCATGAACTCAGAAGGACCGGTAAATTGAAAGTGTTCGATCTGGCCGCGTACAATCCCAACCTAGATCCCAAACAAGACTCCGGCAACAAGCTTCTGAAATTGACTTCAGAAATACTTTCAATCCGCAGCAATTGAACTGCATTGAGCATCCCAAGAAAATAGGCGAGGATTCGAACCGGAAGGAAGCGTACTAAGCGAATATCCTCCAACCTTCATATGGAACGCGTCACTAGGCTCGTAGAGCGAGAGTCCTGGTCCTATCAATGGAAAAGAGTTCACGCTGTCCCGCCTGTGATTCAAATTCAATGACCGTCAACCAAACACAATACGAAGTCGAACACTTCGGCTCAGTCCTCCTCAGTGTATCTACATGCCAGAAATGCGGTTACAAGCACACCGACGTTACCACGCTAACCGCTCAAGAACCAATAGCACTGACCGCCAAGATCATATCGTCCGAAGATCTCAAAATGCGGGTAATCAAGTCTGGAACGGCCACAGTAAGCATTCCAGAGTTCCGTGCAACGGTCACGCCCGGTCCATATAGCGAGGGATACATTTCAAATGTTGAGGGAATCTTGGAGAAGGTTGAGGACGCGTTAACGTTCATGCTAGGCTCCGCGAAAGGAAAAAGTCTCCAAAAAGGGGAGAAGATGCTAGGAAAGATCCGAATTGCTAGAGAACAGAATCCGAACTTCACACTCGTCATAAAGGACCCACTTGGTAACAGCGCCATAGTGTCATCCCAGTTCGGAAAAGTCAAGAAGCGAACACTAACGAAGGCGGAGCTTCAGAAACTGAGATTTGGCCAATACGCCCTGGTCTCGAGGTCAAAGCCGATACTGCAACGACCGAACGAACCCTAAACCACCACGAGAGCGACGAGCTTTGCGTCAAGAGCGAATCGGATGGGCTAATGGGGTTCTCATCGACGCGGGTAAGACTCATGTGTTGCTCGATCCTACGTCTGGAAGGACTCTACATGAAGACTCGAGTGTTTTCATAACCCACGCCCACTCCGACCACACACACGGATTTGCCACTGTCGCAAAGAAGCATTCGACAAAAGAGACGCTTAGGATCTATGAGGCGCTCAGAGATCGCGAAGTCAAGAACTATCGGACTCTGAAGATAGGTGAAAAAGTACAAGCTGGTGACGCAGAGATAACTGCCCTAAATGCAGGTCACATGCTCGGCTCGTGCCAATTCGAAATAGCTACTCCACAGTTCACTGCAATCTATACGGGCGACATCAACTGCGTCGACACGCTGACCACGAAAGCGGCGGAACAGAGGACCTGTGATTATCTGATCATGGAGGCAACCTATGGACATCCCTCCTATGTTTTTCCTCGAAGGAGTACGATGTACGCGGACATAGTTAGCTGGGTCATGACGCAAATCAGGGATGGAAAGATACCGACCTTTCAGGTCTATTCGTCTGGCAAGCCGCAAGAGGTTGTCAGGCTCTTCAACGTGTACACGAAGATCCCTGTGGTCTGCAGTCCAACAATAGCACGCGCCAACAGCGTGCATGATGAAAACGGCGTCAAGCTCGAATACTCAGACTCATCAACACCTGAAGGAAGACGCGCACTCAAGGCCGGAGGTTGTGTATACATAACCACATCGAAAGCGGATCACGTTCCGCGAAATGCCTCACGTGCACTCACGACCGGATGGGCGCTCCGCCAAGCCTTTCGAAAATGCGCTTCTTTTCCGTTAAGTAGCCACGCTGACCACGATCAACTCATGGAGTTTGTTGGAAAGGTCCGTCCTAAGAGAGTTTACGTTTTCACCGGGTATTCGGACATGCTCTCCTCTGAGATTGAACGTAAATTGGGAATTAGAGCCGGGCCGCTGCCGGTGATTGCACAGACAAAGCTCTTGGACTTCAACGAAGCGCTTACTTGAACGTCAGATACATGAAGAGGCTTACGGCGACAAGCCCGATAGACATCATGATGACGACTTCAGGCCGGACCTTTACGCCTGGAGTTTCTTCCTCAAAGAACCGAAGTAGGCCTGCGCTTGCTGCTGGCATTGGTGCCTCGCGTTTGCGTCGCTTCTCACGTTTACTTGACAAAGCTCTGTTTACCTACTTGTGTTGGACCTGAGTCAGGCAATTAAACCTTCATTTTACCAAGAACCATAAGGCCTACCGGATCTTGATATACTCGTATGCGTTCTTGGCGGCCTCGAAGCAGTAGTGAACTTTCTGGAAGTCTTTCCTGAAAGCCACTACGTCTTGCTTTACATTCTCTGGATCTTCCTTATTGATGGCAACTCTTTTGATCAGTTCCGCAACCTCGGCCATGTGGGTTTTCTTCATCCCAATGCGCGTGATTTCTGATGTGCCTATTCGTATTCCTCCAGGGTTCGTGTAGTGCCTGCCGGCCTGAATGTCTCCTGGCAGGAGCTGCCGATTTACGATGATGTTAGCACTCTCGAGTGCTCTCTCCATGTCTCCGCCGAGGCCGTATTTCGTCACATCAACGGCTACTTGATGAGACTCTGTGAATCCCTTGTGCTCGGCAAGGACTGTTAGACCGCGCTCGTGAAGCGCTTGAGCTAAGGCTTTAGCGTTCTCAACAATCTGCCCCGCATAATTCTTTCCGAATTGAAGCATTTCAGCAAACGCTATCGCCTTTCCTGCCACGTTGTGGAGATGGTGGTTGCTCGTGTTTGAAGGAAAAGTGGCCTTCTTGATCTGCTCACCGTACTGCTCGAAAGAGATGACCGCTCCACCCTGCGGGCCGAAGAGCGTCTTGTGAGTGCTTAGGGAAACTGCATCAGCTCCTTCGCGGAGCGGATCCTGAAAGCGCCCACCCGCGATTAGACCTGCGACGTGAGCAGCGTCATAAGCTATCTTCGCACCAACATTATGGATCGTATCAGCCAACTCTTTGATCGGGTGAGGGAAGAGGAAGAGGCTTCCTCCGAACATTGCAAGTTTCGGTGGATTCTTCTCCTCAGTCACCATCTTCTCAATTTTCTGCTTGGTCTTGTCGACGTCTATGTTCATCTCTTTGCGGTCAAATGCAAAATACTCCACCTCAAGGCCATGGACCGCCCCCGCCGTCCCAGAGAAATCTTTGCGACCTGTGGAGATATGCCCTCCGCTGGGAATCGCGAGAGCCAGCATGCGATCTCCAGGATTCGTGAAGACCGTGTATATGACTAAGTTAGCGCAAACACCTGAGACAGGTCTAACATCTACAAAATCGGCTTTGAATAGTTCCTTCGCTAGGTCTATGCAAAGCCTCTCAACTTGATCTATGTACACGCATCCCGCGTAGACGCGTTCCCCAACCCATCCCTACGGAGACTCAGGCGATTGACCTAAGTCTATTCCGCGTACCGGTTCCCGAAGTCTGACACTATTGCTTCGCGAACCGCGGGGCTGGGAACGTTCTCTGAAGCGATTAACGGGATTGACTCAGAGAACCACTTATGGTGCTGCTCGAGGAGCTCAAGCACCATGTCGTGGGATCCCTTCGGTGATGTTAACTCAAACACCTCACTCAAGCAACCATGATGACGCTCTAAATTCCTTTGCTTTAGCTTCCAACAAGGCAAATGGCTAGCGATGCTTGGCGAAGGTCACTGTTTGGGAAAGTTCACTAAAACCGGTGGGCTGAGGGCTTGCGGACTATACCCCGTTACGGCTTCCGAGTGTACTTAGGAAATGTTGAGTTTCGTTTCGGACCCGTCGATGCAGAAGCTGCCGAAGATCCCTTGGCTCATCTATGTCGAACCGAAGACCTCGAAGCCCTACCACTTTGTATCGCAGTTTCATCTTTTGGGCCTGCGAAAGGTGCTTCTTGAAGCTTCTACGCCCAAACGACAGCGGGAAGATATCAGGAGGCCTGAGAAGGAGTGCATTTGTTCCCAGATCCTCCTTGCAAGGAGCTATTGCAAGCTGAAAACCCTGAGATCTCACGATGAAAGTATCGATGTCATGGGCTGTAAGAAGTGGAAGGTCTGCATGGACTATCATTACAGCCCCATCCCCGCTTTGCTCAATAGTCCTGATGGCCAGCCTCAGAGCTCTGTTGAGCCCTCGTCTATTTCCCTCCCACAGGAATTGCGCCCCATATCTACGTGCAATTGCAGGAATTTTCCTGTCGGCGCTCACGACAGTGATGTCGCTAATACCAGCAGACTCGCCAAGAGCGTGAAGTACGTCTGTTAGCATTGCAACCGTTAGCTGTTCTCTCTCGGCAGGAGACAGCATCGGTGAAAGTCGTGTTTTGGATTTCTTGACTAGGTTGACCGGGACAATGGCATGTATGTGGGACTGGCGAACAGATCGCCTTTTCATCGCTTCGTCTCCCTCACCGCGATCTTTGCCAATCGCACCTTGTCGCTCATACGTTTCATGAGCGTATTGGTCACAATCGTTCTGATTCCCATGTCTTGAATCTCAGGCGCCAGTTTCCGGTCGACACGATCAATGATCAATGTGTCAAGAAAGTCTCTGTAACATTCCGCGACGCCGAGTGCGGTCGCTCTGAATCCCACCGCCCGCATTAGTTTGGCAGCCGGTCCTTTCACTGTCTTGCCACCGATAATGGGACTCACGCCGACTTTCCTTGCTTTCGTCCGCTGTAGTGCCGACCTGATGCCCGGAACGGCCAAGATGGCTCCAATGCTTACGATTGGATTACTCGGAGCAATGATTACGCCATCAGCTTTCTCGATAGATTCAATCACGTTCCTAGTTGGTTTCGCGGACGTTGCTCCTCGGAAGCTTACTCCTAGCACTTTCGGCGCGGTTTGCCTCTTCACCATGTATTCTTCGAAGTGCATGTAGCCTTTCGTCGTGAGAACGTAGGTCTGAAGAGGGGTGTCGGTGGCAGGCAGTAGCTTGATGCGCACTCCAAGGTGGCGGACTACACCTCGAGTTACTTCGGAAAGTCGCTTTCCAACACGAAGTTGCTCTGTGCGGTAAATGTGTGTGGCTAGATCTCTGTCACCCAGATTGAACCAAGTTTCATAATCGAAATTGTGCAGCATATCTTGGCATTGAAAAGTGTCTCCGCGAAAACCCCATCCCTTCACTGGATCAACTAACCCCGCCAGCGTGTAAACGACAATGTCCAAGTCCGGAGAAATATGAAGTCCATGTAACTCTATGTCGTCCCCGACATTTCCTATCACAGTAATTTCGCTTTGCGGTATCACGCGGATTAGGCCCTCAAGAAATCTTGCTGCTCCAACTCCGCCCGCTAATGCAACGATCAAGAGGCGCCCCAGATTTGCCGATGCTAGACCAGCTGGTTTCTTTCGGCTACTTGCTGGTGAATCTGCTTATCCAAGGATGGCCGGAGGCGATCTCTGGTACCTTCAGGCTCAATGGCGTGAAGATCATGTATGGAATGATTACTGAGAAGGCTACGTGCAAGGCGTTGAAAACACTGGTCCAGAGCAGCATAGCCATCACAACCTGCGATGGATCTGCGAACTGCAATCCGAGAGTTGTTTGGAGGGTTTTCTGACTGAACTCAATGTATTTGATGTTGAAAATCACGGGGCCAATGTAAGTGAATACGAGATAATTCACGATCAGCAGAAGCCCGATGCGAGTTGCAACGGCGAAGCCAAACATTGAACTCAATGCCACTGACATGTGACGATAACTCCCAACTAGGTGCTGGTAGATCTTACTTCCGAGCCATAATCCGAAGAGCATTGACAAGACCGACGCGAACTTCACCGCAGGACCTAGGGGACCCGTAGATCCTGTGGACGTGAGACTGAGGAAAATCCAGTGAACAGTGGCGGCGATGACCGCGGAGACTGGACCGAAGATTAGAAACGCCAGAACGGAAAAGATTTCAGCAGGGTCAAAACGCAAGAAGGGCATTATTGGAAAAAAAGGTTGAATTCTGGCCGGAATTATCACTGTAGTAAGAGCTGCTAGACCACCGAATACGGCAGCACCAGTTAGGCTGACACTCTTTCTCGCGAAGAGGCCCTCCGCCATTCAAACCACGAAAGGTGTGCAGACAAAGCAACAACTACTTAACCTTTCTAATATCATAATTCTATGAAAGAACCATGAAATTATGTTACTTGTGCCCTGATTTCATCGCTTTTTGCTGAAGCTTTTCACTTTTGTAATGAGGTCTCGAATGAGTTCGCTGTTCAGGGGAGAAAGAACTCTTGATCTGCCTACCTCATAGACTTGAATTAATCCGGCGTCTCGCAGAACCTCAACATGTCTGTACACTCCACCGTAATCCATCTTGAGGTTACTCGCGACCGCCGTTATGTGCAGAGGTTTGGTGCTGTCCATCAGCATAAGCAAAATGCGGAGCCTGACTGGATTTCCCAATGCTCCGAAAACGTTTGAGGCGGCCTTCAGATCGTCGTTTGTAGACATCTCAAGAGTCCAGCTGACATTGAGGCCACTGAGTATGATGTTTCGTTAGCAGTTAATCCTTGCCTAAGGAGATGCCTTTCCTCCTGGCAAATTCCACCATGTGCTCATCTGAACAGAAATTGTAAGTCTTGAGTAGCCCTTCCTCCTCAACGGCGAAAGACTGTGAGGTCATCAAATCCAGAATCTTGCCGCACTGATTACACATGACCTTCAAGATGAATCCTGGACTCAGCTAACGTAAGGGAGCTCTCCTCCCTTCTTTGGCTCATGGGCGAAGCTTCCTCGGGACAGGTCGCGCGCCCGCTGAACCGCTTCAGCGTTCTCCTTTGCTTGCTTATCCAACGCGGTCAGATCGAAGGGTATCTTGAGCAGTCTCGAAGACAGCTCCAGTGCTGCTTTTGCTGCGTTAGCATCTAGAGACAAGTAACCGGGGGTTTCCGCCAAGAGACATATTGCAGGCATCTTCCGTGGCTTTGCCAAGCCGAAGATCAAACCGTTAGTTCCCGTTATCGCGCCGCCTGCGAGTTTTACTGCTCCGTAACCTTCCAGTTCCTTCACGAGTTTGACATCAGTCCCGCCCACGTAGACTTTCGGTTGCTCTGTGAACTTGTCAGTTGCCATCCCACCCATTGTGATTACTCGTTGGACAGCGAATTTCTGGGCCAAGTCTAGGACGACCTCGGCCAGTTCGTATTGTCCTTCTGGCGAATATGGTTGCTCATTGGCGCTGAAAAGCAACAGATCTGTTCTACGTCCTTTGTTCTTCCAGAAGTAGAATTCCCCTTTCATCAGCTTGACCACGCCCTCGTCGGTCAACCAAACCTTCGGTGAAAACATGGGTGAAAAGACTTCGGCGAAGAGTTCGGCCTTCAGCTCCTTCTGCAGATGGCTTACCGCTAACCAAGCCACTGAGCCGATTCCTGGAAGCCCACAAACCATTACGGGCTTGTTGACCTTGGGCTGATGATAGTATCGGACCTCAGTCTGCATCCTAATTCTCTTGGAGACCCTGCTACTCCTTGGAGGACGTTAGGATGATGCCGGTAATTAGTATACTTGTAAAACGCGAACTGTCGCCCAGTTCGCCCCAACCGCAACATAGTTGCGCCGGTAACTAGCGCGCGTGTGAAAGAGACAACAGTCTCGCGGTGTATTCACAGCAAAGTAACATTTTGTCCCTACAAAACTAAGCCCCCCTACCCTCCCCCTTCTATCAAGGCTGCGTCAATTACGGCCATTATCCACGAACTACTGTGTGGGCAGCTTTTGCTGCCCGAACGGTGTCAGACACCAAGCAAACGGCCTTGTCTTGGTCAACTTGTCAACCAAGCGGTCCTTTTTCATGGTTTTGAGGTGGTAGGCCACGCACTCATAGGAGAGAGCAGCCTCCTTCGCTATGTCGCTAGCACTCTTCCGCCCTTTTTCGAGAGCAAGTAGGATCTTGGTACGCGAGATCAGACCTGCCTTGACGTTTCTCTTTGATGTGAGGTACGCTTTGGGATGGAGCGTTAGAGTCTTAGTCATTTTCCCATCTCAGACAAACTGAGCTAGGGACGGCTGTTTCTTCTTTTCCTCCTGTTCACTAAATAGGGATTCAATCTCGGCGCGAAGCAGAACTAGACGCTGTTCATGATAAGCTCCCAGCTTGTAGCGTTTGACTAGGTCCTGGGCGACGGTCAAGTACTTCTCGACGCTCCCTTTGTAGACGGTCAGCGAAAGCTTTCCCCCGCATCTAGTGCAGGCACCTTTCAGGGGAACCCTTCGAAACTTCGAGTTACATTTAGTGCAGCGAAATCTCTGTCCTGCAAAGGCTTTCAAGTTGCCAGTCAAGTCTCGCATGAAGTGAGTTGAAAGAACTCGCTTTGCAACTTCTCCAGCGTCAACTGCACGTATTGATTCCGCTAGCCTAAGCTGCGCCGTTACTTTGTCGACCATGGAACCCAGTTTCTTGTAAGAGCTCTCCAAGTTTCCAGTGTTCACATCACCAATACGGTGTGTAAAACCTAGAGAATCGAGGACCGCTGTTGATCCAAGTCGGGTGTGGACTGTTTCAATAAGGTCCGTTAGCGCCTTGGGATCTGAACGCCTCAGGGTCTCGTCGAAGAACCTGAGCGGAAGTCGCTCTACTGTTTCAACGTTGAAGGCTTGGCGTGCGATCTCACTTGGTTTGATGCCGATTGTCAACAGAATTGGAGCATCCATTATTCCTCCGATTCTCGAGGGCAGAAACTGCTTGGAGAAATTAAGCAGAATGTCCAAAGCGAGACTCACGGAGTCCTCATCTCCGTCACAATCTCGTCTTTTCGCAGCATGCCAGAATGGATGGGCGAAACAAACGCTCGCTTTCGTGAATCCGACTATTCGACCTATGACTCCGACTGACGTATGAGGCGAAAGCCCTACCACGAGATGACCGACCAAGTCTTGCCGGTTATGTACACGATAGAATGGGGGAAGGCCGTAGAATGTTTGAAGAAGCTCGTCTAGGAACTTGGAGAGCCGTACGAAGTATTCGCCGCACTGTTCTGGGACAATTACGTCGTGGATTTTGAGACTGCAGCACTGATCTTTTGATACAAGAGGATCTCCGCAAAAGTCGAAAGCGTAGCCCAGGTCGCGCAGCTTCTCAACTTCGACGTCTATCTCAGCGGGTCTGAAATGAGTGAGTGGTGCGTTGGTGGCGTCGAATCTAACTGTGCCATCCTTGAATACGGATATGTCGTGTTTTGCTCGCAGTAATCCTTTCTCCAATGGTTCAGGGGTCCTTGCGTCGTTAGTCAACCCTCGAACGCCCTTTACGGCTTCAGGAATTACTGTCAGTGAAAGGCGCCTTTCTGCGACTTTGAGCATGTCATGCAGCGGTAGACTTCGTTGATTGTATGCCTGCGCCGACCCCCCGCAGGCTGGACAGGTCTTGTTCGCGCTTTCGGCACTGCACCTCTGACAGACTAACACCTTGGTTGTGTTTCCGCCGCATCTCTCACACAAGCCGCTGTGAGTGACATTGCCACAGCCTTTGCATTTGCGATATGCTATCTCTACGGAAATGATGGACCGCCCAGAGGCTGCTTCGATTATGCTTCGTCGGGGCCCGCCGGCCAAGCCTATGGGGAAAAGGCAGTGGACTAACGGTCGCATCTCTCTTCGCTTAGCTTTCTCTGGTCGTCCCATCCTGGCGCCTACGTAAACCGGGGCCTTCTTCATGACGCGGATGCCAGAAGCATTCATGATCTTGTCGAAAACGTCCTTGCCTTCCACATCCTTGGTGGGCGAATCTAGTCCTAAACATACATAGAATACGGGGGCTTCAGCCTCGATGACAAGAGATTCGCCGTCGACTCTGTGAGGAACGCATAGGCTCTCAAGAAGCGACTTGGTCATCGAGTCCTTCTTTGTCGTGATACGTTCTCTGGAAAGCTCGGTCTGCTTGGGATCCGTTAACCTTGCTCGAAGATAGTCAAAATCCTGCGGCGCAATGTTCTCCCAGAAGTAGGTATAACTAGGGTGCAGGGGAACCTTGGATTTCTTTGCAAGCAGAAGAGCGCTCTCTGCAGATGGTACCGCCTGCTTGAAAGCATCGAGGTAAGTTAGAAGCTCCTCTTTGCTGATCCCGAGGTGTTGCGCGAACTCCTCAACGCCCTTGTAGGCTGCGACTTCGAGCTTCACTAACTCGGTCCACCATTCCTCGACAAAACCTGAAGGAAGCAGCGGTCGATTGTTCTCTAGAAATTCGCCAAACCCGATAAGGATGTCACCGAGGAAAAGTATCTTATCAACCGAATTCAACAGAGCCTCAGCTTTGTGAGGATCTGATAACCGAACCACGGAACCATCTTTGAGTCTCACCACCGGTGGTTCTATGCTGTCAACCGATGCGGCTATCCCCGCCTTACCAGGCTTCTCGATTCTCACCTGCGTTCCTATCGCGATGAAGCGTCCAAGCACAATCATTGTGGAGGGGTGAAAGCCTATTGCAGCCAGACCAGTGTTGCGGGCCCTCCCATACCTGAGTCTGAACCCCCCCTGGCCACCTTGGTACTGCGGGAATGAGAAAATGGGACGCCCACCAAGAACGTCCTCCATGAACATGAACTCACGGGCTTCATCGGCCTCGGCCACAGGGGGCTTAATCTCCCTCAGCCAGCTCCATCCCTCAATACCAAGACCATCAACAATCTTCAGAACCTTGTGACTTCTACCTATCAGCCCATCGTGAACGACCCTCAGCGCTCCGCCCCTCACTCGATTTGTCTCGACCCTCGGAACGTTCCTGTACGTACTCACTTCCACGGGATCCGTTTCGACCCCGTTGACCTCCACGGGTAGACGCAGGATAGCATTGTACAGTTCGTCGTCCGAAACCTTGAACTGGAATCTGGCGACCTCTCTTTCATAGAGACGGAGCTCCTCGACGAACCGTTTCGCTTCGAGCTCAGTCGCGCGGTACCGACCCAAACCAAGTTGGTGCCTAACATAATCGGCGATGACCAGAATCAGGGCCATGTCCGTGCCGCCAGCCGACCTTATGGGACCAGCAAAATACACGGCGAGATACTTCGTCCCATCCTGATTCGCTCTTATTCTTACGCTGGAGATACCCTCAATCGGAGCCGCAGTGACTCCCTCGTCAAGTATTGCCGAGGCGGTTCTAACCGCTTGTTCCGCGGCCATCTCTTCTGTGATTCCGTACTTTCCTAACGCTATCTCCTCTGCAAGCTTGAGAGCAACTAATTCACGCGATGCTAGAAGATTTGCGAGTTCACGTACTCGGGCAGCCACCCCCACCGGACCAACGGCCTTCTCCACACGTTCAGCAACATCATAGGTGACCAGCGGTTCAGGTTCCGTAGATGGATCGAACCCTTTGGCCCGCGCTTGACGAGCGATCTCATAGATCTTGTCGAATTCACTCTTGAGTCTCTGAAAGTAGAGCTCGTGATGATTTAGAGCGGTGACCCCCATCTGGCCTGCCCGCACTAGAACGTGTCCTAGTCTGATTTAACACTGAGAGGCCAAGAAGTTCGACTTGTTACTCAAGGAGTACTGGCGGGCTGCTCAGGTTTCTGCTCAGATTTCTCGACAGGCGGGCTGTCCTTCGCGTAGAAGGTATCTGTGAACATACAGTAGATGTCAACAACCTGACTCGACGGGGTGGCTTCGAACTCCCGTTTCAGTCCACATGAGCCACATTGGACAATGGCTGGGCCAGCGCCCTGAGGCAACTTCACACGTATCGCTTCCTCGCCGCATTGAGGGCATGTGAATACGGAGGGCAGTTTCTTCTTGACAACCTTGACCACCCTTCTACGGCGTCTACCCACATTGTCCGCCTTCCATTTTCTTGAAGTTCTGATAAGTCCCGAGTTATTTCAAGCTTGCATATTTCGCACGGCGCTTTGCAGTCTGTACTTTCCGTACGTTCTGCAGTCAGATGAAAAGGACTTAAGTGAATACAAAACCGTATCCACAGTGGGGTTTGACCTACGGGACATCCAGACATCGTTGCCCAAGCCCGCGAATCCATCCGCACCCTAATACGCGACCCAGCAACGAAGCTGTTGCTCGCCAGCAGTCAGCTCACTGCGCCGCAATTAGAAACTCTTCTCGCCTACTCGTTGTCCAGCGAAAGTGATGAGAGAAAAGACGGGCGACGACTATACAGGCCCTCTGGCCGAACCATTAGCCGTGGAGCATTCAATCGGACTCTAATTCAGGCTCAGAACAACGTAATTCGCTCAATTTACACCGTTCTGCTCCTCGGATACGTAGGTTTGTTCGACAATGCGTCATTACAACCCTTCATGGAACTGTCAGACACGATTCAGAGCTACATGCAAGAAACTCGTCAGACCCCTACAGAGGATCGGGTCGCGATTGATCAACTGCACGCTCGACTTCTCGAGGGGATTTCTTCCCTTGCGAAACGGCAGAGCTTCAAGGATGTATTGTGATGTCACACGAATGTGGCTTTGATCCATCCACAACTTAATTGACAACTCGTGACGTCACGTGATGTTTCCGACCAGTTGACGAGGGCGGGATCCTCAGCTTACCTGACTCAGGAGGAGAAAAGGCTAGAAGTGAGCCGATTTAGGCCGCTTCCAACTCTCCTCCAGCTTCCATGTGACGTCACCGTGAGCAGGCCCGGAGTCACCGCCTAATCACCACGGCATCATTGTGACATCATGGGGTGTGTGTGACATCACGGTGTGCGAAGGGGTTAAAACACCCAGCGCTGCGTGATGTTAGTTAACCTTGGATCTTATCGCTGTGGCCGTCGACCTTCTTTCGGTGATCGTTCTCATAGCTGCAGTCCTAATCGGCTGGAAAGCGATTCGTGCCTTCAAGCAGAGCCGGCAGGCGGTGACGGAGTCAGCATCACTCCTCAGCGTAATTGTGACCGCGCTAGGCTCTAGGATTGAGTCCTCGGAGTCCATTGTCAGCAACCTCCGATCGGAGTTCGAGTCCATGACTACACGCAGTGCCGAACTAGAGGGCGAGCAGTCTAATCTGCGGACAAGCTACCTGCAAGTGCTAAGATATCTGCAGGAGATCTTGTCGAACGATAAGAGACTAGTACTCGAACTTGAGCACCTCAAATCGAGGCTGACCTCCATCGAACAGAAGCCTCTACCGCGGAGCGTGATGCCATCACAGACACGGAGCCAGGGGCCGGCATTAGACGGTGATATACTAGCTGCATTAACCCCTACTGAACGACAAACCGTCGAGATTCTCGGGCGCGAAGGACCGAAAGCTGCCCCGGAATTGGGTCGGCGCATGAGGAAATCGCGCGAACACATGGCCAGATTGATGAAGAAACTGTACATGGAGGGCTACGTGGACCGCGAATCCAATCACGCGCCCTTCAGATACAAGTTGAACGAAAAGGTGCGAGAGGTCTTTGACAGCAGGGGTAAGGCTATCACTGCGGCAGCGTCGGAGAAGGCTTGAGCCGATAGAACCAATGGGCCGGTGAGCCGTCGCGGGCGAGAGTTCCTCGGTCTACCAACCGTGAGAGATAGGTTGAAACTGCTCCGAGGCTGAATTCGTCTCCCCATGTCTCGCGGTAAATCTTCCATAGCTGACGCGAGTCGAAAGTTCGATCTGGGAATTGGGTGCTGATTACGTCAAGCAACCTGTTGATCTTCGTGTCTTGACCCGAAGACGGGAGCGTGGGTCTCGCGTTCGATCCGGCAACAATTTCAGCATATTCGAGCAGTCGGTTCACTTTGTCAGCTGTGAATTCGCCCTCGATGGACACGCTGTGCTTGACTCCGCCTCGATCGAAAAACTCTAACTTGATTCTCTTCTTCATGGCAGCCTCCCAAATACCGTTCAACGCGTTATAAGTTGAATCAGGTTGTTAACACAGAACGATTTCAAGCTTCAGTGGCAAAACTGTGCGTGCAGTGGAAATGAAGGGGTTAATTGACTGTTCCACAGAGGTCAACATCATAAACTCACGTCATCGTCTCAGTCCATAAACCCTAACCCCTTGATTTCGACTGGAACATCCACTCCATCTCTCTATACCGTCAATTCATATGAAATTGTGGAAGTAGAGTTTTTAGTGTACCATTTTCGACGGTCGATCCTTTACCTTTTCTCTGCGAGATACTAACGGCTTTTTTTTAATCCATCACACATAACCTCTAACAGACTGTAACTTCTATTGGAAACTAAGGGGTGAGGGGGTACATCAAGCCACTCATTTGATGAATCACAACAATTTTTCAAAGTATCCTCCGTCTTTTGCGCTTGGACATTCCAGTTGCGATACTTGGTTTTCTTGTACAAAAATGGTTAGCTATGTTTCAAGACGCAAGGCCGCTATTACCATTGGAAGTATGAATAATGCCGGCCACTGATGTATTGGAAAGCATATTCGACAGATATCTAACAACAGCTAAGATATTCGCCTCTCGGGACGTTCTCCGGCACGATTACATACCCGAACATCTGCCGCATCGTGACGAGCATATTCAGCGGCTTGCAGGGATACTCGCACCAGCGCTTCATCAATCGAAGATATCGAACGTTTTCGTTTATGGTAAGACAGGTACAGGAAAGACTATCGTCACGAAATATGTGCTCGACAGGCTGGAGAAGAAGGCAACTGAGCTTGGAGCCCCCGTGAGAATAGCGTACGTAAACTGTCGACTTGCCGGAACCAATTATCGCGTGCTAGCCGAGATATGCAGGGCGATCGGGGTGGAGGTCCCTTTCACAGGTATAGCAGTCGGTGAACTGTTAGATCGATTTGCGAACGGCATAAACGCCGATAGGGCTGCTCTATTGGTCGCGCTGGACGAAATTGATGCTCTCATAAAACACAACGCCGATGATTCCCTTCTTTACGAGCTTACGAGAATCAACGAGACGCTTAACTCATCTTGGATCAGTGTCGTCGGCATCTCAAACGATCTCCACTTCAAAGAATTTCTCGACCCTAGGGTTCTGAGTTCGTTGAGCGAGGAGGAGGTCGTATTCCGACCGTACCTTGCAGATGAGCTATTCGACATCCTCTTTGAACGAGCGAAGGACGCTTTCATTCATGGTGCTCTGGAGGAGAACTCGCTCCGGCTTTGCGCGGCGCTTGCTGCAGGGGAACATGGTGATGCCAGAAGGGCCTTGGACCTGTTGAGGGTGGCTGGAGAGCTGGCTGATCGCGAGGGTGCAACGCTAGTTGGAGAACAATACGTTCGCCAGGCGCAGCAGAAGATCGAGCACGACCGCGTGTCAGAGGTTCTCAAATCGCTTCCGGCTCACTCCAAGATACTCCTAGTCGGAGCGTACTTGTTGAGCAATCATCTCCCAGGTGGCGGAATTACTGGCGATGTCTACGAAGTGTACCATGAACTCTGTTCTGCCAGTGACCTTGAACCGCTAACCCAACGCAGAGTGAGCGGCCTCATTAACGAGCTAGACGTGATGGGCATACTCAACGCAAGAGTAGTGAGCTTCGGCAGGTATGGTAGAACCAAGAAGATAAGAATCGGCGTTTCCCCCCGCGTAATCGCTGAGACCTATGCCGAAGACAGCCTCGCTGGCAGGCTCTTTGGATATGTCCCGAAATCCCTTCAGAAACACCACGTATAACACGCGAGTTGTCGGAGTGGATGACGGAGCTTTCCCCGTGAGCAAGAAGCTCAAACAACATGCTCTGCTAGTCGCTGTTCTTTTCCAAGGCCTTCAGATTCTAGGATTCAGAATGGGCAGAATTGAGGTTGATGGAAGAGACGCAAACAAGATCTTGACGTCGCTTCTCAGACGGACGCGGTTTGATGTCGTGATGCTCTCCGGCATCTCTTTCGGCGGGTTCAATGTGGTTGACATTGCGAAGCTGTCGTCTGTGATTAGAAGACCAGTAGTGGCCATAACTGGAGATAAGCCTGACAACGACGCTGTACGGAACGCGTTACGCGGACACTTCGGAGATTGGAAGGAGCGATGGGGCATGATCCAGGCTGCAGGGCGAATCCACAGGTTCAAGCCTCTGCGTGGTGAGCCGCCTCTCTACTTCGAAGTGCGAGGAGCACAACCTCGTTTAGCCAAGAAATGGATTGCTGCAACAGCAACAATCTCGCGCCTACCCGAACCGATTCGAGTGGCAAGGATTTTGGCCAGAGGTCTTAGTGACGTGACCTAAATCAGGCTTCCATGAAGTTGATCAAGTGGACCTGAAGGGTCTGCAGGTTCACGGCTGTAAGGATCCCAGGTGTGGGGACAAGTCCGACACGCCGCTGGTAGTCAGTCTGAGCTTGCCAGGCGCCGGAATTGATGATCTGTGTTCCTCTGTAGTTTTCGTGTTTGACAACATGGATGTGCCCAGATTGGAAGACGTCGGGAACGTTTTCGATGACCAAGTGGTCGACTCGTTCGGGGGCTATTGAGGTTCTGTTTCCGTACTCTGAGGCGAGATGTCGACATTGTAATTGTAGTCGCATTGCTTTCTCCGGTTGCGTGAAGTTCATACTTGGAACGCTGGAAAGTATGTCATCAAGGCTTCTGCCGTGATGCAGCAAGAACCTCACACCGTGAAGTGAGACTTCGGCCGGATTACCAAGCGAGATCAGAGCTCTACTCTCAAGGATGGGTTCGCCGAATTGCTTTGGTATTGGAGGCTGAGGAAGTGCTTGCCTGACAGGGTCATGATTGCCAGGCAGGACAATGGTTTCGACATGATCGGGAATCAGGCCGATGTACTTCGCTGCCTCTCGATACTGCTCATACAAGTCAACTATCGCGAGCTCTTGCTCTTGACGCGGATAGATCCCGATCCCGTCGACAATGTCTCCGCAGATGACTAGGTATTTCGTGCGCTCAGCGATGGCCCTTTGATTTGGTGCCCCTATCTTCATGTTCAACCAGTCGAAAACTCTTCTAAGAGTTTCCCCTAAGAACTTCTTGCTTCCGACATGCAGATCCGAGAGTAGAATCGCCCAGACTTCTTCCTCAGCGACGTGAGGCCTGTGATCAGGGATGTCGGGTAACAATATCTCCTTGGCCACGATGAGGTCCCCTTTGGCCCTGATTCCAGAAATGCAGACAACTTGGTCGAGCGGCACCTTTTGGGCCACCTCATATGCTGCGCGCTCTTCGGGCGAAACAAGCACGGTGGCACTATCATCAAGGTCGTCAATCTGCAGAAAGATCCGCCTTTGGCGCTCACGTTTCTCCATAACCATTGCGACGATCTTGATCTTCTCATTCTGCGGCGCCTTGAGAGCGTCGTCTATACTGCCTGCGTCTCGTGCATCTTGCCTTTCGCGAAATGCAACCACTAACTTGTGATATCTATCACGGAAATAATGGGAAAAATCCTCGATACTACCACCGCCACCAATTTCCTTGGATGGATCCCTGGTTACTTTGACGCGCGATGAGATCTTCTTCGCGGGAATTGTGGGCGCTACTGATGGTGCCATTTCAGGCTCCGCGGTCGTCTCCGGAAGAGAAATTTCAATCAGTTCTGTCTTGGTCAGTATCCGATCGGTGGGCGGTTTCTCTTTTATTCTTATTAGTAGGCTTTTGGCGAATCTTGCCGCTTCTATTTGCCTCATTGTGGTAAGGTACTCGAAGGCGGAGCGGTCGAGCTGATATCCTGCAACCGCGAGGTCCTGAACTAATCGTCGCAGATGCTCCGCCAAACAAACCCACCGGGTGTCCAAGCAAATTAAGGATCGTCAGTAATGGAAGAAGGTACCGATAGCCTTTTTATCCGTACATTCAATGAGGGGGCAACCTTTGGACACTGCAAGTAATATTCATCCAATCATGATGAGGTTGAGTGGAATTGATGAGCGAAAGAACGAAGACTGGAATAAAGGGTCTCGACGAGCTAATTGAGGGCGGTTTGCCGAAGGGTTACAGCTTCCTTCTCCTCGGAGGTCCTGGTACGGGAAAGACCACGTTCGGCGCACAGTACATCTACAAAGGCGCCACGGAACACGGAGAAGGCGGACTATATGTCGCACTTGATGAACCGCCGTTCTCTATTAGCGCTAACATGCTAAGATATGGTTGGGATCTTGAGGAAATCGGACGTCAAGGTAAGTTCAGCTTCGTCGACGTTTCTCCAATGAAGCGCGAAACCAAGGGTACGTTTGTTCCAGCAGCGCTGCAAGGGAGCCTGATAGGATCGGCGAAATTCAGCATGGATGCCGTTCTAACGGTAATAGCTGAAGCTAAGAAGAGAGTGAACGCAACGCGTTGTGTAGTTGACTCAATCACAGCCTTGACTCTGCAGTTCAAAGAGGACTTTGAGGTACGCCAGCAAACGTTGCGCTTGATTAAGGGTCTAACCGAGATGGAAATGACAGCAATTCTCCTAGCCGAGAATCCTGAGGATCGACAGGACATGACGCACTTCGGCGCCGAAGCGTTTCTTGCGCAAGGAGTCATCGTCTTGCACATGTACCGAGTTGAGGAATCAAACGTTCGAGCCCTTGAGGTAAGAAAAATCCGAGGCGTCAAGCACACCGATCGCCTCTGCCCATACAGAATCACTCAAGAAGGCATCGAGGTCTATCCAGAAGAAACCGTCTTTCGCTCAGTATGACATCGCCAAAGGCTTGTGATCTCGCTCCGGCAACCTAGATCACTCGGTAGGTGCAATAACTCTGTCAGAATTCGATCTTACTAGCGAAGAAGAGGAACAGCTCATCAATAACATCGCGAAGATCGTAGTCGATAAGGGCCTTGAAGCGCCCGCGATCATGTTCCTAGAGGTCACGAAACCTCTTTCTTTCATAGCGTCCCAGTTCGCGATTCTAGCTCTTGGACCCCTGCAATGGCTGTTCGAGCTTGAGGGGCCGAAGTATACTGGGTTATTTATGAGGAGAGAAAACGTGGGGAGGATAATAGAGCGTATCGAGGAACTCGCAAAGGCTAAGGGTTAGGTTTTCGTGCTCTTTTCGGGTTTTACGTCGCGTTTCCGGTACATGTAGAATCCGAAGACGATTAAGAAGGCCAAGAGGGCTATTGGAACGAAGCGTCCCTCGTCAGCTGTTCCTATTCTCAGAGCACGCCAGGGAAAGGCTGCGTCGCCCAGCAAGAATTGGATCCTTTGTATTATGAGGGCCATTCTACCTAGGACAGTTGTTCCGAAGACCGCTCCTAGAGTGGCGAGCACGAAGTACTTTCCGGCTTTCGTGAACCGCCCGTACACGCCCTTCTGTTCGCGATGCAAAATAAAGTAGGAAATTGTAAGGATCGTTCCTATGACGATTACCAGATTGCCGATAGTTGTTAGGATGTCACCCGTGAACAATGGTAGCATTGTGGCTCTGATTTGGCGGAGGAAATAGGCTTGCAAGACGCTCCAAATCGTAATCCCCAGGCCGTACCCAATCGCCAGACTTAGTGGGACACGATACAGAATGGAATACCTCTTTGTGAACTGGGCATAGAACAACAACCCAAGTATCAGTGGAACAAAGAACTCCAATTGACCAGCGAAGATGGGGCTCAAGGCCTGGTTTACGAAAAGGCGCAAGGTTGCTGCAAACGTGTATCCGCTGCTCAGGCCCACGAAGACGTATTCCGTCAGACGGTAGAAAGGGTTCTCCTTGTACAGGAAACTGAGAACCATTAATGTCAGAAACGCTGCAGTCCACACGCCGATGAGGGCGAACAAATCCACCATTACTTCGACCGCTCCTTTCCTCGTCTTCTAACGAAGTAGGCCACGTTGCCCACAACTACCATAAGAACGATCAGCATGTGGGATGTTGACTGTGCGACCATCGCAGAGGTGGCGCCACTTAGCCCAATAGGTACCTGTGAATATTGCGCGTGTTCGAGGAACTCATACTCTGCTGCCGCTCGTATGCTGATGAGAATTCCGATTATTTGTTGTGAATTGTAGAATGGCATGAATCCGGGCGCAAGTGCTGCGACTGAACCTGCAGCGACTGGGATGTTGAGTCGGGACTCCCAATATTGCAGGTATGCCGAAAGACCAGGTTCACCAGCGACGAATGTTATGACTAAGGCTGCCTGTCTTGTCGCAGGAAATTGTTTGATAATGGGCAGATTCTGAGTGGGATTTCCTAGGGTGTCCACAGGGAAGAAAGATTGAATATCGGCTGTCATGCCGATGAGCGTGGCCGTATTGGGTATGTACCCCAGTGTTGCGTAATCGGTTCCGTAGATCTTGTTTCCCCTGTCAATTGCTTCAAGGACTGCATCAGTCAAAGCAGGACCGTCAATCCATTGTGCCACAAACAGGATCTTGAGCGGCCTCAGGAACAGGTGCTGGGCTACTATCGTGGCCTGCGGCTGCAGTTCTGGAACAGTACTGGTTGAGTAATCGAAACTGACAACAACAAGGCTACTCGGCGGAAGATTCTCAATGAAGTCGTAGACAGCGCGCGTAGTGTCGGTCACTGGAACTGGCAGCACGGCATGAGTGAGGATCGGTACAGCGATAACCAAGATGAGGAGCACGTAAGTCAAGCGTGGGTCAGATGCGATGTCCATCTTCCTCATCTCATCGCCCCCACGGATATCTAATCAGTCTGCGAACGCTGAACGCAAGAATGCCTAGGGCGGCCCCGATGAGAATCCCTCTCTGCCCAGCTGTGTTCGGAAACGCCATGATCCAATCACGAATAGTTCCGAAACCGGGCCAGATCAGATTGGAGATTGGAGCTTGTCCAATGATAACGAGCAACCCTGCGGCTAGGAGAATCGATGTTTCTAGTGACCGAGCCTTGAAGGCTCGGTATGCGGCTGAAGCTATGAAAAATGCGAGAAGGGAGAAGAGCGTAGCGTTAATCGACACGAGAACGTTGTAATACAGGAATTGCCAAATCGAGAAGAAAACTGCGTAGACGCCCTTCGGAATCACTGTACTCTGGGGGTCGAGTGAGAATGGGGATGCTATGATACTCGCGACTGCCATGAAATACATTGAAGCTAAGAGTATGACGCTGTATTTCCAAATCGGGCGCCTATTCTTCACATTGTTCGCGTGAGCCCTGGTCAAGTTGATTATTCCTATTGCGAAGGCCCCTGTGAGTATGGCAGTTAGATATGTGAACAACTGATCTGCAGCCGATTGCAGATTCCCCGTTCCAAGAACAGGAACAGGAAGACGAACGTAGTAAACGATGGCGTAGAAGAAACCCAGTGAGAATATGATGATCTGTAGGATTATCTCGGCCTTGGTCATCTTTCGTTTTTCTTTGCTCGTCAAAGTTTTCACAACCTTAGGAGGGTCGTAAGCACCTGGTTCCCTAGAGTCACCAGGATTGCTCCAGCCGCGATTAACAGAATCGCTATGACTTTTCCCGCGTCGGGGCCGACCAGTTTGGAGATAGTTTGCGGGTCATCCGTCAGATAGCCTTCAGCAGTGAACAATTCCTCTCCGACCAAAGTCTGGTCGCAAGTGGCCATGAAGAATGGGAGCTGATCAACGTTTGATGTACCGCCAAACTGAGCTATCGCGTCCACCCTCCCGGCTTCTGCGATTTCCAGTGCCTCAGCTTGGAAGTCACCGACGAAAACATTGAGCGCAGGTTTTTCGCGGCGCAATAAGCCCATGACACCTGCTGCGTAGGCAAACTGGCGCACCGAGATGTATTGAACGGTGTCTTGAGTGTAGAGATCTTCTCTTCCAGCCTTCTTGTAGGCATTCTTCACTATGTCTGCCGTGACTTGGTGAACATTAAAGTCAGCATTTGCAACTATCAGGCGAACACCATTTTGCGCGCAGCGGCTTGCTACATGATCCAAGAGAGCTAAGGCTGCCAAGGTGTCAGGCGTTTGGATTGTGCCAGTACCAGGAGTGAAAAACACTGGACGGCCCAGCTCTCCTGCCTGCCGTATCCAGTTATCGAGTCGTTCTATCCCGGGAATCCCTCGTGTCTTTAACTTCCTTTTCGAAGCGAATCTTGTAACTGCAAAGATGCCGCCCAACGTAATCACGAGTAGTGTGGCCTGCGATATTCGACCGATCATTAAGGATGGCAAAATGCTCCCTAAAACAAATGGTTGAGGGACAGGGGTTGTCGTCGTCGTGGTCTGCTGGATGATGCTGGTTTCTGATGTTGTAGAGACAGTGCTTGTTACCGTGCTTGTTACGGTGCTGGAGGATGTCGTGGAGGTTGTCTGGCTGATAGGGTAGATTGAGAGCGGTAGAGTTGCCACACCGATCGTGAAGGTTCCACTTGGGTCTTGTGCCGCGTAGTAGACGTAATACTGATTCCGGGCTGCCAGGATCATTGACCCCGCAAAGTTCCCTGCCCCAACTCCTCCACTGCCACTATCCCACCCCCCTGAGGTCCCATACGTGACCACCGGATTATCGGGGTAGGGAGTCCAGCTGATGCCATCCGAAGAACTTGCTAGACCAATCTGAGCAGGCGAGTTTCGGGATTTTATGCTGGCGTATGACATAATGTACGTGTTATCTGATCTCATAACCCCTCCAATGTTTAAGGCGTCAACTTGACGCGAATAGGCATCCCAACCCGAACTGCCGGCGGGCATGGTCAAGACAGCGGTCTTCGTCCAATGTATGCCATCCGAGGATGTGGCGACGCCAGCCTTGGCTTGAGAGCCTTCGATAACAGCAGCCCCACGGTAGTACATGACATAACCTGATCCCGTTGAAATGACAGAGGGTCGCCAAACTCGGCGGTCATCCCATGAACCTAGAGAACCAGTCGTCAAAACAGGATTCTCTGAATACCGTGTCCAGCGAATTCCGTCTGGTGAAGTCGCATACCCAATCCGGTACATGTCGTCCGCGGGGGTCGCACCCCAGGTTTGTCCAGTGTACCACATCCTGTATTGGTTGTCTTCGTGAATTACGTACGGATCGCCGACTGAATCACCGTCCCAGCTCCCTGGCGAACCTATATCAAGAACCGGGTTTCCAGAATACTTTGTCCAAGATATACCGTCGTTTGATGTTGCCATCCCGATTCGATCTGCGCCTTGCGAATTTTCGCCGGCGTACCACATAGTGAACGAGGACCCATCATAGACTACCCACGGCCTCAGAAGGTGATTCGCATCCCATTGACTCGGTCCCACGTTGAGTACCTGTGTGCCTTGGATGGCGGTCGCATGAGCAAGCGGCATCATTGTGGTGAGAATCAAGGCCAGTAGGATAAGGATAGGACCTTGAGAGAAAGTTTCACGCGTAAAAAACACCTGATTTGGTTCACTATCACAATCGCTTATAACGCTTTCACATGCTGGAACATCGACGTTCCGGATTCCTTCGGCGAGAGGGGTTAGGAATTAGTTCTAAAGTTCTGAGGTTTAGAGGTGAACCTACTTGGCAAAGAAATCGTAAGGTGAAGTCTGAGGAGGGTCACGAAACTGACGGACTGGCATCCCGGAACTTTCTTCCTCAACAGTTGCTTTTGTGGGATCACCCTTCATCCGCTTTTTCCTATCGGCTTAGAAATACTACCAATGTCGCCGTATCCAATGCCAGAATATGCATCGAACGGGCTAGTTCTGGTCGGAGCTGTACTTGCCCCGGTGGAACTATTGGGGTCGCGAAGACTAACCCTTCCAAGCTGTCTGGCCGAAAGCAGTCAGGGTACGGTACAGTCGCAAACTAGTGGAATAGGAACAGACCCAGATCAATACTCGAACACGGAAAAACTGTAAGATTAGGGGTTGGGTGAGAGCAGCCATAACATGCCCTCACCAGTTAGAGTTAGAGGACAAGCTTATGCTTGGTATTCCTCAGATACTCTCTCAGCCCTGCTGGATTCATCGCCAATGCGCATCTTGACCTTACGTTTCTTCGCCACCATC